>Ga0209429_10001445_pt1 | contig 14636 bp, 12 predicted proteins | sample BarGraNGADG00212_3_FD_184493 | JGI IMG/M metagenome (GOLD analysis project Ga0209429, IMG submission 184493) | Arctic peat soil microbial communities from Barrow, Alaska - Barrow Graham LP Ref core NGADG0004-212 (SPAdes) (version 2) | ecosystem: Environmental > Terrestrial > Soil > Wetlands >... | reverse complement strand
TCTCGTGAACAGTCTCAAGTGTGTTTCTAGCCGCATTGTTCGAAAAAGGCATTATCCGGCTATCTCAAAAAAACTGTGGGGACAGGCGCTTTGGTCTCCCAGCTATTTTTGTGGCAGCTGCGGGGGAGCTTCCCTTGATGTCATTCGCAAATATATCGAACAGCAGCAGACACCTGACTAATTTGCGCTATTCATCCTCGCCATGAACGACGAGGTTTTTCGCGCGTTCAGATAAATGGTATGCCTGCAGAACACTGATGAACTGCAGGCGGCCTCTTCACATAGGAAACAGATTATATAAATGATAAGAACCGTAGTCAGCAGACTTCGATTTCAAAATCCTGCGGATCGAAACCATCGGATTCAACGCATACTTTCACAATTCCAGGTTCTCCGGATGTTTCCACATAAAACCCGAAGGATCCGCCCGCGAGTGCAAAACTGGCGGGTCCCTGGATGCGCCCCGGGCCTATAAGTGATACACGAATGATATTATCGGCAAAAGGCAGTGTGTTTCCTTTCTGATCGGCAGCACTGACCATTACGCGGGTAACATCCTTGGCATCAATGTCTAGCTTTATGTCATCAGGAGAAACAACAAGGCGGGCAGGCAGAGGGTCTTTTGCAAACTGTTTTTCAATGACTTTTTTGCCGTCAACATATCCGCAGATAATTCCGTCTTCCCAGCGCATTCCCCATTCGCCAAGCCTTTCAGCAGGAAGGTCGCTGAGTTCTATGACAAACGGCGGGTAAGGAAGGCTTCCGAAATCTTCGGATTTTCGAGACAGGACTATTGGGTCATTGGAACCATATGTGATCGTAAGCGAATCACAGTTGGTAAGGACAATCAAAGGCAAAATACCTCCGATGCTTCTTTCGCCCCTTGCCCAGTAAGTTACCGGCATAAGAACCGGCTCGATTTCGGGACTTACCTGCGATTTGTATACGAAGGCGGCGAATTTCGCTGTCCGGAACATATCCATGACTCCGTGATAGCAGATACGATCACCTGATCCGAAATCCTTATGCGTGTTGTAATCAAAAGCGCACCACCCGATGGCACCCGATATTTTCGGATTCGCACAGGCATCGTTCTGGATTCGCAGATGTCTGGAGACAAGCCCTGCCTGACGTTCCTCACAGTCGAATTTCTTAGTGGGGTACATGTGGCCGCAGAATTCCGTTATCAGATAGGGGACGTCGACATCAAGCCCGGTTACCTTTCTCGGATCTTCTACAAGAACTTCGCCGCCGATGTGGCTGAATTCGTTCATTGTATAGACATCCTCGAGCAGTTCGCTGTTCCCGATGCAGCGGACGCCTCCGATCGGACGGGTGGTATCCAGGGAACGGGCTGTTTTGTTGGTCTGCGTGTAAAAGCTGTGATCATCCGGTGATTCGTTGATTCTGACCCCCCACATGAAGATCGACGGATGATTCCAGTCGCGCTCGATCATTTCCGTTACGTTTGTATCGGCAACCTCTTTCCAGGCTTCTTCGCCGATGTGCTGCCAGCCCGGGATTTCTTCAAACACAAGAAGTCCGATTTCATCGCAGCGGTCAAGGAAATGAATCGATTGAGGATAATGGGAAGTACGGACCATGTTCAGGCACAGATCCGTCTTGAGGATATCCGCATCCTTGCGCTGTGCCCGTTTTGGCATTGCGTAACCGACATACGGCCATGACTGGTGGCGGTTAAGACCCCTAAGCTGAAGCCTTTGCCCGTTGAGAAAAAATCCTTCCGGCTTGAATGCAACGGTCCGGAAACCGATGCGGCGCTCGAAGAGATCAGATTTTTTCCCGACATGAAGGATCAGTTGAACCGTGTAAAGGGCGGGGTCGTCTAAGGACCAGACCCGTATGGGATCCGCCTGCGTATCCTTTTCAATGTCAGTGAAAACATGTTCATACCGGCATCCCCCGGCGGGACAGAGAACTGTTTCCTCCGTGCGGAAAATGACCCGGCCCGCCTTGTCAGATAAGAGCACCTCGAGAACTGCGAATGTGATTTCCGATGAGTTGCTGATTGCCGCATCAAGCCGCAGGCCTTTCATGTCTTCGAGAACATGCATTGGTTCGATTTTGGCGTTCTCAATATGAACAGGTTCGAAAATGTCCAGGGATACTTCACGGTAAATTCCGCCGTAGGTCAGATAGTCGATTTGTCCTCCGAAAGGAGGGATGTCGTCCCTCTCCGTCGAATCCACGATAACGGTAATCTCATTGGTCCGGGAAGCAGAGATGATTTCCTGGACAGGAAATGAAAACGGGGTGTAGCCGCCCTTGTGTTCACCAAGAAATTGACCGTTCAAAAACACTTTGGCATATGCCATGACGCCCTCGAACTGCAGAAGTACAACCTGATCTGCGGCTAACTGCGGCGCGGCAAAAAAATATTTGTAGCAGGAGATAATCTGGGACACCTTCTCATCAAAATAATGATAGGGCAGTTCAACATTTGTATGCGGCAGTTGGACTTTGGAAAAGCCGGTGACCTCATGGCTTTGTTCCATGCCGGCCGAATATTCCGGCTGGAAGTACCAGTCGTTAAGTAGTTCCATTCGCTGAATCATATTAGCACCTGTAATCTTTCCATGTATTAGTCAATATACCTGAAGCATGCCCTGGCGCAGCGTGAATTCCGCTGCTGTACTATTTGACGGAGCCCAGCATTCCTTCAACGAATTGCTTCTGCATTGCGAAGAAAAGAATCATTGTAGGCAGCGTGGCAATGATGATTGCTGTCATGATCACGCCGTAGTCGGGAGTATAGGATGATGCAAGTGACGATATTGCCAGCGTGATTGTTTTCTTGTCATTGGACTGAAGAACAATTAACGGCCACAGGAAGCTGTTCCAATATGACATGAATACAATGATTGAAGCGGCAGCATACGTGGACTTCATTGTCGGCAGATAGATGTAGAAAAAAGCCTGCAGCTCATTTAATCCGTCCATTCTGGCCGCCTGGATCAGTTCTTTCGAAAACGTTTTGGTAGATTGGCGGAAATAGAAAATAACAAAGATTGAAGCAGCCATCGGCAGGATGATTGCGACATAATTGTTCAGAAGCTTAGCCGCGGAGAAAATCCGGAACAGGGGAATCATCATTGCTGCAAAGGGAACCATCATGGTGAGCAGCAGCAGGTTATAGATTTTTTCACGCGTACGGGTCTTGTACATTTCAAAACCGTAACCTGCGAGGGAGGCAACGACCAGTGTGACTATCGTTCCGCAAATAGTAAGGACTGCGGTATTTGCAAGAATTCTAGGCAAGTCGATCAATTCGTTCAGCTTATTGAAGTTGTTGATTAATTCCAGACCAATCGACAATTTACCGGAAGATACATCCCTGGAGGCGCTGGTCGCACCGAGAATCATCCAGATGAAAGGGAAGATACAGAGTAGGGATGTGATCGAAAGGATAATATATACCACGGCACTCTTGGCGGCATTTACCCATTGAAACTTGCCGTGTGTCTGTTTGTTTCTGATAAGTGTCCTCGATTTAGTCATTTTTATCACCTGCCATCTTAAATTGAAGGATCGCCAGAATGGCAACAAAGAATACAATTACAAAGGAAATTGTTGCGGCATATCCAAAATTCGGAGTGAACTTAAACAGAACATTGTAGATGTAATGGGAAAGTGAAAGTGTCGCATTGGCAGGTCCGCCATTTGTAATATTGAAGGATTCATCGAAGAGCTGAAGAGTTCCGATTGTTGACATTACAGTCGTGAAAAGGATAATCGGCTTAAGAAGCGGAAGGATTATATAGAAAAACTGCTTGAACTTGTTTGCTCCGTCAATGCGGGCGGCTTCATAGATTGATGGATCAATATTTTGAAGCGATGACAGGTAAAATATCATATTGTAGCCTGTCCAACGCCAGGTTAATGCAATAATAATGAGTACTTTTGCCCAGAATGGATCTAAAATCCACGGTATCGGCTGGGAAATAAGATGAATATTCATGAGGAGTTTGTTAATCAGGCCTTCCGTGGAGAACATGCTTTTGAACAATACGGAATAGGCGACCAGGGAAGTAACACACGGCAGGAAAATCGCAGTTCTGAAAAATCCTTTGAACTTGAGTTTCGGATCGTTCAGAAGTGTTGCGATGGTAAGTGCCAGCACGGTCATTACAGGAACCTGAAAAATGAAGTATACAAAGGTATTTGAGAGAGCCTGACGAAATACGGTGTCTCCAAATAGTCTTATGATGTTTCCGAAACCGTTAAAATGATAGACCGCACCTTTTCCAGTCTGAAAGGAGAGAATAAACGAACTGATGACAGGATACAGGGAAAAGATTGCTGTTAGAACAAGGCCGGTGCCTATGAATAACCAGCCGCTCCGATTTTGGTATCTTACAACCCCTCGACTTCGATGTGCTTTCATAAACGATTCCTTTCGATGTGTATATCAATATGCCGGTGCATGCATGGGCGGAAGGCGGTTTGACGAGTGTTCAATTTGAAGAGGATGTAGTTTGAAAGGAGCGAGAGCTTATGAGACTCCCGCTCCTTTCGCGTACATAGTTCAGCGGTATTCTATTAAGTGATCCGAAGTAAGGAGGGACAATTATTGAATGGATGATTCAACCTGTGCCTGTGCTTCTTTGAGGGCTGCTGCTGCATCCTTGCCTTCGTAGACGGAAGGTAAGATGGCGGCAATAGCTGCATCAGCTTCATATGTATAGGATCCCATATCTATGCTGGGGATGAGCTTCATGTAGGTTGCAAACTGTTCAAATACTTTCTGGCCGCCGAAGAAAGGATCCTCGGTCATATAAGCTGTGCCGGCCTGTGAGGGAAGGAAGGATCCGACGGCACCCTGGTCAACCAGGATTTTCTGGTAGAAGTCCTGATCTTTTGCATAGGTCTGGCTTAAGAAGTCAATTGCGGTATCTTTTGCCTTGGAAGAATCCAGGACATACCAGCTTGATCCGCCTAAGTTGGAAGCGTTTACTGCGCCGGGAACGTCAAGTCTCGGAATTGGGGCAAGAGCCCATTTGCCGGACTGATCTGCTCCTGCTTTAACAGAACCTGTAATCCATACTCCGGTGCTGATGGATGCTGCAGCGCCTGTGTTGATTGCGCCGACCCATTCTGCCCAGCCGGAAGTCTTCATTGTACCGGAAGAGTTGATAAGCTTGGCATAGGTCTCAACAGCCTTTGTCATAACAGCATTGTCAGCAAGGTTCGGCTTGCCTGCTGCGTCAAAATACCATGTACCGGCAGACTGCAGCATGATGCGGATAAGGCCGCCGTCTGTAGGATCGAATGCGCACATGGCAACACCGGTCTTGGCTTTGACCTGTTCGCCTATTTCGATAAAGCGATCCCAGGTAATATTCTCGAGGTCTTTAGCTGTGAAGCCTGCCTGCTCGAGGATATCCGTCCTGTAGTAGGTTCCGGCAACGCCGGAATCAAAAGGAACACCATATGTTTTGCTGTCAAGCGTAAGTGCCTTGACTTTGTAATCGGCAAAATCTTTGAAGTTGATCTTGTCAGTCAAATCAGCAAAGCTGCCGGGGAAAGAGGAGAGATACTTCTGCGCATTATAATCTTCGATTAAAACGATGTCAGGAAGTCCGTCTGTTGTTCCGGATGACAAATTGATAAGAAGTTTCTGCTCGACATCGGCCTTTGCCATTTCAACTACTTCAATCTCGACATTGGGATTGATTGCAGCGTATCTTGCTTTTGCTTCTTCCATTACGGGGATGTTGAAATTGGGATCCCATGCCCAGATTGTCAATTTCTCTTTGGTACCTGATGCAGTTGAGGCGGCGGTTGTGTCAGCTGCTTTATCAGTGGTTGCGGCAGCGGTTGTGTCGGCTGTTTTCGTGGTGGAAGCTGTATCGACTGTTTTTGTGCTGCATGCCGTCATGGACAGGACGAGCACGGAGCTGATGACCAGGGATAGAAACTTTTTCATAGCAAATCCTCCTAAAGATTTCTGGAAAGTGGGGGTTGAACATAGGCACATTGTACAATCACTTTATCTGCATGTCAACAAATTTTAGTAAAAAATAGGAAATATTTACTAAAAGCGCAGAGAAAAACGTTTCGTCAGGCCTGGATCCAGGTCCGGTGAAACGTCTTCGATGATTTTGAGGGTAAATGGTGCTTCGTGCTATCCTATTTTGTTTCTTCCGGTGATTCTTTGGCGAGTCGGCAGCTTTCCCGCACGATCAGCTGGGAAGGCAGGATGATTTTTTTGGGAATTTTCCGGTGCTCGAATCTTTCTTTGAGCAAGCCGACGGCAGTTTCCCCCATGAATTCCGAGTAAAATTTTACTGTTGTGAGTGGTGGAAATGTATATTGGGCGATTGGTATATCATTCATTCCTATTATGGAAATATCATCGGGGATTTTCATCCCGGTTTCGCGGATTGCTTTCATGATGCCGATTGCCACGGAGTCATTGCCTGCAATGATCAGTTCAGGCAGGCTGTGCTTTTCATAGGCTTCCATGAAAAGCTGGTAACCTCCGCGGCTTTTGGAGTAAGTGGCGTCAAGGTAGACATACTCACTGTTGAAAAGCTTTTTATTCTTAAGGAATTCGACGAAGGCAGTGTATCTTTTCTCGCCGAGGTAGGTCCTGTAGTCTGCGTAGTTTTCAAGCCACCCGAAAAACCCGATTTTAGTAAATCCTTGCTGCAGCGCGAAGGAAAGTACTTTGTTCATTGCAACGTCGACGTCTACAACGACGCTGTCGAGCTCGCCTTCGAGGGGTGACGAATCCACGGTGACAATGCTTTTGCAATGGGCCCGGAATGTCGTGATGTCGGATGTGCTGAATTTGCCGATGGCAATCAAGCCATGGAGGCTGTCCATCTGGTCAAGAGGGAAATGGTGTTCGGTCTCGTATAGTTTAACCAGTTCAAAATTATGTTCCTGGCATTTTTTCTCAATTCCTATGCGGATAGAGAGGTAATAGGGATCCTCGAGTTCTTCGTCAACCGAAATAAAGTGAATAATCCCGACGCGATAAAGTGCGGGACTGAGTTTTTTAGTACTCTTTGCTTTTTTTTTGCTTCGAGGCGTCTCGTACTCGAGTTCTTCCGCCACTTCGAAGATGAGCTTGCGTTTCTCCGGGCTTATAGATAACGTCTCATCGTAATTAATTACGCGGGATACGGTAGTCAGAGAAACACCAACCTTATCAGCGATTTCCTTCAGTGTTGCCATTTTTCAAACATCCTTTCTCTGGTAAAAAATTCATTTTAATAGTACGTCCTTTGTGGGAATTATACAAGGTTTTGCATGCCGTCGTATGTGTGATGGATCAAAAACAATAAGAATTCGATGCGTTTTGGGCATTTTTGGCATTGCCGGACAACCTGAGGAGGTCTTGACAGTCATAAAATCAACAAAATCAAGTAAAAATTTACTAGAAGAAACGAAACTTATGATAACTTTCCATTTTCTCTGCTATAATCCGATTACATGACCCCAATAAACTAAAAACTAAAAAGCAAGGAGCATAGTTGTATGAGAAAAGCATTTATTTGTCCTTCTAAGTATGTTCAGGGAGAAGACGAACTTTTGAATCTTGGCTATTTCGTTAAGACATTTGGAAGTTCAGCGCTGCTGATTGCACACCCGGATGATGTCGCGCGCATTCAGGATAAGCTCACAAAGACGGCTGCGGATTTTGGTGTTACTTTTGTAACCAGCAGTTTTGCGGGTGAATGCTCACGTCAGGAAGTCGCCCGCTTAAAGCAGGTGGCCAAAGAGAATCAATGTGACTGTACAATCGGATTGGGCGGCGGCAAGGCCATTGATACGGCCAAGTGCGTAGCGGAGGGCCATGCCCTGATTATCTGTCCGACGATCGCTGCGACAGATGCTCCGACGAGCCATTCGGCCGTTCTCTATACACCTGAAGGCGCCTTTGATGATTACGCTTACTTTAAGCAGAACCCCAGTGTGGTTCTGGTCGATACTTCCGTTATTGCCAAAGCTCCGGTGCGCTTCCTGATATCCGGCATGGGCGATGCCTTGTCAACCTATTTTGAAGCAAGAGCCAATACAATGTCTTATGCCAGTGTCAATGCAGGACTCCCTTGCGGTGTCAGGGAGGGCAAAACGCAGCCGGCACAGCCTACCAAAGCGGCATTTGCTTTAGCGACTCTTTGTTATGAGACGCTTTTGGCCGATGGACTTAAGGCAATGATGGCCTGTCAGGCAAAAGTTGTGAACACAGCTTTGGAAAACATCATCGAGACCAACATCCTGCTTTCCGGTCTGGGTTTTGAAAGCGGCGGTCTGGCGGCAGCCCATGCAATTCATGACGGACTTACACTTCTCCCGGGCACGCACAAGTATTTCCACGGTGAAAAAGTAGCTTTCGGTACACTCGCCCAGCTCTGCCTGGAGAATGCCCCGCTCGAAGAACTGGATGAAGTACTGCATTTTTGCCTGTCAGTGGGTCTTCCGGTCTGTCTTGAGGATATCGGCGTTACGGATCTGTCTGATGATGATCTTATGGATGTGGCGCGCAAAGCATCGATTCCGGAAGAATCAATCCACTCCATGCCGTTCCCGGTTAAGGCACAGGACGTAGCCGCGGCAATCCGCGCTGCCGATGCGCTTGGCAAAAAATACAAAAGGGAAGCGCAGCTGTAAAACTTCGCCAAAACAATCAAACAGAAATGAGAAGGGAACTGACAAGGGAGGACCTCATGAAAAAAATTATAAATAAGCCGGAATCAGTCGTCTCTGATTTGCTCGGCGGCCTTGCATTTGCACATCCGGAACTGTCCGTGAACAGCAAATACAAATTTGTTACCAGAAAGAACGTAAACACCGGTAAAGTTAATCTGATCAGCGGCGGCGGCAGCGGCCATGAGCCTGCGCATGCCGGATTTGTAGGCACCGGTATGCTTGATGCAGCCGTCTGCGGGGATGTTTTTGCATCGCCTTCACAGATACAGATCTACCAGGCGATCCGCGCGACCGCGGGCAGCAAGGGAACTCTCCTGATCATCAAGAACTACAGCGGTGACATGATGAATTTCCAAAATGCAGCTTTTCTGGCTGCCGAAGACGGTATTTCGGTGGACTTTGTCAAAGTGGATGAAGATATTGCCGTTCAGGACAGTCTATATACGGTCGGCCGGCGGGGCGTCGCAGGCACGATCTTCGTCCATAAATTGGCGGGAGCTGCAGCAGAGCGCGGTATGGATCTGGCTCAGGTAAAAGCAGTTGCAGAAAAAACCATCCGAAGCGTCCGCAGCCTCGGATTTGCTTTCACCTCGTGTACCGTACCGGCAAAAGGCACACCGACATTTACACTTGCTGAGACAGAAATGGAATATGGTGTCGGCATACACGGTGAACCCGGCATCAAGAGGGAGAAAATCCTGTCGGCGGATGAACTGGCAGAACGTATGGCTGCCGCAATTACAGCGGATCTGAAACTTTCGGAAAAATCCTCGCCTGAGGTTGCTCTTCTGGTGAATGGCTTTGGCGGCACTCCGCTGCAGGAACTATATGTGCTTACCAAATCAACAGCCCGCGTACTTGACCGGATGGGTATTACCGTTCTGAAGACGCTTGTCGGAAACTACATGACAAGCATTGATATGGCGGGCGCCTCCCTCTCGATCCTGGATCTTGACGGGGAACTCAAGGATCTTTTTTCGGACACCTGCGATACGCCGGCCCTTAAGATGTCAGGAGCCCTTGTCCCGTGTATATTTGAAGAGGGAAATGCTGTGACCACTGATAAGACCGGTACAGTGAAAAAGGAATTCGCTGCCGGCGCCGCCGAGATAAAGGATGGCCGGCTGTCGCTGTCCAATCTGTTCTATGTAGTGGACCGCATGAGTGAATGCATTATAAGAAATGAAGTTCCGTTCTGCGAACTTGACTCATTTGCCGGAGACGGGGATTTTGGAATGAGCGTTGCCAAGGGATTCCGTCAGCTTGATGTGGAGTGGGCTGAAATTCTGGCAAACCACAGTAAAGATGCAGGCAGCTTTCTGGAAGCGTGCTCACTTGTTATCATGGAGCACTGCGGCGGTGCTTCCGGTCCTATATGGGGCTCGGCCTTCCGGTCAGCCGGCCGGTATTGCGGTACGAAAACGAGTCTCTCGCTTGCAGAATTTGCAGGGATGCTCGAGGCAGCCGTCTCGGGAATACAAAAGACAGGTGAGCGCTCCTTCGGCCGCGGTGCAGGAATAGGCGATAAAACGCTGATGGACGCACTGATTCCCTGTGCAAAGTCCCTGGCAGCTGATGCGGCGGCAGGGGTTTCTTTTCCGGAGGCTTTCCAAAACGGAGCAAAAGCCGCTCAGGACGGAGCCAAATCAACTGAATTAATCGTTGCAAGAATGGGACGTGCGGGAACCGTCGGAGAGCGCAGTCTGGGCTACCCGGATGCCGGTGCTTTTGCGCTGGGCGTAATTTTCCAGGATGTGGCGGACAGCATCAAATAAGACATTACAGGTAAATCAGCGAGGTGCGCTTACATTCGAACCGGTACATGCCGGCGACTGGAAAATTGATTCAATCTCTTCTTCCCCGTAAGCTTTGCCCTGCTCCTGATAATTCGTTTATTTCATGATGCATCGGAATTGTATTTGAAGTAAATAAACTTCTTACTATGCGGGTGCCGTGGAGTGTATTCTGCTTACATAATGTTGAAAGACAATTAGAAATGCAACGAAAAATGCAACAATGTAACAAAACAAAGAATTATAACTTCAAAGAAGACTAATTAGTAGGAAAACGAAGGAGTGGGTATTATGAAAAAGTCAAACAATGTAGCGGCAATTAGTAGCGTATTGGGGATATTGATTCTAGTTCCAGTAGGTATTATAGGAGTATTCATAATAGGGTCAATGGATGCCGTGTGGCGTGTTGCTGCAATGTACTTTTTTGGCGTTGCAATAGGCTTTCTCATTTTGTATTTGATAGTCCGGGCGGCTGTAAGGGACGGTATTCTGCAGGCACACGAGCGCATTGAAGACGAAAAGTGTTGAAAGACAATTAGAAATGCAACAAAAATGCAACAATGTAATAAAACAAAGAATTATTACTCAAACGGCCTTCAAGAAAAAAGACAATCCGTTGTTTCCATGACAATTCAAGTTGTAACAAAATGCCAAAAATCAAAATAGTCACAATGAAAGGCATTACAATTCGAATTGTAATAGCCCTATATTTCATTGCAGTTTGAATTGTACCTCCACACATAAGTAATTTAGCAGGAGGGATCGCTCTATGTCAGCAAAAAGCTACAGAAGTGAACTGGTAGGCCTTTTCGGATACCCTGTTGATGAGAACCCTACAGTTGTCATGATTGAAGCGGGGTTTCGGGAACTTGGACTTAATTACCGTTACAACACGATGGAGGTCAGACCCGGGGATCTCGAAATTGCAGTGAAGTCGCTTAAAGCACTGGGGTACAAAGGGGCCAACTGCACGATTCCTCATAAGGTGGAAGTTCTCCGGTATCTTGACCACATTGCACCCGATGCAGAAATTATCGGAGCAGTAAATACGATCTATCTCAAAAACGGCGAAACATACGGGGAGAACACCGATGGCAAAGGATTCATCGTGTCCCTTCGTGACGCAGGAGTAGAGATAAAAGGCAAAAATGTTGTTGTTCTTGGCGCCGGCGGTGCGGCCCGGGCAATAACTGTTGAACTTGCGATGGCACAGGCCGGCCGCATTACCCTTGTGAACCGCAGTGAAAGCAAGGGTAAAGTTCTCACTGCAATTCTCAATGACAGAACACCTGTGAAAGCAGATTTTGTTCTCTGGGACCATACTTATCAGATCCCGGCCGGGACGGACATCCTTGTACAGGCAACGAGTATCGGTCTTTATCCTGACACCGGCTGTCCGAACATAGATTATGATACGATTCAATCCGATATGGTGGTCTGCGACGTGATCCCCAATCCCCCGCAGACAGAATTCATCAAAAAAGCCAAAGCCCGCGGTGCCCGTACATTTGACGGTCTGGGCATGCTGGTTAATCAGGGAAGAATAGGATTCAAATTATGGACCGGAAAAGATGCTCCCGTCGAGGTCATGAAAGAGGCTCTTGCAAAGGAATTTGTTGAGTAAAATACGGTTTTAGAAAGGAAATGCGCATGAAAACAGTAGTTGTTTATTATTCCTACACAGGAAATACCAGAAAACTGGCTGCGAAAATAGCAAAGAAACAAGGAGCTGTCCTTGTTGAAGTAAAAGAGAAAAAAACGCGCTCTAAGGTCGGTGCATACGTTTTTGGATCGTTTGCGGCAATGCGTCAAAAGAAAAGCAAAATCGAGCCGATCAAATACGATTTAAACAAATTCGACAAGATAATTATTGCCGTGCCTGTCTGGGCCGGTTACCCGGCTCCGGCGCTGAACAGCATCATTGAATTACTCCCGAGTGACAAAAACATCGAACTCGTCCTTTCATCCGGCAGCGGTGACTCAAGTAAAAGTGCTGATAAAACCAAGGCTCTGATTTCCAGGAGCGGCGCGAAATCAGTAATATATACAGATGTAAAATCAGTTAGTGCTAAATGAATCCTGGATTTTAGTCAATGTCGCTGACAATATCAAGCGGAGGGATATCAAGAACAGAAGGCTTTGCCAGATATGCACGGAATAATTTGAGGCCGGAGGCATAATAGAAACCATCGCAGATGCGTTCATCCGTGACAAAAGTGTAGTCAATGTATTTTTTCTTCACGAACTTGCCGAGATCATCGATCTGGTTTTCGTATCTCTTGGCTCCAAAAGCCAGAAAAACAGGGACATTGCCCAGGTTGTACAGATGATGGAAAACCGGAGGTATTCCCAGTGATCCAAGAGAAGTGATAAACATGGAGCCGTGAAAAGGACTGACCTTGAGTAAGGAAAGCGGTACAAGCCCGAAGTAATCCAGAAGCCGCAAAAACCATATAGTAAACTTCTTGAATAATCCTGGAATGTAATTTATTATTCTGGCTGTCCCGACGATGTTATTTTCATCTTCTGCCAGGGCTGCATTCAGGGCATCTTCGAATCGGCGGTAAACATCTTCTGCTGTGTCAGCATGTTCAAAATATATTTTGATAACCGTTTCGGCATCATTAGCACTGAGTTTTTTCTTTATTACCATATTGATTTCGATTTTTCCCCTGGCAAAAATCTTCTGTCCGGAGATAAAGCGGTTGATGCGGGGTTTCTGAGACAGCATCCGTACATAAGCTGCAATAATGACGTGGAGGATGCCAAAGCCTTCAAGTCCGCTGCTGCGCTTCTGGCGGACATAACGGTCTACTTCCGTCGTCTCAAACTTGTCGACAAAATACGTCAGGGAATCACCCCGCGTAACCATGATATAGGGCGAAAGCGACTCAATAGGATCCAGGGTCCGCAGGCGCCGTCCATCTTTCCGGTCGCCGAAACGCCGTCTTCTGTTTGCCATGCTGCTTCCCCCCGCCAATAATTATTACATCATACGTCTGTGCCATATACACTCCAAAACAGTGTTCCGGTGTCCGGATAATTTGGATTTAGTATAGCATTTCAGGTCAGTGATTGCAGCCGGATATAGCTCATGGTAGTATCTAAGTATGAAAAACAAATCAGTAAAAGAACGGATTTCTCTTTATATGTCCCGCAAAACGGAAGCAGGCAGGGTTCATTACCTTCGCCTGACAAAAAGGCCGTCTTTTATTGTTGTGCAAAAGATCCGGCTAAGGTTGGAAAGATATCGAATCAGCAGCCGGTCCGCCGAAACGGCATTCTATCTGCTTCTGGCCCTCGTTCCGTTTTTGATTTTTCTCATCAGCCTTTTCGGGCTTCTTTCCGAGTCCATTCCTTTTCGCACGGATGTCTTTCTGGTTTTGCAGGATATCATGCCTGCACCTGTTTTCAGTTTCATTTCGAATATCCTGAGTGAAATTATAGCCAGCCGGAATGTAACTTTTTTGTCGATCAGTATGCTGGGATTTATCTGGGCTTCCTCGAAGGGCTTTTCCGTTATCCTACAGGGCTTGAATCGGATATATTCCACCAAAAAATCAGTCAATCCGATATTGCTTCGCATTTTGGGTCTTGTTTTTGCACTGCTTCTTGTACTGGCCCTTATGGTTTCCGTTATCCTGATTACATTTGGCGATCTGTTATTTCAGCAAATAGCCGTCTGGAGCGGACAAACCGCTTTTTCCGGAACATTCCTCCATATCATCCGCTATGTTGTCTCGTTTACTTTTCTGTTTCTGGTATTTTCGCTTTTGCACTATTTGGCTTCCCACAGAAAAGGAGGCTGCTTCCGGGCTATGCCGGGAGCTGCGTTTACCGCGTCCTGCTGGATTCTATTCTCTTTCGCGGTCTCGTGGTATGTGAACAATTTCGGTCAATTTTCCAAATTGTATGGCAGCTTGACAGGCATAATAGTCCTGATGGTCTGGCTTTACTTCTGCTGCCTGACGATCCTGACCGGGGCTATCATTCATGAGCTGATTCTTGAACGGTATATTTCCAGAAGAATATCCAAAAAATTGTCGTAAATATACCGGGATGACGTTTTCGGAAAAAAGGAAGCGAATTTACTGCGGCTATAAATAGTTAGGTAGTTAAACTTACGATAATACAAATTATATTGTTATTATTGCATTTTAT
>Ga0209429_10001440_pt1 | contig 14653 bp, 5 predicted proteins | sample BarGraNGADG00212_3_FD_184493 | JGI IMG/M metagenome (GOLD analysis project Ga0209429, IMG submission 184493) | Arctic peat soil microbial communities from Barrow, Alaska - Barrow Graham LP Ref core NGADG0004-212 (SPAdes) (version 2) | ecosystem: Environmental > Terrestrial > Soil > Wetlands >... | reverse complement strand
TACCGACTGCAGACTGGAACTGACTGATAATATTCTTAGAAGGTTTTACTGCTTCATTAGAAGGAAATTCTACCTTATATTTTGTATTTTTACAAGAAAATAAATATGACATTTGAAAAGACATATAATGTTCAAGGCAATAACCAACTTGTAATTAATCTGCCAGAAAGGTTCAAATCCAGAAAAAGGGTTCGGGTTATTATTGAAGATATTGACGAGAACAGAGATGCTAAAATAGAAATGCTTAAAAAAGCATCAACAGATCCCATTTTTCTTTCCGATATAATTGAAATCTCTTCTGACTTTGAAATTTCCGATAGTAAGGTATTATGAAGTTTACCAAATGGGGTATCTTGAGGGCAAATTTTGATCCTGCAATAAATTATTAAAGAAATATGGTCAGATTTCATCTAAAGTTATACAGGTTGAAATAATTGAAGCTCTCTGTTTTCAGCTTGGTATCAATAATAAATAACATCCGACTTCTACCTAAGTCTATCTTATATTTGAAATAAGTGTTGCATTTCAATAAAACAATTTCTAATTTTATAGTGTCTGGTGTTTTGATTATGTCTGACTTAAAATGGTGCTATATGAAAAAAGCAATTAGATTTTCAGCCTTAACTTTTTTGATTTTTTCCTTTTTCCTTTTTTATTCATGTAAGAAAAAGCCAACACTTCCGGCTGTCACAACAGCAGAAATATCTGAAATATCTTATACAATTGCATCTTCAGGAGGTACCATAACAGATGATGGAGGAACAAGTATTTTATCTAAAGGTGTCTGTTGGAGCACTTCTCCCGACCCGGTTATTTCGGTCAATTCCAATCGAGGGTCCGGTGAGGGAGTTATTTTCAAATCTGCTCTTTCCGGTCTGACTCCTGATACAAAATACTACGTGAGGGCATATATAACCAATAGTGTGGGGACAGGATATGGAGAGGAAATCTCATTTACTACCCTTAAGCTTGCTGTACCTGATTTAACTACATCAGAAATTTCTTCAATAACACAAACAGGAGCTGTTTCCGGAGGGAATGTTACCAATGACAACGGGAGCCCTGTAACAGAACGAGGAATTTGCTGGAGCGTGCTGGAACATCCTACGGTTTTATTAAGTACCAAAGCTAATAGCGGAACAGGCACAGGTTTATTTACATGTTCAATCCCCGGATTATCAGTTAGTACAAAGTATTACATCAGATCATATGCTGTAAACAGTGTTGGAACATCCTACGGTAATGAAATAAGTTTTAGCACAAATCCTGCTTTAGCACCTGTTGTCAAAACCGAAGCAGTTACCTCAATAACGCAAACAACTGCTATCTGCGGAGGTTCAGTAATCTCAGATGGTGGTGTACCAATAACTGCCAGAGGTATCTGCTGGAGTACAACATCAGGTCCAACTATCTTATTAGACACTAAAATCCTATTCGGAGCAGGAAGCACACCTTTTACTGTTTCAATAACTGGACTGATTTTAGGAACCGTTTATTATGTAAGAGCTTATGCGACTAATGGAGTTGGAACTTCTTATGGAAGTGAGGTAAGTTTTACTTCAGGACCGGCAACAATTCCGGAAGTCCGACTAACCTCATGGGGTTCTGTGACGCAAAGCACCGCGATGATAAATTGTAATATCCCTAATGATGGTGGAGCAGCTGTTACAGCCAGAGGAGTGTGCTGGAATACATCCGCTAATTCGACGGTTGAAAATAGTAAAATCACAAACGGCAATGGAACCGGGACTTATTCGTGTTCACTGACGGGACTGGCAGCCGGCACAAAATATTATTTCAGGGCTTACGCAACCAATACTGCAGGAACTGCTTATTCTTCTGAAAATAGTTTTACAACAAATCCACCATCAATACCTTTACTGATTACCACATCAGTTTCCGGAATAGCTCAAACAACTGCAGCAAGCGGAGGAAATGTTACCAGCGATGGTGCATCTGCTATCAATGCACGCGGAGTTTGCTGGAGCACATCACAACATCCGGTTATAACTGATTTTGTATCATATGCTGTTGGTGAAACTGGTGAATATATAAGTCCTATGTCGGGGCTACTTACAAATACCACTTATTACTTACGGGCTTTTGCCACTAACGGAATTGGTACAGCGTATGGCAATGAACTTTCTTTCAAAACTTCGAAGTACGAGTTCGTTTACATGCCTGGAATTCTTTATAGTATTGTTTCTGACTATGAAGGTAACGAGTATAAAACAGTTGTAATCGGCGATCAGACATGGATGGCTGAAAATCTGAGAACAACGAGATACCAGAATGGAGAAACAGTAATGACTACCAATCCGGTAACATTAAACATATCGGGTGAAAGCGCTCCCAAATACCAATGGACTTATGATGGCAATGAAAACGAAACATATATTCGTGGCAGATTATACACATGGTATGAAGCAACCGACAACCGGAAAATTTGTCCCACAGGCTGGCATGTTCCTGCAGATGCAGAATGGACAACACTTGTAGCATATCTTGGAGGTTCCCCGGTTGCTGGCGGTAAAATGAAAGAAGCTGGTACTACTCGTTGGTATTTACAAAATGGGGTGAATGATAACCAGAGTGGTTTTACAGCTATTCCCGCAGGCTATCGAATGTCAGATGGTACTTTCCTCGGGTTCAGCGACGGAAGCTACTGGTGGTCCTCAACTGAAGATGATCCGACTTATGCTTTATATCGTTACCTGGTTGGTGGCAGCACTATAGCTTTCAAAGGTAGTAACTATGCCAGCGAAGGATATTCGGTGAGGTGCACGAAAAACACAGCGCCAACAGTAACAACTGCCGAAGTTTCCGGTATTACAAATGCTTCTGCAATAAGCGGGGGAATTGTTGTAACTGACGGAGGAATTGCCCTGCCTCAACGCGGGGTATGCTGGAGTAAAAATCCAAATCCAACTATATATGATAATATTACAATAAGTGGCACAGGAACCGGTGAGTTTTCTTGTTCAGTAACCGGATTAGCCGGAGGTACACTTTATTATTTAAGGGCATTTGCCAAAACTTACCTGGGAGTTGGCTATGGAAATGAAATAAGTTTTACCACCGATCCGGCAACCTTACCACTTTTGACAACAACAGCTATCACAGGAAGTACACAGACTTATGCAATAAGTGGCGGAGAAAATATAAACGATAGCGGAGCACCCATAACAGCCCGCGGGATCTGCTGGAACACATCGGAAAACCCAACAATTCTTAATATGAAGACCCTCGAAGGTACCGGAACCAGGACATTCTCCAGTTCAGTAAGCGGATTAACCGCCGGTACAAAGTATTATGTAAGAGCTTATGCAACAAATATTGTGGGGACAGCTTATGGGAATGAGATAAGCTTCACAACAAGTCCAGTCCTTATACCTCTTGTTACAACCCAGGGAGTTTATTCTGTATTTCAGACTACAACGCAAAGCACAGGTTATATTACAGGTAAAGGGGGAGGCGTTATAACTGCTTGTGGTGTATGTTGGGGTTCATCACCAAATCCGACGATAAGTAACAATAAGACTTCCACTGACATAAGCAGTACTAATATTTACAGTACTATAACAGGGTTCAACTCAAATATAACATATTATGTAAGAGCTTATGCAACAAACAGTGCAGGTACAGGCTATGGCAATGAAGTTTCTTTTATCAGTTTGTTTAATCTTCCTGGTCCCCAGGTTACCGATATTGACGGAAATACATACAATTCAGTTAAAATCGGGACTCAGATCTGGTTTACTGAAAACCTTAAAACAACAAAATATAGCAACGGGGACCTGATTGGCACTACAAGCCCTTCAACTTTGGATATTTCAGGTGAAGATACGCCAAAATATCAGTGGGCTTATAATGGAAATGAAAGCTACGTTTCAACTTATGGAAGATTGTATACCTTATATGCTGTAACTGATACAAGGAATATTTGCCCGGCAGGGTGGCATGTGCCGGGAACCTTTGACTGGAATAATTTAAATTACTTTCTTGAAGATTATACAGTGGCAGGCAGCAAGCTTAAAGAAGCTGGTACAAGCCATTGGCAGAGTCCGAATAATGGTGCTACAAACGAAAGTGGTTTTACTGCATTGCCGGGAGGCGATCGGTTTGGAACCGGGTTTTTCTCAGGCTTTCTATATTCAGGAAGCTGGTGGGATACTGCCGGAAGGTATAACAATATGGAAAGCAGTGTTACCGGCGTTATGTCAGGAGGATCCCCCCAGCATGGTAATGCATATTCTGTTCGCTGCATTAAGGATAACTGATATTAAAGCCTTGTTTTTTAAATAATGCGATTTACTTTGTCTTGTTTTCCCGTTGCGACTTTGCGCCGTTTTGTCGTTCTTTGTGCCGTTGTGCCTTTACGCTGTTGTGCCACACCTATATCCAACATTTTTCCCTCCCTTTATTAGTATTTGATAAAATAATTCTATATTTGTTACCGTCTCGGTAATGCTGCTAAATTTTCAGAACTGTGCTAAAAGTATCTGGAACATCGGATCGGTTGTTGGTCTTGCTTTTCTGTTTTGTGTTGTCTTTGAATGTATTCGGACAAAGTACCAATCAGGAAGAAGAGCGGATCGCTTCTTTATTGTCAAAAGTAGAGCAGGAAAACCGTACTGTTGATGAATTAATTTCAAATAATCTGACAAATCTTCCTGTAGGAATAAAGAAGACTATAAGCGGAACCAAAATAGTTATAGCAATTGATAGTGCCAGGTTAACTCCGGAAGGGATGATTATCAGCGCATTCACTCAGGTTAAACTACCGGGAACAACCAGGCCCATATCGTTTGCAGCCCGAAATGTTTTGATAACACCATCCGGGATATCCGTAACAGGAACTACACGGCTCGTATTAATAAGTGAATGTGTAATTCCATTTAGCGAAATGGTGAAACTAATACTTCCTGCCGATGGACGTAATTATATTGAGTGGGATTGCAACGGCTTCCGGTCAGTTAATTTAGGAGGGATATTTGAATTTTCCAGTGAATATTTTACTCCCGATCCTGCATTAAGCCCAAACAAGAATAAAGTAACCGCAGGATTTGAAATTAATACCACCGATTTCAATAACATCCTCATATCAACATCAATAGATCCATTCAGAGTCAAAGGGTTAGGCGACATGACCTTTATTGTCAGACAGGCTTCGATGGATATGAGTGACTTTATTAACTGTCAGGGTTTTGTTGCACCATCCGGATATCAAAATTTATTTTCTGACTCTCCTCAGTTATGGCGGGGTTTCTTCCTGAAAGAATTAACTATTCTTCTTCCTTCCGAACTGAGCAGCTCCTCAGAAAGGACTGCTATAAGCGCAAATAACTTACTGATTGATGAATTCGGGATTTCAGGTAATTTCTCAGCAACCAATGTGTTGCCCATTAACAAAGGTAACGCTTCCGGCTGGCCGTTTTCTGTGGATAGAATTTCTATTGGGATTATACAAAACAGACTTACTGGTGGAACACTTGAGGGGGCATTGGGTATTCCATTTCTCGGAAGCGATACCCTGGGTTATTTTGCCCAGGTAGAAAGTTCACCAACAGGATTACAATACAATTTTTCAGTTGAAACCAATACCACAAGAAATTATTCAGTTCCATTCGGAGGAACAGTAAAGTTAGATAAAGGGTGCATCTTTGGAATGAAGGGAGGTAACGGGAGGTTTATCCCGTCAGCAATTCTAAATGGAAGTCTTACCATACAGAAGGATCAGGTTAAATTTGAGGCATTACGCTTCGAGGGACTTCAGTTAAGTGCTGAAAGCCCATATATATTTGGAGGTACCTTTGCATCATCCGTAAGTGGCGGTATTAAATTAGCAGGCTTTGAGTTAGGAGTCGACAATGTTTCATTAGGTATTCAGTCTGGCAAAGCTTCACTTGGTTTCGATGTAAAAGTGGCCCTGATGGGCAAGAACGAAAAAGGAGTAAGCGCAAGTACCCGGTTTTTCGTAAATGCATCAATTGAAGAGATTCCCATCCCGACAAATACTCAGTCTACTGAGCAGAAGTGGGTGTATGATGGGACAGTTATTCAAAAAGTTTTAGTAAAAGGTAATGTCTCCATATTCTCAATAAATGGAAGAATAGACATTTTTAGAGATCACCCGGTTTATGGTGACGGATTTCATGGAAATGTTGGATTTATGATTAATAAAATCCTTAGAGACACAGCTAAAGTCGAAATTTACTTCGGTACAAAAGCCAGTTACAAATACTGGTACGCAAAAATTGATATTCCAACTGATCTGCCTGTTGGAGGTGGTATTACCCTTAGTAAATTAGCTGGTGGTGCATATAGTAATATGGAGAAAAGAGATTTTTCAAATATTGATTCTGAGTATATTCCAAAAGAAAACAACGGACTCGGATTTATTGCACAGGTTGGGATCTATGTAAAGGATCAAAAGCTATTTAATGCAGATACCCGGTTCGAAATAGCCTTTAATATTAATAACGGGGTCAGATTTATTCAGTTCTCAGGTAACGGGAGATTCTTTTCAGACATTCCAGCGGAAGTAGATTCCGGGAAGTTAAATGCAGGTGATGCCAGGGGTGAACCGGTAACTGCATCTATTAACATGGTATTTGATAATGAGAATGATGTTTTTCATGCGAACCTGAGGGTTTACATGAATCTTGATAATGCTATTCAGGGAATTGGTCCGGATGGATTAATGGGAGAGGCTGTAATTCATAGTGATCCTTCGGATTGGTACATTTATATTGGCCGTCCATCGCTTCCTCTTGGAGTTAAAGTAATTGGCCTTTTTGAAACACAATCCTATTTTATGGCGGGTACTAAGATCGAAAACATGCCATTACCGCCTTCCGAAGTGGCATCTATAATCAAAAATATTGATCTGGATTTCATGAAGAACGAAAGCAGTTTTGCTACAGGCAGGGGTATTGCTTTTGGAATTCGATTTAAAGCTGCTGCGGGTGTCGGAAAGGATAAGGGTTTTGTTTATGCATATTTTAATGCGGGTGCAGGAGCTGATATAATGCTGAGGAATTATGGTTCAGTTCAGTGCGCAGGCCGTTCCGGACCAATTGGTATTAATGGTTGGTATGCTTCCGGGCAGGGATATGCCTATCTGACAGGTAAAATTGGTGTAAGGGTTAAAAAGACAGAATTCGATATTATGAGTGTTGCAGCCGCTTTGCTTCTTCAGGCTAAAATGCCTAATCCTACATGGTTCCAGGGAAATATTGCAGCCAGGTACAGTATTTTAGGAGGGTTGGTGAAAGGAAAAGTCAATGTTGCCGTGACGCTTGGCGAGGAATGCGTTTTAGTGACTAACGGAGAAGAACTAGGTGAAGTCAAACTTATTGGTGACATTAAACCTGCCGAAGGAAATAACGAAGTGGATGTTTTTGCCGCACCCCAGGTTTCATTTAACACGAACATCGACAAAGAATTCGGGATGGTCAACCTCACTGACCAATATGCAGTTTATAGGGTAAAACTCGATTATTTTAAACTTTTAAATTCAAACAATCAGCCAATTACCAGCAAACTCAAATTAAACGATGCCGGTGATTTGGCAACATTGGAATTGGAGAATATTCTTCCAGGTAAACAGAATCTTACCGCATCTGTAAAAGTCCATGTCGAGAAAAAATCACTATCAGGTGCCTGGGAACCAATTGCCAGCAACTCTGAAGTAAAGGACTCGAGGTTTATAACAGGGGAGGAACCGAAGTCAATACCTGAAAGCAATGTTCTCTATAGCTATCCTTTAAAAAATCAATACAATTTTTACAGGAACGAGTATCAACAGGGATATATTAAACTAAAACAAGGTCAGCCAAATTTGTTTGTTACATCGAGTGAAGGAACTAAATGGAGCTATATAGCCAGATTTAAGACAAGTCCCGGGAGCATGACAGAATCTCCGGTTTCTTACAGTGATGCAGAATCAATGGTTTCGTTCGATATTCCAAAAACTCTTAGTTCTTCAACTGTATATGACCTGACCATTGTAAAAAAACCAGTATCTGAGGGTGCTGTGGATCGGAACCTTCAGCGGACTGAGGTTTTAATGACCACAACTAATGCATCAGACTCTCTCAGCATGTCTAAGAATAAACTTACCGGAACAATCAACGCCGGCACTGAGACTGATCTTCATTCACTGTCATTTCGCTCAAGTATATATTCAACTTTCAGTGAAAAACTCAATAGTATGACCAACTGGCAGGTTCAGTATGCGATTGATGTTACCCTGATGAGTCTCATTGGAATAAAGACTTCTCTTAACGAAACATTCGACAAGTACGAAACTGAAGGAAATGGTCAGGGTATAGAACCAATTGTGTCAGTTGAGGCCTTAAGAGGGACTACCTGGATCGATTCACATGTCTATCCTCAGATCTACGAATTATATGGAGTTTCAGGTATTACTTTAAACAGAAACACTGACTTACTTGGAATAATTCCATTAAAGGCAATGACAATCTTTAATGCTGGTGAGAAGAGCTATTTACTAAATGGAGCAGCGGATTATACAAAAAACGGGGAAGTGTGCATCCGTTACTTTGTCCCGCATTATGTCTACTCAGATTTTTCTGAGCTTAGGAATAAAGCAGCATCCATGTATATAGGCAGAACAGATATCCCACCGCAAGCCCAACGCTTGCTTGCTGGAAGCATAGATGACATCCCGAGGGGTAACTATCCGTTCAGGATCAGATACAGGTTACCGGGTTTAAATACAATTACCACATCAAGAGATCTTAATATAAAATATTGATTAGTTATGAGAGAATTGCGTAAATATATATTGCTGATTATCATCTCATTGTGGTTTTTTGGTCCCTCTTTGGCTCAGACTGATAATAAATTAACCTGCATTGCTCTTGTAAAAAAAGATTCTGTAGTGCTTCGCTGGGTACCAAATTCCATCCCGGTATGGCAGATTGGTATTAAGTACGGATATATAATTAAACGTTATAGAATTGCTAAAGGAGGAGTCTTTATTACTGACGGATTGAGCAAGGAAGAGATACTTAATCAGACTCCGGTTAAACCAATCAGCAATGAAGATTTCGACAAACTGGCTTTGTCTGAACCGCGTTCTTCAGTTGTGCAGGAAGCCATTTATGGTTCTGAATTCCAACCTCCGACAGAAGGAAATAATTTTTCCGGCTTTATAAAAGCTTACAATGACCTTGAGGTTCGGTTCGGATTTGCTCTTTTTATGTGTGATTTGTCTCCGGTTGTAGCCAGAGCAGCTGGTTTGCAGTTCACTGATAAGAATGTAAATTCTGATGAAAGGTATGCCTATAGTATTTCGCTGTCTAATGTGCCTGACGGAATGCAGGTTGATCCGGCTGTTATTGTTTTAGATGCAGGATTAATTACAAAACTTCCGCCAGTAACAGATGTTCAGGCTATATTTCTTGATAAAGCTGTTAAACTCCAATGGCCGATAATGATTCACAAGGGTACTTTTACAGCATATATTCTTGAAAAAAGTACTGATGGTGTTAACTTTTCAGCGGTATCCGATTTGCCTTTGGTTAATCTCACAGAAGATGAAAGTCCCGATTACTTTGTTTACACCGATTCTCTTGTTGTCAATAATGTACAAACATGGTACAGAGTAAAAGGTATCAGCCCTTTTGGTGAAGATGGTCCTGCTTCGGAAGTTATCAAAGGTAAAGGAGCTCCAGAATTTACAGCTTATGCAGTCATCGACACTGCTGAGGTCATTGATAATAAAAAAATTGTTGTTCGCTGGCGGGTTACCGAAAGCAAATCTTCGCCGGTTACAGGTATTACAATCCTTAGGTCAGATAAGTCAGACGGAGCGTACGAAAACCTGACACCAAAACCGATATCTCAAAGCTTGAGAACCTTCACGGATACTCATCCCGGAGTTTCCAATTACTACAAAGTTGAATTGAGCGGCAAAGATAATCTCTCTTCCAAATCATTCCCTTATCTGGTACAGACTGAGGACAACAATCCCCCATCTCCTCCGCAAATGCTTACCGGAAAGGTAGATTCTTCAGGTATTGTTACAATTGCATGGAAAGCGAATTCTGAACCTGATTTGCTGGGATATAAAGTATTCCGGGCTAATAGTCGCGAAGAAGAATTTATTTCACTGGACAGGAATATAACCTCTCAGAATATTTGTCTGGATACAATAAACCTGAATACACTTACACACAAAATCTTTTATCAGGTAATAGCGATCGATAAGAGATATAACAGTTCCGGTTATTCAGTAATACTTGAGCTAACCCGTCCGGATACTATTGCTCCGGCTCCTGCTATAATCACAAGAATTGATGCCAATAACGGTAAAGTTACGATTCATATTCAAGGCAGTCCTTCAAGTGATATAAGCTTATATGAACTTTACAGGATAGCTGAAAATGATACCATACAAAAAAAGATTATTGGATGGAAGGAGAAGCTCCCGCTTACCTTTGATGATATTCCTGAGAGACAAGGTATCAGTTATAAATACAGTATCAAAACTATAGATTTTGCTGGAAACAGCTCAGAATTTAACCGGACTATTTATGTGCAGGGTTCATTGCAAAAATCAATTATCCTGAAAGCTGAACAGCAGAAGAATGGGAAAAGTATCATGCTTTCGTGGAATTTACCATCGGATTTTAAACCGACAAAAACAATTATATACCGTAGTAAAGAAAAAGAACCGATTAGCATTTACAACACTTTGGAAGGAGCAGATCATTTGTTTGTAGATTCTGATATTGAAATGAATAAGACATATAATTACCAGATAAAGGTATTTAATTCAGGAGCTAATGATTTTGCATCATCAGATCTGTTAATTTTTAAACCTGTATTGATATCATATTCAAATGAGAAATAGGGTCAAAATGAATCATTTATGTAGAAATAGTGTAATTGTCTTGTCTTTGCTTCTTTCTCTGACTTTTCCTGTAGTGGCTCAGACAACCAGTGCTACAATTACTATTTCAAATAAATCATTTCCGGAAAGTAGTGGATGGGGGGAATCAGTAAGAATTTCGTCATTAACTCTATACGTTAATGGATACGCAATTGGTACTATATCAGGATCAGCTCTCGAAAATGGTAGCAATACGGTTTTGACCAGGGAGATCAATCTTCAGGATAAGCTAGTTGCCCCTTCAATAGGAATAGTTTATATTCATCATACATGGAATATTTTTGGAGATCATACTAATTACTATTTTTTAAATTTGCCCTTGAATCAACAAGAACTTTCTCAGGACGGAGTTGCAGAAATACAAACCTTTAACAGCTTTTATGGTTTGAAAATGCTTGTTGACTGGCATTTGGATTTTAAAATTGAAATATCACCATTTAAACCAGTTGTTGATAATATTAGTAATAAACAATGTTACAATTCTCCATTCTTATTAACCAAGATATCAAATCCACCAGATTTTTATCACAATTCTGTTTGTTTAGACGATTGGCAATACGGTTATATTACTCAAAATTTGGTTGAAAACTCCTCTTTTTTTAATGATTTTCTATATAGAATTACAAACATTCTGGAAGGGAACTGGAACTATTATGATGGCAATTTTTCGAATATTGAAAATGCAATTAAGTATACAACAAATTATCAATTCATGGAGGAATTTCTTTATTTATATAGTGATCTGCCAGCTAATAGTGTGGAAATTGCTAATAGATTATTATCGGGAATTTTAAGTCAGAATCAGAATCTTTCCGGAAATGAAATAGATTTTCTCTACCAGTATTTTGTTGATGCTTTAACTTCTCAATATGATAATCCTCCTCCATATTTTATATATATTTCACTAAGTGATACAGAAACCTTTGCGTCAGTAAAGAGTGAAAGCTCCAAAATTGAATTCATTCCAAAACAGTTTCTTACGCCACTGACTGACAAAACAAAAGTCGGGTTTAGAACAAGAACGTTTAATCCGGTATCCAATCAGCTTGGTCCATGGTCAGATATAATTTCAGTTGACCTGTTACCGGCACCCCCCAAGGCTGGTTCTATCTCTGTAACAGAATCTTGTATGAATACAGAAACCGGTAAAATTACTATTTCGGGTATAACAAGTTCGGTTCCTTCTGGTATATCCGAATACAACTATAATCTGATTGATTCAGAAGTACAATATATTGTTGGCCCTAATGATCAATCTGAATGGCCTAAGCCACCTACTCCCTTTGCTGGTTCGACTATCAGTATGAACAACATCAAAGCTGGTAAATATAAATTGTACTTATCGTATGAGAATACAAGTATAAAGAATTGTCTTGTTCCTGATTCTATTGTAGTCCCCGCTTTTCCTTCATTGCAATCAGATATTACATATGCAGATATTAGTTGCCCCGGGAGTAACAATGGTTCAATAACGGCCAGGATTACTAATGGAGCAGGCAGTTATAAGATTTCATTGAATGATAATCCGGTAGATGCTTCCGTCTATACTTTTAACTCACTCAAAAAAGATTCATACAGGATAAAAACCTCCGATTTTTGCACTTCTAAAACTGAGGATGTAGTTATCAATGAGCCCATTCCGGTAGCAATTGGTTCAGTAATTAAAAGAAACCCAACCTGCAGTTCTCCTTCTAATGGTGGTTTTGAAATATCTGTCTCGGGTGGAAATGGTAATAAATTTGATTTTAGTGTGCGTAATTCTGCAAATGTCGTGGTTGTAGAATCAAAGAATCAGGATTCTCCATGGTCATATTATTCACTTTCCGGTGGCACATACACAATTAATGTTAAGGACCCTGTCCATAATACATGTGACGGTGCGTCCATTGTTGTAAGCCTTAATGATATTACTCCTCTAAGCCATACAGTTACTAAAATTACTAAAGTAGCATGTTTTGGAGACCAAACCGGTGCGATTGATGTTAAGGGATCAGGCGGATCTGGTAACTACATCTTCACACTAAACAGTAGTCCAATAACGGGGTCTTCAGCAACTTTCAATTCACTTTTTCAGGGGACCTATAATATTAAGATTACAAATAATAATCAAACCTGCAACGATTTTGATTCTTTCCCGGTTACAGTGGAACAGAATGATAAAATACTTATTTCTCTTTTCCCTGACAATGTTTCATGCAATGGCCTTGGCGATGGACATATTACTGCAATCGTAAGCGGTGGTTCAAACAGTTTTCAAAGCTACGAATGGGAAGTAAATAGAAGTGGAAATTGGTTTTTTCAATCGTTCGATCAATCCCCCTCAGGTTTATATGCAGGTGAGTACCAGTTAAAAGTAGTGGACTCCGAAAAATGTATTATGACTGGGAATACAATTATTGGAGAACCGTTACCTCTTTCTATTACAAAAGTTGAACCACTCGGAATAAAATGTTATGGTGAGGCTGGAAGTATTAAGATTGAATCAGCAGGCGGAAATGGGGAACATGCATATTTTTACTCCAATAATGGTAGTGCTTATCAATCTTTTGCTTCGGGATCTTCTTTTTTAAAAGGATCATACGATCTTAAAGTAAGGGATATAAAAGGCTGCGAAACTATATGGCAAAATAAAGTAGAAATAAGTGAACCTTCACCTTTGGATTTTACTTTAACTCCCCAAAAATACAATGGATACAATATTAAATGTTTTGGTGATGCGAATGGAAGTATAATCTTAAATCCACAAGGAGGAAATGAGGGGTATGTGTTTTCTCTGGATGAAGGACCTTTTCAATCCACTCAGCAATTTGACAATTTGCGGGCCGGGGCCTACAATATTACTCTTAAGGATGTCAAAGGATGTCCACTTACGAAATCAGTAACACTTTCACAACCTGATAAACTGAACCTGCCAGTCCCATTCGTGGATGATGTAAAATGCTTTGGATCAGCCACCGGGAAAATTGTAGTCAGTCCTACTGGGGATGTTTCTACATATGTATTTGAGATAAATGGAACTAATCATGGTTCTTCCTGTGAGTTCACAGGATTACTTGCAGGTACTTACAATATTAAAGTAACTGACAAAAATAACTGTAAAGATTCAATTTTGGTTAATGCAATAAATAAGAACCAACCAATAAAAACGACACTTACACCTCAAAACGTAAGGTGTGCCGGTGAGAACAATGGACAAATTGCAGTAATAACTTCAGGCGGTTCCGGAGGATTCATTCATATTTGGGAAAAAGTCCCGGGAGGCACATTATCCAGTGGTTCAGGAATTCCGGATATTCAGGGACTTAGTCCTGGATTATATCGTCTCAGGATCAAAGATTCCGACCAATGCCCTGCTTCCGACAGTGCTAAAATCATGACTCCATTACCCCTTAATATTTCAGGAGTTACTCCACACGATATTATCTGTTTTTGGGGTTCAGGAAGTATTGATATTTCTGCAACTGGCGGTAATGGTGGTTATACATTCTCAAATTCCATAGATAATTGGGTTTCCTGGTCTAGTTTTATTTCAGGCGTTCCGTTATCGTCAGCTGTCTATAAACTCAGAGTTACAGACATCAAAGGTTGTGAGACAAAGTGGAACAGTGATGTAAAGATCACAGCCCCAGATTCACCTTTGAGTTTTTCTACTGCTCTTTCAGGTTTCAACGGGTTTAATATTTCCTGTTATGGTTTGTCTGATGGAAGTGTTGCAGTTACACCATCCGG
>Ga0209429_10001439_pt1 | contig 14658 bp, 15 predicted proteins | sample BarGraNGADG00212_3_FD_184493 | JGI IMG/M metagenome (GOLD analysis project Ga0209429, IMG submission 184493) | Arctic peat soil microbial communities from Barrow, Alaska - Barrow Graham LP Ref core NGADG0004-212 (SPAdes) (version 2) | ecosystem: Environmental > Terrestrial > Soil > Wetlands >... | reverse complement strand
CCAGGCCTCCGTATCGCCCTTCCGCGTAATCAGGTAGGCTGCAAAGGCGACCGCCACGATGGCGATCGTCGCCAACAGCATGCAGAGCATTCCCTTGCCCGCCACTTTGAACCATTTTTTCACGTCGATCGAGAAGAGCAGAAGCGGCAGAGCAAGCGCCACACTCAAGTTCGTCACGGTAGATTGCAAAGGCGCGACACTTTTGGGTAGGAGGCCTATATTGCCCAGGATTATCCCAGCAGCGTAGCACAACAACACCGTGCCGATTTTTCGCAAAGGGGCAAATCGATAACACAGATAGACAAGTAAGGCAGGAAATATCACGGCGACAACGCAGAACACAATCACCATAAACTAGCCTCCTGCATGCTCGATGATAGGCGACCATACCACCGATTGGCAAAAAAGCAATGAAAACGGCGCTTTCATGCCGTTCAATCGATCAACCTATAAGGGATACAGGTAAGACAGCGCTCAATGTTTCACACCGTATCCCTCGGGACCAACCAGGCGCACCCACCCGGTCCGCGATGCGCCGAGGGCTGCACCCGCGGCAAGGGTCTCCAGGGTCAACTCGTCGTCTGCCCGGACGTACAGGTCTCTCAATGCCTTCCAATCGTATCTCACAATCTCATGCTGCCTTCTTCCCCCCGGACGTACGCTCTCCAAGCGCAGTGCCTCCTCGTCCCTGCCGGTCTGCATGAGACCGACCGCCCCCCACCATGCGCCATAGTCTGAACGTGGAGCCGAAGCAAACAATCGCATGGCGACGCGCTTGGCGCCAAACCAGTCGCACAGCGAGGCAATGGCGTAGATCATGGTTTCTCCCGTCTGTTGTCGGCTATTGTGACTTCTTCTCTGAGATGATGACTCCGACTATGTCAGGTCCCGACTGCGATCCGACGACAGGTCCAAGCTGGGTTAGAATGCTCGGCAGGTTGTACCTGGACGTGAACTCACGCTGGAAGTCCTCAACCTCGGCCCGGTTGGTGGCGTACTGGAACCCTATATACTCGACGCCCTTCTGCACATGCTTGTCGATGATTGCCGACAGACGTTCCAGCGCAACTTTCTTGGTCCGGGGACGATCCACGACATCCGTGACCCCCTCGATGAAGGTGAGGATGGGCTTGATCTTCAGGACGCTGGCAGCGATGGCAGCAGCCTTTCCGATGCGCCCGCCTCTCTCGAAGTACGTGAGGGAGTCGAGCACGAAGTAGACATGGGTCCGCAGACACAGTGCCTCCACCTCAGCGACGACCTGCCCCAGCGGCGCCCCTGCTCCGGCGAGTTCTACCGCTCGCATCGTCGGAAAACCGGTACCGAGACCAGCATTCCAGGTGTCCACCAGCCGGACGTGAACCGTGTCCAGCTGGTTGCGCCCGGTGAGAGCCGCATTAAGCGTGCCCGACAGGCGCGAACTGATGTGAATCGAGACGATGTCGCCTTCGGGGTCTTTGTCCAGAATGGCACGATATGCAGAAGCGAATTCGTCAGGTGACGGCTGCGTACTACCCGCTTTCGCGCCTGCTACGAGGCGGCGGTAGAACTCATCGTTCGTGATGTCGATGCCATCGCGGAAGTACTCGCCGTCGAGCGAAACCCTGAGTGGAACGACGGTGACGTCGTGCTCTTCAGCATACCCTTGCGGCAGACATGCCGTGCTGTCTGTTACGATGTGGATGGCCATTGCCGGCTCCTTTCTCCGCTTGTGCATTCGTCCCCTTGCCTTTCTTATACAACCATCGTCTCAGGAAGAACCGTTACCTCTTCTTGTCCGTACTTGAACACCAATACTCCCGTCGTTGTTCTCCCTCCCTTTTTATAGGTGTGTAGCCCGGATCTCCTCAAGGAGGCCCTTGATTACAGCAGCATACTGTTGAATGACCTCATTGACAGCAGCCGCTACCTCGCGAAAAGCCCGGCTGGCTGGACCCATGAGCAATCCAGTATCCCCAGGTGCCGTCGGGCATACCGACCAGGAACGACTCGTATGCGCTTCCCGGCCCGGCCAGCCCTGGGTCGCGAACCCGATGCGTGGCGCACCTGGAAGCGGTGCCACCTGGGGCATCATGTCATCCTCACAACCATGTGCCTCTCCATGGCATCAAACAATCCGCACAGATAGTCCGTGTCCAAGCTAGCCGTGCTGGATCTTCCGCGAGTCTATCATGGCCCATCTGGAGCCTCCTCCTTGAGCCGTACGGGCGCGCGATCATGGCCCCGACACCTGTCATCAAACAGACCTTCCATACCCCCGGTTCATTTCTGACATCCAGCATATCTAGCCAAGCCCTGGCGTCAACATAGTGCGAACAGTGGACCGAACTGCGTCGTTCGTATCTGCCGCAGATTGAAGCGGCGGAGAAGTCAGACATCTAGCGATTCTCGATGAACAAACACGTTTCGCTATATGTATTGGCTAAGGAGTCGTGTCAACTCATGTAAAAATGTACCTGAAACATCAGGTCGTCAACTCAGTGGAAATGTACGCATGGCTACCACGTTTTTTGATCACCAGAGGTTGTCTTCTCTTGGTGATTGCATCCAGCTGCTTCTCGCCAATACACCCCTCGGATACAACAACATCCTCGGGGGAGGAGGATCTCGTGGTGCAGGCATCACCGAGGGCACGGCCTGGGTGCGATCGGACAAGGGGCTCTTCGGCGGCCCCGTCACAGCTATTGCCAGCCTTCCCGTGAAGGGCGCGCTTGTCTATGCCGGTACGAACGAGGATGAGATCTACGTTTCTGCAAATGACGGACGCGATTGGACGCCACCCGGTAGCGCTTCTTCCGGCCACTACGTTGCAGGCATCGAGATTGACCCGAGAGCAGGCAGAAGGATTGTCGGCAAGGCCGTTTATGGCGCTGGGTTCTTCCTCTCGGAGGACGGTGGCCAGACGTGGAAGAACGCGAGTCGAGGCCTGGGCAGTCGCTCGCTGTCATGCCTTGGCGCTCCTGCCAGCTCTCCTGACACCCTGTTTGCAGGGACGAGAGATGCCGGACTCTTCGTCTCGCGGAACGGAGGGCGTTCGTGGAGCCGAACTGGTCGCCAGACTCTCGGCAACCGCGTCATGGCGGTCGATGCGACCAGGGACGGCAGGACGGTCTATGCAGGAACGCAGGAGACCGGCCTCTTCGTCTCGCGGGACGGAGGCGACACGTGGAATGCCATTGTCCTGCCATTCGGATCACAGCCGATGGTGACGGGCATCGATATCAATCCCGCGGACGAGCTCCGCCTGACTGTCACCGTCACTGGTGGTGGAACGGGGCTGTCGACCATCCTCTCCATGTCGGGAGCAGTCAACACGATCGCGGTTGCTCGGGACGGCATCGTGTACGCAGGGACGCAGACACGAGAAGCGGCGATCTCGCGGGACGATGGAGCCACGTGGCAACGTCTGAACAGTGGTCTGCCCGACCTCGCCGTACGGCGTATCGTTGTGGCAGGGAGCCGCGTGTTCGCCATGACGGTACACCACGTGGTACGCCTCCAGACTCAGTAGTTCGCCAGAACCCAGCGCTCGAAGCCGAGGACACCCGAGACGTGATCCGCCCCCGATGACGCCACATCGCCGATCACGTGGTCTGTCACGAGGTAGGTCTCGATCCCGGCAAGACGGGCTGGCGCGTCTTCAATGCAATTATTGCCCACCACGACTGCCTGCGCGGGATCAACGTCCATGAGGGTGGCCACATGGTGCCAGTATTCCACATGGGGCTTGCTGCGTCCCACAACGTCATGGAGACTGTTGAAGGTCGTCGCGTAGAACTCCATGATGCGGTCCCAGACGGCCTGCTGGTCGACACCCTGGTACAATCCTTCGAACTCTCTCCTGACCTTCGCCAGGTTGCTGCTGTCCGGGCTTGTGTCCGCCTGCATGCGCGCCGTTGCGACGAGGACGTTTCTGGCGAGGTTCCAAAAAGAAACTTGACAATAATCTGCAACGTGCTATTAGAAATAGTCAGAGTCGATCAGAGGCAAAAGGAGGTGGGGGAAACATCTTAATATCTGAATGTTGCCCATGGTTTTGTCGAGGCCGACATGGAGGTTGAGGCACGATATACAGGAGGTAACAGGATGAGAAAGGCACTGAGTATACTACTCGTTATGGCATTGCTTGCCGGAGTTCTTGGATTTGTTCCTGCTGTAAGAGCAAGCCAGGCTGTTGTCGTTCGGATGACGATTGGATCTACAAAAGCGACCATAGACCTCAAACAGGTTGTTCTTGATCAGCCACCTCTTATAGAAAATGGCAGAACACTTGTGCCGTTCAGATTTATCGGGGAGGCACTTGGAGCTCAGATAGGCTGGAACCCCACCAACAGAACGGTGAGCTACATTCTCGGGGATAAGAATATTGTTCTCACCATTGGTTCAGCAACTGCTATGGTCAATGGCGTAAAGACTACTCTTGATGTTGCGGCCAAGATTCTTCCTACCGGAAGAACAGTGGTTCCTGTAAGATTCATCAGTGAGTCAATTGGAGCAAAGGTCGCCTGGAACGCTGCTACAAGGATGGTTACAGTCACTATGGCTGCAACACTGGATGTTGGTATCGTTCTTCCGACCAAAGACGAGCCGAGATGGCTACAGGACCAGACTCGCTTCAATACTGCCCTCAAGACTGCTGGCTACGGCGCTGAGATCCTCTTTAGCCAGGGCTCTTCCGCCATAGAAAAACAGAATGTTGAAGCTCTGATTACCAAGGGCATCAAGGTTCTTATCCTCTGCCCACAGGACGCCACCGCTGCCGCTGCCGCTGCAGACGAAGCTAGAGCTGCAGGCATAAAGGTCATTTCCTATGACCGCCTGATCCTCAACACGAGTGCTGTTGATTACTATGTGACCTTTGACAGCATTTCCGTTGGCAAAGCTCAGGCTCAGTACCTGGTTGACAAGACAACTGGCACCAAAAACCCGCTTTATCTGTATGCTGGCGCTGCCTCTGACAACAACGCTTTCCTCTTCTTCGAGGGAGCCTGGGACGTACTGCAGCCCAAGATTGCCAATGGCACCTTCGTGATTGAGAACTCAAGCGAAGCTGTCGCTCTCCAGGGCAAGGCCACGCTGACCCGTGCCGAGATGGCTAAGATCATTGGTCAAATCACCACCAACTGGGACTTCACCGTCGCTAAGAATCTGGCTGAAGCCAACCTGACTGTGGCTACCGCTGGCAGAAAGGGTAATGTATTCATTCTCGCGCCAAATGACGGCACCGCCCGTTCAATTGCAGATGCATTTGCTGCCGACAAGGATGTCAAGAGCTACGTGATTACCGGCCAGGACGCCGAGATACCCTCCGTGCAGTACATTATTGATGGCAAGCAGTCGATGACCGTCTTTAAGGATGTCAGGACGCTCGTCAAAGATGCAAGCGCCGCGGCTGTCGATTATCTCACTGGCAAAACTCCTGAAAAAACCACCACCTACAACAACGGCAAGATTAACGTCCCTGCCAAGCCGTCTGCAGTTATTAGTGTGGACAAGAGCAATGTCAAGGCTGCTTTGATTGATTCTGGTTACTATCCAGCCAGCGATTTCACCGGATTGCCATAAGAAATAACATAACAGTTAGTTGATTAATATAGGAATCTACTGCAAAAAGGGAATACCCTGAGCAAAGCGAATAGTCCCTCAAGTATCGTGGGGATGGTTCGCTTTGCTCGGCATGGCAAAACTCGGTTCTTCTCAGTGCAGTCATGCATTTAGATATTCTTTAGAGAAAGCGAGGAAACCCATGGAAGAAGCCATACCTATTGTAGAAATGCGGAACATCAAGAAAAACTTCGGTGGTGTCCAGGCGTTGCAGGGGGTAGACTTGGTACTACACCACAACGAAGTGCTGGGCCTGGTGGGCGACAACGCTGCCGGCAAATCTACCCTGATGAAGATTCTCAGTGGGGCATACATCCCTGATGAAGGAGAGATCTTCATCGAGGGTAAAAAGGCACATATTGCCAATCCCTGGGATGCGCGGCGGCAGGGCATTGAGATGGTGTATCAGGACTTGGCACTTGCCAACAACCTTGACGTGGCCGCCAACGTTTTCATGGGACGTGAAGCCGTGAGCGCAAAACTAGGCCCAATCAGTATTATGGATGAGCATTACATGGGGCAAGAAACGCAACGCCTGTTGGATCGTCTGAAGATTGATATCTCCTCCGTGCGCTTGAAGGTGGAGAGTCTGTCCGGTGGCCAGCGCCAGGCCGTGGCCATTGCTCGCGCGACAGCTTTCAACACCAAGGTCACCATCATGGACGAGCCCACGGCGGCCCTGAGCGTGGCAGCCATTGGCAAGGTACTCGATTTAGTGCGGGAACTCAAGGCACAGGGCTCTTCAATCATCATAATCAGTCACCGCTTGGAAGATATCTACCAGGTTAGCGACCGAATGATGGTGTTGCGACACGGACGCAAGGTCTGCGACACTCCCGTCGCCGGTGACCTTGACGATTTCAACGAGCGGGTGGTGGCCTATATCATTGGCGCACGCGATGATTTTGCCGAGGGAGTGGGTAAGCAACAATGAGCACGAAGAGGTTCAAGATATCGTTCATTAAGGATGTAAGTAAAATACTGCGACAGAATATCCGTGATTGGGGCATGTATATCGCCTTGTTAATTATCATGGCGATCTTTACAATCACGACGAAAGGTGTCTTCATTTCGTCGAGAAACATAGGCAACTTGATAGATCAGACAGGCTACATAGCAGTATTGGCGGTCGGTATGACGCTGGTCATTGTCATTCGGGATATAGATCTCTCGGTTGGTTTTCTCGCCGGCTTCCTTGGCGCGGTAGCGGCAATCTCTATGGTATCCTGGCACCTGCCTGTATATGCGTGCATACCGCTTGTCTTGGGGTTAGGAGTTCTGGCGGGGCTTCTCACCGGTTTCCTCGTGGCGCAGATGAAAATCCCAGCCTTTGTAGCAACGCTTGCTGGATGGTTAGGTTACAGAGGAGCATTGCAACTCGCAACCATGAGCAGGGGCACGATAATCATTCCGAGTGACGCTTTTAACGCCATAGGCAACGGCTACATTCCCGACATTCCCGGCATTGGGATCTTGCCTGGAGTTCATAAATTGACTCTTATCCTCGGAGTTCTGGCCATTCTGCTTTTCATTATAAGCGCGATCAACAACCGCAGAAAGATGCGGGCTTACGACTCTAAAGTATTGGCGATGCATTTGTTCACTATTGAATTAGTATTCGTATCGGCTCTAGTGGGAGCTATCACCTGGGTGCTCGCAGGGTACAAAGGCCTCTCATGGACTGGGGTGGTCGTATTGATCGTGGTCATATTCTACAATTTTGTTATGTCACGCACGGTGCTTGGCAGACATATCTCCGCCGTCGGTGGAAATCCAGAAGCGGCTGAGTTGAGCGGCATCAGTGTAAAGAAAATAACCTATGTGGTTTTCGGTTCGATGGGCATGCTTGCCGGTCTGTCGGGCATATTGTTCGCGTCCCGTTTTAAATCCGCCACAACGACGGCGGGAACTCTCTTTGAATTGGATGCAATCGCGGCGGCTTTTGTCGGTGGTGCATCACCGTCTGGTGGCGTCGGCAAGGTTACGGGATCGATCGTCGGTGCGTTTGCTATGATGTCACTGACGAGCGGCATGAACCTTATGGGCATCGATATATCTTACCAATACATCGTTAAAGCCCTTGTGCTTGCGGCTGCTGTTATATTTGATATTGCAGCCCGTAATAGAGCAAAAGAATAGGCCAGTTCTTATTTGCAGGTACTTCTTGCGTGGATTACTGGTAGGTTCGCTCAAAGGCTAATCAAGCGAGGCCTGGTGTCTCAAGCAGCAAATTCACGCAGATAGTTGGAATAGAGCCCTGTGGATTCATAGATGATCCCTCCCTTGTTCTAGTTGGTACCATACCTCTTCTTGAGGAGCTTCTTCAGGGTTGTCAACCCCTTCTCGTTTGGAACTTCCTCCTCTTGTGTTCCATCCCATATCTCCAACGATTGCTTTGAAACATCCACCCCTCTACAATATGCCATACGAAACCTCCCCCGTATGAGGAGAGTCTGCATTGGGTTGCCCTTCCATAAGCGTTTCATTTCGTCCACAACCCAAGCTGGAAGATACTTCTTCCGCTTCTGATCCACCACAAACTTTGGAAGGGCGATCCATCTTTAGTACAAGCTCATGAGGATCTCTCATTGCTTCAATATACCTACGGTCTACCCATTCCTCTCACCCATACTACCTGAAATAGTATCTCCTCCATCGTACGAAATGTACCTGAAGCATCAGGTCGTCAACTCAGTGGAAATGTACGCATGGCTACCACGTTTTTTGATGACCAGAGGTTGTCTTCTCTTGGTGATCTCGTCCAGCTGCTCCTAGCCAATACACCCCTCGGATACAACAACATCCTCGGGGGAGGAGGATCTCGTGGTGCAGGCTCGTCAGGTCCAGCGCTGCACATGTTGATTGCAGCTGTTGCTTTGTCTCTTCTGAAACATCCATTCGTGCCAGCATCCGTGCGCACGGGGTTTGTGCTTGGTCGTACACCTTGGTGATGTGGCTCCCAGTCCTCACCTTGTGGAGGAGCTTCTGGCTGGGAAGGAACCAGTTCACCAAGAGATGCAGGAAGCGGTATGTTCGGTTCAGGAGGTCCACCTCTTCCTGGGTGTCGTGCCGGTCATATCCCACAAACTTGCGGATGACCGAGTTGTTCTTCTCTTCCACATGAGCATTGTCATTCTTGTGATAGGGACGGGACCGGGTGAGGGTGATCCCACAGGCATGGCAGAAGCGAACGAGATGTCCGGGCGTGGACCTCGCTCCCATTGTCTGCATGCAGGGAGATGACTCTCCCTGGGTACCTGCGGAGACACGACGCGTATCTGCTTTGTCCATCTGTCATGCCAGACCAGACACAGCCGGCTGCATCTTGGACGTATTCGTCGGCGGTCCTGGAGGAAGCATCCCTTACTGACGAGGATGTCCCGTGCGTTGCTGATGAAGATCACCTGTAGCGTTTCATTTCTTTTGTGTGCCTCCTGTGCATGTTTGTGATGGGCTTCTCTCGTCTCGCTACCTGCGTTGTGAAAGTCCCAGGACATTCATTATGGGAGAGAGCCTGCGCATTTTGCAGGTGTGATGGGCCCAAACACTCATCACCGTCACTCAGAGGGTGATTTTTGCCCGTAGGAGTCTCTTGTTCTTGTTTTTTTGTTATTCTGCACTCCCTTCCATGCCGTGGGCAAGCACTTGTTTCAGAATCCAATTTTTGAAGAGAGATCAGGGAATAGTCCTGAACTTTAAAACTTTTTGGACCTTATACCATAAACTTTAGATGGAAAATCGCCTACAGCATATTCAATCTTCTTTTCTCCTTTTACAACCTTTTCGTCTGCATATGCCTCTATCACTTCACCAACAAAGAGGTTTTTGTCGCCTGTCTCAAATTCTTGCACTACTTTGCATTCCATATGAGCTACACATTCCTCAATAATTGGGGCTCTTAGTTTCCGTGCAGGTTTTGGTGTTAAACCTGTTTCCTTAAATTTGTCTACCTCGTGTCCTGAATGGTAACCGCAGTAATATATCTTTGCTTGCAGTTCTTTTGTGGGCACATTTACAATGAATTCCTTAGTGCTTTCTATTAACTCTGATGAGTAAGCCTTCTTTCCAATAGCGCATGCTATAAGCGGGGGCTCCTTTGAGACAGGCATGCAAAAACTAGCTGCAATAATGTTTGACTTGTCGTCTATATCTCCACAGCTAATTAGAAAGTGTCTCATAGGCCACATAAACTGCAAATATTCAACATCAATTTTCATTCACACCTCCCCAGTAAGATATTTTAGGAGCATTTTCAATTCTTCCGGCCCCGCATGTATTCCCCAGACAGTCTTCTCTTCGTTCATTGAACCCTCCATACCGGATGATCACATCAAGACCGCACTTGGCGATCGCCTTCATCGCTCATTCGCGGCCTGGCCACCGACCTACGGAATGCGCGAATCCTTAGTTTCTTGTTCGCTGGTTTCGTCGATGTACTTCTCCAGCGACCTCGCCCGGCACGATGTCCATGATGACCTCTTGCACAATGTGCTTGCCACTGCCGTCATTCCCGCGTATGCGGGAATCCACCCCCATCACTTCGTCATTCCCGCGTATGCGGGAATCCAGTGTTGTCTTCGGGGTCTGTCGTTGGGGTCAGCTGCCAACTATGGCCAGAGTCGTCATCTCGACGCCAGCAGCCCGCTCAACCTCTGTGGAGCAGCATTTGCACCTTTTCCAGCAGCTGGTCCAGGTCGTACGGCTTGCCCAGGAAGCCTTGGACACTGCCCTCCTCGAGCATGTGCCTGACAGCGCCGTTAGAGGTGTACCCGGAGTTCAGCAGGATGGGAACCGTGGGGTCCAGAGCACGGATGGCCCGCACGATTTCGCTGGTCGTCATACCCGGCATGGTCATGTCCAGCAGGATGAGCCCGATGCCCACAGAGTGATCCCGCAGGACGTTCAAGGCTGATGCCCCGTCCAGTGCTGTCAGAACCGTATACCCGCTCCTGCTCAGGAGAGCCTGAGTGACCGTGCGCACGATTGGCTCATCCTCGACCACTAGGACAGTGCCGCTACCTGTGTTCACAGGGATGGATACGGGAGCAAAGGACTGCGCGGGTTCTTGCAGGCATCGAGGGAGGTAGATGTCGAAGGTCGCCCCCGAACATGTTTGTCCAATGCCCCCGAGGATGTTCTTCCAATCCGAGGGGTACTTCTGAGGGGCGGTTCTCCCGACGCCTTCCGTGGATACTGCCGTGATCCAGCCGCTGGCCTGCTTGACGGCACCATAGACGACGGAGAGTCCCAGGCCCGTCCCAGATCCTATTGGCTTCGTCGTATAGAAGGGTTCAAAGAGATGCTCCATGACCTCCGAAGACATCCCGGGACCGGTGTCCGTGACGCTGAGATGGACGAACTCACCCGTGTGCGCAAAAGGATGGGTCTGGAGGTATTCTTCTCCCACGACCTCGTTCCTGGCGCGTATCGTCAGCGTCCCTTTGCCCTTCATGGCATCGCGTGCGTTCACGGCCAGGTTCAACAGAATCTGGGTCAACTGCGACCGGTCCAGCAGGACGTTCCACGTTGTCTGCTCATAGTCACGGACGATATCTATGGTGGCCGGCAGTGACTGCTTCAACAGCGCCAGGGTCGCATCAAGCGCGGCCGTGATATTTATGGGAACCGGCAGGACCATGGCACTGCGGCTGAAGGTCAGCAGTCCTTTCGTGAGGTCGGCTGCCTGACGGGCAGAGGTCTCGGCTGCGTTCAGGTTCTCCAGCAACGGGTCGGCTGGGGGCAGGCTGCCGCGCATGAGGGCGATGTTGCCCAAGATGCCGGTCAGCAGGTTGTTGAAGTCGTGCGCCACCCCTCCTGCCAGTGTCCCGATAGCCTCCATCTTCTGGGACTGACGGAGTTGAGCCTCAGTCTGTTCACGCGCCTCCTCCGCCTGCTTGCGGTCCGTGATGTCGCGACCGATACCTACCAACCCGATAATCCGGCCCTCCTGGTTCCGCAATGGAAGTTTAGAAGTGAGCAACCAACGTTTCTGTTGTTTCTCGTCAAATATATACTCTTCCCTATTGAGCACTGGCTCACCAGTTTGCATCACCAATTGATCGTCAGCAAAGAACTTCTCCGCAAGTTCTCCTGGGTAAATATCAAAATCACTTTTGCCTAACACATCAGCTTCCGATTTCGCTCCGATGTACCGTACTTCAGCTGAGTTGACGAGTGTCTTGCGGCAGGCCAAGTCTTTGGAATAAATTGAATCCGGAATATTATCGATAAGTGTACGAAACAGTAATCGCTCATTGTAGAGTGTTTCCTCCGCCTGCTTGCGCTCGGTGATGTCGCGGTAGATGCCGTAGCCCGCGTCCGGCTTCCCTGCGATCAGAACAAGTGCGGCGATGAGGGACACATCAACGAGGGTGCCGTCCCTCCTGCACCGCACTGTTTCCAAATGGATTTCCCCCCCTTGGGCCGTAGATGCTGTTAACGCTCTGGCTTCTTCCCGGCGCGCGGGAGGTGCCACCAGGTCGTCGATACATTGCCCGATAACCTCATCAGCCCCATAGCCAAACATGCGCACGAACTCGGCGTTCACCCGTATGACCCCTCCTTGGGTATCGGTGATCGCAATGCCTTCCGGGGCGGTTTCCACCAGTTGGTTGAAAAACGTTCGTTCCCGCTGGACCTCTTCCTCCGCCTGCTTGCGCTCGGTGATTTCCGCCCGTAGGTCCTCATTGGCCTGTTGCAACTCCTCAGTCCGCTCCGCCACACGCTGTTCCAATTCATCGTGCGCCTGTTTCAGCGCCTCATCGGCCTTCTTCTGGGCGGTGATGTCCCAGTTCGTGCCGATCATGCGCACAGATTGGCCGTAGGCGTCGCGCTTTACGGTGGCGAGGGCGCGGATGTTGTGAATAGCCCCGTTCGGCCAGAGAACGCGGAATTCGGTATCCAAATCCTTTTCGCCACGCCACGCCAGTTGGACTTCTGCGTCGGCTTGCTGTACGTCTTCCGGGAGAACACCCGCTTTCCAGGACTCGTAGGCGCCGCCGAAGTGATCCCGCGTGACCCCGTAGAGGGCAAACATCTCGTCATTCCAAATCAGTATGTTCTGGACAAGGTCCAAGTCCCAGATGCCCACGCCGCCCGCGCGTGTGGCCAGCGACAGACGATCGTTGCTCTCCCGCAATGCCTCCTCCGCCTGCTTCTGTAATATGGCAGCCTCGCCTGAACGGGTTTCCTTGTCAGTCATGGTCTCCCCTTTTGCCTGTTTCCGGGCCACGTTTGGCCATGCCAGCGATACCCTGCACTGCCGGCGACTGCCTTGTGCATGTTTGTTCCATTCGCAGCTCCTGAACTGTTGACTTCGTCCAATGGCAGTTTGCTTGCCACACGCGCGAAAAGTGGGGAACTCGCTCCATCCTGCTCTCAGGATAGTCGTGGCACACAGCGGGTCAAGCGTCCGCATCGACTCATCCAATATGGAGGTGAACTGGCTCCGTCAACTCATGAGAAAACGGAGGTGAAGGGTGACAGAATACTGCTGGTCCTTTGGATGAGAGGAGAGCAGCAAGAATCGAGCTCCCGGTGGTCAAGGACCAGGCAGCGTCACCTCCTCAGACGTGTGCGCTATAGTTTGCCTTGGCCTTGCTGCTCTCGGATCAGGTCAATGAGTATTGCCGCGTCCGCTGAAACGCCTGGTCAGGTGGCTTCATGTTGAGTCATATCGAAGATCAGAGCAGTGATTTTTAGACTCTCTTCAGGTAGATCGCGTAAGCACTTCATTGAGCAATAGGTACAGTAATCGTCTCGGGGATTCCACTTCACGTTGTTTCTGTAAGGATAGAGTAAGTTGGTTCTTCCAAAAAGGGCATGGTCGCTGTCCTCCAATAGTGATCTTATCGGGATGTCATCGGACACCCTCAGATTCTTGCCAAGTTGTTCACTAACACAGTCAATATTCGAACCATCATAGCAATGAAGGGCAGAAGTGATACCGTCTATAAGTGGCTTTACAATCGTGGAACAGGCGATACTGAGAGAAGAAGGAGCGTTTATGGCTATGGAGATGCCCCACGGCTTTCCCACGTGGCTACTTGGCGCCATGGTGACGCTCCCCGTCTTGGCAGCATACCAGACGCCCTCACAGCTATGAAGAGCAGAAGCAGCCAATTCAAACGGCAAAGACACCAAGGGCTTATTGTCTTGCCCTTCGATAGATAAGGGCGGTTCTCCGCCAGAGAAGCCAGGCAACAGGTGACGAGGGAGGGTCTCAGGACCCACAAAGGGAACACGCTGAGCATCAACGGTTTTCGGAAGCTGCTGATGCGCAGGGCCTACACCAGATCCTTCACGGCTTTCGGGAAAACTGTGCGTGGCGACTTCACAGCCATTGTCTCAGAGGAGCTCTTCCTGAAAGTGCAGCCGAAGCTGCACCGGATCAAGAATATAGGGAAAGTGGTAGCATACCGCATCAACAACCCCGACTTTCCCCTGCGTGGCGCGGCACAGTGCCCGAAATGTGGAGCATTGCTCACGGCCAGCAACTCGACCGGCCACGGAGGCACGTACGGCTACTACTTCTGCCTTCGGTGCAGGGGACGGAGCCTGAGGAAGACTGAGCTGGAGGGTCGGTTCATCCAGCTCCTGCGTGACCTGAGTCTCAAGCCGGACTTGACAGGGCTCCTGCACACGGCAATCGAGGCTAACCTGGCATCCCAGAGGTCCATGGGCGCGAAGCAGATAGCACAATTGAGGGAGAGACTCGCAGCACTGGGTACGCGTCAGCGACAGATACTAGACAAGTCCCTTTCAGGAGTCTTCTCTGATTCAAATACCAAGGAACTCCTCTCTGAGGCAGAACAGGAGTCCGACAACCTCGAGACGCAGATAGCTGGAGCCGAAGGTTCAGAGATGGTGCCCGTACAGGTCATCAAGACGGGATTGACAGTGCTCCGTGACATGGGGGCCTTCTGGCGGAAGGCTGGCCTGACGACCAGGCAGTGGTTGCAAAGGTTTTTATTCCCGGAAGGAATTCCGTTTGGGGAGTCTGGTTTTGGAACCAGTGCGACCGGCGGTATGCTTTGTTGCGAGACTGTTACAGTT
>Ga0209429_10001438_pt1 | contig 14667 bp, 13 predicted proteins | sample BarGraNGADG00212_3_FD_184493 | JGI IMG/M metagenome (GOLD analysis project Ga0209429, IMG submission 184493) | Arctic peat soil microbial communities from Barrow, Alaska - Barrow Graham LP Ref core NGADG0004-212 (SPAdes) (version 2) | ecosystem: Environmental > Terrestrial > Soil > Wetlands >... | reverse complement strand
AGTAACGATGTCTTTGGTGTACTGATACTGTCCGGCAAGATCTGTATCTGTCAGACCGACGTCTTTCATAACGTCCATTGTGTAATCTGTGTTGACATACTTAAGTGCATAGTCAGCTTCGACTAGGAAAAGGTCGATTTTTTCGTCATCAGGAAGAGTGGATTGTTTCAAAAGAGCCTCATCCAGTTTGTTCTGATAAGCATTGTCTTGGCTGGGTGTGATGATCCAATTGACCGTGACGCCTTCGGGAAGCAGACCTGCCTTCTCAAAATAATCCGTATAGCGTGTCTTAAACTCTTCATTCCAGCAATAGATGTTGTATACTTTTCCCTCTGCTGCTGCCGGTGCTGTCGTTTCTGCTGTTTTTGTTGTTGCTGCTGCAGTTACCTCTGCGGTTGCTTTTGTGGTTGTCGCATCAGTAGTTCCAGCTGTGGTTCCGCATCCTGTCATTGACAGAACGAGAACGGCACTGATGATAAGTGTAGCGAACTTTTTCATTGTTTTCCTCCTTCTAAATGTTTCCCTCCAGATTGTGTTGCACACACGCCGCTTTCACGAAGTATGTGTTTATTTGAAAACGCTGGGGCGCTTCAAAGCTGTTTAACGGTGCTGCCTTCGAGCAGCTGTCCAGTGACCATAATCTGCTGCGGTATAAAGAGCTTAGGATTCTCTATTGCGTCTATAAGCCTTGCAGCAGCTTCACTTCCCATTCTCTCTGCGTCCTGCCTGAACGTGGTCAGTTTCGGGCGCAGCACCTGTGAGAGCAGGATTCCATCATATCCGACAACACTGATATCATCGGGAATGGATAATCCCTGGCGTTCTATCTCATTCATCCCGCCGATAAATGAAAAATCATCGGGATATAAAATGCATGTCGGCCGATCGGGGAGAGCCAGCAGATCTCTTGTTGCAAGACCGCTTGACTTCGGATCATGGTACATTGCACTTCGTATATATTCGTCCGGCACTTCTATATTAAGGGAGTTGCATGTCTGCCGGAAACTTGCGAGACGTTTGTGTGTAACTGATGTATATTCCCCGTGAATAATGGATATTTTCCTGTGGCCTTTCTTATATACATAATTCACGATGTCTACCATACCGCCGACGTTGTCTGAAAGAATAGAGCTTGTGTTGTCGAATACATGGTCGAGGGTTACTGTCGGAATCTCGCTTTCAACAAGTCTGATAACATCAGGATCTTTGAAATCAACTGATGCGATGACTACTCCGTCGCAGTTGCGGTACTTGGCATGTTCGTAGTAGTCCATGGAAAAATTGCCGAGATCCTTACTTATAAAAGTAATATCATAACCAAGATGTTCCGCTGTAACTTTCAGGCTGTTAAGAATTCCTGAAAAGTACTCATGCTGCAGACCGCTGCTGGTCTTGTCCACGAAGAGGACGCCGATGTTATATGAACGGTTCGTCTTAAGTGACCGGGCAGCTGCGTTGGGGAGATAACCCATATCCTTGGCAACTTTCCTGATGTTCCGTGCTGTCTCCTGGCCGATATCTGACTGACCATTGAGTGCCTTGCTCACGGTTGCCAGTGACACACCGCACTCCTTGGAAATGTCTTTAAGTCTTACCATTTGTTTTTTCACCGCTTTTACCTTATTTAAAAATGAAAACTTAATCGTTATAGTAAGTATTCGGCAGATATTTCAGGAAACGGGGTGATATGAAACTTAATCGTTTTCGTGGTTTCATTATATCGAGGGCTATTTGATTAGTCAAGCCAAATACCAGCTTCTTCAATCGTCGTATTTGTCAAAAAAAGGGACCCGTTTTTGTGCAATATGACAAATTTAGAAAATTTGGGGAGAAAACTTTTGTCTTTTTAGTATGTGTCGTATATTATAGGAATACGCGTTACGAAATCGATTACGTAACTATTTGGCTCGTATTTATATAGTATATTAGTAATACAAAATGAGGTGCACCGCTATGAAATTTGGACATTTTGACGACACAGCAAAGGAATATGTGATAACGACGCCCGAAACGCCGCTTCCGTGGATCAATTATCTTGGTAACGATGGATTTTTTGGTCTTATTTCCAATACGTGCGGAGGATACTCATTCTATCAGGACGCGAAACTGCGCAGAATCACCCGTTTTCGTTATAATAATGTGCCTGCCGACCTGGGCGGCCGATATTATTATATTAACGATGAAGGCTCTGTCTGGAATCCGGGGTTTATGCCGACTCAGACAGAACTCGACAGTTATACGTGCCGTCACGGACTGGGATACTCAGTCTTTGAATCAAAGAAGAATGATCTTTCCTGTGAACTCACATGCTTTGTTCCTCTCGGGGAACACTGTGAGATCAATAAGATCACCCTTAAGAATCTTTCGGCAGAAGACAAGTCATTCAAGCTGTACAGTGCAGTTGAGTGGTGTCTGTGGAATGCCGTCGACGACTCCACTAATTTCCAGCGCAACTATAATATAGGTGAAGTTGAAATTGACGGCAGTACAATTTACCACAAGACAGAATACCGTGAACGCAGAAACCATTATGCTTTCTTCAGCGTAAACAACAAAATTGATGGATTTGATTCGGACCGCGACAGTTTCCTCGGCGGGATGCGCTCATGGGATAAGCCTGAAACTGTTGAACTCGGGATAAGCCGCAACAGTGTTGCAAGCGGATGGGCACCGATGGCAAGCCAGAGGATTGACGTGGATCTTAAAGCCGGCGAGGAGATTACATTCATCTTCTGTCTTGGTTATATTGAGAATCCCGAAGCTGAAAAATTCGAGAGCAAAGGTGTAATCAATAAGATCCGGGCAAAAGAACTGATGGCAAGGTACAATACCCTGCAGCAGGTTGACGCAGCTCTTTTGGAACTTAAGAATTACTGGGATCATCTTCTTTCCAAGTTCAGCGTGGCAAGCAGCGATGATAAACTCGACAGAATGGTGAATATCTGGAATCAATACCAGTGCATGGTTACGTTCAACATGAGCCGCTCGGCGAGTTACTTTGAAAGCGGCATCGGGCGCGGCATGGGTTTCCGTGACAGCTGCCAGGATTTACTTGGATTCATGCATCTCATACCGGAGCGTGCACGCGAGCGTATCATTGATATCGCATCGATTCAATTCGAAGACGGAAGCACGTATCATCAGTATCAGCCTCTTACCAAACGAGGCAACGGAGACATCGGATCGGGATTCAATGATGATCCTCTCTGGCTTGTTGCATGTACCTCTGCATACATTAAGGAAACAGGCGACAGATCCATTCTTGCTGAGCCGGTTCCTTTCAATAATGCTCAGGGCAGCGAAAAGCCTCTTTTCGAACACCTTCGCCGCAGCATCAACTTTACTGTGAATAATAAAGGGCCGCACGGGCTTCCCCTTATCGGACGTGCGGATTGGAATGACTGTCTCAATCTTAACTGCTACAGCGAAACTCCTGGAGAGAGCTTTCAGACCTGCTCCAACTTTGACAGCGGCAAAGCCGAAAGTGTATTCATCGCAGGTATGTTTGTAAAATACGGCAAAGAATATGCGCAGCTGTGCACGCTTTTCGGCGACAAATCCGAGGCTGAAATAATTGAAGCTGAAGTTGCTGCCATTGAAAAAGCAGTTATCGATTCCGGATGGGACGGCGAGTGGTTTATCCGTGCATATGATGCATTCGAGCAAAAGGTAGGAAGTCATGAGTGCGAAGAGGGCCAGATCTTTATTGAGCCGCAGGGTTTCTGTACTATGGCAAAAATCGGTGAAGATAACGACTTCGGTAAACGGGCGCTTGCGTCTGTCACGAAATACCTGGTTAACGATTACGGGGTTGAACTGCTTCACCCATGTTATACGGAGTATCACAAGGAGCTTGGAGAAATTTCAAGTTATCCGCCGGGATATAAAGAGAACGGTTCGGTATTCTGCCATAACAACCCGTGGATCGTTCTCGGATACGCCGCCCTGCACGACGGGGAAAATGCATTTGATACATACCGCCGTAATTGTCCTGCGTATCTTGAGAATGTCAGTGAAATCCATAGAACCGAGCCTTATGTGTACAGCCAGACAATAGCAGGACGTGATGCACAGAACTACGGAGAAGCTAAAAATAGCTGGCTTACAGGCACTGCAGCGTGGACCTATGTTGCCGCAACCCAGGGAATACTTGGTATCTGCCCCGATTTTGGCGGACTCAGAATAGAGCCGTGCCTGCCGGGGGAGATCAAAGGTTATAAAGCTGTTCGTAAATTCCGCGGTGCGGTTTACAATATAACGGTAACCAACAACGGCGGCACGAAACCTGAGATGATTGTTGACGGAAAGCTTTCCGATTCTTCAACAATCCCGTTTGTTGAAGGCAAACAAATATACAATGTCGAAGTAACACTTTAAGATATCATTTGCCGCTCCTGATTATTCTTCCCATATAACACAAAAACAGGCTGTACCTTTTGCGGGGTACAGTCTGTTTTTGTGTTTTTCAGGTGTGTCGATACACGTGCTTTGAATCTGATGTGTACCTGAAGTCAAACAATAACTCCATCAAGTCAATATGCGGTGAATCCGCCGTCTACGACGATACTTTGCCCATTGATGTAACTGGAGTCATCACTTGCCAGGAAAACAGCTACATTGGCAATTTCCTGACCGGTACCCATGCGGGGGTTGGCACCGATACCTGACATAGCCCTTGCCATGCCTGCTTTGTTAATATCGGACATGAACTCGCCTGTTCCGATATCCGTTTCAATTCCGCCCGGATTGATCGCATTGCAGCGAATCCCCATATTGGCATACATGAATGCGGTGTTTTTTGTAAGACCAACCAGACCATGTTTCGACGCTGTGTAGGCAGCTCCTGCCCGTGCACCGTAAAGACCTCCGATCGATGCTACGTTAATAATAACACCGCTCTTTTTTGAAACGAATGTTTTGAGCGCTTCGCGCATGGAATAGAAAGGCGCATGCAGATTGACATTCATAACGGTCTGCCACATGTCATCCGACACATCGGCTACTGCACTGAAATCATCCATAACTCCGGCATTATTGACAAGAATATCCAAAGTGCCGAACTGCTTAATTGCTTCGACCACCATGTTTTCGACTTGCTTCTGGTCTCCCATATCTGCAGCAAAGGCCACAATTTCTCCGTCGAGCCCTTTCGAACTGTCTGCAAGATCCTTTAATTTTTCATATCTTCTGGCAACGGCAAAAACCTTTGCGCCTTCTTTGGCATATTGATAGGCAATATCTCTGCCCATTCCGGAGCTTGCTCCGGTAACGATTGCTACTTTACCTTTTAATTTCATATTTCGTTCCTCACTTTCAATGCTTTATATCCTGTTTCAATTATTGCACTACTTTTGCAAATTTACAACATTGTAACGAATATAAAATGTACGCAAGCTAAAAACGAACGGGTATTTTGCCGGACACCTCAAAGCAAATCTGGTTTTACATTTTCTGCTTCACGAAAAGCGTTGATAAGAGGAGCGTAAACGGTCATCGCCTGAAAGCCCGCATCAGTTAACTCATAGCACTTTTCCGGCGTCTTCCTGAACCAGTCATAATAGTTGGCGTTCAGGATTGATGTTGTTTTTTTAGGATGGGCACCCAGGCTGCGTAGGGATTTTGAAGTCAGCGGTCCGTGGATATCAATAAGAAAGACCAGATACAGGGCGGTTTCCCTGTAAGCGGTAACCAGGGGAACACCGTGGCATCCGCCGGTATTAAGGTCGAGACTTCGACTGCCGAATTCCTTTACCAGTGCCTGCCTCTTTTTATCGGAAGTCCGCATAGGCTTCCCCTGTTCGGGTGCCGTGGACAGGGCTTCTTCAACGGAATAATTCTGTCCGATCCTGCCGACCAGAAGAAGTCCGAGTCCAAGCTGCCGAAGTACTTTCATTTTTGCGCGCCAGGTTTTGTCCAACTTGAATCCGGCAGGCTTGGGGATGCATAAATATACTTCATCAGCGTAGCTCTGGCGCTCAACAGCCTGCACCAGCAAGTCAAACGACAGATGACGCTTCATCTCAACGATGACTATATGGTCCGTCTTCTTTGCGACCAGATCGCATTTGTTGACTTCTGCCCGTACTTCAAATCCGTTGTCGATCAAATACTGACGCAGGGGTTCATATAGCTCGCGTTCATAAAGAATTTTTTCCATTCCTGTCAGCCCTCCGCGTTTCTATTGTAACAAACAATTTTCATTTTGCGATAATAAACGTTGACTCGGCCGCCGGGTACCAATATAGTGAATATAAGGATAAAATTAAATAACCGGATGATGAATTCAGGAGAGACCGTGCAAGCGGCGCCGAAGGGGAAATGCAACAAACTCTCAGGCAAAAGAACTGAATTCGGACGGAACTCTGTAAAGCATTCGTGCACCGTAGGGGCAACCTAATCGTCAGCAGGAATCGACAGTACGATGGGGAATCTCTCAGGTAAAGAGACAGAGATGCAGAAACTGACCGTAAAAGGTTGGTTTGCATCTCTGTTTTTTTATATTTATATAAGAAGGAGTGTCAGCGAATGGACAGGAAAACACCATTGTATGACGTACATGAAAAGCTTGGCGGGAAAATTGTTCCCTTCGGCGGATATCTGCTGCCCGTCCAATACGGTACAGGCGTAATTACCGAACACATGGCAGTACGAACCAAAGCGGGACTGTTCGATGTTTCTCACATGGGAGAGCTCATGTTTGAAGGACCGGATGCGGTCTCCAACATTCAGCATCTCTGTACTACGGATATATCTTCCATGACGGACGGTCAGGTCAGGTATGGCATGATGTGCAACGAAAAAGGCGGCATTGTGGATGATCTTGTGATATGCCGGATGAAAGCGGATAAGTACATGCTTGTTGTCAACGCGGGAAATCACGAAAAGGATGCAGACTGGGTAACCGGTCACCTCACAGGCGACGTGAAATACAAAGATATCTCCGAATCCGTGGCGCAGATCGCCCTGCAGGGTCCAAGGGCAGAGACGATTCTCAGAAAGCTGTGCGGTGAGGAATCGATTCCTTTACGCTATTATCATTTTGTTGAATTTGGAGAGATCAATACAGAACCGCGCAGAATCAACGCCCTTATATCCCGGACCGGCTATACGGGAGAACGCGGTTTTGAGCTCTACTGTGATCCGAAGGACGCAGTTGATTTATGGAACGCACTTCTTATGGAAGGAGAAGCGGACGGGTTGATTCCGTGCGGACTGGGAGCACGTGACACGCTTCGCCTTGAGGCGTCTATGCCTCTGTACGGACATGAGATGAATGACGATATCTCTCCGGTCGAGGCAGGCCTCCCATGCAGGCTGGACGGCAAGGATTTTCTCGGGAAACAGGCAATCATTGACCGCGGCAGTCCTGATATAAGGCGAGTCGGCCTTAAGATTACCGGACGCGGGATAGCACGTGAACAATGCCCGGTTCTTGACAGGGACGGCAGGAAAATCGGCTGGGTATCATCCGGGACATTCTGTCCGTTCCTCGGGTATGCAGCCGCTATGGCATACATCCCTTCAGATGGGTATGAGCCGGGAACGGAAGTGGCTGTGGATGTGCGCGGGCGGCTGATCGAAGCGGTCATTGTGGATTTGCCATTTTATAATATGAATAGATAAGAGAATGTGAATAATAAAATTACCACGAATAACAAAATGAAACGGAGGATTGAAAAATGAATATTCCTGAAGAACTCAAGTATTCCAAAACACACGAATGGGTCAAAATGCTGGATGAGACGACCTGCGAAATAGGTATAACCGATTTTGCTCAATCCGAATTAGGCGACCTTGTATTCATCAATCTGCCGAAGGTCGGGGATAAAGTAAAAGCAGGTGATATATTTTGCGACGTGGAATCCGTTAAGGCCGTTTCCGATGTCATCAGCCCTGTTTCCGGAACTGTTTTTGCTGTTAATGAGACACTCATCGATGCCCCGCAAAAGCTGAATGAAGACCCGTTCGGTGCCTGGATTGCCAGAATGGAAGGTATCTCTTCAACAGACGAACTCATGGATGCTGCGGAGTATAAGACATTCTGCGCAGCTGAGGAGGCATGAGTAATGGGAACATATAACCCGTCAACTGAGGCTGAACGCGGGCAGATGCTTGCAGCAATAGGTATCAGCTCCATTGATGACCTGTACGCAAGCGTACCCGGGAGCATGATGGTTCACAATCTGGATTTGCCGGAAGGCATGTGCGAGCTTGAAGTCCGCGCTGCCGTTACAGGCATGGCGGAAAAGAACAAAATCTTCAGGACGATACTTCGCGGTGCCGGTTCATACAGGCATTTTATCCCGGCAGCAGTCAGAAGCATCACATCCCGCGAAGAATTCGTGACCGCTTATACGCCCTATCAGGCTGAAGTAAGCCAGGGAATCCTGCAGTCAATATTTGAGTATCAGACAATGATATGCATGCTGACAGGTATGGATGTGTCGAATGCGTCGGTTTATGATGGTGCATCCGCGGCTGCGGAGGCCGTTACCATGTGCAGGGACCCAGAGCGCGTGAAGGCATACATATCAGCATGTTCAAATCCCCAGGTGATACAGACCGTACAGACATACTGCTTTGGTTCCGATACGGAACTGGTGATTATCCCGGCAAAGCACGGGCGCACTGACAAAGATGCACTGGGAAAAATACTGGGCAGGGATGCTGCCTGTTTTTACCTCCAGCAGCCAAACTATTACGGCCAGATGGAGGACGCAGCGGCCATTGGAGAAATCGTGCATGCCGCCGGTGCGAAGTTCATTATGGGAGTGAATCCGATAACCTGCGCAGTCATGAGGACGCCGTTCGAATGCGGCGCAGATATTGCGGTTGGAGAGGGACAGCCCCTCGGACTCAATATGGCTTTCGGAGGACCGTATCTCGGCTTTATGGCGTGCGTAAAATCAATGATGCGCAGACTGCCGGGCCGTATTGCAGGCCAGACAGTCGATGCTGCCGGCGCCCGCGGCTTTGTCCTTACACTTACTGCACGTGAACAGCACATACGCCGCGAAAAGTCATCGTCCAATATTTGTTCGAATCAGGCGCTGTGCGCATTTACAGCGGGCGTATATATGACTTCGATGGGTGAAAAAGGAATGAAACAGGCGGCTCTGCTTTGTATGTCAAAGGCTCACTATCTGGCCGGGCGCATGCAAAGTGAACTGGGCTGGAACCTGAAATACGAAGGTGAGTTCTTCCACGAATTCGTCACCTCGTGTCCGTGTACGGAAAAAGTGCTTATGGCGCTTGAAGATCAAGGCATTCTGGGAGGTCTTCCCATCGAAGGCGGCATACTCTGGTGTGTGACCGAGGTCGTCACAAAAGCCGAACTTGACAGGGCAATTGAAATCATCAGGGAGGTGTGCTGATATGAAGCTTATTTTTGAATGCGGCTCAGAAGGACACCAGCTAAGTCTCATGCCGGTTTGCGATGTACCCGAAGTAACACTCAGGGAAGAACGCAGTCAGACGCTTGACCTGCCTCATGTATCGGAGAATGACATGATGCGGCATTATACAGCGCTTTCAAAACGCGTTCATGGAGTCAATGACGGCTTTTACCCGCTTGGTTCCTGCACAATGAAGTATAACCCCAAGATAAACGAAGATATGGCATCACTTTCAGGTTTTGCGGCGGTACATCCGCTGCAGCCGGAATCTACCGTGCAGGGCTGCCTTGAAGTGCTTTTCAAGGCGGAGAAATATCTTTGCGGGATAACCGGAATGGATGCCATGACACTGCAGCCCGCAGCAGGTGCCCAGGGGGAATTTACCGGTATGATGCTGATAAAGGCATATCTTCATGATCGCAATGAGATGCACCGCACGAAGATTATCATACCTGATTCTGCTCACGGAACCAATCCGGCATCAGCAGCGATGGCCGGATTTACAGTGGTCAACGTAAGATCCGGTCCCGACGGAGGCGTGGATCTTGAGTCGCTCAAAGAAGCGGTAGGTCCGGACACAGCAGGACTCATGCTTACCAACCCGAATACCGTGGGAATATTTGATAAGAATATTCTGGAAATAACCAGGATTGTCCATGAGGCGGGCGGACTGTGTTATTACGACGGTGCGAATCTCAATGCAGTCGCGGGCGTCGTCCGGCCGGGCGACATGGGCTTTGACATCGTGCATCTGAACCTTCATAAGACATTTTCCACGCCGCACGGAGGCGGGGGCCCGGGAAGCGGCCCCGTCGGCTGCAAGGAACCGTTGAGATGTTTTCTGCCCGGACCCGTTGCGGTCCTGGAAGCCGGGCGCTATGAGACAGTAATGCCCGCCAAGTCAATCGGGCGTGTGAAATCATTTAACGGCAATTTTCTTGTTGTTGTCAGGGCTCTGACATATATTCTTACACTGGGCAGGGAGGGGATACCCGCAGCTTCCAGGCAGGCAGTACTGAACGCAAATTATATGATGAGCCTTTTGAAAGGAACATACGACATGCCGTACAGCCAATTCTGCATGCATGAATTCGTCATGTCGCTCGACCGGCTTCACCGTGAGACAGGTGTTTCGGCGCTGGACATTGCGAAGGGACTTTTGGACAACGGCATGCACCCTCCGACGATGTATTTTCCGAACATTGTTCATGAGGCACTGCTGGTAGAGCCCACGGAGACTGAGTCAAAGGAGACAATCGATCACGCTGCGGATATATTCAAGAAACTGTACAGTATAGCGGGGACCAACCCTGAAGCACTGCATGACGCACCGCTCACAACGCCTGTACGGAGACTTGATGAGGTTGGCGCCGCGAGGAACCCTGTACTGAGGTACAGCAAATAACTAAGGGGGGAATAGTGACGCTATTCGCGATGGACTGGCAATATCATGATGATTTGATTGAACTTCTCTCTGTACTGGGGGATAATATACTCCTGTATAAAAATGAAAGCATCATTTGGAGTATGGATTAATGACTGAAAAAACAAAAAGAATACTCATGACATTGGGCGGAGTTACTATCTGCGGGTTCAGTGTAGGCATGTTCAGCTTTTCTGCCTTCGGTATGGATCCGTTTCAAGTTCTGGCTCATGGTATATGGAAGCTTACACCGCTTGGATTCGGTTTGCTGTATACGATCATCAACCTGATCATGCTTCTTGTAGTTTTTCTGGTTGACAGGCACAAGATCGGATTGGGAACCTTCATGAACATCTTTCTGGTGGGATATCTCGTCCAGTTCTCTTCCTGGCTATATGAAACGCTGATTCCGGCACCGTCAATTCTTATGAAAGCACTATTTCTGATCTTTGGCGTTGTCATTATGTGCTTCGGATCTGCCCTCTATTTCACGGGTGATCTTGGCGTGTCTACTTATGATGCAGTTTCACTCATCATGGCGGAGAAACAAGTGGCAAAATTCCATTACTGCCGCGTCGGTACGGATTTGATCTGTACACTCATCGGAGGACTGCTGCTGTATCTCAAAACTGGCATGGGGGTTTTCACTATTCTCGGCATCGGAACCATCGTCACGGCTTTTTTCATGGGACCCCTGATTGCCTTTTTTAACCACCATGCTGCCATGCCTCTCCGTTATGGAAAAGAGAAGGCTGCAGAATTATCGGCCCTCGAAAAAAATAACAGGAATAGAAGCAAAACCACCGTTTCCTGATATACTTTTGTTCATATCTGCATGTATTGACAAGTCCTTCCATTCCTTCCATTCCTTCCATTCCATTTATGACCTTTCAATATAATTAACAAAGCGAGGATTCGACATATGAGAAAATACATTGCTGTCTTACTGACCTTTATCTGCTGCGTGGGTCTTACCGCCGGCTGTCAGTCAAAAAATGATACGGATACAGGCGTTGACTATTTGTCCGGGCTTCACCATGTTGAGATTGACATCAAGGACTATGGGACGATCAAAGTAGAGCTTGATGCCGATACAGCACCGATTACTGTGACTAATTTCATTACTCTGGCCAAGGATGGTTTCTATGACGGACTGACGATACACCGCGTCATCCCGGACTTTATGATACAGGGCGGTGACCCGTCCGGCAATGGCCTGGGAGGTTCTCCCAACACGATCAAGGGCGAATTTTCCGGCAATGGTGTAACCAATAACATTTCGCATACCCGCGGCACCATATCAATGGCTCGTACTTCCGATTCCATGGACAGTGCCTCATCGCAGTTTTTCATTGTTCATAAGGACAGTCCTCATCTTGATGGTCTGTATGCCGCATTCGGGCATGTCACGGAAGGCATCGAAATTGTCGACGAAATATGTGCCAATACACCTTATGGGGAAAACGGTGCTGTTGCTGCCGCAGACCAGCCGGTTATCACAGCTATCCGGGTTATAGACTAAAACCGGAGCGTTTCAAAGCCCTGTCGACTCCATACATGAAGACGCCTGCTGTCAGGCTCTTTCAAACTTCGTAAGCCTTTATGGAAGGCGCTTTCGAGGCGCTGCTGCGCGCCCTGAATTTGACGCTCATAGTTATTCTGGCCGGCAACTATGCTATCCTCGCAAAATCAGGTATTTCTTCCGTACCCAAATCCGTTATCACAGGGGATATAGCCGTCAGCCCGATTCATTCAACGTCGATTACCGGATTTTCACTGACAGCGGATGCAACAAATCAATTTTCTACATCCACTCAGGTTATCGGGAAGGTATACGCCCCTGACTATACTTCGCCAACTCCGAGCATTCTTACAACAGCAGTAAGCAATATGGAAGCCGCTTATACCGATGCTGCCGGAAGACCTGCCAATTATACCGAGCTCTATTCAGGAGATATCAGCGGTCAGACACTGACTCCCGGCGTCTACAAGTGGGGTACCGGCGTATCAATTTATTCGGATGTTACTTTGAGCGGTGATGCCGACGATATATTTATTTTCCAGATAGCTAAAGGAATTACCCAGGCCAGCGGCACGAAGATCATCTTAACAGGTGGCGTACAGGCTAAAAATATCATCTGGCAGGCAGCGGAAACGGCTGCGATCGGATCAGATGCACATTTTGAGGGAATTATATTGTGCCAGAAGAATATCAGCATGGCTGCCAACTCATCCATCAATGGCCGCCTGTTATCACAGACTGCAGTAACTTTGATCATGAACACAGTTGTTTCGCCTAAGTAATCATTTATATACGTAACACGATATGTTTGACGTAAGAAGCAGAGCACCAGCTGATAACTGGCGGCTCTGCTTTTTTTGATCATCCGGGGATGCAGGGATACCAGCCTATATTATTGTGCCTGCTTCGTGCCGGAAATCTTCGCGAACTTAGTTTTTTTCATAAATCTGTTGATTGCGATATAGCCAAAACCCATTCCAATAACAAAAATAGTTAAAAAAGCAATCCACCAGAATACGCCCGGTCCGTGTGATGTGAACCCGAACCAGGTAAGCTTATCGTAATTCAGAAAGAAATAGGGCACATTCTCACCGCGGGAAAAAATCACGCCGTTGTAGGAGCAAATAAATGCAAAAATCAAATAATAAATCGGCATTATCACTGCATATAAAGAATTCCTGTATTTATTTATCCAATCAGTATCAAACAGAATGAAATCGGCTATGGCAAGAATTGGAGTGACATAGTGAGGAAAGATATTACCCGGCACGATGAAAGAGTAGCCGCGGCCGCTTGCCATCATGTCCGGAGTAAGAACGAAGGCCATTACCAGGAATGTCAGTGTAATAGATATCGTAAACATGAATTTGAATATATAAAACCAATTATTCAAAAGGTTCTTTCTGATGCATAGTCCGATTATCATGAGAACGGCAAATATCAGGCAGAGACTTCCGATCCATATGTTGCTCTGTGTAGTAAAATACAGGAGATTTGTGCCTTTTCCCTTAAGGTCCTGTGCATCGAGAGTGTATGCTAAACCTATCACCATACTGATGAAAATACAAATTTTAAGAGTGATTGAGCAAACTGATTTGAATAATATACTGTTTTTCATAACTTCACTTTTCCAACGGTATAGTTATCCGTTTGCTTTTGTATTAATAATAGCATACTGATTACTAAATTCCATATGTCGTTCCGGTGAATAACACCCGCAAAAGGGTCTGTTTTCGTCGGCTATTATATTGAAAGGTGGATGCGGGATCTTCGGGAAAGATGTATTATACATAGAGTGAAAATTTTGGTATGACTTAATATAATAATCTGCACGACTCATCGAAAACGATAAACGCTAGGACACCTCAGAGGAGCTTCGGGATGAAAGATAAAAAAGAGTCTGATTATGAGAAACAACTAAACAGTAAGATTGAAGACCGGGTCAGCCGCATGGAAAGTCCGGGCTATAAGTTTGCGGCGCGTTTTAGCAGACGTGATTATTTGTTAACGGGTATGGTAGCGGTCATCTGCCTGGCATTTTTGATTGCCGGAGCCTATTTATAATCGTCGAGCGGAAAGAGAGAGCAGGATATGCAGGATAATGTGAATCAGGAAGTGGAAAAAGAGGCGGTCTTCGGAATTGCACCGGTACTTCAGCATGAAAAACTATATGGTTTTCTGGATGCATTTCTGGTACTGTCCGGTTACTGCATCGCAACATGGAGTTATACGCAGGGGTCGTACCTGGCTACATTGGTAGGATTCAAACAGTTGCTGATCGGGGTATTCCTCGGAGCTATTCTCATGCTGGTCATCTACCAGCTTCC
>Ga0209429_10001437_pt1 | contig 14688 bp, 13 predicted proteins | sample BarGraNGADG00212_3_FD_184493 | JGI IMG/M metagenome (GOLD analysis project Ga0209429, IMG submission 184493) | Arctic peat soil microbial communities from Barrow, Alaska - Barrow Graham LP Ref core NGADG0004-212 (SPAdes) (version 2) | ecosystem: Environmental > Terrestrial > Soil > Wetlands >... | reverse complement strand
TTGCCGCCGCCGATGACGATGACGTTGTCGCCGGTGGGAGCGTCGTTGCCCTTGGTGACGTGGCGCAGGTAGTTGATGCCGAGCTCGACACCCTCGACGGTTTCGCCGTCGATGCCGAGCGGGGTGGCGCGCCACGACCCGATCGCCAGGTAAACGGCGTCGAAGTCACGCTTGAGGTCCTCGAGCATGATGTGCGTGCCGAGGGCCTTGTTGCACACGATGGTGACCCCGAGGGACTCGATGAGGTCGATTTCCTTGTCTAGCGTCGTCTTCGGAAGGCGGTACTCGGGGATGCCGTATCGCATCATGCCGCCGGGCTCTGGCTGGTTCTCGAAGACCGTCACTCCGTGGCCCGCGATGGCAAGGTAGTTGGCCGCTGCCAGACCCGAGGGGCCCGCGCCGATGACGGCGATGCGCTTGCCGGTGGTCTCGGCGATGCGGGGGCGCCACTGGTGCTTGCGGGCCATGTCCCAGTCGGCGGCGAAGCGCTTGACCGCGTTGATGGAGACCGGCTCGTCAGCGAGGTTGCGGCGGCACGCGTCTTCACAGGGGTGAGGGCACACGCGTCCGCAAGCGGACGGGAAGGGGTTGCGGTCCTTGATCACGCGAATGGCGGCCTCGAAGTTGCCGTCCGAAACGTGCTGGAGGTACGTCTGGATGTCGATGTTCGCGGGGCAGGTCTGCACGCAAGGGGCGACACAGTCCGCGTTGTGGTCGCATAGGAGCTGTTCGAGCCTCACCTTGCGGTATGCCTCGAGGCGGTCCGTGTGGGTCTTGATCTCCATGCCTGGAGTGATGGGTGTCAGGCAAGCCTTGACGTCGCGCACGTGCTCGGAGCCGACCTCCACCACGCACATGCCGCAGCTGCCGTTGGCTCGCTTGAGGCGCACGTCATTGCAGAGCGACGGGATCTCGATGCCCTCGTTGCCGAGCGCTTGAAGAATGTTCAGACCGCCCTGAACTTCAATCTCACGATCATTGACCGTTACGGTCACGCGCTCTGGTTCAACCATGTCCGCCACGACTTCCTCCGACTGCCCTGTCAATTCTGGTTGGCTCGGCTCCTCGCCGTGGGACTTTCAGCCAAGGCCTTTGGGGGAGGCCAAATGCGTCAAACGCACCTCTTTGCAAGGTAGGCCCGTAGGATGCCGGATTCTACGGACCTCGGTCCCGGGGACCATGGCGGGACCTTTTGGCAGGACCCGGGACCCGGTTCTTTCTGCGCCGCGTGCGGACACGATGATTCGCCGAGGTGCGCGCCCGATGCTGCGCCGTGGCCGCGGCGAGCCGGGCGAGCGACGAGCCGGGCGAGCGACGTTCCGGATTAGTTGCGCCCGGTGCCCGCGATCCCGGTGAGTAGCGCCTCGATGGCCCACTGCGAGCGCTGCTCGCCCGTACCGCTCACGAGGTCGAGCCCGATGCGCGCGACGTGGGGGTACGCGGCGGGTGCCGACAATCCCATTCGCAACATGTCCCACCCCGGCACGTCGGTCTGGTCCTTCGGCTCGGCGCCGTCGGCCGCATGTTCGGCGGCCTCCCCGTGACCCTTGGAGCACCTCCCGGCGGTCTGGGCCGAGGCGTGGCGCGTCTGGGTTGCGTCAGGAAATTGGCGCGGCCCAGCCCTGTTGGCCTGCGATGGGTCCATCGACACACTTCTAGCGGTATTTGCGGTGGTGACCGGTGCCCTGGCGCGGGCACACATCGCCGAGGCTCCCATGCGGTCGGGGCGGTTCTAGCGTGCCCACCCTCGAACAGATCGACCTTCACATTATTGCTTCCGCCCGCGGCCAGTGGCCGGTGGGAAGCGCCGTTTCCTGCCCAGCGACAGCGAGCAAAACCCCATGTATCGAGCGCGCCCCTGCCGGCGTTGCCCTCCGTCACCGAGCGGACGGTTCGCGCGTCGCCGTGCACGGTGACGGGGTCGGCCAGTCGCGCATCTGCCCGGGCCTTACCGCCGACGAGGGGTTTCAAGGCGGGTCGCCAGCGTCCATGGATCAGGGGATCGCCCAGATGACGGCACGTGGGGGTCCCGGCCAAGGGTTCTCGGTGCAATACGCCACGCTCGAGGTCCTGCGGGTGGCGGCTCAACGGGGACCGAGGAAAGACGCAGTGCCTTCCGTCGTCTACGAAGCGACCATCGACAGGACCTCGGAGGTTCTCGGTGAGGCCGCAGTCGACGTGGTGACACTTCACTCGGCCCTGGCGGGGAGACAATGACCGGTATGGAGGATCTGGCGCCAAAGCGCGGTCGTTTGCGTGTGTATTTGGGCGCCGCGCCTGGAGTCGGCAAGACCTACGCGATGCTCGATGAGGGTCACCGCCGCGCAGAGCGTGGCGCCGACGTGGTAATCGGCTTCGTCGAGACCCACGGCAGGGTGGCCACCTTGCAACAGGTTGAGGGCATGGAGGTGGTGCCGCGCGCTCGGCTCACGACGCGTGGGATCGAGGTTGAGGAGCTCGACCTCGCGACCGTCCTCAAGAGGGCGCCGGACGTGGCGCTGATCGATGAGCTCGCGCACACGAACGCGACAGGATCCGTCAACGCGAAGCGCTGGCAGGACGTGGACGCACTACTTGCCGCAGGGATCGACGTGGTCACCACCGTCAACGTCCAGCACCTCGAGTCCCTCAACGACGTGGTGTTCGACATCACGGGCGTGCGCCAGCGCGAGACGGTCCCCGACGAGGTGGTGCGGGCCGCCGACCAGATCGAACTTGTCGACATGAGTCCACAGGCGTTGCGCAGGCGCATGTCGCACGGAAACATCTATGCGGCCGAAAAGATCGATGCCGCGCTTACCCACTTCTTTCGCGAGGGCAACCTCACGGCGCTGCGGGAACTCGCGTTGTTGTGGCTGGCCGATCGCGTGGATGCGTCGCTCGACTCCTATCGTGCCGAGCATAAGATCGACGCCCCGTGGAAGGCGCGCGAGCGCGTGGTGGTGGCGCTCGGCGGGGGGCAGGAGGGGGATGCGCTCGTCAGGCGGGGAATTCGCATTGTGCAGCGTGCCAGCGGCGGACAACTCTATGCGGTGCATGTGGCACGAACAGACGGGCTCGTGGCGGGCGGCACAGATGACGTGACTCGACAGCGGCGCTTGGTCGAGGAGGCGGGCGGCACGTACCACGTGGTCGCTGGCGACGACGCTGCAGAGGCGATCCTCGAATTCGCGGTGGGGGTCAACGCCTCGCAAATCGTGGTAGGTGAATCCACGCGATCGAGGTGGCTCGCGGCAGTGTCTCTCTCGGTGACGCGGGCGGTCATTCGCGGGTCGGGCGACATGGACGTTCTCGTGGTCACTCACGTGGGCACCGAGACCGCCGCGAGCAGGCGGCGGAAGGAACAGGGGCTGTCGCTCACGAGGCGGGCGTGGGGATGGATTCTCGCGGTGGCGGGGAATGCCGTCCTGACGTGGTTGCTCCACTTTGTGGGCGGGGGTGACTTGGCCTTCGCCCTCATGGCTTACATGGCGCTCACGGTGGCGGTCGCTTTCATCGGCGGGTTGGGCCCGTCGCTGGTGTCGGCTACGGTCGCCGCATCTGCGGCCGCGTTCTTCTTTGCCGAACCTCGGCTGTCGCTGTCGGTGGCGCGGCCCGAAAGCGCTGTAGCTCTCGCCCTGTTGTTCGCGGTGGCGGTGGCGACGTCGCGTGTGGTGACCGAAGCGGCGCGTCGGACGCGCGCTGCGGGAGCGGCCCGCACCGAGGCCGACCTCGTGACATCCGCGTCGCTCGATGTGCTCGCGGGTGCGGACAGGCTCGGCGCGCTCCTCCTGCGTCTCCGGGAGGCGTTCGACCTGTCGGCGATCGTGATCACGGATTCCGAAGCCAGGGTGATCGCCGCCTCGCCCGAGGGCGCGAACACGGAGGGCGGGACCACTTTGGCGCTCGAGGACGGCGCCCAGGTCGTGGTCGTCGGACCACCGCTGGGGCCGCGCGCGCTACGCGTCATCGCCGCCATTGCAGCCCAGGCGAGCGCGTTGGCCGAGCGCGGGCGCATGAATCAAGAGCGCAGGGCGGCGCGCGAGGAGCACGAGCGCGGCGCCGTGCGAGATGCCCTGCTGGCCGCAGTGAGCCATGACCTTCGTACCCCGCTGTCGGCGATCAAGGCGTCCGCAAGCGCCCTGCGTAGCCCCCAGTTGACGGTGACGGAGGACGACGCGCGGGAACTTCTTGCGTCGATCGAGGCCGGGGCCGATCGACTCCAGGCGCTCGTGGACAACCTGCTCGACATGTCGCGCATCGACGCGGGCATCGTCACCGCGAGACCGGGCCCAACCTGGGTCATGGACCTTCTCGTGAGCGCGGTGTCGGCGGTGGACCCCGACCGCATTGAGCTCGATGTGCCCGCCTCACTTGGCACGGCGATGGTCGACGGCGGCCTCTTGGAGCGCGTTGTTGCGAACCTGGTCGAGAATGCGGACCGCTACGCGCCCACCGGAACGCCGGTGCGAGTGAGCGCCGCCAGCGTTGGCAGAGACCTCGTCGTGACCGTGGTCGATAGGGGGCCGGGGGTTGCGGCCGATGACAGGGAGCGCATTTTTGACTCGTTCCAACGGTTGGGCGATGCGCCAGGCGGATCCGGGGTCGGCCTGGGACTCGCGGTCGCGCGCGGGCTCGCGAGATCGTTGGGAGGCGAGGTCACCGCCGAAGAGACGCCTGGCGGTGGGCTCACGATGGTCGTCAGGGTGCCGGAGGCGGAGTCGCCGTGAGGGTGCTCATCGTGGAGGACGACGGGGCGCTCGCAGGGGCGCTCGCCATCATGTTGCGCTCGCGAGGGGATGAGCCGGTGGTGGCGCGGTCGGGAATGGAGGCCCTCGACTTACTCGCCGCCGTCAATACGGACATCGTCGTCCTCGACCTTGGACTGCCCGACATGGATGGCACCTCCGTGCTCGAGAAGTTGCGGGCGTGGAGCTCCGTGCCCGTGGTGGTGCTGTCCGCCCGCCACGACGCCGCCCAAAAGGTGCGCGCACTGGACCTGGGCGCGAACGACTACGTCACCAAACCCTTCAATGTCGACGAACTGCTTGCGCGGATGCGCGCGGCCACGCGACGTGTGGGGGCGCCGCCAGATCGCAGGCTCGTAGCGACGGCCTCCTTCACCATTGATGTCCCGCGGCGTGTGGTGACACGCGACGGCGCGGAGGTCGCTGTGACTCCCACCGAGTGGAGGTTGCTTGAACTGCTGGCCAGGGAGCCTGGCGTGGTGGTGCAGCGCGAGCGACTGCTTGAGAGCCTGCGCGGACCCTCGGTTCCCCACAGCTCCCACTACCTGAGGGTCTACATCCAGCAACTGCGCGCCAAGCTCGAGCCCGTGCCAGCCTCCCCGCGCCACCTCGTGACCGTGGCGGGCGTTGGCTATCGGCTGGATGTCTAGCGCGTCGTGTGAGCACCGCGAATCGACATGTGCGGCGGCGTCTGTGCTGGTGTCTGGGGTTGGATGCGGATTGGCGGTGCCTACGCGACGCTCGGCGAGGGCTATGTCAGACAGATGTGCCACGATGCGGTGATGGCGTACGACGACGAATTGGCGCAGCGCATTCGCGAGCGGATCGGTGCCGAGCGTGCCCTCACCGAGAGGCGCATGTTCGGCGGCCTCGCCTTCCTGATCGAGGGAAGCATGGCGCTCGCTGTGAGCGGTCAGGGTGGGCTGATGGCGAGGGTCGACGCTGAAGACGGCGTTGCACTCACCGAGCGCGACGGCGTGGCCCCCATGATCATGAACCGGCGTCCCATGCGCGGCTGGCTTCGGGTCGCGCCCGATGTGGTGGCGGACGATGCTTCGCTCGACGAGTGGGTCACGAGGTGCGTTGACTTCGTGAAGGGCACGATCAACGCCCCCGGTAATGGCGCTATCTAGTTGCCGGTGTCGGCGGACGGCCGTCGCCGCCTGGCACGACCCTGGCATGGCCGTCAGGCGTCGACACCGGTGAGTTGGGCAGAGTGGGCGCCAAGAGCCGTCCGGCCTCGGCAGGATCGGTGGCCCACGGCTTGACCTGTTCGGGTATGGCCACATCCGCGTCGACGCAATACACGGGGCCCGCGCCCTCGATGAGCGGTGATGTGGTCGCCCACACGGCGGTGGTCGCCCACACGGCGGTGGCCGCGCACACGGCGGTGGCCGTCCACAAGGCGGTGGCCGTCCACAAGGCGGTGGCCGCCCACAAGGCGGTGGTCGCCCACAAGGCGGTGGTCGCCCACAAGGCGGTGGTCGCCCACAAGGCGGTGGCTGCGCCTTGCTCCGGCTTCTTGAAGGTGGGATCCGTGCCCCGCCCCTGCGCGTCGGTCCAACCCACCTGCACCATCTCGCCGCGCGTGAAGTGTCTCTGGAGCGGTGTGAGTATCGAACCGGGGTGGCATGAGTAGGCGTGTATTTCGGCCGGAGCCGACCTGCGGTCCAGGCCCACGGCGAACAGAGCGTTGGCCGTCTTCGACTGCCCGTACGCCCGCCGTTTGTCGTAGCCCTGGGTGAAGGAACGTCATCCCAGTTCATGCCGCCGATGCCATGTGCACCCGACGACACGGACACGACGCGGGCGCCGGACCGCAGCAGCGGCCAAGCGGCGATTCGCTGTGACCCCCCATCTCGCCCCTGGCACCTCCCACCAGCAATGGCAGTCGGCGGTGTCGACCATGCCACGCGCCGGAGTGCCGTCGGGCGCGGCGTACCGCGGTGTCACCTCGGTGAGGAAGTGGTCGAGGATGCGTCTGGCCTCGGGCTCGGGGGTGCGCGTGCCCATCACCATGGCTCCTAGGGCGATCGGGGTGAGGTAGGTGTCGGTGGTTGCGAAGTGGAAGGCGTCCTGTGTCATGGCCCCGACGCTAAGGCTGTGAGCGCGCTCGAAGTCAAGCGGACGGTTGAGGGCGATCGGCGGCCGAGCGATGCCGCACAGCGTGGCGGCCAGCGTGGCGGCCAGCGTGGCGGTCAACGCCGACCGTCGTCAGGACGCCAGCCCCAATTCGACGAGCGCGCGCCGCGCCGCGAGGGCGTGGTGTGCGTGCCCATCGACAAGTAGCCTGGTCGCGGCATCGCACGCATGGGCGGCGATGCGCGCCATGTCGTCGACATCGAGGGCACGGCCATAGCCAGACAAGACATCGTCGAGGCCGTCCCTGCCCACGAGCGCCCACGCCTGCCCAAGGTCCGCCGCGTGGTCCGACGCGCTCAATTCGCCCCAGTCGAGGATGCCGGCCAGGTCGCCGCCCATCGTGACGATGTTGTCGCCGTGGAGATCCTGATGTGTCCACACGGGTCCGGGAGTGGGCAGGGCCGCCCCCGTGTCATAGCGGGCAAGCGCGGCTTCTGCATCCACGTGGGCATCGGCAAGAGCGCCCGAGCGGGACAAGAAGTCCGCGCGTCGTGCCGCGAGCGGCGTGCCTCGCCATGGACATACGGGCGCGTCGAAGGGCGCAGACGCGTGAAGTTCCGCGAGCGCGCATCCGAGCGATCGCCGCCCAACGGCATCGAGCGGCGCGATGGTGGCCCGTTCGCCTTGGATCCACGGCACGACGCTCCAGTGCCAGGGGTATCCAAGATCGGGGGTGCCGCAGTAGACGGGTACCGGCGCTGCGAACGACCAGTCCGGGGCGAGGACCGGCAGCCAGCGCTGTTCTATTCGCAGCAGGGGAGCGGCGGCGGCCAAGCGCGGAAGGCGTACGGCGCGGTCGTCGCCCCATCGAAAGGTCACGTTGTCCCAGCCCTCAAACGAGGTGTGAACCTCGCGCGAGGGTGGCCCTGGGAACTGGCTGGCCAAGAGGCGCTCTACCAGCGATGAAGTGATCTCAGCCTCGGCTGGAGGATTCGCCATGGCTCATGTTTGCACGGCGCTCGGGACGCGGGCAAGGCCGTCCCCTAGCAGGGAGTAGGTCAGGGTCTTGATCGCCTCGACCACCACTTCGGTGGGGGCCGAGGCGAGAGACCCCAGCGCGAGCCCTCCCCATTTGGTGACCGCGAGCCCGAGCGCGGTGCACAGCAGCAGGTGCGCTCCCATAAACCTGTCGGGGGTCGGGTTGTCTTGGCCCGCATGCGCGATGGCGTCGACGATGCGCTCGAGCAGCCGAATCCTGATGCGGTCCGCGTTTTCATCCCCTGACGTGCGCAAGAGCAGCGCCAGGGCGGCGCCGCCTGACGGCGTCGGCCCGTTCGTGTGGTGCAGCGCGGTTCCGGCGAGCATGGCGGCCACGTCGTCGATCGAGGTGAGCCCACCGAAGGTCGACCTCATCTGACGCTCGACATCGGCGAGACAAGCCTCGAAGAGTCCCTCCTTCGACGCGAAGTACCTGTTGACAAGCGAGGCGTTGACGCCGGCGTCTTCGGCGATGCCCTTGACGGTCGCCGCACGGTAGCCCTCGGCGGCGAAGCGGAGCCGCGCGGCCTCCATGAGCTTGGCACGCGTGCGGTCGGCATTGCGGGTGGGGGGTGCATCGCCAGGTTTGGTCATGGGCAACTCCTCGGTCGACACAGAGCGTAGCCGACGGTAGGTCATATGTAAACGGACATTGACTTACGTCTTTGGGCGGCGTAGGGTTTGGCACGTCATTCCCCATTTACTTCAAGGAGGTCCGCGATGAGCGGTCCCGAAAACCCGCTCACCGAAGTGGTCGAGCCCACCGCGAGTGCAAAGAGGCACCCGTGGTTGGTGCTGCTTTACTTGTCCCTCGCGGGCCTGTCGTTCGCCGTGCTCCAGTCCCTCGTCGCCCCCGCGCTGCCCGCCATTGCCAAGGACGTCCACGCCAGCTCGGCCAGCATCACGTGGGTCATCACGGCCTACCTCCTCTCCGCCTCGGTGCTCACGCCCATCCTTGGGCGGCTGGGCGACATGATTGGCAAGCGCCGCGTCTTGCTCGTCACCCTGGTCATCCTGGGTGTTGGAACCGTGCTTGCAGGACTGTCGACCTCGCTGCCCCTCCTCATCGTTGCCCGCGCCATTCAGGGCGCCGCAGGCGCGATCCTTCCCCTGTCGATCGGCATCGTGCGCGATGAACTTCCTGAAGAGAAGGTGGGCGTGTCAGTCGGCATGCTCTCGGCGATCTTCGGCATCGGCGCTGGGCTTGGCATCGTGCTAGCGGGTCCCATCGTTGAAAGCCTGTCGTGGGAGTGGCTGTTCTGGTTCCCGCTCGTCTTAATCGTCGTCGCGCTGATTGGCATCGCGTTCGGAGTGCCGGAATCCCCCATCAGGGACAACGCTGGCTCTCTCGACCTCAAGGGCACATCAATCCTGACCGTCTCACTCGTTTCGATTCTGCTTGCCATCTCGAAGGGCGCATCGTGGGGCTGGACATCCTTCGCCACGGTGGGACTTGGCGTTCTGGGCCTGGTGGCGCTCGTGGTGTTCGCGCGCGTCGAGCTTGGCGTCAAGGCGCCGCTCATCGACATGCACCTGCTCGCCATTCGCGGCGTGTGGACCACCAACGTGGTTGGCCTGACGTTCGGATTCGTGATGTTCGGCATGTTCGTGCTGATCCCCACCCTGCTGGAGATGCCTGCCGAGACCGGCTACGGATTCGGCAAGTCGGTCTCGACGGCCGGCCTGTACCTGCTCCCCGCCACGTTTGGCATGCTCGTGTTCGGACCGATCTCGGGCGTCCTGACCCGTCGCCTCGGTGCGAGGCCGCCGATGGTCGTGGGTACGCTCTTCGCCGTCGTCGCGTTCGCCATTCCCGCGTTTAGCCACCGGACGCTGACGGAGATCGTCCTGTGCGGCGTATTCATGGGAGCGGGGCTGGGCCTCGCCTTCGCGGCCATGTCCAACGCGATCATCGCGGCCGTTCCTGCGACGCACACCAGCGAGGCGATGGGGGTGAACGCCATTGTCAGGACTGTGGGTGGGTCGATCGGATCGGCGGTGATTGCGGCCGCGCTCATGGCCAACATCACGGACCTGGGGATCCCCGCCGACAAGGCGTTCACGGTGGGGTTCTGGCTCGCCGCGGGTATCGGCGTGATCGCGGTCATGGCCGCCTTCTTGGTGCCCGATGCGCGCACGGAGGCCGAGGAACTCGAGCGTGAGCTCGAGCGCGAGCGCGCGTTGGCTGGCGCCTAGGCCGTTCCTCCAAGGTGCGGGCCCCGGGGCGAGCGGTCGCTTGCTCCGGGGCCTTGACTTCGAGCGCACTCGAGGTCTTACCGTGGGGCCATGACCGGCTACACGATTGACCAGGCCGCCGAGCGGATGGGCATCTCCAAGCACACGCTGCGCTACTACGAGCGCGAGGGTCTGCTCGCTCCGGTCGAGAAGGCGCCGAACGGGCATCGGCGCTATTCGGACGACGACCTCGGTTGGGGTGCGCACCCTTCAGTTGCTACGCGACGCGTGAAGCCACGTCCGAGGACGTGACCGTCGCGGCCATCGTCGCGTAGCAGGGTACGTGGCGACCCACTGCCACGCACGTGTCGCAGATTCGGGTACGTGTTGACCCACTACTGGGGGTTGGGTGGGCCGAACGGTCCGGGGTGGCTCGCGTCGGGACCCGTAGCCTAGGTCCGTGAGACTTGTAGGCACCGACATTGATGGCACCATCCTTCCGCGCACGGGCGTGTTCTCGGCGCGAACGATTGCGGCGCTCGGTTCGCTCGCAGGCGCCGGCATTCCGCTCGTGCTCGCCACCGCCAGGCCCCCTCGCTGGATTGATTCGGTCGCCCTGCAGTTGGGCATTGCTGGCGAGGCCGTCTGCGCCAATGGCGCCGTGTTCTATGACCTGGCCACCCGGTCGGTCGTTGACCACATCGGCCTGCCGGAGGAGGCGTTGCTTGAGGTCGCCGACGCGCTACGTGCAGCGCTCCCCGGAGTGATCCTCGGCCTCGAGACCACCACGGGACTGGCGATCGAAGAGGGCTTTCCTGCCCGCGAGAGCAACACCAACCCGCGCGAGGTGGCCCCGTTCGAGCGCATGGAGTCGGTGCGCGACTTGACGGGCGTCAAGATGCTTGCACTCTTGCCAGGAAGCCACCCCGACGAGATGCTCAACATCGCGATGCCCCTGGTAGGGCACCTGCTTGAGCTTTCGCACTCCTCGGTAACCGACCCGCTTCTTGAGTTGGCACCACTGGGCGTCAGCAAGGCCACCGGATTGGCGAGGCTTGCCGCACATCACGGCGTCGACGCCGCGGACGTGATCGTCTTTGGCGACGCACCCAACGACGTTCCGATGTTCGAGTGGGCGGGCACAGGGTATGCGGTGGGCAATGCGCACGACGCGGTGAAGGCCGTTGCGACCCACGCGACGGAGTCGGTCGACGACGACGGGGTGGCCATGATCATCGAGCAGCTGGTGGCAGATGTCCTGGCCGCGCGCGAGGCGACGCCAGAGGGCGTCACGGGGCGCGCCGTCGGCGCTTAGCAAGCAAGGGGACGGGGCGCGGCACCTGTCATGTGCCCATCAGCGGACGGCCAGAAGAGTGCACCGGCCTCAGTTCATGCGGCCGTTGTGTGAGGCGGGAAGGCGTCGCGCAAGTTCGAGCGCGTACTCGTCGCGCCTTGGCGGGATGCGCGTGAGGTGTTCGGCCGCGCCTTGATGGTGGCGCGGTACGAATAACTCGCGCCTGGTACGTCTGGCCTGAAACGCCGGTCGATGCACGGTCCCGTTAGCGTCTCGGCAGTTACCGTATGCGTTCCGTTAGGATCCGGATTTTGCCATGATCCTGGGTGTTTGATCGGAAATGCGCCCATCCCGGCGCGCGGCTGTGATCGTGAGCCGTCGCCCTCCGAACGGAGTCTGTTGTGCTTGACATCGTCTACGTCCTGGGCGTGATCGCCCTGTTCGCGATTGTCGGCCTTATCGGGAAGGCGGTGGAGAAACTGTGATTGTGTTCCAGTTGATCGGCGCGATCCTTGCCGTTGCGGCCATCGTCTATCTCGTGTTTGCCCTCGTGAAGCCGGAGAAGTTCTGATGGAATGGCTCCTCGCGGTCGCCGGGCTCGTGACCCTCGTGGTTGTTCTCGGCGTCCTCTACCGGCCCTTTGGCGACTATATGGCCTGGGTCTACAGTTCGCGCAAGGACTGGAAGGTCGAGCGCGGCATCTACAAGGTCATCGGCGTCGACTCGAAGGCTGAGCAGACCTGGCAGGCGTACCTGCGCGCGGTACTCATGTTCTCCGCGATCGGGACACTCTTTGTCTACGCCATCCAGCGCCTCCAGCCATGGTTGCCCGGCTCGCTGGAACTCGGATCGCCGAGCGCGCCCTTGTCGTTCAACACGGCGGTATCGTTCGTCACGAACACGAACTGGCAGTCCTATTCGCCAGAGCAGACCCTCGGCTATACCGCGCAATTCGCGGGCCTTGCCGTACAGAACTTCGTCTCCGCCGCCGTCGGCATCGCGGTCGCTGTCGCTCTTGTGCGCGGCTTCGCGTACCGCCGAACGGGGACTATCGGCAACTTCTGGGTCGACCTAGTCCGCGGCACTGTGCGCATCTTGCTGCCGATCTCCGTGATCGGCGCGATCATCCTGATGGCCGGCGGCGTGATCCAGAACTTCGACGGGTTTACCAGCATCACGACACTCAGCGGTGGAGCACAGAGCCTGCCTGGCGGTCCGGTCGCCTCTCAAGAGGTCATCAAGGAGCTCGGCACGAACGGCGGCGGGTTCTTCAACGCGAACTCCGCTCACCCGTTCGAAAACCCCACAGGGTGGACGAGCATGTTCGAGATCATCCTCCTGCTCGTCATACCCTTCTCATTGCCGCGCACCTTCGGAAAGATGATCGGCGACAAACGCCAAGGCTATGCAATCCTTGCCGCGATGGGGATCCTGTTCATCGTCTCGTTCGCGGCCTTGACAGCGTTCGAACTTGTCCACCATGGCACCGCCCCGCAACTCGCGGGCGCGGCGATGGAGGGCAAAGAAACCCGGTTCGGGATCGTGGGATCGACGCTGTTCGGCACGTCGTCGACGATGACCTCGACCGGCGCAGTCAACTCGATGCACGACTCGTTCACCTCTCTCGGCGGGATGATGCCGATGCTCAATATGATGCTCGGCGAGGTCTCTCCCGGCGGTGTCGGATCCGGCCTCTACGGAATCTTGGTCGTTGCGGTGATCGCCGTATTCATCGCGGGCCTCCTCGTCGGACGCACGCCGGAGTACCTGGGCAAGAAGATCGGACCACGAGAGATCAAACTCGCAAGTCTCTACATCCTGGTCACCCCGACCCTGGTGCTCACCGGTACGGCGCTCAGTTTTGCGATACCCGGCGTAAGAAACGATGTGATCAAGACGTCGATCTGGAACCCCGGTGTGCATGGCTTCTCCGAGGTGCTCTACGCGTTCACATCGGCCGCGAACAATAACGGCTCCGCGTTCGCGGGCCTGACGGCGAACACCCCGTGGCTCAACACCTCCCTCGGCGTAGTCATGGTGTTGGGTCGCTTCGTCCCGATCGTGCTGGTTCTCGCCCTCGCAGGCTCGTTGGCCAAGCAGGACAAGGTACCGGAGACCGCCGGTACCCTCCCGACTCACCGCCCCATGTTCATCGGCCTACTCATTGGCGTCATCCTCATCGTCGCCGCGCTCACGTACTTCCCGGTTCTCGCGCTGGGTCCACTCGCGGAAGGGCTGCACTAAACCATGTCCACCACTACGCTCACCCCTGCACGCCCCGCATCGGGCCGCCCCACAAAAAGGGCCGGATTCACGTGGGATCAGGTTCTTGCCTCTCTCCCCGGCGCATTTCGCAAGCTCGACCCTCGTGACCAATGGCATAACCCGGTGATGTTCATCGTCTGGGTCGGAGCGGTCCTCACCACCGCTTTGGCGATCGCGGAGCCGTTCTTGGGCGGCCCGGGCACGTCGGGCGGCACACCCGTTCCAGGCGCATTCACTTGGCTGATCGCCGTGTGGCTGTGGCTCACTGCGCTGTTCGCCAACGTCGCTGAATCGGTCGCGGAGGGGCGGGGCAAGGCGCAGGCGGACGCATTGCGCAAGACTCGCACCAGCACCCCCGCGCAGCGTGTCACCGCCTACGACCCGACGTCGGACGCTGGCGCGGAACACGTGGGCATGACCGAGATTTCGTCGGCCGAACTCCGACTCGGCGACGTCGTCGTCGTCTCCGCAGGGAACCTGGTTCCTGGCGACGGCGACATTGTCTGGGGCATCGCCTCAGTCGACGAATCGGCGATCACCGGCGAGTCGGCGCCCGTCATCAGGGAGTCGGGCGGCGACCGCAGCGCGGTCACCGGCGGCACGCGCGTTCTCTCCGACCGGATCGTGGTACGCATCACGTCGAAGCCGGGCGAGACGTTTGTAGACCGGATGATCGCACTCGTTGAGGGCGCGAGCCGGCAGAAGACGCCGAACGAGATCGCTCTGAATATCCTCCTCGCGTCGCTGACGATCATCTTCGTGGTGGTCGCGCTGATACTGAATCCGGTGGCATCGTATGCCGCGAAGCCTGTGAGCATTCCTGTGCTCGTGGCGCTCCTGGTCTGCTTGATACCGACCACGATCGGCGCGCTGTTGTCCGCAATCGGCATCGCGGGCATGGACCGGCTGGTGCAGCGCAACGTGTTGGCCATGTCTGGCCGAGCGGTCGAGGCTGCGGGCGACGTGACGACATTGTTGCTCGACAAGACCGGCACGATCACCTACGGCAATCGTCGCGCGAGTGAGTTCGTGCACCTCGCCGGGGTCGCGGAGCAGGAACTGATCCGGTCAGCTGCGTTGTCGTCTCTCGCCGATCCCACCCCTGAG
>Ga0209429_10001436_pt1 | contig 14699 bp, 14 predicted proteins | sample BarGraNGADG00212_3_FD_184493 | JGI IMG/M metagenome (GOLD analysis project Ga0209429, IMG submission 184493) | Arctic peat soil microbial communities from Barrow, Alaska - Barrow Graham LP Ref core NGADG0004-212 (SPAdes) (version 2) | ecosystem: Environmental > Terrestrial > Soil > Wetlands >... | reverse complement strand
GACGGGTGGCTGAGCGCGCAGGACGTCGCCGGCGACCCCGCCGCGCTGACCAGCCCGAGCGTCGACCCGCAGGACCGGATCGACTGGGTGTTCGGGCACGGCGTGACGTTCCTGGGCGCCGAGGTGCTGGGCGACGCGTTCTCCTCCGACCACCGGCCGCTCGTCGTGATCCTGCGGCCGGACAGCCCGATCGGCGACGGCTAGCCCGGGTCAGCAGCCGCCGACGACGCGGGAGGCCGGCAGGCCGATGACGGCGCGGCACGGACTGCTCGCGCGATCACTCCATGCCTGTGAGGGCGCGGATGTTGCCGCTGAAGATGGCGTTGCGCTCCGCCTCGGGGATCTCGAGCGCATCGACTACCCGGATCGTCTCCCGCACATACATCGGGCCCCCTTCGGGGTCGAATGGGCAGTCGGTCCCGAACACGACGTGATCGACGCCGAAGAAGTCGAGCCCACATCGCGTCCCGATCGCCGACCCGGAAAGCGCCGTGTCGGCGTAGAACTGCCGGAAGTAGTCGATGGGTTCCTTCGCCAGCTGGTTCCGCAGGGCTCCGTAGTCCTCATCGGCGCTCCGACTGCCGAGCTGATCTCCCCAGCCGAGCCGGATACGACCCTCGAGGAACGGGATCATGGCTCCCATGTGATGGACGACGATCCTCAGGCCCGGGTGCCGATCGAACAACCCGGAGAACACCAGTCGGGCCATCGCCACGCTCGTCTCGTACGGCCAGCCGAACGCCCACCAGATCTCGTACTTCGAGACCTCCTCGGTGCGATAGTCCGACGACGCGGCGCTGCGGCTCGGATGCATCCAGACCGGCACGTCACGACGGGCGATCTCCGCAAAGACTGGCGCAAGGCTCGGATCGTCGAGCGGCATGCCGTTCACGTTCGTGAAGATCTGGACGCCGCGGGCGCCCAGCACGTCGATGGCATGCCCGATCTCCGCGACACACCCCGCTGGGTTGTTCATCGGCAAGGAGGCCACGAAGGCCGGGAACCTCTCCGGGTGGGCGTCGCAGATCTCCTTCATCGACTCATTCGCCAACCGGGCGAGGGCCAGGGACTCGTCCGGGCCCGCCAACAGCTCGATGGGCGGTGACGAGAGGGTCAGGATCTGCTGATACTCGTCGCCGAACTCGCGCATCATCTCCAGGCGCGCGTCCAGATCGTGCAGCGCCGGCAGCTCGAGCCAGCGCTTGAGCGCACCGGCATCGACCACGAGCTCACGCATCCGTGCGAAGTACCTGCCTGGCAGGATGTGGCTGTAGGCGTCGATCTTCATGCATTGCCCCTGGAGGTCTTCGGCAGCCAACTCGTCACCCGACGGTCCACGACCTGCACCAGCGCCACCGCGGCGAGCGCCACCCCGATGATCACCAGGAGGACCGCGAGGACGCTCGCACCGTCGAATCGACCGCCGGCTTGGGTGACTACCCTGCCGAGCCCGACGACGGCGATGAACATCTCCCCGTTGATCATTCCCGTGACGGCGCGGCCCACACCGAGCCGGATACCGGCGAAGATCATCGGCGCGGCGGCAGGGAGCAGGATCCGCACCAGCATCTGCCACTCGTTCGCGCCGTAGGCACGACCCATCTCGAGCAGGTGCCCTGGGACGTTCTGGATGGCCGAGGCGGTGTTGATGATCATGATGAAGACCGAGTACATCACAACCACGCCGATGATCGAGGACCGGCCGGCTCCCAGGATCGAGAAGAAGATCGGCGCGAACACCAGCGACGGCGCAGTGAGGAACGCGTAGACGTAGACGCCCAGGGCGGCCTCGACACGTCGATACCTGCCGATCAGTGTCCCGAGGAGGAGACCGAGGCCGAGCGAAATCGCGAACCCGACCGCCAGGTTGATGAGACTCTGGCCCAGGCTGCTGATGATCTGACCGGTCGCCACCATCTCCCAGAGGCGGCGAACCACCACAGTGAGCGGTGGGAAGAAGGGGACGTCCGCTACGCGTCCGACGATCTCCCACAGAATCGCGCCAACCGTCAGGCTGATGGCGCTCGCCGGAACCAGCTGCCATCGGAAGTTCCGGACCAATGCTCCCGGCGGAACCCGCTCGGCCACCCGCTCCTGGCTCAACCTGCACCTCCCGACGCCCCGCCTGCCGCAACCCCGCGCCGGTGCTCCTCGTGCATGTCTCGAAGCCGGTCCCACAGGTATGCGGTGAGCTCGACGTACGCCGTGGACCGCTCGAGGGCATGGACGTCGCTGGAGCGGGGCCGCTCAAGTGGCACCGGCACGATCTCCGCGATCTCGCCGGGCCGAGCACTCATCAGGGCTACCCGGTCGCCGAGCAGAACAGCCTCCTCCATCGAGTGGGTGATGAAGACCACCGTCAGCTTGGTCTTCTCCCAGATCGACAACAGCTCCTCCTGGAGCAACCGCCGAGTCTGCTCGTCGACGGCGCCGAACGGTTCGTCCATCAGGAGAACCTGTGGATCGACCGCCAAGGCGCGCGCAAGACCCACGCGCTGCTGCATCCCGCCCGAGAGCTCTCCAGGCCGCTTCTTCTCGAACCCGTCCAGGCCGACAGTCCTGACGAGCTCGCGAGCTCGCTCTTCGCGCTCGGCCTTCCGCACTCCCCGGAGCTGCAGCCCGAATGCGATGTTCTCCACGACAGTGGCCCACGGCATCAGGGCGAAGCTCTGGAAGACCATCGCACGGTCGGGGCCCGGCCCGGTGACCGGGGTCCCATCGATGAGGATGTCCCCCGAGTCCCAGGAGACCAGACCGGCCACCGTCTTGAGCAGTGTGGTCTTCCCGCAGCCGCTTGGCCCGAGGATGGTGAGGAACTCGCCGTCGGTCACTTTGAGGTCCACGTTCCGAAGCGCTTCGACGGTGCTCCCATCACGCCCGACGAACGTCTTGCTGAGGCCTCGCAGCTCGATCACTGGAAACTCCTTGGGGACGATGTCGTTTGTGCCCAGGGGGTAGCGCGACGCTCGATCCAGCGGGCGATGTTGATGAGGATCAGCGCCTCGGCGAGGATCGCGACGATGGTGGCGTAGAGCAGGGCGCCCTGGAACATGCCGCGGAACTCCAGGATCAGTCCTCCAAGAGCGACGGAGACCATGAGCAGTTCGACCAGCACCATCCCGGTGACGGCTCGACCCAGCCCGAGCCGGATCCCCGTCATGATCGCCGGCAGCGCGGCCGGAATGAGGATGCGCCGCCACACCTGCGCCTCGGTCGCCCCGTAGGCGCGTGCCATCTCGATCAACGACGGGTCGATCTGACGTACGCCGGCTCGACAGCTGACGATGACGAGGACGACCGCGAAGACCGTCACCAGGATCACTCGCGAGGCGAGGCCGAAGCCCACTGACATGATGAGCAACGGGATGATCGCCGCCATCGGGGTGACGAGCAGGATGTTGAGGTACACGTCTGCGAAGCGCTCGACGGTGCGGAACCGCCCGAGCATTACCCCGGTGGGGACCCCGACCGATACCGCGATCGCGAACCCGATGAACAACGCCTGGTTGCTGACATACATCGCCTGCCAGAACTCCCCACGACCGAGGAGATCAACCAACGCCGCCATCGTCTCGGTGAAGGTCGGCATCAGCAGGCCACCCCGTTGTGTGGCGTAGAGCTGCCACACCCCGGCAAACGCGACGAACGTCAGGACCTGGTAGGTGAGCGGGACGTCGAGTCGCCGCCAACCGGAACGAGGGGCTGGGAACTGCCGGCGCGACGGCTCAGCCGTCGCGCCGGCAGTTCCGGTCAGCTGTACGAGAGCTCGCTCAGCCACGTGCTGCCTTGATGAACGAGAGGTCGACGGCGTCCTCCACAGCCATGCCCTCGGCCAGGATTCCGGCACCGATGAAGAAGTCGATCGTGACCTGCATGTTCTCCTCGTTCAGGGCCGCAGCGTCGAAGAGCTTCCCGTCGACGTACCGCTGGGCGATCTCCGCGAGATTGTCGTCCACGCTGTCCGGCAGGTAGGTCGTGACCAGGTCCACGAGGTACTGCGCGTCAGCGGCGATCTTGTCGTTCTCAGCCACGAGCGCACTGATGAACGCCTGGGCTGCCTCCGGCTCATTCTTCAGGAAGTCCCCGTTGGCGTACACCGTCTGCGGGTACACGCCCGCCAGGCCCGACTTGAAGTCCACGAGCTGGGACATGGTCGTCCCGGTCGCCTCGATGGCAACCACGTCGGAGACCTCGAGCGCGGTGGCGGCGATCTGCCCGCTGAGCAGAGCCTGAGCGCGCACGTCCGAGCCGCCGATCACGAGGTACTCGGGCTCGACGCCCTCGCTGCACGTGCGGCTGACCCACTCCCGCACCATCGCGGTAGCGACGGCACCCTCGCTCATGATGCCGAACGGCTGACCGTCGAGCTCGTCGCAGGAGGTGATGCCCTCCTGCGAGTACACCGCCCACTGGTTGGCGACGACGTCCGCCACGATCTTGATGTTCGCGCCCTGCTCGATCGCGATCAGCGCCGGGCTGGTGGCTTCAGCAGCGAAGGCGTAGTCGCCACTGGCCAGTCCCTCGATCGCAAGCTCAGGCTCGGCCAGCTCGATCGTCTTCACGTCATAGCCCTGTGCGCTGACCGTCTCGATCGCGGCCATCATCGCCACGGTCGTGATGTCCGGCTCGATGAAGGCGATCGTGAAGGAGACGTCCGGTCCGGGGGCCTGGGGGGCCGAGGTGTCCGCGTCGTTAGCAGGATCACCGCTACAGGCCGCAAGCATGAGCAGCGTGGCCCCGGCAAGCGCAGTGGTGCGCAGCGCGGTGGCAGCAGCCGACGAGCGTCGGCGCGTTCGAGACACGATCATCCTGACCTCCGTTGGTGGGAAAGCGATTTCCCGAACGTAACAGGGGCCCCGTTCAGGCGTCAAGGACCGTATACCAGACCGTTATCAAACCCCCCTCACAACCTCCCAGGCTGCCCCGAATCGCCGGACTCGGGTGCACGTCGGTCCGCCCTGAGGCAGGGTCGACCACGCCTCACGGGCTTCCCAGCCGATGGCGTCGGCGTGCCGCATCCGCGATCACAGGCGACTCGCCCGCCGCCGACCCTTAGCACGTCCACGCCGGGAGGCATCTAGCCTGTGCCCCATGGACCAGGCAACGACCTCGCCGGTGGCGAGCGTCGACCGCGCTCTGCTCGTGCTCCAGTCGCTCGCCCCGACCGGTGCGCGAGGCATGCCCCTGGCGGCGCTCGCCTCCTCGCTGAACCTGAACAAGGTCACAGTGCATCGCTGCCTGGCCGCACTGCGACACCGGGGCTTCGTCACTCAGGACCCTGCCACGGGCGCATACCGCCTGGGAGCGTCGGCGACTCAGCTTGCCGACGCCTTCTACAGCGACGAGAACCTCCCGGCGCTCCTGCATCCCGCGCTCCTCGCGCTCTCCCGCGCCGCGGACGAGCTGGTGCACCTCGGGGTTCTCAGCGGGACCCACGTGGTCTACCTCGAGAAGGTCGAGCCTGAGCGCCCGGTGCGGGTATGGTCCGCCGTCGGCCGGCGGAGCCCGGCCGTGACCACAGCACTCGGCCGAGCCCTGCTCGCCTACCGCGGTGCCGACCGCGCGACGCTCGCGGAGTACACCCGCGCCGCCGCGGGCCGCCCGAGCGCCGAGCCGGAGCACGTGTGGCCCGCGCTCGAACTGGCCAGGGAGCGCGGCTTCGCCACCGAGGAGCAGGAGAACGAGGCCGGCATCAGTTGCGTCGCCGTGCCGTTGATCCGATCGGGCAGGGCTATCGCCGCCGTGAGCGTCACGGCACCGTCGGAGCGAATGACACCCGAGCGGATCCAGTGGCTGTACGGAAGGATCCGCGACGTGCTGCCACCCCTGCTTCCCAAGGGCGTCACGCTGCCCCCGGCGGATCCTGCACGTGCACCTGCGCCCGACCGGCCCGACCAGCCGTAGCGGCCCCGCGCGGCCACGTACCTGCCGCACCCGTACGAGGTCGACCGCTGTCGTCCGCCGCACCGGTGTGGCATGCTAGTTTCGCTGCGCGGCATGCGCCTTCCATCTAGCGGAACGGATTCCGATGGACGAACCTCTCACGGCCCTTGCCGCCGCCCGCCTCGTGCCCGTCGTGGTCCTGGACGACGCCGCCGATGCAGACGCCCTGGCCGCGGCGCTCGTCGCCGGTGGGCTCCCCGTCGCCGAGGTCACGTTCCGCACCGACGCCGCGCCCGAGGCGATCCGGGTGATGTCCGACCGCGGCGACATCCTCGTCGGCGCCGGCACCGTGCTGAGCCCTGACCAGGTCGACGTGGCAGTGGCAGCCGGGGCCCGGTTCGTCGTCTCCCCTGGGCTGAGCCGCGCCGTCCTCGAGCGGTGCGGTGAGCACGGAGTGCTCGCGCTGCCTGGAGTGGTGACCGCGACCGAGATCCAGGCGGCGCTCGAGCTCGGTCTGAGCATGGTGAAGTACTTCCCGGCTGAGACGGCCGGCGGCGCTCCCGCCATCGCCGCGCTCGCTGCGCCGTTCCGGGACGTGCGATTCGTCCCCACCGGGGGCATCGGACCGAAGAACCTGCACGAGTACCTGGCCATCCCCGCAGTCGCCGCAGTCGGCGGCTCGTGGATGGTGCCGCGCGACCACATCCGCCACGGCCGGTTCGACGACATCCGCCGCCTCGCCGCCGAGGCGGTCGCCCAGGCTGGGGAGGTCACCCGATGAACCCGCTCACGCTCCGCCCGGCCGCCGAGTGCGTGTACGACGCCGTATCCCTCGGGGAGGTCATGATGCGCCTGGATCCCGGGGAAGGCCGGGTCCGCACGGCTCGGTCGTTCCGCGTATGGGAGGGGGGTGGTGAGTACAACGTGGCCCGAGGTTCTGCGCCGGGCGTTCGGCCTGCGCACCGCCGTGGTCACCGCCCTGGCCGACAACGAGGTGGGTCGGCTGATGGAGGACCTCATCCTCGCCGGCGGCGTGGACCCCGCGCTGATCCAGTGGGTCCCTACGACGGGGTCGGGCGCACCGTGCGCAACGGTCTGAACTTCACCGAACGGGGCTTCGGGGTGCGCGGCGCGCTGGGCGTCTCGGACCGAGGTCACACGGCCGCCTCCCAGCTCAAGCCCGGCGACGTGGACTGGGACCACCTGTTCGGCGAGCTCGGGGTGCGCTGGCTGCACACCGGCGGCGTCTTCGCCGCGCTCAGCCAGACAGCCGCCGAGACCGTGATCGAGGCGGTCACCGCCGCCAAGCGCCACGGCACCGTGGTGTCCTACGACCTGAACTACCGGCCCAGTCTGTGGAAGGCCATCGGCGGGCAGGCCGCTGCGCAAGAGGTCAATCGCAGGATCGCACCCCACATCGACGTCATGATCGGCAACGAGGAGGACTTCACTGCCGCCCTGGGGTTCGAGGTCGAGGGCGTGGGCGAGAACCTCTCCACCCTCGAGGCCGACACGTTTGCCGCGATGATCGAGACAGCGGCGGCGGCCTACCCGAACTTCGCGGTCATCGGCACCACATTGCGGACTGTGCGCTCGGCGACGATCAACGACTGGGGCGCGCTGGCCTGGTCGCCCGAGACCGGCGTCGTGCATGCCACGCACCGTGCACGCCTGGAGATCATGGACCGGGTCGGCGGTGGGGACTCCTTCGCCTCCGGGCTCATCTTCGGACTCCTCGACGGTCAACCGCTGGCCACCGCGGTCGAGTACGGCGCAGCGCACGGGGCACTGGCGATGACCACCCCGGGCGACACGACGATGGCCACCAAGGCAGAGGTGCTCAAGCTGGCCGGCGGCGGCAGCGCCCGCGTCGACCGCTGAGCCAGCGCCCGCATCGGCCGATGGCCCGTCCAGGCATCGGAGATGGCTGGAAAGCGCTTGCCACGGAGAAGGTGCCCATGCCAGGATCAGGGAAGCGCCGTGTGCCGAACCGCGGCGGGAGAGTTCGACGCAGAGTGAAGGATGGCAACGATGCCGGCAGTGGCACTGGTCACCGGAGGTAACCGAGGTATCGGCCTTGGCATAGCGCGCAGGCTGCTCGCCGACGGGTTCGCCGTCTCCATCCTTGACATCGGCGAGGAGCCCGCCGAGGTCTTCGCCGAGCTGCGCGAGCTCGCCGGCGCCGACGACCGCGTTCGCTTCGTTCGCGGCTCCGTGGCCGAGCAGGACGACCATCGCCGCTACCTCCAGGATGCCGTCGACGCCTGGGGGCGCCTGGACCTCCTGGTCAACAACGCGGGCGTCGCCCCCAATGTCCGGGCCGACCTGCTCGAGGCCACCGCGGAGAGCTTCGACCGTTTGCTCAGCATCAACCTGCGCGGCCCCTACTTCCTCACCCAGGCCTTCGCCAACCGCGTCATCGAACTGCGCGGCGATCTGGCCGGGCTGCCCGAGAAGCCCGTCGCGACGATCGTCAACATCTCGTCCATCTCGGCGACGGCGGTCTCGACGAATCGCGGCGACTACTGCATCTCGAAGGCCGGCGTGTCGATGGCCACCCAGCTGTTCGCTGTGCGCCTTGCTGCGGAAGGGATCGTCGTCTACGAGGTGCGTCCAGGGGTGATCGCCACCGACATGACCGCCGGCGTCACCGAGAAGTACGACGAGCTGCTCGCCGACGGCCTCGCCCCGATCGCCCGCTGGGGCCACCCTGCCGACGTCGCAGGCGCCGTCTCGATCCTCGCCTCCGCCAACACCCCCTACTCCACAGGCGAGATCTTCCACGTGGACGGCGGCCTGCACATCCCCACGCTCTGACACCCGCGCGCGCTGCTCACGCGGCGCGGACCCAGTTCCCGAGGAGATCGATCACCGATGACCAGCCACGAACCCGAGATCCTCCGGATCGCCGGGCACGACGTCCCGGTGATCACAGCAAACACGGTGGTGGTGGGTACTGGATCTGCCGGCTTCTGCGCCGCAGACCGCCTGTGGGAGTTCGGCCAGGACGACGTCGTCATGGTCACCGACAAGGTGAGGGCCGGGACGAGCCGCAATGCTGGTTCGGACAAGCAGACGTACTACAAGCTCACGCTGTCCGGCGGCGAGGCCGACTCGGTGCGGGAGATGGCCGAGACGCTGTTCGCCGGTGGGGCGATGGACGGAGATACCGCACTGGTCGAGGCGGCTTCGTCCGCCCGAGCATTCCTGCATCTGTGCGACCTTGGTGTGCCGTTCCCGCAGAACCGCTACGGCGAGTTCATCGGCTACAAGACCGACCACGACCCGCGCCGCCGGGCCACGTCCGTCGGCCCGTACACCTCGCGCTCGATGGTCACCCAGCTCGAGAAGAAGGTCGCCCGCAACGGCACACGCATCGTTGACGACTGCCGGGTCGTGGACATCCTCACCCGCGACACAGAGCGCGGCAGAGAGGTCGTCGGCCTCCTCGTGCTGCGCACGGACGTGCCATACAACGACGAGCAGCCCCCGTTCCTGGTGTTCCGGTGCACCAACCTGGTGTACGCGACCGGCGGCCCGGCCGGGTTGTACGCGACAAGCGTCTTCCCGCACGGCCAGTGGGGCGCCTCCGGGGCGGCCTACCGGGCAGGCGTGTGCGGGAAGAACCTCACCGAGTGGCAGTTCGGCCTGGCGTCCACCAAGCCCCGCTGGAACGTCTCGGGAACCTACATGCAGGTGCTGCCGCGGTTCGTGTCCACCGACGCCGACGGCGACGACGAGCGCGAGTTCCTCACCGAGGCGATCCCCGACTACGGCCGGCTGCTCTCGCTGGTGTTCCTCAAGGGCTACCAGTGGCCGTTCGACATCCGCAAGGCTCGTGACGGGTCGTCCTTGATCGACCTGCTGGTGTACCGCGAGACGGTGCTGCGCCGCCGACGGGTCTTCCTGGACTTCCGCAGCAACCCGGTGCGCGAGGATCTGGACCCGGGCGAGCTGTCCCCCGAGGCCTACGACTACCTCGAGCGGGCGGCAGTACTGTTCGGCACTCCGGTCCAGCGCCTGCGCCGGATGAACGAGCCCGCCTACCAGTTCTACCTCGACAAGAACCCGCGGGTGGACCTGGAGACCCAGATGCTCGAGGTGGACGTGTGCGCGCAGCACAACAACGGCGGGCTGCTGGTCGATGCCTGGTGGCAGTCGAACGTCGCCGGGTTCTTCCCGGTCGGCGAGGCCGGCGGGGCGCACGGGGTGTACCGGCCTGGGGGCGCGGCACTGAACAGCGGCCAGGTCGGGGCGACGCGGGCGGCCCAGTTCGTCGCCGCCCGGCGCACGCACGCGCCGGTGTCCGGCGAGGAGTTCGCCGCACGCGCCGAGCCCGTGCTGGCCCGTGCCCTCGGCCTCGTCCAGGGCGCGACCGCCCGAGCCGCCGCCGGTGCTAGTGACAACACCGGGGAGCTCTTGCGCGACGTCGGCGAGCTGATGAGCACCAAGGCAGGGCCGGTGCGCTCTCCGCAGTCCATCCACGAGGCCCTGGCGCAGGTGCACGACTGGCTCGCGGCATACGAGACGCTCGTGGTGGCCGACGCCGGTTCGCGCCGCGCGGTCGACCGCACCTTCCTGGTACGGGACATCCTCACCACCGCGTACGTGTACCTCTCCGCGATGGCCGACTACACCGACCATGGCGGACGATCCCGGGGGTCGGTGCTGTACACCGACCCGGGCGGCACGCTCCCCTGGGCGGGCTTCGGGTCAGACCTCGAGCGGGAGCTGGACCTCCCCGAGGTCTTCCGATTCGCGTTGGACGGCGGGGCGCTGGACGGAGAGGTCCAGGAAGCCGCCTGGTACCCGCCCTCAGAGCCCGGTGACGACCCCGCAGGGTGCGCGACGCTCTCCTGGCGACCGCGGCGGCCGATGCCGGAGGACGACGACTTCTTCGAGAACGTCTGGCGCGAGTTCCGCGAGCACGGCAACATCCACTGATCTGGCGACGGCCCGCCGGCCTGCGGCGGCTACCTCAGACTCGGCGCGACGTGAGACAGGTAGCGGGCCTTGATGGTCGCGAGCACCTCGTCACCGGGGGTGTCCCACACGTCCTGGTGGAAGATCTCCACCTCGACGTCGCCGGTGTACCCAGCCGCGGTGACCCACCGCCCGATCGAGGCGAAGTCCACGTAGCCGTCCCCCATGTATCCGCGCGAGAGCAGCGGGTCGGCGGCGAGCGGCAGGATCCAGTCGCACACCTGGTACAACGACAGCCGGCCCTCTGACCCGGCACGCGCGATCTGCTGCTCCAGCGAGGGGTCCCACCACACGTGGTACGTGTCGACGACGACGCCGACGGCCTGTTCCGGGTGCGGTGCGGCGAGGTCCAGGGCCTGCCCAAGTGTGGAGATGACGGCGCGATCCGCGGCGAACATGGGGTGCAGCGGCTCGAGGACCAACCTCACGCCGTGCTCGAGCGCGAAGGGCACGAGTTCGGCGATGCGGTCTGCGACACGCTTACGCGCACCGACGAGGTCGCGGTCGCCATCGGGCAGCGCCGGGCCGCCCGGAGCGCTGGCCGCGGGCAGGCCTCCGACAACCATGATGAGCTCGGAGGTCCCGAGGGTCGCGGCCTCGACCACGGCGGCACGGTTGTCGTCGAGGGCGGCTCGCGCGCCGGCGCCTTCGGCCGCCGTGAGGAAGCCCCCGCGGCACAGCGACGACACGCGCAGACCAGCGTCGGCCACCCGGGCGGCCGCCTCGGCGAGGCCGGCCTCGGTGACCCGGTCGCGCCATAGCCCGATCGCGCCGAGTCCGGCGCGCACGGTGCCGTCCACGGCCTCGGCGAGGGTCCACCTCTTGGTGGTCGCGGTGTTCAACGACAGCCGCGACAAGTCGAGCCAGGCGGCTGCACCCGGGTCGGACGTTCTGCTCACAGCGCGATCTCGGGGATCTCCAGCCGTCGGCCCTCGTGCGAGGACCTCAGGCCGAGCTCGGCGAGCTGCACCCCGCGGGCAGCGGACAACAGGCCGTAGCGGTGCTCCGTGCCGGAGACGACGTCGCGCAGGAAGTCCTCCCACTGCAGCTTGAAGCCGTTGTCCAGAGTGCCGTTGTCGGGGACCTCAAGCCACTGGTCACGGAACGACTCGGTTACTGGCAGGTCCGGGTTCCACACCGGCATCGGCGTGTGGGCGCGCTGCTGCGCCACGCACTTGAACAGGCCCGCAACAGCGGAGCCCTGTGTCCCGTCGATCTGGAACTCGACGAGCTCGTCGCGGTGGACCCGTACCGCCCACGAGGAGTTGATCTGCGCGATCACCGGGTCGCCGGCCGGGGTCTCGATCTCGAAGATGCCGTACGCGGCGTCGTCTGCCGTCGCGACGTACTTCTTGCCCTCCTCATCCCACCGGGTCGGGATGTGCGTGACGGCTCTGGCTGTGACGGACCGGACGGCACCGAGGAGCCCCTCGAGGATGTAGTTCCAGTGGCAGAACATGTCGACGGTTATGCCGCCACCGTCCTCGCTGCGGAAGTTCCAGCTCGGCCGCTGGGCAGGCTGCACGTCGCCCTCGAACACCCAGTAGCCGAACTCCCCACGCAACGACAGGATCCGCCCGAAGAAGCCCTCGTCGACCAGCCGGCGCAGCTTGACGAGGCCGGGCAGGTAGAGCTTGTCGTGCACGACACCCGCTATGACGCCCGAGTCGCGGGCGAGCCGGGCGAGCTCGATCGCCTCGACGAGCGTCTCAGCAGTCGGCTTCTCGGTGTAGACGTGCTTCCCCGCCTTCATCGCGGCGGCCAACGCGGCGGCGCGGTTGCAGGTCAGCTGGGCGTCGAAGTAGATGTCCACGCTCGGATCCGCGATCACGGCCTGCACATCGGTGCTCCAGTGCTCCAACCCGTGCCGTTCGGCGACGTCGCGCACCCTGGCCTCATCGCGTCCGACGAGCACCGGCTCGATCTGCACGCGGCTGCCATCGGCAAGCTCGACGCCGCCAGCCTCGCGGATCGGCAGGATCGAACGGAGGAGGTGCTGGCGGTAGCCCATCCGACCGGTGATCCCGTTCATCGCGATGCGCAGGACTGTCGCCGCCATGGAGACCTCCGAAGTTCGTTGTCAGCGGGAGACGAGCCCCCGAGCGATGGAATGCGCTTTCCGCAGCCTATGTATCGGGATCCCTCCCGTCAAGCATCGGGGTCGGCGAGACCGTCATCGCGGCGACCGGCCACCCGCCCCTCGACTTCGGAGGTCGGGTGGCCGGATGGGCGCGAGCAGCGCATCGGCCGCAGTTCGGTCGTGCCGACGCTCAGGCTCTGACCGGTGTGGACTCCCGCAGCACGACCGTGCCGCCCACATGCACGAGTCGGGGCTCCTCCGTCGGCGATTCCAGCGCGAGCTCGGTGGCCGTGACCCCAACCTCGATCAGCGGTATCCGGACTGTAGTGAGCGCGGGCGTGATGTCGCGGAGAGCGAGGATGTCGTCGAAGCCGGCGACGGCGATGTCATCGGGCACCCTGGTGCCCAGCTCCCGGGCCGCAGCCATCGCCCCCACTGCCATCACGTCGTTGACTGCGAAGACGAGCTCTATGTCGCGTCGGGCGTTGAGCAGCGTCGTCATCCCGTCGTATCCGCCGTCACGCGTGAAGGCGGTGGTGATCACCGCGCCGGGATCGATCGGATCCCCCAGCTCCTCCAGCGTCTCGCTGAACCCGAGTAGGCGGTCACGGGCCGTCAGGTGATCTGCCGGTCCGGCCAGCACTGCAAAGCGCCGGTAGCCGCGCTCGTGGAGGGCACGGGCCAGGTCCGCCGCGCCGTCCCGGTTGCCGATCACGACCGTGTCGAACTCGAACAGCGCCTGGCCGATCACCGAGACGGTGCCGCCGGAGCGTCGGAAGTCCTTGAGCGCCGTGCACATCCTGGCGTTCACCGCGTCGTCGGTGCGGCGCCCTCCGGCCACGATGATCGCGCGGGCACGCTGCCGGGTGAGCAGCTCGACGAGGCCGGGCTCCCGCGCGACATCGTGCTGGGTGCTGGCCAACGTCACGGCGAGCCCAGCGCGATCGGCAGCGATGGTGACCCCCGCCGCGATCGACGCGAAGAACGGGTCGGCGATGTCGTGCACGATCAGGCCGAGTGATGACCCGCGGCCACGGGCCATCGCCTGGGCATTGCCGTTGGGGAGGTATCGCAGTCGTTCGGCAGCGGCGAGGACGCGTTCACGCAGGTCCGGGTGCACCGTCCGGTTGGCGCTGCCGTTGATGGCACGCGAGGCAGTCGCCAGTGAGACGCCCGCCTCACGAGCGACCTGACTCAGCGTGACGGGTCCGGGCACAAGGCACACATTAGCCTCGCGCTTCGATGGCGGCTGGCTGCCGCTCGGTGTTGGTGACCTGAGAATCGCTCCTGACCTGGGGCGTTGGGGGCGCGATCGGCGATGGTCATCCACTCGGCCGTTGCGATCAAGGTCCTGGACGGGACCGCGTCGGTCAGCACGGCCGCGCCACCCAAGCCGCTGTGCTCGACGACGGTGACCTAGGCACCCGATCCTGCGGCCGGACAGCGCCTCGTAGCCGGCATCGCGGCGCCGGACCCCGCAGGCCATCCGCCGGAAGATAGCCTCGAACCATGACCCGACCGCTGCCAGGGGATCTGGACGACCTGTCCACCGACCCGTTCGACGTCGCCCGAGCCGCCGCGGCGCTCCTGACCGACCTGACCGGCATCGCCCGGCACGACATCGCGCTGGTGCTCGGATCCGGCTGGGGCGGCGCGGCGGACCTGCTCGGTGAGCAGGTGGCCGAGATCACCGCCACCGACCTGCCCGGCTTCACCTCCTCCGCCGTGCCCGGCCACGGCGGCACCCTGCGGT
>Ga0209429_10001435_pt1 | contig 14709 bp, 12 predicted proteins | sample BarGraNGADG00212_3_FD_184493 | JGI IMG/M metagenome (GOLD analysis project Ga0209429, IMG submission 184493) | Arctic peat soil microbial communities from Barrow, Alaska - Barrow Graham LP Ref core NGADG0004-212 (SPAdes) (version 2) | ecosystem: Environmental > Terrestrial > Soil > Wetlands >... | reverse complement strand
GTCGTGCAATCCGAATAGGCCTTGCATGTCTTGCCGGCTGGGATCTTGTCAGCACCCTCCTGCCACTTCAATCTTGCAGCTTTCAGTCTCCCCACATGTTCTTTGTCAAACATTCGCTCACCTCACTTTTGACGTGTCCATGGAAGGCTCAGGGCGTGTTCGCACCCGATGCTCGTCTCCAAGAAAGTATAGCAGGAAACGAGGACCTCACCACATGAGGTGCATACTGCGAATCAGGCTGTCATTCCCGCGAAGGCGGGAATCCAGTCCTTTCGCTTGTGGAATTGGTTGGTGGTTCGGGTCCACGTGGCAACATACGTTGCGCAACATGCGCCCCAATTCTGGACGTGCAAATGGCACCATCCGCCGCCGCCGCAACTGTCGTTAGGCCGCGCCCTTACCGTCGTTCGATCCGTACTCAGTGAGCAGGGCTTCGTGTAGCTCGCGCATGCCTCCGTACTCCGGACGGGCCACAAAGGGCTCAAGATCGAAGTCGAGGCAGATCTGGATATCTTCTTGCGAGAGGTAGTTGGCATGGATCAGGACTTCGCGAATCTGGTCTGCCGCGTCAGAATACTCACGCTCATCGGAATTGTAGTTGTGAAGCAGGAACTCGCTGTAGCAATGCTCGATGACCGGCTTCGAGTGTCTCTCAATCTCATCCACAACGCGCAGGATTTCCCGAATCTTGGTGTCCAGGGCAGCCTGGGTGCTGAAGAAGATGTTGCCGTTGGTGTGGGCAGCGTCATTGCGTTCCTGCACCAGTGCGGCGTAGCTGCCGACCTTGCCGTTGTCGCAGCCGATGAGCTTCAGGAAGCGCATGACACTGCTCTCGTTCACACGCCAGAAGGTGAAGGGTGACGTGGCATCCATGAGTTCTTTCTCCAGGTCTTTGTTAAAGCCGATCATAGCTTTCGCGAAGTCGCCCGGCTCGGTCTGCTTGATCTGCCAGATGTTGAAATAGACGAAGCTCATGGTGAGCATGTGGTAGGCGAGGAAGGCGAACTGATACTTGCCGTACGTATAGTTGGTCTCGAATGCATCCCACAAGAACTCGACATACTCCTGCTCTTTCGGGCTCTTCAAAGAGAGCGGAAGGTAGTTGCCTAGTTCAGAGGCTTCTCCCATGCCTCAAATATCTCTCAAGGGTGACTCGTCGTTGCTCCAATGCTCCTGAAACTTGGGGCCATCCGACTTAGGCTTCATGTCCGGTTCACGGACCTGAAAGGTCAAAGGAATCGGGAAATCAGCACCAATGACCACCACCTCACCTGGCCGCAAGTTTGGCAGGAAGTCCGATGCCGACCTGTCAATTTCCCCGCATGCACGCTCGACAACCTCGCGATCCCGGTCATTGGTGAGGCGATGGACGACTAGCGTTCCTATTTGGCTGAGAACACCTTCGGTGACGTCGCGAGGGCGTTGCGTCGCCAGGCAGATGTTCAGACCGTATTTCCGTCCTTCCTTGGCAATGAGTTCAAAGGCGTCAAGCTTGGCAACGTACTCATCGGTCCCGATCTGGTGCCCCAGGAAGTTGTGAGCCTCATCTACGATTACGACAACCGGCTGGTTCAAGAAATCCCCATTTCGTGCCTTGGTCAGCAAATAGCGGCCAATGACATTTGCGACGATTTCGCGTGCATTGTAGTCAGAGGCAATCCCACTCAGACAAATGCAGAACAACTTCTTCAGGCTGTTCCCCATGAATTCGTCGATCTCGGTCGTCAATGGTGGGTCAGTAGAGGAAAAGACACACTTGAAAGCCAGGGAGGCCGTAACACCATTGATGCGCGTTAGCAACGAGGCGCAATACCCAATCTCTGTTTCGTTAGGGCCTTTCCAAGTTGCATCTCCATAGTCGCATATGCATTCTCTGACAACTTGTTCTGCCAATCTGGTGACGTCAATTGGTTCCTTGGGATCATTGATTGTCACAGCGTGTTTGAGCATCGCATTGTTGTAGTCCTTCTTCAACTTGTTCTCTTTCACGATGAGGCCATTGGTCGCCAGAGTTGGCTCAAGTCTCGCCAGCCTCAAACTCCGTACTGCAGCCCTGAGCTTCGGTGCCTGTGTTTTTCCAGAAGGTTCAAAGAGTGCGATGAAATCGGATTCTTCGAAACTGCTTGACGGGAGAGAACAAGACTGGGAGACTAGTGCAGTCACAACAGGACTCCCGAGATGAACGTGATCCACGTGGTTGCCAACAAAATCGCGATACTCTCCCGTAGCATCAATAAGAATGAGTTTCGCCTTATGCTTGAGGCATTCCTCGATAATGCGCGCGGTCGTCCAGCTCTTTCCTCCACCTGTCGCGCCGAGGATGGCACAATGTCGGCCGAAGAGTCGTTCCGGTGTTATGGATATCGTACTTCCTTGTGCAGAATCCATGGTTCCTAGACAAAGGAGGACAGGGTTGTCATCGGGACTATCTTTCTCCATCAACTGGGGCAGCGACGCGAGGAATCTGTGTGGGGCTGCATAGACGCGATCACCCAAACGGGGATACGTATCGACCCCCGCGGTCACGGTCAAGTCATCCATTGCCACGGAACCGAGCAGTTGGACTTGGCCAATTGCGTCTAGGTCACTAGTACCTACATAGTCGGGCTTGATGGAACGTCGATCATGTTCAGGCAAACGAACCTCTGTGATGCGCCCCAGAACTAGATTCCGCTGGCCCTCAAGGAGGACAAACTCGCCGACTTCGCCACGGCCATATCGCTCTCCACAGAAATGAGATCCGCTTGATCGTCCAGCTTCGCTCAAATTGACGGTTACCGATTGGGCGGTGATTGAAGAGGCAACGCCCATGAAGAGTTCCTGCTGTAGCAAGCCCTTGGGAAACAGCTCGTCTAGAGAACGTCTCATTTCTGTTCGATGACGTTCCGGACTGCCGTCATCAGTGCGTTGGCTGGAGTCAGCGACTTGAGATCAGGAATGAGTCCCGAGAAGTACTCAAATGATGCGTTGATGAGCCAGACGTCCTCGCTCTCCTTCGCAAGATCGAGGTATTCTTGCCAGTGTGGGTTTGCGGTGCCCCCCTCGCCTTTTTCGTGAGCGATGTCAGGGTTCACAATAATGACCCGCAGATTCGGGTTAGAGCGAACAGTGGCCAGCAGCGGTCCGGACAGGTGATCATCATTGAAGCCAAAACCAATCACAATTATGCAAGTATTCGGTTCGCGCAGCGCCGCCAGATACTGCGACATTGCCTCCAAATATGGCTGGAGAAAGCTCTGCTGATACTTCCCGCTGGCTGGATAGATCAAACAGGCTTCCTCCGGCGACGGCTTCAACTTCTCCTGAATCGTACCATCAGCGCAACGTGCCCAATTGACAGAACCGTGGAGTTTGTAGAGTAGGAACACGCCTTCGAGGTAGTTGCCATCGTCTTCATTTGTGCGGGGGCGCCGAATGATATCGTAGCCGAAATACCGAGGGTCGTAGTGCCGGGGCGGTGTGAAGGAGAAACCATCGATGACTACTCTGCCCAACGCGCTTGCCGCTTGTTCGAAGCATAGATCATAATTGGTTGTAAACACTTCTAGCCGCGGGTCACGTACTCGACGACGCGAGAGGCGATGAATGAATGTCTTGTGACCATCTAGCTTCTTCACGTCCAGAAATCCTGAGCACTTCTCCAAAATGGCTCTCTTACAGGCATTTACAAAGTCCACCACATCCGCGTCCTCAGTTACCTGTAGATATGCCTCGGCTTTGGAGAGGAATTCCTCAATGTTCGCAGTCTTGCCTTTGAGATCGTAGTTGACCTTCTTCGCGGTCTTGGTTGCACTCTTGTTGGGTGGTTCTCCAATTGCAGCATTCCACAAATCGTGCATGGAAGGACCGCCCGAGCCAATAGATGTTCCTGCGCCAGCCAGCACGACGATGTGCTGCATCTGCAAAGAGGCTAGGAGCGTTTCTGTGAGGTCCTCACGTGCAACCTGCGCGTTCTTCCGTTCATCTTTGCCTTGACCATCAACCGGCAGGACGCGCCACTTATCAGAACCGGGACTCTTGAACTGAGGCTGCAAAACGGATGTTGCTGGTTCTGTCATCGCGTTCCTCCTTGGCATGCTTCTTCCCCCCAGATGTGAGCGAGGGTGGCTTGGATCTTCTTCTCGAAGCGGGCGATCAGTTCGCGGTTGGCGGTGACCAGCGTCTGCTCGGCTTCGATTTCGGCGACGATAGCTTGCTGTGTAGCGAGGGGAGGAACCGGAATTTTTATCTCCTTCAGGACGCTCGCCTTGATGCCGTAGACCGTGGTGCCACTCTGCCGAGCAAAGATGATTTCTCTCATGCGCTTTGAAAGCAGTACATCTTTCAAGAATCCACCAATGAGCAACTCTCGATTCGGACAGAGAGCAATTAAGCGCTGAGCGAGAGCGAACCGATCTGTTGACGTGATTTGAGCGGCATTCCCAAGAGGCGCCTCCGTTGTGAACAAGACATCGCCAACCTGTGGTATTCCCCGTGTCATCCATGTATCGTAGTCTGCTTCTGCAATGTATTCACGAGGCTCAGGATCTATGAACCCATCTCGGACATTCTTGGCCGTGATGAGTGGGATTCCGCTGGTCGTTTTTTGGGGTGTCTTCCCTCGGTAATCAACAAATCTACAAACTTCTCCGAGTGCCATTTCGGGCCAATCGGGATCGATGGGAATGTGGGGGCGATAGTTGTCGAGGACGGCGCGAGCGCCGTCGATGACTTTCTGGTAGCCCTCGATCTCCGCTACGATCTCCTTCTGCACGTCCAACGGTGGAAGGGGGATTTGGAGCCTCTCGATGTCCTCACGATTGATCGACGCGAAAGTTGCACCTGCATCCCCTTTGATGTACGCCTCTTGGTCTTTCAAGAAGTAGAATGCGTATGCTGCCATAAGCCTTCCTTCCGCAGACTTGATCGCGGCCAAACCCCGGCCAATGCAGACGCGCTGAGTAGCGAGGTTCACTGGTCCCACAGGAGCACGGACTGACATGAGAATGTCGCCAGCTTCTGCGAACCGCTGAGGAGCAGTTGTCCACGTCGTCGGTGCCCCGATGAACATCTCGCCAAACTCCGTCTTACCTTGGTAGAAGGGAACTCCGGTTCCTGTCTCATTGTAGGATTCGCCGGGCGGTGACTGACCGGCCACAACTTCGGCAACTTCTCCCAATTGGACTATTGGATAGCGCGTTGCCCTTGTTGTTCCGTCGCGATACCGCTCCGCGCTCAGGTTGTAGTCACCGTTCGCGGCGATGCGGGTCTTCTCCACCACGAGCGCGTTATGGTAATGGTCCGGATCAAAAGCTTCTGGATTCCCGTCTCCGATAGAAACATTCGGCGAAAGCGCCCCTCGCATGGAAAAAAGTGCTTGGGGGGATGACGTTCCTTCGAGCGAATGACGAAATGCCTCAAGGGCAACGGCAGTGGATGGCAGGTCGTTCTTGTCAATCGCTCGCCGCTGTGCCCCCAGGCCAAAGCCGTCGTTCTCCACTTTGAAGAAAGCGATAGTGCCGGTCTTCTTCGCCAGCGCCTTGTCGAGGATCAGGATCGAGGTCTTGACGCCGGAGTAGGGATTGAAGACGCCGGCGGGAAGCGATACGACGGCGATGAGGTAGTCGTCCACCAGCATCTTGCGTAACTGCTTGTAGGCAGTCTGGCTCTGGAAGATGATGCCCTCTGGCACGATGATGGCGGCGCGACCCGTCGGGTTGAGGTGCTCGGCCATGTAATCCACGAACAGCACTTCACTGCGCTTGGCCTGGATGGAGAACCGGTTGTGCGGCTTGATGCCGCCCTTGGGTGACATGAAGGGCGGGTTGGCAAGGATGACATCGGCGTATTCGTTCCATTTGTCCTGCGAGGCGAGCGTGTCGTACTCGTAGATGTGTGGGTCGACGAAGCCGTGGAGGTACATATTCACCAGAGACAGGCGCACCATGTCGGGCGAGATGTCGTAGCCCCTGAAGTTCTGCGCCAGGCGGCCTTTTTCGTCGGGCGTCAGCGTGCTATGACCCTTGGCGTCGGTGTTGGCTTTAAGGATGTGCTTGTAGGACGAGATCAGGAACCCGGCGGTACCACAGGCCGGGTCAAGCACGGTCTCGGTCTTCTTTGGGTCAATGACCTCGACCATGAAATCAATGATGTGGCGCGGGGTGCGGAACTGCCCGGCGTCCCCCTGGGATCCGAGCACGGAGAGCAGGTACTCGAAGGCGTCACCCAGGCGCTCACTGTGGTCGTAGTTGAATTCGTCGATGACCTTGAGGAACATCTTGAGCGTTTCGGGGTCCCTGTAGGGTAGATAGGCGTTCTTGAAGATGTCACGGAAGAGCGGCGGAATGCCGGGGTTCTCCGGCATCTTGGTGATGGCTTCGGCGTAGAGGTTCAGGATCTCGAAGCCGCCGAGGCCGGCATGCATCAGGTTTGCCCAGCCGTAGCGGGCAAACTGATTGGCGAAGAACTTGCGCTTGCCGCCCAACTCCTCACTCTCGGCATCCATGTCGTCCATGAACTTGTAGATCAGCGCGATGGTGATCTGCTCGACTTGACTCTTGGGGTCGGGCACCTTGCCCACGAGGATGTCGCGAGCCGTGTCAATGCGGCGCCTGGTGTCGGTATCAAGCATGGGTTATCTCTTGGCTTTTAACTATGGCAAATTCGCCATAATTGAAATCGGGATTGTTGACGCGCTCCAGTGTTCCCAAAACCTCAATACTCAATTTCTTGGCATTGCTCATGCTCTTCTCCTAGTTGGCGAACTGGTTCAGGGAAACGTAGTCCTTGATATAGTTGGGTATGAGCGTGCGGTACTTGGCGGGCACGGCGCGGAAGTCGCGAGTGGAAAAGTAGGGGTTGGTGGCCAAGTCGGTGTAGCTGCCGCTTTCGATGATGTGACGCACCTGGTCGCTGGTGAGGTAGGCCTTGAAGTAGGTCTTGATGGCGGGGATGGCCTCGGCTTCTTCGGGCTTGATATCGGCGACGAACTTGGCGAACTCCTCTTCCAGCAATTCATCCTTGGACTTGAAGCGCGGGATGAGACCGAAGATCTTCTCAAGGATCTCGCGCAGCGTCAGGCGCCGATCCACGGCGGCGGCTTTGCGCAGCTTGTCGAGGGTGTAGTACTCCTCGGGCTTGTCGAAGACCTCGCGGTTGACGTAGTCGATCACACGGTCCCACTGGCCGGTCTCGACCGCTTTCGCGATGGTCTCGTTCTCGCGCACGGTATCCTCGAATTTCTCGAAGAACATGCGGTCGATTTTCATCCCCTCGTAGCCGATGGCCTCTTCCTTGATTGAGGAGATGATGTCGGCACCCAAGTGCTCGTAGGCGCCGCCGACCACAACGGGGCGTGTGTCATCGCTGCTGCCATTGCCCTTGTGCTGACGCCGGGGGAGCTTCAGCACCTCGTCGTAGTTGAAGTCCTTCTCGAAGTACTCGCAGTTGGCGAAGAAGTCGAACAGCTTGAAGGCGGTCTTTTGAGGCTGCAAGACGCCATCCTTGAGGCTGTTGTCGAAGAGCTGTTCGAGGAAGTTGTGCCTGCGGGTGCCACGCCCCTTGATCTGGATGAAGTCAGTGGGTGAGAAGATCGGACGGAACAGGCCAAGGTTGAGGATGTCGGTACAGTCGTAGCCGGTAGTCATCATGCCGACCGTCACGCAGATGCGCGCTTTGCTGGTCTTGTACGAGGGCAGAAAGTTGGCCGAACCGAGCAGGTTGTTGTTGGCGAAGTTGATGGTGAATTGCTGGGCGTCGGGGATCTGTGAGGTCACCTGGACGGCGAAGTCGGACTGGTACTTGCCAGGGAACATGCGGTCGGCCATCTGATTGAGGATCTGCGCCAGCTTGCCGGCGTGGTTCTGACTGACGGCGAAGATGATAGACTTGCCGATCTCGCCGCTGACCGGGTCACGCAGAGCGTTCTCCAGGAAGGTCTTGCAGAAGAGCTGGTTGGTGGCGTCCGCAAAGAAACGCCGTTCGAACTCGCGTTGCTTGAAGGCTTGCTGCTGATCCTCGCCGGCATCATCCGTGAACGAGACGACAAAACCCTCTTCGGAAAGAAGCTCGGTAGTGACCTCGGTGCGGGCATCGACCACCGTCGGGTTGACGAGGTAGCCCTCTTTTACGCCGTCCAGCAGGGAGTAGCGAAAGGTTGGCTGGCTGTTCTCACAGCCGAAGGTGCGGTAGGTGTCCAGCAGCAAACGGCGTTCGGCCTCGCGCGGATCGCGGGTGCCTGGATTGGAACTGGCGAATCTGCGGAGGTAGTCGCGTGGCGTGGCGGTGAGGCCCAGCTTGTAGCCGATGAAATAGTCGAACACGGCGCGGGCATTGCCACCGATGGAACGGTGGGCTTCATCGGAGATGACCAGGTCGAAATCCGTCGGCGAGAAGAGCTGCTGGTACTTGTTGCCCACGAGCAGCGACTGCACCGTGGTGACCACGATTTCCGCCCGCCGCCAGTCGTCACGGTTTTCCTTGTAGATCACTGTCTGGAAATCGGCGGACAGGAGCATGGCGAAGGCCTTCTTGGCCTGGTCCTCCAGTTCAAGACGATCCACCAGGAAGAGAACGCGCCGGGTATTGCCGGAACGGAGGAAGAGTTTGATGACGGCGGCCGCAGTGAGTGTCTTGCCTGTGCCTGTGGCCATCTCGAACAGGAAGCGGTCTTTGCCGTCCCCTACGGCTTGCTGCAGGGAGTGAATGGCCTTCAACTGATAAGGTCGCAAGAAACGCAGTTTGTTGGTCTGGATATAGTCGGGGCGTTCCGTCTCATTCCGCCACCCGGCGTCGGACTGGTAGCTCGGGCGCTGCGTGAGAACGATGTAGTCCTCGCCCACCTGTTCTGTGATCAGGCGCTGCGGATTGGGCGTGACCTTCTGGTAACCGATGATCGAGTCGGGTGTCGGAAACGAAGTGATGACGTAGGGGTTACCGCGTTCGAGGTCCCACAGATAGTGGAGGTTGCCGTTGGACAGAATGACAAAGCGGGCGTGCTGAGATTGAGCATATCGCCTGGCCTGCTCCTTGCCGACCAGGGGGTCCTTGTCTTCTGACTTCGCCTCCAGCACGACAAGCGGAAATGCATGGCTGTCCAGCAACAGGAAGTCGACGAAACCGTTGATGGTTTTCTCGAAGTCGTTTCCGTACGCATCGAGGAGGGACCTGGTCATCTTGACGTGGTTTTCGAGGACGACGTTGGCCGGGCCGTGGTCATCATCGATCAGCCTCCAGCCCGCCTGCTCCAGAAGCTTGTTGATCTTGATCCTTGCCGTCGCCTCTTTCTGCATGCCCTGCCTGTCACCTCACTTCAGTTGCTGCACGCATATCGCGCACAGTACTTAGAGGTATACCACGAACATGCAAAAAGGCCAACACAGGCCACCGATGTTGGCGCATGGATTCCCGCATACGCGAGAAGCACCCCTTGCCTTGGACAGAAAGGCTCGGGGGGAATGACGGAGGCAAGATGGATTTCCACCTGCGCGGGAACGACAAACGGAGGAGAAAGAGTCGCGCATACGCGGGAATGACGGAAGCAGTATACTGTGGATGACATCCCTGCAGTGGAGGCAACAATGGAACAGCATGGTCTGGTGATGGTGTACACAGGCAACGGCAAGGGGAAGACGACTGCGGCGCTGGGTCTCGGCCTCAGATCCATCGGAGCCGGACAGCGCGTCCTGCTCGTCCAGTTCATGAAGGGGGACCCGACTTACTCCGAGCTGAAAGGGATCGCCTATCTGCCGGGATTTGAGGTTGTCCAGACGGGTCTGCACCACTGGGTCACCAGGGAAACGATCAGCTCACTGGACAAAACGGAGGCACAACGGGGATTGAACATCGCCCGCAATGCGTTCGTGGAAGAGCGACATGAACTTGTCATCCTGGACGAGCTCAACTGCGCCATTGACTATGGTCTTATTCCTGAGGCTGATGTTCTCGAACTGCTGACACATAGACCCCAATTCATGTCGGTCTGCATAACGGGGCGTGGGGCTCCTGCGAGCCTGCTGGAGGCAGCCGACATGGTCAGTGAGGTCACCGAGGTCAAGCACCACTTCCATCAAGGCATCCCCGCCCAGAAGGGAATCGAGTTCTAGTCCGCCGGACGGAGCCAGTGAACCCGTCGAAGCGCAATGCCTGGGGATTGTTCAACCTCGGCGCCGCAGCTGCCATCTGGGGGAGCACATTTGTGGTCAGCCGCTATGCCCTGGCCAGCATGTCCTTTCTCAACCTCGTCATCCTGCGCTTCGCATGTTCGACCGCTCTGTTCGCGGTTCTCTTCCTCGTCCAGCGGCCAAGGCTGCCCCACGGCCGTGAATGGTGGCTCTACCTTGGCGCCGCTGCGTCGGGCTACGTCCTCTCCATTCCGTTCCAGTTCCTCGGCACATCGCTGACCAGCGCGCACATCGGCTCGATCGTCACCTGTGCCACACCGCTCGCCATGGTCGTTCTTGCCGGACTCTTCCTGCATGAACGTATACGCGCCCGGGACATCTGTGCAATCGTCATCGCTCTCGCCGGCGTCACACTGATCTCACTGGAGGGACTCCTCCACAACTCAGGAGTGAGCCCCCTGAAGTGGCTCGAAGGCATTGCCGCTTTGGTTGCCGCAGCTGCCACGTGGGCCTTCTACTCTCTGTTCCTCCGCGTCATCACGCGGAAGCAGTCGTCCCTCACCGCGACAGGTATCAGCAACGGACTCGGGTTTTTCATCCTCCTGCCTCTGTTCATACATGGGGGTGGCGCCACTATCGCCACAGTCGTCACCCATCCTGCGCTTGTTGCTGCTATCGCCTACCTCGCCATCGTCTCGACATTCCTCGGGTTCTACCTCTGGACCCTGGGACTCGAACAGGTCACCAGCGTCTCCGCTTCGTCGCTCATGTTCTTCTGCCAACCCCTCGCGGGGACAATCCTCGGCATGCTGGTCCTCCATGAGCACGTCACCGCGCAGACCATCATTGGCAGTGGACTCATCCTGACCGGGCTTCTGGTCAGCATGAACAGGTCACGAGTGAATACACTGTGAAGAATCGATAGCACGTTCACCCCGGCATCCGTGTACTAGAGGTGGCGAAACAGACTTCATACCAACCTCCTTCCCAGAAACAAAAAAGGCCTCCGTAGCAGCCGGAGGCCTTTTTCATTTATCAGCGGGAACGCTAGTCGAACAATGCCGTGCTGGCGTAGCGATCGCCGCGGTCAGGGAAGATGACCACGATCACACCGCTCTCCAGCGTACGGGCCAGTTCCATGGCTCCCCACAGGGCTGCACCGCAGGAGATGCCGACACTGATGCCTTCCTTTCGATAGATTTCGCGAGCGATGCCGAAGGCGGGAGTGTCTTCGGTCATCCTCAGCGTTACGTCCAGGTTGTCGAAGCTGAAGATGCCAGGTGTATAGGCTGCCATGTTCCGCAGGCCCTGGATCTTGCTGCCGGCAATCGGTTCGACCCCGACAACCTTCACCTGCGGCGTTTGCCTGTGCATGAAGGCGGACAGTCCAGTCAACGTGCCACCCGTACCCATGCCCGCGACCACGTGCGTCACGTCGGGGACGTCCCGCAGGATCTCGGGGCCGGTTGTCTCCTCGTGGGAACGCGGATTGGCGCTGTTTTCAAACTGGTTGAGGTTGACCCATGATGGATCCTCCGAAAGCATCTGCTGTGCAGTCTTGATGGCCAGGTTCGTGCCACCCGCTGCGTCGGTGAGCACGATATCCGTGCCGAACATCTTCATGACCTTTCGCCGTTCGATGCTCGCACTCTCGGCCATCACAGCACGGAACCTGTAGCCGCGCAGAACCGCGATCATCGCCATGGCAATCCCGGTATTCCCGCTGGTGGCTTCCAGCAGCTGAGCTCCGGGCTTCAGCACCCCTCGTTCCTCAGCGTCCCTGAACATCATGAGGACAGGGCGGTCCTTGACAGATCCTCCGGGGTTGTTGCCCTCCAGCTTCGCCAGGATACGAACCTTGGGGTTTGTGCTGAAGTGCTGAAGCTCGACGGTCGGTGTATTACCGATGAGGTCCAGGATGGAATTTGTCGTCATGTGACTTCTCCTTTAGTACCGCGAGGGGTACGTTGACACCATGGGGCTTGTCCGGAACGACGTGGCGCGAGGTCTTGGCAGGCATGAGATGCCCTGTGAGGCCCGCTCGCATGACCTCTGCCTTCGTGACATGTTCACCAGTTCTCCAGGCAGTGACGGCTATGTGGTCACTGCAGTAGTCGACGAGATAGACGGGCACGTACTTATATCCCATGCGCTTGAGAGCGTTGTAGCGGTGATGGCCGTCCAAGATAACCATGGTCCGCTGGTCCACGATGATGGGGTCCTTGACCATGCCGTCCCGCACCAGATCGCGCTGGACTCTCATCAGGTTCTCGTTCAGGATCTGCTCGTGTTGCCGCAGGGCGTTTATAGGTACCAGTGTTATTGTCATTCCTTCTCCTTCTCCGTGAGCTCTCCAGTAACCAAAGAAGCCTCCCGTCTCCGGGAGGCTTCGCATGTTCAGTGTAGGAATATACGACTAGCGACGCCCCTCGTTATGCTGCGTTTCACAGATGCAGATGTCCATCGCTATAGTTGTCATGCAGTCATTGTGTCCCAACGCGACTCCGCGTCAACCTCTCACCATGAAGGCTTCATTCAGGAAGCCTTGCTCTGGTAATCCTTGATCGCCAGGTGCAGTGCCTCAATGGCATATCCGGCACAACGCCACTTCGATTCAGGCAGACCTTCGAGCAGACCCGACACATATGACATATCGAGAGCCATTGCCTCGCTAATGGTCTTGCCTGGCAGTTCCTTGCTGAGAACAGAGAGTGTTGCGATAAGAGCTGTACACCCTGCTATCCGGTATTTGGCATCCGTGATGCGACCTGCGTCGACCCTGATGAACAGGGTCAGTTCGACGGCGTCCGCGTTGTCGGTGATATGCCCTGTGCCCGAGGGGCCATCGATGTACCCGATGTTGCTTGGGCTCATGAACTCACGGATCGTGGCACGACTGTACTTGTCCATGTGACCTCAAGCCATCGAACGCAGGAACTTGACGAGATTGGGAATGACGTCTGCGACAGAGTCGATGTCCTTCTCTGTCGTTGCGTATCCAAACGAGAGACGTATCGACGACTTCGCTTCCTTCAGGTCACAACCGATAGATGTCAGCACATGCGACGCCAGCGTTACCTCGGCGTTGCAAGCCGAACCGCCCGCTGCGATGATGCCAGCCTCGTTCATGGCAAGGAGAAGTGGCTCGTTGTCGATCCCCTCGATGCGGATATTGAGGTTCTGTGGCACACGCTGCTTCATGTCGCCGTTCAGGAAGATTCTGTCGATGCGTGCCGAAAGCTTGTCATACAGCATGGTCCGCAACGTCGTCAGGCGTTCGAACTCTCCCGGCAGCCGTTCCTTGCCCAATTGTGCCGCCTTGCCGAGCCCGACGATACCAGGAACGTTGTGGGTCGACCCACGCAATCCCCACTCCTGTCCGCCTCCATCGATGAAGGGATACAATGCTGCGTGGTCACGGACGAACAAAATGCCAACGCCCTTGGGCCCGTTGAACTTATGACCAGAGAGACTCAGGAAATCCACCCCCAGGGCGTTCACGTCAACAGGGATATGCGCAGTCGTCTGGACGGCGTCCGTATGCATGAGAGCTCCGTTTTCATGAGCCACCCGTGCGATGTCGGCGATGGGCTGTATCGTGCCAATCTCATTGTTGGCATGCATGATCGACACAAGCACCGTATTTGGACGCATGGCACGGCGTACGTCGTCAGGATCCACGATACCGCTACGTCCAACCTTCACGAACGTGACCTCATATCCCTGGCGCTGCAGTGCCAGGGCGCTGTGCAAGATGGCGTGGTGCTCGAACTCCGCCGTCACCAGGTGTCCGGGCTTATGCAACCGTTCGCGTGAAGCCTTTTCCACCGTTCCCTTGAGTACCCAGTTGTCTGACTCCGTCCCGCCACTCGTGAAAATGACTTGCTCAGGCTTCGAGCTGATGAGAGATGCTACATGCACGCGGGCTTCCTCGACCGCTGTGCGTGCCACATCACCCGCAGATGAATGCATGTAGGTCATGGGATTGGCAAACCGCTCGATGAAGAACGGTTTCATCTCATCAAGAACAGCCGGGTCAACCGGCGTAGTGGCTGCATTGTCCAGGTAGACTATTTTCTCCATTCCATTCCTCCAGAATTGTCTTGCTGTTCGTTCCCCCGTCCGAACAAGGGTCAAAGGTACCCGAAATCTGAGAGGAGAATACTCCTCAACATCGCAGAATTCCCCTCTGCCTCGCCTTCGACAGACAGTATAACCGATGTAGCGCCCGACATCCACATGAATGTTGTCTGGATCTGCTGCCGAATACCCCGGACTGGCATGAAACCGGCTGTCCACTGTTGCAGCCCTTCACCGAAACCAAGCCGTGCGACGCCCCTGGCGCTGACGGACACGGACCTTCTGTATGACTGATGTCGCGTCCTATGCCCGGGGGACCTCCTCATTCCCTTCCAGCAGTGCCTGCACGGTCTCCTCGGTCCGAGGGGCCTCGCGCACGGTCTTGTCGCCTACAACGTACAACCGGTCCGGCAGGACGCGTATGGTCTCCAGGTTGTGCGTGGACAGTACGACCGACTTGCCTCTTGCCGTAGCCCAGGAGATCAAGCCATGCAGTTCGCGCAGGCTTGGGAGGTCCAGGTGCAGTTCG
>Ga0209429_10001432_pt1 | contig 14717 bp, 15 predicted proteins | sample BarGraNGADG00212_3_FD_184493 | JGI IMG/M metagenome (GOLD analysis project Ga0209429, IMG submission 184493) | Arctic peat soil microbial communities from Barrow, Alaska - Barrow Graham LP Ref core NGADG0004-212 (SPAdes) (version 2) | ecosystem: Environmental > Terrestrial > Soil > Wetlands >... | reverse complement strand
ATATCGCTTCAAACCGCTAACTCAAACTGCTGGAAGGCAGGGTACAAAAGCCATTAACAACCATGCGAACGCTCCTTCTCGCGCAGGAAAAACAAATACCCAGCGGTTTTAGGGCTATCCCTTCAGGTTTGAAGATACTGACGGCGCGCCCCTGATAAAAAAGGACTATAAAATAGAAATACCGTATCAGTTTGATGGCATAATTCAGGAGCTTGGAATTAAGATTGATGCCGTAAGGTTCAATAGCGTGGTTTATGGCTCAATAACCAAGGGGTAAGATGGCACACCCCTGTTCTATTTGGCTTTTGATAAAAATATGGGCTGTAACATAGCACCATCAGGTTTATTCATAAAATGAATATTTATATTGTGGGTTTTTGAATTTTTTAAAAAGGAATGGCTAAAGGTAACAGTTTTATAGCCGTAAAAAGTATTAAGTTAAAACGTGATAGAAAAAACCATTGCAGGATTGAAAGTAGGAGACGATCAACCTGTAAGGATAATGGGAGTAATAAATCTCAGTAAAGAATCTTTTTATAAAAACTCCGTTTTCTCATCACAGAATGTCCATGCTGCTGCTCTTAAAATGATAGATGAAGGCGCTGATCTTATCGATATCGGGGCGCGTTCGACATGGCCTCTTGCGGTAAAGATCACGAAAGAGGAGGAACGTTCGCGCCTGATACCCGCATTGAGGGCCCTTGCAGACATTTCCGTGCCTCTATCAGTCGATACGATGTTTTCCGATATAGCAAAAGAAGCACTAATGGCTGGGGCGTCGATCATAAACGATGTGAGCGGCTTCACGGCGGATGAAAAAATGGTCGATGTCGTGCAAAAATACTCTTGCCCCGTGATATTGATGGCAAGCAACAATATACCAGGTGATCCTGTTGGAGTAAATGCCATAATGGAGTCCCTCGAAAGGATAATTTCATATGCGCAGAATAGCGGAATATCCCCGGATAATATTATCCTTGACCCTGCTATTGGAAAATGGACTCCGGAGAAACTTCCTATATATGATTACGAGACCATAGACAATATCCAGAGGCTTCGGATTTTTAAGAAACCCATACTTGCAGCAATATCCCGCAAATCCTTTATCGGTGATACCTTAGACAAACCGGCAAATGATAGGCTTTATGGAAGCCTTGCAGCTACTGCTATTGCAGTGAGAAATGGGGCGCATATTATTAGAACTCATGATGTTGCGCCAACAGTTGATTCCGTCAGGGTCGCTCAAGCATCAAGATCAAGAATACCAGTTGTCAGATCAGGAACAATTGAAGCTGAATTGCTGGACATTAAAAACGTGGACGACTGCCAAAAAGCAATGCTCTCGATCGGGGCAACAACAACTGGAAGCCAGATAATGAAGAAGAAAACCTTGATATATAATATATTACTCACTAACATTACTACAACTGAAGCGCTAATAATCAAGCAGGAGATGCTTGCAAGAGGCGCAGATGCAGCCCTTCCACGCGAAGCCGTCTCCCATGAAGCATATAAGGTAAGTCTCATGATTTCAGGGACACAACTGCAGGTTGAACGCCTTTGCCATAAATTGCGCCGCCAGGCAAGAGGACTCCCTATGATCGCGGATTTGCTCATTGAATTAATGAATAAGAACAACGATGCTATTTTCAAATATTCCAGATAAGAATGATAATTTCCAGGCAAAAAGAATTCGATGAAATACTGCAACTCCTTACTGAGAAGAATATCTTCGTGATCGGATGCGGCAAATGCGCTAAAAAGCAGCATACGGGTGGAGAACCTGAAGTCCTCGACCTTAAGGAAAAATTAAAAGCCGCGGGAAAAAATATTACCGGCTGGACGGTTTTAAGCTCCACATGCAGCATCATTTCCTGGGGGGATGTTCTGGCCCAGAATCCGGCAATTAGAAAATCAGATGCTCTCCTTATAATGTCCTGCGGGGGAGGCGTTTCAGTGATCTCAAGATACGCAGGTATGAGCGTATATCCTGCGCTTGATACTGAATCACTTGGAGGTGTATGCTGCAATGAAATAGTTACACAGCTTTGCGGCATGTGCGGGGATTGCACGGTATGGCAATACGGTGGGATCTGCCCGATAACTCAATGCCCAAAAAGTCTATTGAATGGGCCATGCGGCGGCGCAGTTGAGGGAAAATGCGAAGTGGATGAGCGGTTATGCGCCTGGGATCTGATATTTGAAAGGTTAAAGCAACTCGGGAAACTTGAAAATCTCGAAACGATCCACGAGCCAAAAGACCACACCAAGAAATTCAGGGGGAATAAGGTTTGAGCTTTGTTTGCGCATTGAGCTGCGGGAAATTCATAGTTACAGCAGAAATAAGCCCTCCAAAAGGTACTGATACATCAAGGATGAATAGGGATGCGGATCTATTAAAAGGCATAGTTGATGCCGTAAATGTGACCGATAACCAGAGGGCTGTAATGAGAATGAGCCCGCTGGCTGCATGTAGTCTCATCCAGGGAAAAGGAATTGAAACCATCATGCACATCACCTGCAGGGACAGGAACAGGCTTGCGCTCCAGTCAGACATCATCGGGGCATATGCTATCGGTATACGAAATCTGCTTGTAATGTCGGGAGACCATCCGATAAAAGGCGATCATGAAGGTGCAAAGCCGGTCTATGATGTGGATTCTGTGCAACTTCTTGGGATTCTCCGGAAGCTTAATGAAGGAGTTGATTTTGCAGGTAATGATCTTGCCGGGAGGACGGATCTTTACGTGGGCGCCGTGACAAACACGGAATTAAATGAAGCAGGATTTATCAAGCTTAAGAAGAAAATACAGATGGGCGCCAGTTTTTTTCAAACACAGGCTGTATTTGATGCAAAGAACTTTTCTGGATTTATGGAAAAAGTCAATAGAATAAGATCAAAAAATGTAAAGATAATCGCGGGGATAATTCCTTTGAAGTCGCAAAGAAGCGCGGAATTTCTGAATAAGGTTCCGGGAATAAAGGTTCCCGAAGACATTGTGAGGAACATGAATGATTCGAAAAATTCCGAAGCGCAAGGCATGGAAATCGCCGCCCGGATAATAAAAGAAATACGACCCATGTGCGACGGCATTCACATAATGCCTGTCGGTAACCATGATAATACAAAAACGATACTTGAAATGGCAGATCTGATATGAAGACACAGCTTGAATATGCAAGGGAAGGGAATGCAACAATAGAGATGGAATCTGTTGCAAAGAATGAAAAAATCGATTTGAATACTTTGATCTCACATATTTCAAGTGGAAGTGTTGTGATCATGAAAAGAGGGGATGTATCTGTTGGCATCGGCAAAGGTCTTTTGACAAAAGTCAATGTAAATATTGGAACTTCATCTTTGAAAATAGATCCTGATGAGGAAGTAAAAAAAGCCCGGATTGCCCAGACGTATGGCGCTGACACCATATCCGATCTTTCCATGGGTGGGAATATCCCCATGATCCGAAAGAGGATAATGGATAATACCACTCTTCCTTTGACAACAGTTCCGATCTATCAGGCTGTGGCTGAAAAAGGTCTCAAAGATATGGATTGTGATGATATTATCAAGAACCTCAAACAACAGGCAACTGAAGGAGTTAATTCTTTTGTGCTTCATTGCATAGATAAAAAAACGCTTGACATCGTGAAAAAAGAAAAGCGCATAATGGGGGTGGTATCAAAAGGTGGATCGATCACAGGCGCCTATATGAAGCTTAATGATCTGGAAAATCCATTTGTTTCGAATTTTGATGAAATATTGAAAATCATAAAGAGAAATGATATTGTCCTGTCGCTTGGAAATACCATGCGAAGCGGATGCATTCATGATGCACGGGATAAAGCGCAGGTTGAAGAGATAAAATTGAATGTTGAACTCGCACAAAGAGCACATAATGAAGGAGTACAGGTTATCATAGAGGGCATGGGTGGGCATGTGCGAGCTGACAGGATCGCAGAATATGTGACGTTCCACAAGCAGATGTCCCAATTCCCACTTTTTGTTGCTGGCCCACTTCCTACAGACGTGGCTGTTGGATATGACCATATTGCAGGAAGCGTTGGTGCAAGTATCGCGAGCGGTGCCGGGGCTGATTATCTATGTTATATCACGCCTTCTGAGCACCTGGGCCTTCCATCCCCGGAACAGGTAAGGGAAGGGCTTATTGCTTTTAAAATTGCAGCGCATATCGGGGATTCGATCAAATACGGGGAAAATGAACAGGACATTAACCTTGCAAGAAAAAGAGCGAACCTTGACTGGGAAGGACAAATGAAATATGCTCTTGATAGCGACAGGGCAAGAGAATTATCGCCAAAAGAAGGGCCTTGTACCATGTGCGGGGATTTTTGTGCTATAAAAATTATGAAGGAGTTCATATGCAATTAATCGGCATAAAAACACCCCTTATAGTACCGGGGGATGATGTAGCTGCAGTGCTGTGCGATGCAATGAAGACTGCAGGCATAACGCCGCAAGTCAACGATATTTTCGTCCTCGCAGAATCCGCGGTCGCAACGGCAGAAGGTCGTATTGTGAATCTAGAAGAGGTCAAACCCTCAAAAAAAGCGATAGAATTTTCAAAGGTATATCAAAATGACCCACGGAAGATGGAACTCATAATAAGAGAATCTGAAGAGATCCTTGGAGGGATACCAGGAGTTGTGGTGACGATCACAAAAGGTGTACTTTCACCCAGCGCCGGCATTGATAATTCGAATGCGCCTGAGGGATATGTTGTGTTACTTCCAGCCGATCCCAGGAAGAGTGCAATTGAAATCAGGAAGAAGCTAATGAAAAAATACAATTGCAATAATATCGCAGTTATTATTGGCGACAGCAGGACGCAGCCCCTGCGCCTCGGATGTGTTGGCATTGCCCTTGGCTGCGCAGGGATCACACCTGTGGAGGATATAAGGGGCAGAAAAGACCTTTTCGGAAAACCGCTCTTAATTACGAGGCGCGCAACCGCTGATAATCTTGTTTCTGCGGCGCAGATAATAATGGGCGAGGCTGATGAGAGCACTCCTGCTGTGATTATCAGGGATGCTCCGGCTGTATTTATCGATGGGAGTGTTGAAATTTCGCAGATACCGAGGGAGGAGTGCCTATATTTTGCATGTTTTGATAGATAATCACTTCTATTCCCGCGTCATCCAATAAATTGCTTTGTACTTCTCCGCAAAACCAAAGATATTCTTTGCCATCACAGCCCGCCCATACTCCTTAAGATCTCCACCCTGGTCATATATGAACGTATTATCACCAAGCTTTGTCACTTTAAAGATCTCACCCTTCTCCTGTGTTCCGACATGCAGAACATCCCCGATTTTCATTTCTGTAATTTTAGGTCGAACAGTTGTTTTCTCTACCATTTTAAATCACCTTCATATTATCTGTTGCGTGTATTCATCGATATTAAATCTTACCTGATAGTACATCCTATTCCCTTGAGAAGTTTTTCTATGCTTTCATGCAGAATTGCTGCATCACGATCACCATAAATTATGACTCTATATGTAACACTTTGTGCATTATTTTTTTTATAAGTATCAATGATCGCGGTGGAAACAATCCCTTCCCCGTTGACAATAACGCTTCTTATGACCTCTGCATCCGAAGTCTTGGGAATAAAAACTGAGATATCGCGCGTCACATTCTTTAAATTCGCGGATTTCCATAAGTTCAACTCCTTCTCATTCAAAAGTCTCACATTCTCAATAAGAAATTCAGTCTTTTTCCCGCCCCGCTCAAGGATAACAGTACGCGGAGTCACTTTCCGGATAATTCCGATATGAACAATACCTGAATAGATGTGCTTCAGGGCCCGTTCACTTGCTATAGAACGCACAAGTTCTTCGTGTTCCGCTATTTTTGTTCCTATGAGCTTTTCCGAGCGTCGAAGTGCAGATTCCGTATCACCGAAATGTGCTGCAGCTTTTTTCATAATGCCCACAAAACCTTCGATGTCTTTCTTTTTGACCGTCTCTGCCAAAAGGTTGCATTGGTTGATATAGGCCTTATGCACTTTTGCAACTTCGGGGTTCATCTGTATCATGGCATATAGATATGGATTCTGTTCCAGTATCCGCCCCACAAGATCAATCATAATATCGTACATCGGGCTCATGAACCTGCGCGATCTTGCCACATCAAATTCAAGCTCGCAAAAAACGGCACCTATGGAGATATAAGCAAAATGTGTAAGGCCCTGGATAACAGACATCATCTTATCATGCTCAGATGCTTCCATTATCTCGATATGAGCGCCATTGTCTTCATAAAGGCTTTTCATTATGGGAAGCCATTTTTTATTTCTTCCTTCCACTGGCGTGAAAATAACTATCTGGCCCCTGATATCAGGAATGGACGGTCCGAACATAGGGTGTGTTCCAAGTATTTCGACATCTTGAGGAGCATATTTTTTCATCGCTTCCACGGGTCCTGTTTTTATGGAGGTTATATCCATAAGAAGGCTTCCAGCGGACATTTTTTGAGCAATATCTGAAATCGTTTTTTCAGTCCTATTAATGGGAACCGATATCAATACAATATCACTCAGTCTAATTTCATTATCAAGGTCATCTGCAAATGTTACACCAAGTTCCTCTGCGATCTCTTTTTTCTTATTTATGCCCCATATTGACACATCAAAACCATGTTTCTTATAAAATTTTACAAACCATTTTCCCGTATCCCCGGTTCCGCCGATTATCAATATTTTCATGAAAGCCTCGCCCTCACAGCTTTTTCCATTAAATCAACAGGCGGGGTCTTTCCAGTCCAGATCTTGAATGCCTCAGCTCCCTGGTACACAAGCATCATCACGCCGTCTATCGTTATTGCTCCTGCTTTTCTTGCTTCCCGGAGGAGTTGCGTATTAAGCGGATTGTAAACTATATCGAACACAACAAGATCCCGACGCATCAAATCAGATGTAACAAGTGTTTCCGTTTCTTTTGGAGACATGCCAATAGCAGTTGAATTTATTAGAATATCACTATTCTGGATAATATCCTTAATATCGTCAAGACCGCAACCGCTTATTTTTCCGGCTCTGCCCACATCTTTTGCAAGTGATATGGCCCTATATGGCGTCCTGTTAGCTATAGTCACAATTGCGCCTTCTGTTGCCAGTGTAAACGCGATCGCTCTTGCTGCGCCTCCTGCGCCAAGGAGAAGGACGTTCTTCCCTTTGACATGGACACCGCCTCCCTCAAGCGCTTTCATTGCCCCAAGCCCATCAGTGTTATGACCTGTAATACCATTTTCAAAATTAACGGTATTGACTGCGCCAATATGTTTTGCAAGCTCTGTTGGCTTTACTATTTCCAGGGCTTTCTCCTTAAGGGGAATTGTAAGATTAAGCCCACCAAACCCGAGGGCATAGGCGCCGTGGATCGCATCGCGAAGCGAGTCAGGACTTACCCTGAATGCGTGATATTCACAATCCATCCCCAGTGCTTTAAATGCCGCATTATGCATTGCTGGTGAAAGGCTGTGGGATACTGGATCACCAAGAACTCCGAATAGCTTCATGCTATCCTAATTAATAGTAATGGTTAAAAAATATTATGATTGAGAATTACGGCCAGATACCATATGATGCATTTAATATCAGGACAACAAGTCCAGCAAGTATAGCTATTATAACTACGGTTTTTGGCTCGACTAATACTGCGGTTTCTTCAGAATCATAATACCTCATAAGACCCGCTGAGGACATCAAGCCGCTACCTTCTTTCTTTTGTGCCATGATTGATGTTAATGTTTTTTATTGCATTTTAATGTATCGCAAGAAACTATATTTTTGGAAACTCATACCCGCAATTAGGACACATGACCTGCCCGCATTTCATAAAGCTGGGGCACATCCTGCAGCCCTGCACTTCCTTCTCGTCAAATTTTACTCCGCAAAGCGGACATTGTGTTTTCATAACAGGTGGAAATATCCTATAACTCTGAAAGCTATTCCGCCGATAAGTATTGCAAGCACTATAGTAAATGCCATGATACTCAGTGCCCGTTTCCAGCCAAGCTCACGCCCCAGTACTGCTATCGTGGCAACGCATGGGATATATATCGTATTCACAAGAGCATAGACGAATAATTGTGCCGGGGTCATGAAAAGAAGTAGGTTATTCGCACCGCCGCCATACATGACAACTGCAAGTGTAACAAGAAGCTGCAGAGCAAGTTCCTTTCGAAGTATCGCAAATATCAAAGTCAGTCCTGCAACAGCGGGAAGGCCGAGCCATCCCTCGACCACTGGTGATAATGGCGAGGCCAGTTTCCAGAGGTATCCAGTTTCATAGAGCCCACCGAGCACCATGGAACCAACAAGTACTATCGGGAAAGCCACGAATACAAAGTCCTGGAACCTGTACCAGGTCTTTTTAAAAATGTTTGAAATTATGGGTGCTCTGAATGGGAACATCTCCATAACAAGCCCTGTGGATTCACCGGGCATGATCTTGTTGAGACCTACCCCTACAAGGAACACAAGAGCAAGTACTATAAGAAATATCGCGACCGCAGGCTTCCATCCTACGAACAGGGAAACCGCGCCCAGGATGACCGCCGTTCGGGCGCTGCAGGGGATAAGAGTAATAAGGGTACTTGCTATCGTTCTCTCTCGCATCGTTGTCAGGACTCGCGTTCCGATTATTGCTGGAACATTGCAGCCAGCGCCTGCTACAAGCGGTATGATGGCGCGACCGTGCAGCCCGAACTTGTGCATGAGCCTGTCTGTCAGGAATGCCACAGAATTCAGGTATCCTGAATCTTCAAGGAAAGCGAGCATGAAATAGAATGTAAGGACATACGGTATACCCACTGCAAGAGCGGCAAGGATACCTGCATCAAAACCCCAGATGAGTATCTTTCCAAAATGTCCACTTCCAAAAACAGAGAATATCGCGCCATCTATCAGAGGAGATGCGTATTTTGCCCAGTTAGTGCTTAAAGTTGTGGAAAGCCAGTCCCCACCATAAAACATGAAGGAAAAAATCAATGCCAGGGCGCCAACAAGAATTGGGATACCGGTGATAGGTGAAGTTGTGTATTTCCAGATCTTATCTGAAGTCAGGGGTTTTACGTCACCCTGCACCTGTGATGCTATAGTGCCCGCAAGGCCGTGCCTTTCGCGTGCGATCCTAATAGGAGTTTTCTCACCATGCAATTCTTCTATTTCCTTGCTTATCCTTTTTGCTTCAGCAACTATTGATCTGCCATTTTCATGCTTACCTACAAGTTCAATGAATTCCGGATCTTCTTCAAGAAGAAGGATCGAAAGCGCCCTTCTATTTATACCAAAATCATAAGGAGTGAGCAACTTTTCAAGTGTCCTGATATTGGATTCAATATCATCGCCATAATGTGATGGATATTTGATCTCTTCCTTTTTCCAGGCAATATCTACTGCTTTTTGGATCATCTCATCAAGACCACTGCCCGTTGTGGCTATTGTCTGGACAACAGGTACGCCAAGAAGCCTTGACAATTCCTCGGAATTGATAATGATATTCCTTTTTTCAGCTTCATCAACCAGGTTCAGGGCAGCCACAATGGGTATGCAAAGATCAAGGAACTGGATGAGCATGTAAAGATTCCGAGCAAGGTTTGTGGCATCAAGGACCATTATTGCCACATCCGGTTTGCAGTCAAGAACCGCCCTTCTTGCTACCCACTGGTCTTCTGAGACCGCGCCAAGTGCATAACTGCCAGGCAGGTCGATTATGCCTATCCTGAGATCTTTAAAATTCGTGGTCGCCATATTGAGTTCCACGGTTTTTCCGGGATAGTTCGCAGTGACTACACCCATTCCAGTAAGGCGGTTGAATATGCTTGATTTTCCAACGTTGGGATTTCCAGCAAGCACAAACGTGAAATCTGTTTTGCCCTTAATATCTTTTAGGGCGCCATGACATGTTAGAGCCATCTTATTTTACCTTGATTTTTGATGCTACTTCTCTTCCAAGAGCATAACGGGAGCCTGAAACACATACAATCAGCGGCCCTCCAAAAGGAGCAACTTCCTCAACCTTTACACATACGTCGGGGAGTAATCCAAGGGAAGCCAGGTACTGAAGCATTTTTTGATCTTCTTCGAAGACGCTTACGATTATTGCTTTTTCGGTGGCTTTTAATTCTGAAAGAGGTCTTACTATCTCCTTTATGAACAGCCCGTCCTTATCCGGTATTGGATGACCGTGCGGACAGGTTTTTGGATTTCCAAGGCTTTGTGCAATGCGGTCTTCCATCTCCGGGCTTATTACGTGTTCCAGCTTGCATGCTTCATCATGTACCTCGTCCCACGCAAAACCAAGGATATCGGTTAGTAGCCTCTCAGAGAGGCGGTGCCTTCGGACCACCTTTTTAGCGATTTTGTTCCCCTCATCTGTTAGACAAACACCTTTTTCTGTGTGCTTTACAAGATCCTTTTTCGCAAGCTTCTTCACCATCTCGGAAACGGATGGCGGAGATAGCTTAAGGTGTTCCGCAAGACGCGATGTGCTTACAGGATGCTGTTCCTGCTGCAATTTGTATATCGATTCCAAGTATTCTTCAATCCGGGGGGTGTCTGCTTCCATCTTTCACTTTTCCTGTTTTGTAATTCCTGTATACGAACGTTCCGATTATTATCCAGTAACCAGAGTATGCCATGACTTCAGTGAGCGAGGGGTCACCATTGTATCCGATGAGTGCTTTCAAGCTTCCTCCGAGGAGTCCATTTTCATGAAGGGGCGGATATGTACCGTCAGGGTTAAGCGGTGGGTTCAAATCCCAGACATGCTCTATTCCAGAAGGTATGATGCCTGCTGCATTGAATTCATGCACACCGGTTGCCACAAGTCCTGCAGAGAATAAAATCAATATAAAACTTGTGTACCTGAAGAATCTGCCTAGGTCAAGCCTGTAAGTTCCTTTGAACATTATGACTGAAATGACAATGACTGCTGCCAATCCTATAATGAAACCTGAAATAGTGTCAAACGGGTCGATGATCGCAAGCGTTCCAAGGAACAGGACTGTTTCAACACCTTCCCTGAAAACAGCTATGAATGAGAGGGCTGCGATACCAAGCATATGGCCTTTAGATAATGAAAGGTCGATTTTTTCCTGGACCTCACCTTTTATCTGTCTGGAATTATTCGCCATCCAGAAGATCATGTAAGTTAGGACAATTGCTGCGATAAATGCAACTACACCTTCGAATAATTGTTCTGCTGCACCACTAAGTTCGCCGTATACTGTTTTGAAAACCATTGCAACAACTATGCTTGCTAATAGAGCGCTTATTACTCCCAAATTGATATAGTGGTTGAGGTCTCTTCGTCCTATCTTAGCGACATAAGCTGCGATTATACCTATTATCAGGGCGGCTTCGAGCGCTTCCCTGAATGTTATTAAAAAACTTGCCAACATTAGAATTACCTTTATTTATTGTTAGGTATACCTAATACATTGGAGTATATAAAGTTTTCTGGCAATATCTCAAAATTCCCGTATCACCCTGTAATCTGAAGTCCTTTCAACAGGGATCCTCCCTGCATTTCTTATTAGATGGATCAACCTGTCCTTTGGCATATATTCGGGTGCAGCGCCGCCAGCAGCATGAGTAATGCGTTCTTCCATGACTGTGCCGTCTATATCGTTCGCGCCATAAGCAAGCGCTATCTGAGACAGCTTTTCACCCAGCATGACCCAGTAGCTTTTGATATTATCGACATATCCGGTCAGCAAAAGGCGTGAGACTGCGATTATTTTGAGGTCATCAAAACCTGTTGGCCCATCTTTCACAATACCCTCCTTCTTCAGGTATGTATTGTCAGGATGGAACCTCAGCGGGATGAACGCCTGGAATCCCTGTGTCCTTTTCTGCAATTCCCTTATCCTGAGGATATGGTCGACCACATCCTCCGGGGTCTCGATATGGCCGTAAAGTATGGTAGCATTGCTTTTTATTCCAACAGTATGGGCGGTTTCCATAACCTCAAGCCATTTATCACCGCTTATTTTTTCAGGACATATCTTTTTCCTTGTCTCTTCATTGAATATCTCAGCGCCACCGCCAGGAAGACCGGTAAGTCCAGCTTTTTTAAGTCGTAAAAGCACTTCCTGAATACTTGATCCGCAAATTTGCGAAAGATGCGCCACCTCAACTGCTGTATATGCTTTTAATGACATGGAAGGATACTTTTCATGGAGCTTTTCCAGGACGCCCACGTAATATTCAAATGGCAATGCATGATTTAGCGAACCAACAATATGCAGTTCCGTGGCGCCCATGTTCGAAGCTTTTTGTGCTTTTTCCATGATCTCTTCGATTGTGAGTGTGAATGAACCTTTTTGACCTTCTTCCCTGAAATAGGCGCAGAACTTGCATTTAGAGGCGCATACATTGCTGTAATTTATGTGGCAGTTTGAAACGAACATGACCCTGTCACCCACAGTTCTTTTCCGGATATGATCCGCAAGCGCACCGATAAGGGTAATATTCTTTGATTTCATAAGAAGTAAACCATCCTCAAAATCCAGTTCCTCGGATGCCATTGATTTTTCTATTATCCGTGATAGTTCTTCCATTAAATCGTTCCTATATGCAAAGGAGAGATAAAAATCCTTTTAAAATAGGATTCAATTGGAACTCCAAGTTTCCCACACACAAAAACCATTACAAGAGCGGCCTGGGCTGCTTATGTTCTGGCAGAACCGGAAGATTTGCCGTGCTGGCAAGGATCGGTGACTCTATTTCCTTCGCTCTCTCAATTATCAACTCTTTACCTTTTTGTGTCAATCCGAACATTGGAACAGAAGTTCCTGCCTGGATCAAAGGTCGCACAAAGCTTCGCACCATTTTAGAGGCGCATCCTGTTATTATATCCATTTCCCTGATAAGATCCTCCGCTTCTTCACCTTCTATCCCTGTAAGGTGCGCCCCGATCAAGATAAGATCGATGTTATTTTTCTTTTCTATCGCACGAAGTTTCACTGCATCCGCCAGGCAGACAACACTTATTGCAATATTAGTATAACCAAGTTCGCAAGCTTTCTTAAGACCGCCGACCTGGTCTATTCCTGCTTTTTCCTTATCAAGAACAAAGCCGCATCGCGATTCGATCCCGGCAATTATTTCCACAATGGGTTCTGTTTCAATAAGCCCGGACATCAAAGCGCCCATGCCCTGTACCAGTCCAGGATCATCGGTTATGACAGTGCCAGCGCCATCACATACAGTTACCGTGCAATCAATAAGTCCTCGCCTGAGTCCAGTCATCATTATCTCACTTGCGCCAAAATTGACAAAAACGCCATAATCGAACCTCCGTCCTGGTGTGAACATTCCCAGTTCAAGTATCCTGTACTCCATGTTTTTTTTCGCTTCTTCACGAGTTAGCCTGGAGACATTTGAAACCTTGCTGAATATTGGGCACCAATCCGCTATCGGTTCACTAACTTCCACCACTTTTCCATCCTTTATGATAACACGCGCTTTTCCGAAAAGTTCCATCACATGAGGCATCTTCAGTCACCTGCAAATTTGTAGAGTTCTAGTAATTCAGTAGCTTTTAATTTCGATATCCTGGTTCCCACGACTTCAACCAGCGCGTTTACATGTTCATTTTTAATGCAATGAAGACTTTCCATCCCCTCAAAGATAAGATCAACGAGGTAATTTAATTCCCCATCAGAAAGTCTCAATAATCGTTCCATAAAATCATTATTTGAACTCGAAACATGCTGGCTCAAAGGAGGCAGCACCGACCTGAATTCCCATCCTGCATGTCCACATGTGCTGTCTGCAAGCTCAGGTGCAAGTTTCCTAAGAATTTGTAGATCGCAAGGACTTAATTTTCGTGCCATTGTCTATTCATAATTTCAGGCAGCATATATAACTTTAGCTTCATTGCAGAAGAGATCTCAGGAATCCCAAATCCGTGAACCAGCATGTTCTTCAATCCAATTCGTTGTTAGCCCAGAAATATAATCACCATATAAATACCAATGTTTTTAAAATCATATAACAATTATATGAAAAATATCCGAATCGAGCTCAAATGATAACCACCTTGAAATCTATCCCCCGCATTGGCGAGAAAACCGCACGGCGCCTTATGGAGCATTTTGGCTCCGAAAAACAGGCGCTTGAGGCGATAATTAACCGGGATATCGCTGCTCTTAGTGAGCTTGAAGGGATGACAGAAAAATCAGCAATATCCCTTGTGCTTGAATCGATTGCAATAAATGAAGGGGCTTGCGTGCAGGATTTCCTGAAAACGAATGAAGCATACGAGTTTTATGAACGGTTGATGGAGCTCATAAAAGGTTTTGCCCATACCGATCATGCCAGAAGCAAATTGAGCTTGTATTTCCCTTATCCTTCGCGAAAAAAGGAAAAGATCCTACAGATACAGGAAGAGATCCGGGTAATTATTGAATTGGCAGATAAACTCGATGAAAAAGTACTTTCATCGCTATTATCCAGGATAAAACCCCTGAAGACGAATTATAATATTCCTGTTATCAGGGACAGGGTAATTATTGCAACGAATGCCGAGGAATTCGAGGCCGCCAAGAAATTTCCCGTTTCTGTCCAGCTCGTGACGGATGTGAGGGAAATTCCAGATATCGCTCGCGGTTACTCATATGTGATCCTAGGAGCGCATCTTGCTGGCAGAGATTTTCCGGATGATGTAGATATTGATTTCAT
>Ga0209429_10001430_pt1 | contig 14722 bp, 9 predicted proteins | sample BarGraNGADG00212_3_FD_184493 | JGI IMG/M metagenome (GOLD analysis project Ga0209429, IMG submission 184493) | Arctic peat soil microbial communities from Barrow, Alaska - Barrow Graham LP Ref core NGADG0004-212 (SPAdes) (version 2) | ecosystem: Environmental > Terrestrial > Soil > Wetlands >... | reverse complement strand
GATGCTCGCCGGCCGACCCGGGCGCTGCTCGTCGGCAAGCCCGTCGAGGCGCCTCTCGAGGAAGCGCCGCTTCCACTTGAAGACGCTGATCTGGCTGAGCCCGCACTGCTCGCCGACCGCTCTGATCGGCAGCCCCTGCGCGCAGCAGAGGATGACCTTCGCCCGCCGCGCCAGGCGCTGCTCGGTGGTGCCGGCGCGCGTCCACATGCGCAGGGTCTGCTCTTCCTCCGCTGTCAGCTCGATCCTCCGCGCCGTAGCCATGAACAGCCTCCTTCTGTGATGCGACCACCAGATGAGGCTATTATACTACAACACACTTGAGGAATGTAACACTAGAGGTGGCAATCCATGAGGGTGCGGGAGTTCCGAGCGAGTATCAGTCACATGAGCGCCAAATTCTGCGGCCCTGCAGGAAGTCCCGTCCGCTGCCTGAGGGCTCCGGAAACGCTTAGACGGCGAGGGCCGGGCAGAGTGGTGATCTCCACGTGCTTCTGCGCGAGACGTCCCCTATGTGGCTCGCGCTGACCCTGATCGCCGTGCTCTCTGCGGAGGTGTCGCCGTCGCCTGGACGAAAACGGCGCCGCGTGACTCCTCGGGCCGAAAGACGCCTTGCGAGTTGTGTACTAGCGCCGGCAGACCATCACGGTCTCGTTGTGAACGAAGAATCGGCCGACCCACTCTGGGAACGGGTACGAGTAGATACGGACGATTCTGAGGCGCAGTGCCTCAGCAAGTTCACTCAGCTCCGCGGCGCCAATACGACGGACGTGGGAATCGTCAGCCCGGAATCCTGCTTGCTGGGGCACGATGACGATCACCTTGCCGCCGAGCTTGACGTTGGGCAAGTAGCGCTCTAGCAGGCCTTGCGCCTCGGATTTGGGCAGGTGCTCCGCAACATGAGCCAAGAGCAGTGAATCAAACCGCCCAAGGCGATTCCACTCAGACTCCGCGAATTCGTCTGGCAGGTAGGCGCGGAGCCCCCGTTGGCGGGCGATGCCGACAGAATGGGCGTTGTGGTCGACACCCACCCCCTGGCCGTCCACGTGTGCGAGATTGCGGCCCAGGCCGCTCCCGACGTCCAGCAAGAAACCGGGTTCAAGGCGTCGGAGGTTCCAGCGGTACGGACGCTGCACGTCGAGCCATCTCTTCCACGTGGCAGACTCGCGTTGCTGGAGCGAGTGCGCGTACTGCGGGCTGGACGTGTCGGTCACCGAGATGATGCCAGGGGCAGGTTTGGGATGCGCTTGCCGCTTGTCGAGGCGCCTCTCGTCCGGCTCACGTGGTGTCATTCGGCCTCCTAGAACGGGTTTTGAAGTCGACGCTCGATCGTGCCAAGGAGATGGCGCCAGATTGGCTTCGGAGTCTCCGTCCCCATGAACTCTGCGTCGCTTGTCGGCAGGAGTCTGCCGCGCGAGCGGCCGGAAGGTGACGTACTTGTTGCCCAGATAGGCGACGATGATGGCAAAGATGCCGAAGAGCGCCTGGATCGCGTAGGTGCTGAGGTGGGTGTGTTTCAGAAGCAGAGGCAATCGCAACAAGTTGAGCACAAACAACGGCATATACACCACGTGAAACGTGAGGTACTCGAGGACTGGATGCCGCTTCGGCCTGAAAGCGATTTAGCGAAAGCCGAGGAAGCCGTTGACTGAAGCGAGGAGGTAGGACATGAGCAGAATTAGGATCGCGGGCCAGACAGGGCTCAGAAGGTACCAGCAGAGAGAACACCCTGTACTGGAAGAGCGTGTTCCAGCCGCCTATCACGAGGTAGGGTAGCTTCTCGCGATGCGCGTTCAGTAGATTCGTGGCTCGTTCATCCATGCGGGTATTCTCTCACGAACTCGCGTGCGATCGCCCACGTCGCGGCGGGTCGCCCTGGTGGGTTGTAGGATGCTGGGAATCGCCCCGCTGTCGAGCAGTAGTAGCGGGTGAGGCACGCTCCTCGTCGCGATCATGGCCACGACGAGCACTGCCGCTCGTCTGGCCGGCGTTCTCGCTCCACGACTCCGCGCGCAGCGGCTCCCACGCAAGGGACGGCTCTCGCGCTATCATTGGGGCGGACCACTGAATGGGGCAGATCACGGACACCGGAAGTTCTACGAAGGTCGGGACACCATCGTCACGATGAAGCCAGAGGACCCAAAGGAGGAGGCGATGGGGGACGTTGAGCGCGGGCAGAACGCGATCCATGAGAGCGACGGCGCATCCGTTCCATTGGTACCCGACACAGCTCGCCCATCCCCTCCGGGAGTCTTGGAGCGCACGGCGACGCTGATTGAACGCGTGAACGCAGAATGCCTCTTCCTGGCAGTCGCTCTGCCATGGGGACTGGGCGACGTTGAGCGTGTCGTCGGTGCTCGCGTTGTCGACCACGATGATGGGCGTCACCCACGCTGAGATGCAGCCAACGGACCGCAGGGAATCCGCGAGCCTCGTGCTAGGCGGTCCACTGCACGAGGTGGGAAGCAAGATTCGCGCTAATAGTAGAATCTCAGAAGCGCAGCGATCGTCGTGACAGCCGCGACACCCACTGCCGCGACGAGAATCAGCAGGATCGCGCGTTCACGCCGTGGCCTGATGCCATAGATGGCGAACAGACCGAGAGCAAGCACAGGGATGAAGTACCTGCCCTGAAGGTCGCCGACGGCCGGTGCGGCGACCGGCGAGGCCGTGTAGAGCGCCAGGCTGACAACGCACGCGAGCACGACCCCGGTCGCGCCCATCACCAAGCGCTGCCAGTGCGTCGTCCTCACGGTCTCCTGATACCCCATGAAGAGAATCGCCGCCAGAAGCATGCCGCACATTCCCACCACGGGAAGGCCCACGTTCAGCCACCCAAGAACGCCATAGCCCTCCTGCGCCAGAATGAGCAGCATCAGGTCGAAGGTCCTGTACAGTACCTTCGTGAAGGCCCATGGATGCTGTAGCACGAAAGCCAACTGGCCGGATTGATCCACGCCGTTGATGCCCAGCGAGGCAAGATGCGGCGGTACGAGCATCAAGAGAGCACTGAGTCCGACCGCCGCAGCGAGGGTCGAGATCACCCACACAGCGTACCGTCGTCGGCCGCTGCCGAATTGCCGTGGCCGGAGCATGAAGATAAGGAGCACCAGCGCAACGAAGCCCGGCTTGATATTGAGCATGACCGTCGCTGTGCAAGTCATGAGAACAAGATCCGCCGTCCGGAGAAACGGCCTGGTGCTGAGTCTCAGCGCAATGGCCAGGAAGAGGAAACAACCAGACAACGCCAGACCGTCCAGGCTCAGGCTCGCTGCTTCGAAGACTACCATCGGCAGGAGGGCGACGAGGGCCATGAGCGGCTTGCCGAACGGGACCATTCGGATCGCGAAGAAGGCGATCATGGCGCTGGCACATAGATTCAGGAATCGGCCGAAATACAGCGCCAGCAAGGGGGAGTGTCCCAGAACCCGAGCCGCACTGATGCCGATCGCCTGAGGGATATAGCCGATCGGCCCGTATGTCGCTGCCGCCGTGACCTGGCCACGACTCGTCGGCGCGATTGGCTCCCAGAGCATGTCTCTCGCCGCTCTGACGGAGTAGCGGTTGGTGTTCCAATCAACAACCGAGGACCCGAGGCGCTCTGGGAGCGTCGCAACGTTGTCGGGAAGGGTTAGGACCCAGCCCGGTTCGGCCACCAATTCCAGTTGGGCTACCGACCATGCCCGGTAGTAGTGAGCATCCTCATCAGGAACCTGGAACGGCGGGGTGATTAGCGCCATGGCCAATCCCCATGTGAGCGCGATGACGAGGTAGAGCCACGCCGTCGGCGCCCTGCCGACATCGGTCTTGACGCGTGCCGTGATGCTGCCCAAGGCACTCACAGGAGAGCGGTGGAGAGAGCGCCGCCAACCACTACGCTTGGTCCACGTCAGCGACTAGCCAGGCGTCGCCGTCGTACAGAACGTCCGCGTCATCGACGCGGACGTCATCATCCGTGGTGCGTGTGGCAAGGCGAGATATCACGACCGGTTCATAGTACCATCACTACCACGTCTCTCGGCCAATTTCACCAGCGCAGCGCGAGTACCGTCTCCACATCCTCAGGACCAACTCGCATCCGGATGACCCGGCAGGGATTGCCCGCTGCAACCGCGTAGGGCGGCACGTCGTGAGCAACCAGGCTGCAGGCGCCAATCGCAGCCCCGTCGCCGATCGTCACGCCGGAAGGGATGGTGACCCGCTAGGCCGACCCACACATCGCTTTCGATACGGACGTCACCCTTCGTCGCTCGCGGCACGGGCAGATGCTTGCCCTCGGGCCAAAGGGTGGCGAAGGGATAGGTGGTGATTCTGTCGCGACTGTGCGCTCCCCCGAGCAGAATCTCGACCTCCCCGGCGATTGAAGTGTAGTCGCCATCGAGAGCGTGGCGCTGCCGGCTCCGACTGCCGCCAGGAGCCTGCACCACGCCCGTTTCACACCTCAGAAGGTACCAGCAGAGAGAGAACACCCCGTACTGGAAAAGCAAGTTCCATCCACCTTACCGCGTCGTCTTCATGTAGATCACGTATCCATTCAGAGGCTCAGTAGTGAGCTCCCTAAACTGCGGCGAGGAGAAATATTGCTCCATGCCTTGAGGTGCCACGAAGATCCGCACTCCGGCCCCCGCCAACCTCGGGTCAGTCGGGTTCACTCGTAACGTGTACCAGTCGAGGGCGTTCAGGGTGAGATCCACCACGCCGGGGGGCGCAGGCTCGCACTGAATGTGGGCAAAGCGATTCCAGACCTGTTCGTTGCCCACGCCGGGGGCAAGCTCGCGCATGGTGGTCGCCTGTGGGGGGAACGTCACCCCGTTGAAGGTATCGGCTCCTGCGGCTCTCACGATCTGCGGTATCCATCGGTCGCCATAGATCAGCCATCGAGCGTGAGGATTGACTTGAACAACCTGCTCGACCCTCTGCACAAGGCGTTTGCCGTATACAGGAGCCAGGCCCGACGATATCGGCATGGCTTGCAGGCTCGGCACTGCGACCAGCAACAGCATCACCCCGAAGAAGAGCGCCTTCGCCCGGTATAGCATCGCCCCCACTGCGATCACCAATGCGGCACAGGTGACGATGGTCAACTTGAAGGCCGGAAACCCGAATCCGCGCCCGAAGTACCACGAAAATACCAGGAGTGCGCCAAAGGCGATCGGAATGAGGGTAGCGCGGGCCCAGTTGGGGACGGCTTCGCTCGGAGGACGACTGATGTACGCGCCTATCAACAGGATGCTGGCAAAGCCGATCCCGAAGAGCGCTCTCGCGGCAGGCACGTAGCTCAACAGGATCAGGCGCGAGATCAGCGGCGGGACCCCAATGAGGACGTAGAAGCTCAGCGCGCACAGATAGACCACCAACGCGATCATGACCGGCGAAACGCTCCGGCGTTTGGTGAACGCACGCTCAACGAGTAGGCCGAGGATGGCGAATGGGTAGAGCAGGATGAAGCCGCTGCTCTCGCAAATGTTGGCGGCAAAGGACCGCAGCTCAGTGAAGAAGCCATCCAGGTAGCCGGAGAAGAGGTACAGGAGACCCAGGTCGCCGCCGGTCGATACCCGCCTGCCTGGATAGACCGTGGCCATCTCGGCTGCAATCGTGGCCGCGCTCACGAGATAACCTGCCGCCGCAGCCATAGCCCCACCGATGACTCCGACGCCGGCGAGGACCAACTTCAGCCTCCCGTGGCTCCAGAGGTCGTGCCGCGCTCCCTGTCTCAGCAGCAGGCCGACGACGACAAAGATCATCAGGTAGCCGAGGGTCACCTGCCAGGCCGGGTAGAGGAGCAGAACGAAATGCGCCCCAAAGACGCAGAGAGCGACAAACGAGAGGCAGATGTTGAGTCGCCGGCGAGACACCAGAAAGATCACCAGCGAGACCGCGACGATGCTAAGAGTCGCCACATAGACAGTGGTCCCCCACCACCGGCTATAGCTCGACAGAAGCATGAACACGGAGGAGAAGAGAGAGACAGAGAAGTTGTTCCTGGTGACGAGCATCATCAGGAAGAAGAGGCCCAACACGGAGCCAAAGAGCCAGAAGTTCCACAGGAAAGCGAACCCTCGCTCCACTCCTAGCAAGTAGAAGCCCCAGTTCCAGGGGCTCGCGACATCGAGCGCACGTCGCCCGGCGCTCAGGTGAGTAGGCGAGCGGTAGTCGTGGAGAACCTGCGGGGTATCGACACCCCACTCGTCGCTGCGGATCGACTTGGGCCTGCCCGCCAAGAGGGCGGAGTCGGTTCGTCCCGGGACGTCCGATGGCAAGACCGCATTCCAGACTTCAAGGGACGAGTAATGGACCTTCAGCGGCACAAGGATGCAGAACAGGACCATGGCGGCTGCACAGAGCACCTGGACTTTGGCGTCGAACCTGATCAGATGGACTTCCGTGAGACGGCGTCCGAGGGACGGGATCCGCGTCGCCGCAGCCATGCTCCGCGCTTGCTCGAAGGCAGACTTCGCGCGGGCGCGAGTGCCGGAGAGTCGGCGATTCGGCCGTGTGAAGAACACCACCGCCGCGGCCAAAGCGATGCACAGGGCCATGACGACGATCTTTGCTCCCTGCTCCACGAGAAGCGCTCGCCGTCCCACGCCGTAGAGCCGTATGCAAAGTGAGCCAGGCACCCGTCTTCCTGAGGAAAGAGCGGCGATCGGCGATGCTCTGCCTGCGTTCTCGCCCTCGAGCCTGACCAAACGATCGAGGCCGGGGGACGCCGTCGCCAGCGCCGTGATGCTCTGCGCACGCGTCCCATCGTGGCTTGCCACCACGACGTAGAGACTGTCGCGAGCACGCAGCGTCTGGGGTGCGAGGAGGTCGATTCGAGTGTACGCGTTGTCGACGAGCGCACCCGGCGGGAACTCCCTTCGTCCCACCTCGACCCCGGAGCCGTCCAGGACTCTCACCACGTCGTGCGTGGCATTGGTCGGCTTGCCCCATGTGGCGAGCAGAACCTCGAGCGCGCTGACGCGAAGCGGCTGCCCGCTCATGATGCGCTGCGCGTACGCAACGTCTCTGGTGATTGGCCCGACCGGGCGGCTCGGACCTCCCGTATCGAGCACCGCATGCTCGGGAATCTGGAAGAGGAGGACGAAGAGGATGCCGAACAGGACGAAAGACAGTGCGGAGATGAGCTTGGGCAGGGAGATCCATTGACCGGTAACCGTCTCGTTCGGCCCGCTGAATCGCTTCACGACTGCCTCGCGGTGCGACCAAGCGCACCAGCGAACCGGCGCCACCGTCTGCGAACGGGTCTGAGCAGGTTCGCCGTCATAGGCGACGCCAAGCGAGAGCGTTCGAGTGCGGGGAACCAGCACTCCCGCGCCACGCGTTCCATGTGGCGGGCGGCAACGACCCTCTCTTGTTGCTCCCCGGCATCTCTCCAGCCTTCGGCGAGCATGTACTCGAGCGCCTCGGTCCACGCCTCGCGGGTGTTGTCTGTAAGCACGCCGGCGCGCAGGTCGGTGTCCACATAGGGCGCGGCGCGGCTGTACACCGCCGGGTGTCCGAAGCCGCCAAACTCGACCATCTTCACGTCAGACTTCCCGGCAACGAAATCCAGCGTGTCGCCGTCGTCGTCGGTCTCGAGCGGTGCGAGGCCGATCATCGCCGGCCACGCCGCCAGGAGCGCGTGGTAACGCCAGAAGTCCAGATAGCCGCACTGCACGACCGGACCCAGCAGGTCCGCCACGCCGATGCCGAGCAATTCGGGCGGCGGCCCGAAGTAGTAGATGGGCAGGTCGTTGGAAGTAGCGAAGTCCCGCATCGTCCCGAGCACTACTTCTCGCGACGTCGTCAGCGCCATGCGGTGGCTCTGCGTGAGTATGAATCCCTGGGGCAGTGCCGGCACTCTGGGTGGCTGTTCGGGGAATTCGAGAGCGTTGGGGCACACGTGAACCTTGTCTAGGAGCGCACCACCGGCGTGTGCCTCAAGCAGGCGGCTCAGGCGAGCGGACGGTACGGTGAGGACTCTGCAGTGCCTGATCCCGCAGAGCGCCGCGTCTCGCTGCTCCGCAGGCAGCTCGTCGCGCTCGATGTACGACGGACGACTTACCAGGAGGTCGTCGACGTCATGCATGAACGCGCCCGAGAATCTCTCGGAAAGAACGGCGGCCAGGCGAACGTCGCGTACCCTCTGCACCCAAAGCACATCGAAGGGGTACTCGGCCTCCACGTTGTTGAGCTGTGCATCAGTCACTCGGTAGTCGCTGATCAGGCCCTGCCGTTTGAGAGTCATCAGCGGCGCGTGAACGCGACAGGCCGTCACCAGGCCGTGCGGATCCTCAGCGATGGCCAGCACCCTCACCTTGTCACCGCGGGGCGGCGTCATATCAGGCCCTGGCGCTCTGCGCTCCGACGCCGTCCCGTGGCGGGGCCGTCACCAGCTCACGCGAATCCACAAGGAAGTGACTGTCGTAGAAGTCGTCCATCGCCCTGAATGCTTCCCTAGGGGCCGCCGACGGGTCCGAGCAGGGTTGGGTGTCGGTCTGACCGTGGCGCAGATCGTGCTCGATGCGTGCGAAGAGCGCGGCGAGGTCGCGGGGCGTCATGTTCCACGGGATGCACCAGGTCCAGCGCCTGCCGGCCACGCGCTCGCTGAAGGCGCCTAGGTTGGGCGCCACGATCGGCAGGCCGGCCATCATCGCCTCGCTCAGGGTATATGAGTACGTCTCGGGCCACTGCGCCGGGAACCACATGACATGCGGCCTGACCGCCGCAATGGCAGCCTGTACGCCATCCGGGTCGTACGGCCCCGTGGCGCTCAGACCGGCCCCGCGAATGAGATGCAAGTCCTCGCCGGGGACGTAGCCGATGACGATGAACTCGGCGTTGCCTCCAGCCTTGTGCGCAAGCCTTGCGCACTCCGCAACCACGCGCGCGCCCTTGTCTGCCGACAGCACCCCGAGTGTCGCGATCCGCATGGGCTCGCCCGGCGCGAGGCGCGGTGGGGCAACGGGCGGGAATGTGACGTGGTCGAGGGTATCGTGCAGGGCCACGACGAGCTCGGGGCCGGCAACGTATGCCGCCAGGTGGCTCGCAGCGTCTTGGCTGGGGCAGATCACACGCTCGGCATCGGTCAGGAGCCAGCTCAGATCCCGCTGCCACCGGTCGATATCGCTCGCCAAGGCGCGCCCCGGCAGGGCAAAACACTCCTCGCATCGATGCTGCTCGGGACCACCGCAGAAACCTTCGAGGGGGCGCGCAAGCCGCACGCGTGGGCAGATGGCGTAGTAGTCGTGCACGGTGAAGTCGAAGGGCACCCCCAGGCGCCTCACCAGGTCGTGAAAACTCCCCGGAAGGCCGAGCACGTGATGGACATGCAGGCGTGACACACCGAAACTGCTCAACAGGGCGACAAGGAGGTCGCTCGTGGGCGTGGGCCGGAGCGTAAGGTCGATCCCGTTTGCCCCCTCAGGAGACCATAGCCTCAGCAGGCCCTCCTGCGTCGGCTGCAGGATGAGGAAGCGCGCGTCGTCCGCGAACCGGCGTGAGAGATCGAGCACGTGGCGCTCGGTGCCTCCGCCCAGGGCATGCGTCACGGCCAGGATCACCGGCTTGCGGCCAAGGCGAAACCGCGCTGCCGTGGCCGCGATGCGATAGGGCCGCGCCGGGTCCTGCTCCACATGGCGGGCCACGGCCGGTAGGTAGTCTGGGTGACGCCGTCGCAGCTCCTCCAGGGCGGTCTCCTGGAGCTCCGCGGCTGACGCTCCGAAGCTGACCTCCCCGGTGTGCCAAACGAAAGCATCTGCAGCGAGCATGTGCTTCCAGCCGAGCTCCGCTGCGCGCAGGCAGAAGTCGTTCTCCTCGCCGTAGCCGCGATCGAACGCCTCGGCGTCGAAGGGGCCGACCTCGTCGAGGCAGGCACGGCGGATGTACATGCAGAAGCCGACTGCGGTCGGAATCTCGACCGCCCGGCCGGAGTTCGCCGTCGCGAAGGCAGCATGCCAGGACTCCACGGTCTCGCCCGGAGGCAGGGCTCCCAGCCCATCGAGCGTGGGGTAGCTGCAGATCGTGGCATTGTTGGAGAACGGTGTCACTGTGCCGGCGCGGGCCTGCCCGTGGGCGTGCGCAGCCAGTCTGTCGAGCCAGTCGCCGGCGACGATCGTGTCGCTGTTCAGAAGCACCACGTCGAGCTCGCCGGCGGCCTGCATGCCACTGTTGACGCTGCGCACAAAGCCGAGGTTGATGGCATTGCGAACCAGATGGATCGTGCCGCGCGCGGCGTGATCGTCGAGGTACGCCGACAGCTCCGGCTCCGGGCTGGCGTCATCGACAACGATGATCTCCGCGAGACTCACGGACGGCGTGCGCAGCACACTCTCCAAGCACTCACGGGTCGCGGGCAGGTCTCTGTATGCCGGGATGACGACGGCCACAGAAGAGGGAGGAGCCGCCGTCTTGGCCCGTCGGACGACCGGCAAGAAGGCGACAGGGTCGTACCCATCGCAATTCGAGATAGCGGCCTGCGTCTGCTTGCCCGGGAGGTGCACGCCGAGGAACGTCAGGCGATAGCGTAGGGAGTTCGCGAGGCTGGAGGTCGTGGCCGATGCGGCGGCGGCCCACCCCTGCCGACGCCGAAGAGACGCGAATCTGCGGTACTTCCGGCGCAGCGGGTTCACGACGCGCAAGATCTCCGGTTATCTGTCTCGGCCGGGGGAGACCAGTCTCCCCAGCCCGCGTAGAGGGGCCGTGAGGCGCCACGACGACGACGCCTCGACCGCGCACACCTGCGCGTTCAAAGCCGCAATCTGCTGTTCTGCATCGGAGATCCGCGCAGTCTGCTCCGCCAACGCCGCGTCGCGATCTGCGAAGCCGGCGTCCTTCTCTGTCTCGACAGCCTCCAGCTTGGCCATCGCCGCGTCGCGATCTGCGAAGCCGGCGTCCTTCTCTGTCTCGACAGCCTCCAGCTTGGCCATCGCCGCGTCGCGCTCGGCCTTGCCGGCTTCCGCCATCTGCAGTTCGTGACGCAGCGCCTCGATGCGCTCTTCTGCGCTTCCGGGGGCGACTTTCCGGAGGTACCCCTTCGGATTGAAGGTGAGCAAGAACTTCTCGCGGCTGCGATCGATCAGGAAGTCCGAGGTGCCCTTGAGAAAGACCTCGACGGCCTCCATGGGGCCAGGACCATAGTCCGGCACGATGGGGTGACCGTTGAACTGCGTATCTTCGACGATGAGGTAGCTTCCGGAGGTGACAAGCTCGCCGTATACCCTGAGCTCATCCAGCACGTTGTTCATGGAGTGGTCGGAGTCGAGGACTACCATCACGCACGACGCGTCCGCGACGGTCTCGCGTACCTGCGCGACGGTCTGCTTGGAGGTCGACGACCCGCTCAAGTACTGGATCCGTGGATGCGGTGGCCTCATCTGTTTCGACTGCGCCAAGTCATCGATATCGATGGTGATGACGCGGCCGCTACCGAGGAGCTCGCAAATGGACGCCATGAAGAGAGCGCTGCCGCCGAACCGGGTGCCGGTCTCGATGATGAAGTCGGGCCGCAGCTCGGCGATGATCTCCTGGTAGACCCACAGGTCGAGTGGTGGCTTCTCGCTGGCGACTCCCAGCCATCGCGTGTTCGCCCATGTGTCGAGCCACGACTCGTAGAAGAGCTTGTGAAAACTGTCGACGACTCCGTCGTCCGTCATGTCGCGGTCACTCCTTCGAGCATCTCCATGGTTACCGACAGCATCGGCACGCCCACAAGGCCCGTGCAGACGCTGGAGGAATGCGAATGGAATGCGAGGGCATCGTGGATCCAGTGGAGCTGCTCGTGCTCGGATTGCGTGCCCTCCGCGACAGCCGCTGCGATCACATAGTCGCCGGCCGGCAGAACAGGCATTCGGAATGCGAAGCGTGAGCGGAATCGCCTGCCGCCAGCGACCCTCTCCGGCTTGGCGTGGTGCGTAAGGTAGGTGTTGTCGCCGAACAGGCTCTGGCCGAGCCGATCCCGCACAAGGAACCCCACGAGCGGCCGTTCGATATTGCGTAGGGCCTCCACAGTGACGTCGAAAACGACCCGCTCGCCACCGACCACCCAAGACAGCGGCGCCTCGGTCTCGGGATCCCGCATGCTGACATCGACGATGCGGGCGCCGCCCGAGCCGAAGCTTTCGGCCGTGGGATCGAAGGCGAACAGCTCGATGTCGTTGCGATACTGGGTGGTGTTGATGTATTGGAGTCGCTGGTCGACGAAATCGAGGTCTTGCGGTGCACCTGCCGCAGAAGCGAGGTGAAGGACGCTGTTCACACCGTCCACCTGCTGCTGGGCGCCGTAGTACTCGCGGCGGTACAGCTCGCAGACCTCCTTGGCCGTGCCCGCCGCCTTGAGTTCGCCGTGCTCGAGCAGCATCGCCCTGTCGCAGAGGCCCATCACGGCGTCTACGTCGTGACTCACGAACACCAAGGTGTTCTCTTCCTTGAAACGGCGCATGAAGCGCATGCACTTCTGCACGAAGAACGCGTCACCCACGGCGAGCGCCTCGTCGATCACGAGCACGTGAGGCTCCACGCTGATGGCCACGGCGAAAGCCAGGCGGACGTACATGCCGCTGGAGTACATCTTCACCGGCTGGTCGATGAACTCGCCGATGTCGGCGAACGCGACGATGTCGTCGTAGCGGGCATCAATCTCCGACTTGCTGAGTCCGAGGATAGCGGCGTTCATGTAGACGTTGTCTCTGCCCGTGAACTCCGGGTTGAAGCCGGAGCCGAGCTCGAGCAGGGCGCTGACGCGGCCTTCGGTCCGGCACCAGCCGGTGGTGGGGCTGAGCGTGTCCGCCAGGATCTGAAGCAATGTGCTCTTGCCGCAGCCGTTGCGGCCGATGATGCCCAGAGTCTCTCCGGCTTGGAGCTCGAACGAGATGTCTTTGAGTGCCCAGAACTCGTGGAAGTACTGCTTGTCAGGTACGCGGAACCAACGAGAGAGGCGAGAGCGGATCGGCTGTTTGAGCCGGTCGCGAGGGTCGTCCCAGAGCAGGTAGCGTTTGCTGAGGCCGTCGGCGACCACCGCAGGCCGCTCACTCGCCGTTGCCGTCGCGTCAGATGACATCGGCAAACGCCTTGCGCGAGCGCACAAACCAGTAGTAGCCGAACAGCATGACCGCAAGCGACCCGGCCATCGTGATCGCCCACCACTTCCAATCGGGCTGCAGGCTCCAGATCAACGTGCGGCGCAAGTTGTCGATCATGGTGACGAGCGGGTTGAGCTTGATCAGTCGGGCGTAGGAGGCCGGCAGTGCGGCAAGCGGATAGAAGATGGCCGACATGAAGAGCAGTACCTGCACGAGCACACCTACAGGATGAGCGATGTCTCGGATGAACACGCCGAGCGACGAGAGAAGCCAGGCGAGCCCGAGCGAAAAAAGGCACAAAGGCAGCAGCATCAGCGGAGCGAGCCAGATCGTGGACGAGATCGAGTGGTGCACGGCGACCCAGGCGACCAGCAGGATCGCGAGACCGAAGCCACCGTTGACCAGGGCGGTGTACAGCGCGGCGACCGGCAGGATCTCGAGCGGGAACCGTACCTTCTTGACGTAGCTCGGATTCCCCGTGATCAGCGTGGGCGCCCTCGAGACGACCTCCGCGAAGACGTTGTAGACGATGAGGCCGCAGAACAGCGTCAGTGCGAAGTCCAGCTTCGACTGGTCCGTAGACGTACCCCACGTCGATTTGAAGATGACGCTGAAGACAAAGCCGTAGACGGCAAGCATCATCAGCGGAGTGATCAGTGACCACAGTATGCCGAGATACGAGCCCTTGTAGCGTGCGACCACGTCGCGCTTGCCGATCTGCCCGATGAGCACGCGTTGACGAACGAATACCGAGAACATGCTGGCGTAAGGGAACCTGCGCGTGGCGGAGCTTCCCTCACTCGTGGCGCTTGCTGGCACGTCATCAGCTCCTGCGGTAGCTTGTCGGAGGTCGTATGGGGGCCGGATGACGTCGCGCGGTCGAGTGCCGAGACTCGACCGATCCTCGCTGGTCGCAGTCCCTCAGTGCCCCACTGCGTGGGCATTCTAGCACACGACGCGCCCGCTTGGTTCGCGTTCGCCGGCGGCAACCGGCTTTCGCTTGACGCGCCCGTTTCGACACGCGCCTCGTCCACGTTCACCGTCTCCGGCCTCCTCACGAGCCGAGCCCTCGGCGCTCTGCCGGGCAAAAAGCTCACGCTGCACAACCGACGCCTCGGTAGGGCCGGCTGGCACACGGTGTCCGCCTCCTCCACTCGTCAGGATGGCTCGTACGTGTTTCGAGTCACCCAACCGTCCACCCGGCTGTACCGTGTCGTCTGGGATGGCGTCTGCAAGAGCGCAGCCGTGCTCGTCCGCACGCCGTAGCCGCCGCCCATTCGACTCCACTGCCTCCCAGCGGCCGGGTGTGGGCCGCAGGACGCACCCCACGGGTAAGCGTTCAGTTGGTCTACCCAAAGGCGCCGAGGAGGAGACCGCCGGGGGGGCATAGGCAGGCCCTCACCCGCGCGCCGCGAAGCCCTTGGGCATGGAACGCGCCGAGGCTGAGGCGGTCTATGAGCAGGGACGTGAGACGGTCGTCGCTGTGCTCCTGGAGCTCTCGGCGCAGAACGCTCTGCTCAGGCGAGAGGTCGCCGAGCTGAGCGAGGCGAACCGGCGGCTTGAGATCCGCGTTGCCGATCTTGAAGAGCGCCTCAACCGAAACTCGCGCAACTCCTCGCTGCCGCCCTCGGCCGATCCGCCCTCGGTACCACCGCGACCGCGCC
>Ga0209429_10001429_pt1 | contig 14723 bp, 7 predicted proteins | sample BarGraNGADG00212_3_FD_184493 | JGI IMG/M metagenome (GOLD analysis project Ga0209429, IMG submission 184493) | Arctic peat soil microbial communities from Barrow, Alaska - Barrow Graham LP Ref core NGADG0004-212 (SPAdes) (version 2) | ecosystem: Environmental > Terrestrial > Soil > Wetlands >... | reverse complement strand
CCGCAACCACACCGCCGCATCCAACGAACTACGCCGCGTCACCACCGGCACAAACCTGCGCTAACCTAACCCCGCGACCTGGGGAATTTCAGCGAGCAAGACCGGGGAAAATCGATGAGCGCCGTCACAGGCCACCCATCGCGGGCAAACCAGCCGTGATCGGCCGACCCAAAGTGGGGACTGCCCCAGGGTCTTGACCACGGGACTTGCAGTTCAACCTACCGACGTGACCTCAGCTGCCCTCGCGGCCCGAAGAGTTGAGTCGACTAGACCGAGGGCAGTCCCAGAAGCGACCGGGCCCCACCCCGCCCCGTAGCCCCTGAAGTTGGAGGCTGGCTTTCACACGCAGGCGACGGAGCATCGGAAACCGTCCACGCGGACTCCGGCTTCGCGCACCATCCATGCTGTCATCGCCAAGGGCTACTGTCCCAGTGAGTCCAAACGCGCAATGATGTCTCCCGGCGCCTCGGAAGTTTGGTCTATCCAAACCGTCAGGCCCGTCCCTGGGTGCACGGTGTCAGCAAGCGGGAACACCGAAACATACACCTTGTTCCACCCCTCGTCACTAGGAGAGAAGAAGAGGCAGGACACGACTGGAGCCGCCTCTCCCCGCTCCCGGCACTCCCCTTGGCTCACGTCATGCGCGGCGTGACGTACCGCCGCCTCCACGGAATCCGCCGAGGCGCCCAGAGAGTCAGGAACACCGGCGAGATAGCATTCGCCGGGCCACTCCCCGCCATCCGCACCCGCACCAAAGACGTCGCCGCAAGGGACCGATCGCAGGTTCCACGCTCCCCCCTGTTGGGCCAAATCGGCAAGCGTGCTGTCGCCCCGCCCACCAGCGGAACAAGCGGACAGCGATATCCAGCAGGCCGCGATCATAAATGTCGCGCCGACACTCGGCTTGACCAGGACTCCGGCTCTCACTCGACTCACCTCAATTCCCCGACTTCGCGGAGGGTTGCTTAATTGACTGTTTCAGCAGGAACGCCAACGCATCGTTCGTCGCATACACGACCCCTTGGGATGCAATGGCGTCGGTCTTGCCTCCCTCGTCGGCATACCACTCGAGCACCTGATTGAACTGAGGGCTGGAGTAGGCGCTGTCGCCCAGCCCCGTGAAGTAGTCGAACGCATACCGCGATGCGACGGCATCGTAGAGTCTCAACTGCCAGTCTGCCTCTAGCGTCTTGTCCGACCCCGGCTCAAAGGAGTTGTTGACCGGTACATACGCCAAATCCCCATTGCTCCTTATCAGAGGCTCACCCAGCATTGCGTTTGTGACCGCAACTCGCTGTTCATGGTACGTCACAACCCAAGCATTCCATTGAGACTGCCAGCGCTCCGTCTCAGGGTCAATGGTGGCAACTACGGGTGGCTTCAAACCAAGTTCACCGGGCGTGTAGCCCAGTTGATCGTGGACATCGCCCGTGCTGCCTGCACCACCGGGTTTGGTGCTCCCACCCGACGGGGTCGCAGGCTTCGGCTTCGCGGGCGCCTGGGGAGCTTCCTGTTTCAGCCCGACACCTTGATGATCAGTCGACGCGACATACCCCATGCCTTTCTTGAACGAGTCCATGCACGCCTTCTCGTTCGCGCCAGTACCCGAGCACGCCGCCAGTCCCGTCGCATCGGTGAACACCACAGGGTTGTTGTCCGCGTACCGATACGGGTCCAGCGTCTTCGGGTCGCTCGGGTTCATGAGTGGGTCTGGGCTGAGGAATCTGCCGAGGACGGGGTCGTAGTAGCGGGCGTTCAAATACACCAAGCCCGTGTCGTCGTCTTGAACTTGCCCGAGCCAGCCTCGATCAATCGGTAACTGACTGGCGCCGCGCCCGGACCCATATGGCATGTATGCAGTCCTGGTCACACCCGTCGCCCCCGACGTGATCGGTGCGAACCCGCTGGTCGCGGTGCCTGACACCACCAGGTCCACCATGACCTGTGCGGAGCCTTGGGTGTCGCCCAACATCAACGACCACGTCTGCACACCACCGGCGACATGCAACGTCGCGACTGTGGCACCACCGACCGTGTAATACCTGGTCGCAGTCACTCCCACACCTGGTGTGCCAGTGTCCGTGTCCGACGCCTCAGAGGACCCCACATACACGGTCGCGGTCCCAGGCGTTGGGCCTGACAGGCCTGCACTGGCCTCGCGCACCTGGGCTACCCGTTGCCCTGACGCGTCATATAGGTACCAGCGTGTTCCGCCCTTGCCGGCGGTACCCACCAGGTTCGACAACACATCCCACGACAGGGTCGTTGGCTGCCCGTCAACAGTGCGCGACACCATCCGCCCGGCGTTGTCATACGTGAACGTGTCCGCGGTGTCAGGGGTATTGATTCCGACGTTCACCGCATCAACACGCACCACCTCGGGGCCGTTGACGTCCGTGTCAACTACCCCGGATGCCACCGACAACTCCACCGTCAGGCTCGTGGCGGGAAGCAGACTTGTCGCATCAACAGACACCGTGTGGGCAGTGTCTGTGAGGGTGTCCCCAGTCACCGTTTCGCTCACTGTGCGTTGCGGGTCACCATCGGCGACGACGCGCACACGCACCACGTCTCCGGCCTCAAGCGCTTGGGTGCCGCGCGAAACGTCCACATGGGCGACGGCGGTCAAGGCACCCGTGGCTGGCAGTTGGCGCGACACTACGGGTGCCTGACCCAAGACCACACCGGTGAGCTCCAACGCCCCACCAGTAAGCACGATGTTGCCTGTGGTCGCATCAGACACAGACCCATCCCCGGTCTCAACCCACGGACCAGTCCACCCCGAACCCGACGAGTAGTCCGCGCCGTCAAAACTGTCCGTGGCATTGGCCTGCGCACCGTTGGGTCGCTTTTGCACGCTCGTCACCGCGGCAGTGGATGCGACATCGTCGGCCGAGGTTTTCGGCTCCGCGTAGGTGTAATCGGTGACCGTGCCGGCCCACTGATCGATCACCGAATTGATACGTCCCGTATTCGAATACGTGTAACCCGTGGAATACGTCAAATCACTTGATGCCCCAGTCGACGGTTGAGCCGAAGCCTGATTCGCCGTGCCAGTACCGGTCGTGGCCCACGACCCACCCAAACGGTTGAAACCATCGTGACGGAACTGCTGTGTCACCGTGGCCGCACCCGCCGAGTCGGCGATCGCCGTAACCCGACCCGCATCATCGAACGTGTAGGAGTCATTCTGAACCGTCACCCCACCACCAACAGTTGCGGTGGTGACGTTGCTCACCGAGCCCCACTTGGCGTCATAACCCAAAGTCTTGACCAGGTTGTCGCCGTAGGTGCGGGTCGTCGACCTGCCCAGGTTGTCGAACGCTACGCCCGTCACGAGTTTCTTTGTCGTCCCGTCGCCCGTGACCGTAAGCGACGTTGCGCGGCCCAACCTGTCCAGCCCTGACGTGACGGTCTGTTGTGGCAGCCCCGCGAATGCGGACATGGTTTGGGAGTTCTGCTGCCCGACAGCGTCATAACCCGCGGTGGTGGTGGAGGTGTTGCCACTGAGGTCACCCAGGAGGGGCGACGTAGGCAGTTGCACGGTGCTCGACTGCAACTGGTGCAAGGCGTCGTAGGTGTAGGTCTTGGTGACGTTCAGCGGTGCACCGGCGACCACATTGACTGCGGTCTCTGACGCGACGGCGCCGCGTTGACCGGCAGGGTCATAGGCCCAAGTCGCGACCTCGGTGCCGTTGGCCTTGCGCGACGTCATACGACCCAGCGCATCGTAAACAAACTCGATTGTTCCCGCAGGCGAGACGACGGACGCCACCTTGCCGCCGGCGGTGTAGGTGTAGTTGCTCGTGCCCGCGTTCGGGTCGACCATTTGCACGCGCCTGCCGGCCAGGTCCGATTGGAACACGGTCGCATTGCTCGCATCATCGGTCACCGACACTGTGGAACCGTCGCCAGTCTGTGCGTAGGCATATGTGGTGACAATTTGGGCGAGATCAGCGAGCTGCGGCGAACCCGTAGCAGGAGTCTGACGAAGCTGGGTGGTGCGCCCCAGTGCGTCAACGGTGGTCGTCGACGTCGAGCCCGTCGCCGCCGACGTGGCCGTCGTAGCCATTAGGCCATACGACGATGTTGACAACAGTTGGGTGGCGCTCTGACCGGCGCTCGTCGTGTAGTGGAGCGTGGACGTCAGCGCCCTGCCCAGCGAGTCGTAAGTCGACTCCGAGTACCGCGGAATCGAGGACCATAACGCGTTGTTCAGACCACTCGCGGCTTGAGCGGGCTTTGACGTGTCCAGGTATGGCTCCGATTTCAAAACGGCTCGCCCGACAGCGTCATACGAGGTTTTGGTGATCAGCCTGCCGCCTTTCGCGTCGACTGCAGGCGTGTGCGTTTCAACGACGCGCCCAAAACCGTCGTAGAAGTCATACGATCGGCGCACCGTCGACGTCTGAGCCGAAGAAACGGGCGTCGTTCCATTCATTGCCGCCAACTGAGCGGACAGCACGACCACGGGCTTGGTGCGCACCTGGAGCGGACCGGCATAAATGTCATACGCATACGACACGGTCGGCACCGTCGACGGCGCGGGCATGTCCGACAGGTCACCATCGCCGTCGAGAGCATTCTCGCGGGGAGCCCAAGCGGCCTCCAGCATTCCGGCGGCGTCATACCTGAAGTGGCTGTAGTCACCGTTTGCGTCTTTGGTCTTGATGACCTGACCGAAGGCGGAAGATACCCACTGCTCGTTGGTCCAGCCCTTTTGGTTGGTGACGGTCACGTGCCGAACGGGCACGGCGCCAACGGACGGGTCATAAGCCCAACTGACCTGTGTGTTCTGCTGGGTTTCGAAGGGTCCCTTTGCGGTCAGGATGCGCCCGCGAATGTCATACGTCGCAGTGGATTCCAGCCACGGCTGCGGCCCCGAGTCTGGGGTGGCGCGAGTGGATTCCTTGGTTACCAAACCGCGGACCACGTTGCCCTGCTCGTGGTAGTCGCCCTTCCACTCGCTGGTGGTGATCCAGCCGGTGCCGTCCTGGACCGCCGTGGTCGTATGCGTCGCCAACTCGAAGAACGGTGCGGGTGCGGTTGGAGTCCACACCGCGTTCGGGTACGAGACAGTGTCGCCCACCGTGTATTCGGTAGAGGTGCGAGTCACGTTGCTTGTCGGCTGTGAAATGTCGGGTGTCGACGTTTGTGTGAGGACCAGCCACGGGCGGGTGGGGTCGTAGGTGGACTCCTGCTTCCCCGTGAGCGACTTCGCCACGCCGGTGCTGTAGTCCGTCACCGTGTTCATCACTGACGTCGCCTGGGCGATTGTCGCATCGTGGCTGTACTTGCCGTCAGCACGCGTCACGACCGAGTAATTGGTGAGCGAATCGGACACGACCCTGTTGGCGCTATCGAGCGTCCGCACCAGAGCGGGCGATCCCGACAGGGCGGGAAGATCCAATGGGTCGACATAGGCGACCGACGCATCGGCATTCGTTGCCGGCAAGTCGAGCGTGGCCGAGGTGAGTTCCACTCCGTTCCACGTCCCCTGCCGTCCTTGGAAGAAGTACGACACGGTAGAACTCTTCGCGTCTCCCGAACCGGTCGAAACCGTCACCTTGGGGTAGCCGATGAACGAGTTGAAGTCTTGCGCATCAATGTTGTTGACGTCGCGGTTCTTGAAGATCGAGTCGTCGTAGGTCCATAGCGCGTGGCTGGCGCCCTCGAAGCCGTACGTGTAGGTGTATGTCTGTGTCGGTTGCTGTGCGATCGGGTCCACCAAAGCGATGGACGACACCAAGTAGCGGTGATACACGCCATACGCGCCCGTCGACGTCTTGGCGCGGAAGCACTCCCACGTGTTGTCTCGATACCAGGTGGCAGAGACACCGTCAGCTGGCGTTGGGGTGCTTCGACCGGTGGTGGGACACGGTCCACCGGTCGAACCCGCGACGTAGGGGCGGTCGTATTTCACGTTGATCTCGCCGCCAAAGTCCGTACGAACCCTGGTGATGCGCCGCTTGGTGAGCTTGCCCGCATACGTGGTCCAGTCGACCCTGTTGGCCATCAGTACGCCATCAAAGGTGGTTGTGTACGTGGTTCGGTCGTCGGAGGCAGTGGCTGGGTCCCCGAAGTACTTCGAGTACGCACCATCGAGCCACAGGGTGCGCCCGTCGGCTCCCGCCGGTAGCGGGTACGTCGAGTACAGCGCGTGGGATGCCACCGGAGTCCACGCTGGGAGGTTCTCGTCAGAGCGTGCAAACGTGTCGATTCGGGCAAGGCGTTGCTGACGGAAGAACGCGGGTGTGCGCTGCGTGGTCGCATTGCAGGCTGTGGTGCAGATCAGGTCGCTTGGCACATCAGGGAAGGACGTGGCCGATGTCGCAGGAGTGACGGAGCACGGAATTGAGCCGTTTGTCAGGGGTTTGCCCATGACGTCGAGCATCGTGTTTTCCACACATCGAGGCGTCAGCACGAACGACACCTTGGCGGTCGTTGCCGAGACCGTCGGGTTGGCAACGGTGCCACCCTGGCGGCCACCGTACTCAATCGTGGCCGGGTAGATAGCGGACGTGTAAGAGGCCACCGTCGAGGTGCCAGATTGTGCGTACGCGTTGGTCTCGGACGTGTAGGTCGTGAGCATGCCGTTTCCAACGGAGTCAAATTGTTGGTCCAGCATCCACCGGTATCCCTGCCTGCACGCGCCGGTGCACGTTGGGTCGCCCGCGTTCACGCCCCATTCCTGAACGGTCGCCACCGATCCCGTCGACGTCGCACCGTTGGACCCAAAGCCGAAGTAGGACACGGAGCCATCGGGAGACCACACGCGGAAGTACTCGCCGTTGTCATCCCCATTCATGCCCGCGCCACGTGTTTGCCGCTCGACGACGAGTCCGCTGTCTGGTGACGTGGTGTAGCGGCCCTTACCTAACGGGAACAACTGATAACTGGCACCGTTCAGCGACAACACGTACGAGGCCGCGTCATAGGCATCAAAGTCGGAGGCGGTCACTGCCACGCCGTTCACCTTGTACGTGGCGGGATCAAACGCCTTGGACCAGCACAAGTCGTTCCCGTGCGTCGTGACCCCAAGGTCGGTGCACGAGGAGTAGACGCGTTCGATGTAGTTGGACTGCAGGTCCCAACCATCGGCAATCCAGGAGCTTTGCCCATTCGAGGCGGGCGTGTGGCCGTCAATAATCTGCGAGTTGTAGTGCAGAGTCAGATCAGGAGCGGGGCCACCCTCAGTGGCTGGCGCGTCGAAAGGCAAATCGTAGGTAAACGCACCCGCCTGCTGGCTGACACCCCACTGACCTGTTGGGGCCAGATCGGTCTTGGCGAAGGTGCCTCCCGGACCGGCGACACCGGCAATTGCGGCGATGATGGTGCCCTGTCCTGCGGAGGCGGCATCCATGCCCAAAAGGGACGTGAGAGGCGCCACCAGGTCGCCTGAACGCAAGCCTCCCGCGGCGCGCGCAACGCTTTTGCCAAGCGCTCCGCGCAAGCTAATGCCCGCACTCGAGTCCGCCGGAACCAAACCGGTCAGAGAGTTGCCGTCAACGTTGACGGAATCCAGCGGCATCCCCGTGGTGCACGCAGGGTTGTCCGGTTGGTCGAGCACACATTCAGGGAACAGAACAAACTGAAGGCGTCCACCAAAGTCGCCCCCGTTCGTGTAGCGCACCCCTGACAGGTCCACACTGACGGACACCCATTTCGCGTCCGCGGACGGGTCGGTTTGGTTGATCCGCAAACCGAACGCCGCACCATCAATCTTTAGGTCGGCAGCGCTCACCTGCTGAACTACCAGTTGGTCGCCATCGACTGCGCGCTGAGACAAACTCGCCGACAGGGCACGCCCGGACTCAAGGTCGCCGCCGAATACGGCGTCCATCGCTTTGCGACCGTACGTGCTGGCGGCAATATCCGCTGCATCAACGGCGTCTACAGACGTCACAATGCCCACACCGGGGTCCCCGCCAACGGTGATTCCCTCAAGAGTTGATTCCGCCGGCTCGACCGGGTCCTTCGCGGCGGTAGCCGTTTCCGCATTCGTCACTGCAACATCGGGGACGGCAACCGGGTCGACCGACGCGGCGTCGGGACCAGCGTCCGCAGCCGCCCCCACCGGTTCGGACGCGACGGCGTTCGCAGTCGCATCAACTGGCGCCGGAGCGACATCCGCTCGGGCCGCCGCAGGCGTCGTCGCAAACAGCGCGACCGCAACAACGACAGCGGTCCAGACCTCAAGGCGTCGCTTCACGACCGTGCCAACCATCATTTCCCCCCTCATCGCACTGCCTCCACCGTCGTTGCATTCGGAACAATTGGCGCATTGATCCGCAGGGGATCCATCGCGGAGGCTTGAGAGTCATTTGTGGCGGGCAGGTCGTCGAAGACTCCCGTGGCCGGATTGACATACGTCACGGCGGCGGTTGCAGCGAGCGAGAAGATGCGCCCGTCATAGCCCGATGCCGTAAACCGATACTCGAAACCCGCAATGAGGTCGACGCTCCGGCTCGATGTGCCGCCCGAGGCCACCAGAGAACCCGCTTGCTTGTCCACCATGGTTTCCCACGGTGCACTTGATCCAATCGGTCGTCGCTCGATCGTGAAGGCCGCCTGGACCGAGCTTCCATCGGGATCGGAAACGACGGCCTTGAGCACACCTTGGGTGGTGGCGGTCGGCGGTGTGTAGACAAGTCCGGACGGGGTGTTTGGCCGCTGGTTGTACACATAGTCGATGTGGGGCTTGTACGGGCTGGATGACTCAGCGGAGTAGAAGCGCTTCCACCGCGCAGTCAACGTCTCATCGCCGGTCGTGAGCATGAGCCCCTCGAACGGCTGGCTGTCGACCTGCCACATCTTCACCAACGGCAGGATGTCCATTCCCGACCAACCCTGAGAGCAGTACGACCCCACGCCAGAAGTGTGACCCCTGGTTTCGGTTGACCACATCGCGTCGCCGTATCGAATCGCGGGTTGGTGATTCCAGTTCGTGGATGCGTCGGGAGCGTATGTCCAGTAGGCGTGGTACCACTGTGGCGTGCATGTGGCAGACCAGTAGTTCCACAGCACCAGCACGGCGGAGTCCAGATCAAGATTGAGGTTTCTGAGCGTGCCCGCATCGACGCCCACGTACGGCCGGTAAACCTCGACCCCTCCCGGCGCTCTGCCCAACAACATCTCAGCTTCCGCCCCACGGTACGTTTCCGTGTGGTACGTCTCGACGTAGGTATCGCTGGCCAAGGCTGGATTCCACAGAACTGGATCGATCACGAGAGGAAAGACCCTGTCGCCCGAGTTCGCCCATGCTGGGTCCACGATGGTCCTGACTGTGTACTCCGATCCGGAAGCGTCGACCTCGATCGACGCGGGGGTCAGATCGGGCACCTCGTCGAGATGGCTCGAGTCGGAGGGCGTCACATCGGCACGAACCCAGGGCGTCAAAACGGGGTTGACCATCGACCGGTCCGACGTCGCATCCCAAACCATTGGTTGCGGAATCGATGCAACAACCACGCCAGAGGCATCCACGATTTCGACAGTGTCGCCAGCCGCACGAGCCGAGCCACCCTCCACGCGGTACACGTTCGATACCGCGCCTCGGAGCGCGTCGAGCGCTCCTCGATCGTGAATCACAAAGAACTGCTCAAATCCCGATGGTCGGACATCAACGACCAAGTCCACACCCGGCGCGATGTCGAGGTATCGCAAACGGCTACCTTCGACAACAGGTTCAGGCAGTGTCTCAACCGGGGAAACGAGTGTCACCGTGACGTCAGATCCTGGAACCCGCCATGTCGCGATATCGCTTCTAGCGCCACCAGCGGAGAAACTCAACCCACCAGGAACCGCCTTAGGCGCAATTCGCCCATCTTGCGCGGCCGCTAGGTCAGTGTCGAGAAGTGCCCACTTTGGGTTTGACGAGCCGTCAGCCGCTTGATCGACCCACACGGGCGAAAGCCAGTCGCGAGCCAGCCACATGCCATCCGGTTGGGCGAAAACCTCATGGGTGGGTTTTCGCTGAGACACATCCTCGACCGGCACGCCCTTCTCGGCTGCGAGTGCCATAGCGGTGGTGGCGTCTTTCGCCTCGGGAGCAGATCCCGGAAGCGCAGCCCGCGCCTCACTCGCCGCGTCGACCACTGCTGCCACGTCAGGCGATGCCCCCGAACCGCGAGGAATCAGGCCACCAGCCCAGGCCCCTCCAAGCAACACCACGCCCGCGACCGCTCCGACAACATACAGGCGCTTGCGCATGACTTCCCCCCAGGTATACAAAGTTGTTCGCGACGAACGTAGCAGTCCCTCGGACTTTGCGAAAACCCTCACTAGGAGGCAGCCGGACCGGGCTGTCCCTTTTGCGCCTGTAGTCCCCCCTCCCCGCCGTTCAGTACCCGCGTTCCGCCCCCCGACCCTCTGGACGCCTTCGTTGTCGCCACCAATACGAAAACTCCAGGCCCCGAGATCTGACGCAACGCGTAGTCACACCCAAGGAGGGCTCCAGGTCTCGCGGGGTCACTTTCGCGAACACCTGGCACACGACGCCACTACTCACCGCAGCACGATCTGAGCCACCGTCGTCAACGACACCGCCAGCGCGCACAAGCAGAAGCCCACCGTCGCGCAGCGGTGTATACCTTCCTGTGCGCGCTACCTGAAGTACGTGCGCCGCTTGCTCCGGAGTGAGCAACAGAGGAAGAGCGGCCGCTACAGGATCAATATTCGGGTTGATGGTCTCGGTAGGTCTATGCAGCGACGTGCCGTCAGGGCGCACATCCTGACCGCCAATGGTGGTCAGTATGGTGGTCAAACCACCTTGACACACATCGTCCGCACGCACAAAACCCCCGGGAACACGTAGATTACCGGGGGTTTTACCTGTGGAGCTAAGGAGATTCGAACTCCTGACCTTCTCGATGCGAACGAGACGCGCTACCAACTGCGCTATAGCCCCATCGCTCCTCGCGAAGCGACGACCAGAGTATCACTTGGTGCGCTTGGCCCCGAAATGCACGGCCTACGCGGGCTGCTTCGGCGGAGGCTAAACCCCCGCCGAAGCGCCCACAGAACTAGCTCACCGCGAGGATGTCCACGACGAACACGAGGGTGGAATCAGCGGGGATGGTGGTGCCTTGACCCGTTGCTCCATAACCGAGCGCCGGCGGGATGACCAAGAGAACCTGGCTTCCGACGGTCTTGCCGACCATGCCCTTGACCCAACCGTCAATCAACTTACCGGTGGCAATCGTGAAGGAGGCCGTTGAGCCCCTGTCCCAAGACGAGTCAAACTGAGCGCCGTCCCACAGCCATCCGGTGTAGTTGACAGTGACGGACTGACCATCGACGATTGCCGGGCCAGAACCGGTGATGAGGTCCTGCGAGACGAGAGCGGTCGGCTTCGTCGCGCCCGTGAAGGACACGGAAGGCTTGCCGGTGGCGTCGAGCGTGACCGTCGGCAATCCGGGAACCGGTGCCACGGTCACACCGGCCGGCTTAGCAAGAACATTGGTCGCTCCGATCACCTGGAACGCGACGACGCCGGCGCCTTGGCCCGCATCGGGAACCGCGAAGAGAACCTGCACGCCGATGTGCGCCTTCGACAAGATGCCATAAAGGACCGGGTCAAGTGACGCTGAGCTGAGCGTGATGGAGACGGTCGTCCCGTCCTTGAATGTGGAACTCTGGACACTTCCATCGTCGCCAGAGAACTGCACGACGTCGAGAGAAAGACTCTGGCCATCGGTAAGGGCGGCACCCTCGCCGTCCTGGATGACCCTGCCACCGCTCGCGGTGAAGTTGATCGGGTGAGTGAACGTCAGGCCAGGCTCGACGCCGATGCCGTTGTCGACCCACTTCATGGACGCGAGCGCGGCTGTGGGGTCGACACCCGTCACCGCAACGTGCGGAGCGGCGCTGGCCGTCGGGAATGCTGTGGATGGCGCTGCACTCGGGCTCGCCGACGGGTTAACGACAGAGGCGGGGGAGCAGGCGGCAAGGGAAAGTACGGCTGCGGCTAGGGCGGCAGGCAGGATGAAACGGTGTTTCACGAGGGCAACTCCATCGGATCGGTGACGTCCAAGTCTCCCATGCCGCGGACAGTGCGCGACGACGCGAGCCAAGGTCCTTACATTGTTCACACAACGACTGGCGCCGGCGAAGGTTCCCTCAGAGGTCCCCGTGAGGCCTCACGGCCGCAGACTAGGCGCTTGCTTGCTTGCGCCTCGCGAGAATCGCGTCGAGGGCGCCCGTCGTCGGCAACTGCTGCGCCGAGCGCTCCGCTGAGGCCTCGGCCCTTGCCGCACGGTCGTATGCGTGTGTCGATGCCGCGTAGTCGTCCTCCGACATGTGCCGCGCGACCTGCTGACGCACCGCAGGCTTGAGAGCGTAGGCAGGGACCGGCATCGTGCGGGGACGCCACCCAGCGGCCTCGTCGGCCAATTCATGGGACTCTTGGGCGGCCGCTTGAGTCGCCGCTTCAATCGCCGCGGCGTGAGCCGCCCTGTTGGCCGCGGCGCGGCGCGTCAGCGCTGGAGCGGCAAGTGGTGCCAAATCTGCGGACGTGACGATGGCGATGGCCTGAGTGGCGACGGCGCTCGGCTCGGCGTGCATGCCGCTAGCGCGAGCAGCGGCGACGGCCCTCAGGGCACGTGTGGCTGTAGCGGCCGCCTCGACCTCCCTCATGACCCCACGTACTTGCGCGAGCGCACGGCGCTCCGCGGCGCCCGCCTTGGCGGAGGAGGCCACGGATGTCGCGAGCGCGGCGGTGAACAGCGCCGCGGCGATCGCTGGAAAACCAGTTGCGGCCACCAGTATCCAGGCGACCAGAGTCGTAGCGGCCGCGATTCCCGATACGGCGGCGCGGCGCCGTGCGTGAACGGCGCGCTCCGCCATCGAGCCCAGGCGGTCTTGTCGCAAGTGCAGGCTCTCGCGCTGAGCGTGAGTGGCGGCCTTGTCGAGCGGGCCTTGCGGCCGCGACATGTGCTGATCTCCCAAGGCCCGCACCTTGGCCCTTGCGGCGCCGGTCACAAGCAGCGGCACCTCAGTCGATGCGCTTGACGCATCCTTGGGAGCGACGCGCGCCGCGGAGGCCCTCACCACTCGCATGTCTGCCGAGTAGCGGTCTTCCGTGCGCACCAACGCGTAGTCGGACCGCTCCCTGATGCGCTGAGGCAGCACATAGGCGAGAGCAAGCCCAACTGCGATGATCGCGAGGAGTCCTGCGGGTGGCATGAGACGACGGTACGGCCGCCTCGGTCACGCGAACGGGATGCGGTGCGGCGTGTCAGCCGGACACGGTCCCCGAAACGCCTGTCCACCACTCGCCTGACCGCCGCTCGCTCGCCGTCGCCGCGAAGATTCGGTGGTCCCGCCAGGCACCATCGATGTACAGGTAGGACTGCCTCAGGCCCTCTTCGCGAAGGTCGAGTTTGCGTGCGACAGACAGCGACGCCGCGTTCTCGGGACGAATTGCCACCTCGATGCGGTGCAGGCCCTGACCGAACGCGTACTCGCACATGAGCACGACGGCGGTAGGCGCGATGCCGTGACCGGCTTGATCCTGGGAGACCCAGTAGCCCAACGAACCGCCGCGCTCAGCTCCCCACTCGATGCGTCCCAGCGTGACGCGGCCCACAAGTCGCCCGCCCTTCTCGATCACCATCGGAAAGCTTCGCCTGGACCTCCACATCGCGTTTTCGTTGCGGATGAAGGTCCTGAAACTCACGGGGGCGTCGGCGGTGCCAGGGGGAGCGGTCGCCTCCCACGGACGCAACCAGTCCCTATTGCGGTTGCGCAACGCGATCCACTCGGCCTCGTCCCTCATCCTCAGCAGGCGCAACCGAACCCCGTCTCTCTCCAGCTCGGGCACGGGCCATCTCATCGCGGCCACCACAACACGTCGACGGTGTCACCGACACGAACCTCGGTGGTCGACTCTGGGACAAGACACAGGCCGTCGGCGGCCGCCAAGTCACGCAGGGTCGGTGCGGCGGGGTCGCCGATGGGTGCGACGCGCACGCCGTCTGCGGCCTCGCGGCGGACGACAGCGACGACGTGAGCGAAGCCGAAAGGCGAGGCCCATGCCTCACCCGCGACCGCCTCAACCCTGGCCGTCGATACACCCCTGAGCGCGGCAACCGCATCGGTCACGTAGGACGCGAACGCGGCCGCCGCGTCAGCGGGGTGGCCCGGAAGCGCAAGAAGTACCACGGGCCTGCCATCGCCCGGACCGATGGTCCCCAAACCATGACGAGAGCCCGGGCTGAGCCGCACCATGCGGACCTCGACGCCGAAGACGTGGGACAGCACCGGCCCGACAATGTCGCTCCACTCGGTCGACAGTCCGCCTACCGTGACCACGAGGTCGGCCTGGAGCGTCGCGTCGTCAATGGCGGACCTGAGGGCAGGAGCGTCATCGGGGACGATCGTGACCCGCACGACCCTGGCACCGGCCGCACCAAACAAGACGGAAAGCATGGGCCCAGTCGCATCGGCGACGGGTTCCGATGCCGCGACCGACTGTTGGCGCGATGCGCCGTGGGGTTGGAGCTCGCTTCCCACCGCGATGATGACGACGCGCGGCGCTGGCCGCACCGTCATCGATGCCGCTCCGCACGCGGCAAGGGCCGCCACGTGACCGGCGCTCAGCCTCGTGCCCGCGGCGACCACCACGTCGCCCTCAGTGATTTCGTGACCGACTGGCACCACGCCAGCACCCGCCACCGCCTCCACGTCGAGCATGACCGATGTGGCCGTGCCCTCGGCGCGCG
>Ga0209429_10001428_pt1 | contig 14735 bp, 11 predicted proteins | sample BarGraNGADG00212_3_FD_184493 | JGI IMG/M metagenome (GOLD analysis project Ga0209429, IMG submission 184493) | Arctic peat soil microbial communities from Barrow, Alaska - Barrow Graham LP Ref core NGADG0004-212 (SPAdes) (version 2) | ecosystem: Environmental > Terrestrial > Soil > Wetlands >... | reverse complement strand
ACTTGATTTACTGGAAAGAATCAAACCCAATGTAGCAATCAGCAATGCAAAAAACATCAATACAATGTGTTCAATTGGCCATAGACGCTTAGAAGCCATTCTTGAGCCACTTTCCCCGCTTAAATAGTCATATCCAGACATAGGACCAAATTTGGTAAACAATAAAAAGCCAAATAAAAGTTGTAAATAAAGCGAAATCAGAAATGCATATGCCAGAAACTTATCCAGTTTTGTGTATTCTTTATGCTTTATAATACCAAGTGATGAACGAATAATCAACCAGATTGCAAACACCAATAATGTTGCGCTAATAAGAATATGAATGAATCTTATTATGTCGTGAAAATTGGCCTGATTGATTTCAACTAGCATCATTTAATTTGAATTTTTTATCGATTACAAAATTACATGTTATATCACTGGAACCATCTTTACATCGTATCAAAATAGATGGCTTTATCTGCAAGCATTTGGCCCTGTAAAATCCGGTCGGCCATACCTATTCCATTTCGCAAATTGCCACCAATTATTAATCCGGGATACTGGTTTTCAATTGCAGTTATCGTTTCGAACCGTTCACCACTATCTGCTTCATATTGAGGAATGGCATATTCGTGACGAATGATTTTAAAAAGATCGGGTTTAAATACTTTTAAATGCATCGTATCGCCTATTTCTTTTTCAATAATTCCTGTAATTTCCTGATCATTGAGTTTTAATATTTCAGGTCTTCGTACGCCTCCCATGAATATTGATAATAAGGCACCACCTTTAGGAGCCCTATTATTAAAAAGTGCCGACATAAACAGTACACCCAGAATATCCCTGTTTTCTTTAAAAGGTATTAAGCCTCCAAAAGCATCCAGATTCATCCCTTTCCAATTATCACATCCCAGAACAACCTGAATTACTTTCGTGTAATGCAATGCCGTAATTTTAGAAAGAGATATTTGATCGATAAAAGTAATCACTTTATCCAATTGATGTGCACCGATGGTAGAGATTACTTTTCGGGTTTCTACTTCAACCTGCACTCCATTCTGATCGGTAAACGAAACAATATAATGATTTTCAAAGTATTGAACCGAAAGATTTGAGATCCCAAGCTGAATATTTTCTTTTCCAATTTTCTTTTGCAATGCATCGGTTAACTTTGAAAGCCCTCCGACTACAGAAAAAACATCCCGACTTACCTTCTTCTCTTCATCGGTTTTGGGTTCAAATTTTTTCTTAAAAGAGCCTTTGATAAAACTGCCATATTGCTGTTCAAGATTATACAATTTGGGCAGTGCATATTTTGGCACAAGACGATTAGGATCACCTGCATAAACTCCAAGTATAAAAGGATCAATGGCATAATCGAGAAAACTTTGTCCCAACCTCCTTTTAACCATATCTGCCAGAGTTTCTTCAGGGTTCTTTCCAGCCTTGCGAAAAGGTTCACCAAGGATCCTTAGTTTATCTTTCAATGTAAACAAAGGGGTTTTAACTGCAGTCATGAGCGAAGAGGGCAATGCTTCCCACTGATTATTTTTCAGGATATAGCGTTTCTTTACATTTTCATTGGCATTCTCGATTTCACATTCGTCTTTGAGGTCTTCAAAGAGACGCAATACTTCTACATTTCCAATGACACCGGAGTTGGGACCTTCTTCATAGAGAAATCCTTTCTCGTTGACTGTATTGATGACACCTCCTACCCTGGTTGCTTTATCGAGCATCAGGAAATCCACACCACTCTTTTTCAAATGATGCGCTGTGGTGAGTGCAGTTAAACCTGCTCCGAGAATTATAACATCTTTCATAACCTATTTTCTTACAATGTCTTCCAATAACCTGATAAATGTTTGATCTGCTTCAGGGATTATTACTCTGGATACATGAGTAAATCCGGGTTCGGCTATTGCAAACGGAACTATTACCTGATCGAGATCGTATAAGGTTTCAAGGTTTTCGTTTACAAAACTGATTGGGATAATTACAATTTCCTTTTTCCCAGCTTTCGCCAGGATCTTCAGACTCACCTTCACATCGGGACCTATCCATTTCCCACTTCTCATTCCTGACTGATATGCCACTTCGTAATCAAGCCCAAGTTTCCGGGATATCAATGTTGCACTTTCTCTGATTTCACGTGGATAGGTATCCCCATTTCTAACCATGTACTCAGGAATAGAGTGCGCACTAAACAACAGGAATGGGTATTTCAGCCTATTGTGCTGAATATGTGCAGTGATAATATTAGCCCAGAAATTCACAAATCCATCATGTTGATAGAAACATTTTTCTAAATGAATATCAAAAGATTCTTCTTTATTCATTACTCTTTGAATATCATCTAAAACGCTTCCAGTGGTTGAAAAACTTGATTGAGGATACATGGGAATAATGGTAACTTTACTGATACCATCATTTTTGAAAGAAAGCAAGCTTTCTTCTATTGTTGGAGAACTATATGAAAATGCCATTCTCACTTTGTAATCCGGATTGAGTTCTGCCTGAAGTGATTTCACACTTTTAAATGTGGCATCAATGATCGGGGTACCTCCTATCAGTTCATACTTCTTCCATGACTTTTTATATCGTGAATTGCTGATAATAAATGAAAGCATTTTCCGGACCGTATTCCCAAAAGGAAGTATTCTCGGATCCATGAACATGCTGGACAGAAAAGATTTCATCTCTTTTTCAGTCCTTGCTCCTCCCATATTTACCAGCAATACTCCTGTCATACTGTTTTAGAATAGATGTTTTCACCTTTTTTGAGTGCAGGATCAAGTGCCATTGCTATATTACGCGCAAACATCAATCCATTGTCATGTACCTTAATCTGTTTGTTGTCAAAATACATCAGGTCATCAAGGATAAAGTCAAGGAACTTTATCGGTTCAAACTGAATGATATGTTTTAACTCATCAACTGTCAGATCAAACTGACCTGCAATCTCTTCGAATACCAGTAATCCATTACACATGATGCTGTTGATCACTGCTCTTACAATCTGTTCGTCACGACTTAAAGCATAACCCCGCTCGATGGCAAATCCGGTCTCTTCAATGGCTTTCATATAAGGCATGAAGTCTTTGATGTTCTGAGCATAGGCTCCCCACAACTGACTGATTGAAGAGGCTCCGAAACCATAAACCTGTCCGGTTGTCTCAAGGGTACAATAGCCCTGAAAGTTTCTATGCAACTTTTTATGCTTAAATGCTTGTGCCAATTCATCATCAGGCAGGGCAAAATGATCAATCCCAATTGAGATATAGCCGCTCTCTTCCAACTGATGAATGGAGTTGATCAGCATGGTCATTTTTTCATCTGCAGATGGTAACCCTATCTTTTCAAGCTGCAGCTGTGCTGATTTCACCCATGGAACATGAGCATAGGAAAATGTAACAATGCGGTCAGGTCTTATTTCAATGGCCTGTCTGAGGGTCTCAGCAAAACTTTCAACAGTCTGCAGGGGTAATCCATAAATGAAATCAAGATTGATACCGCGAAATCCTTTGGTTCTCAAATAAGCAACGATATCTTTAACCGGATGCTTGGGCCCCTTACGGTTAACAGCTTTCAAAACATCTTCTCTGAAGTCCTGGATTCCCAGACTCATGCGATTAAAGCCCATCTCGGCCAGCTGATCGATATGGGGATAGTCTAGATAAGCCGGACTACATTCCATGGCAATCTCAGCCTTTTCATCAATAATAAAGATCCCTTTGATGTGATCCATGATCTCACGGATATAGTTCATGGAAATTGAATTGGGAGTTCCTCCACCCCAATGGATCTGTGTGACCTTCCTATTCAGATCCAACAATGAGGATACATTATTTATCTCCAGTTTTACGGCTTCAATATACCGTTCAACAATTGATTTCTTTTGGGTAATGACTGTTGTACAACCACAGAAGTGACATTGCTGTGGACAGAACGGGACATGAAAATACAAGGATATATTTTCCGGAGTCTGATTGTTTGAAGCTTTAATCTGTGCTTTAAAATCAGAAGTTGTAAATTCTTTCGTAAAGTAGTTCGCAGGTGGATAGCTCGTGTATCTTGGTCCCGAAACATTGTATTTATTTAGAAATTCACTGCTTATTTTCATCTTGCTAACTCCTTTCCCAGTTAGTTTGTTTTACCCAGTCGACAACCAGTTTAGCATTTTCAAAAGGAATGCCTGGAATGAAGCCATGTCCCAGATTGAATATCCAGTTTTGATTTTTTGATCCGAAAGGAATGTACTTTACAAGTGATTCAATGATGGTATCCTTATCTGCCAAGAGAAGTCTGGGATCAAGATTTCCCTGAATTCCTATTTCCGGATTAACCATGCTTCGTGCTTCTTCAATTGGTGTCTGCCAATCTATGCTTAAGAAATCGGTGTCCTCAGGTTGAATATGCATGATACCTGTTCCCAATCCTTTTGGAAGAAATATGACCGGACAACCTGCTTTTTTCACCGCAGACGAAATCTTACGCACATAAGGCATGATCATCTCGAAATAGAACTCTGATGGAATCAGTCCTGCATGAGTTTCAAAGATCTGAAATGCAGAGACACCATGCTTTACCTGGCTAAGCGCATATTCTACAGATAATTCTGTGATCAAAGAAAGCAATTTATGCGCCAATGCTTTATTCTGATACAATAAAGCCACAGCATCTGGGAATGTGTGGTTGGTACCCAAGCCCTGCACCATATAACAAAGTGTAGTAAAAGGGGCCCCACAGAAGCCTATAAGGGGGATATTCGATGGACGGGTCTTCAACACTTCATCAATCACATCATAGATATAATCCAGCTTTGAAGCATCCGGATTTAAAGCACTCAATGGATTAGCCATTTCTTTCAAAGGATTCTCAAACATTGGTCCCGACTCTGTAAAAGTCATATTCATGCCAAGAGCAGCAGGGATCACCAGTATATCTGAAAACACAATGGCAGCATCAACACCCAGATCGCGAACAGGCAGCAAGGTTACTTTTGCAGCCAGTTCCGGAGAATGCATCAGTTCTTCAAAACTATATTGCTTGCGCATATCGAGATAAGATGGCAATACCCTTCCAGCCTGCCGCATAAACCATACAGGTGGACGTTGGGTTTTCTCACCCTTCAATGTTTTTAAGAAAATGCTTTCTTTCATTATTATAATTGTTGTAATGCCTTCAGATTTGCTGCAATAATTCTTTCAATATCATGGTCTGTGTGTGCATAAGAAACAAACAGACACTCAAACTGTGAAGGAGCAAGATAAATACCGCTTTCAAGAGCCATTTTAAAATAGGCTGCATACTTCCAGGTATCCGATTTCATGGCTTCTTTCAATGAAGTCACTTGCTTCTCGTTAGTAAAGAACAATGTCATCATTGAGCCAACGCGGTTAATAACACCTTTTACGCCTGTCAGTTCCAGATTCTTCAACAAACCCTCATGCAGCCTGGCAGCCTTTCTTTCCAGTTCCTGGTAGAAGTCCGGAGTTTCATCAATAAGTCTTAACATTGTAATACCTGCAGCCATAGCCAACGGGTTGCCTGACAAAGTACCGGCCTGATATACAGGTCCTTCAGGAGCAAGCATCTCCATAATCTCTTTGCGACCGCCATAAGCACCTACAGGAAGCCCACCTCCGATGATTTTACCCAGCGTTGTTAAATCAGGCATCACATCGTAATACTCCTGAGCTCCACCTTTGGCAAGTCTGAAGCCTGTTATGACCTCATCAAAAATCAACAGGGCTCCATATTTTTTAGTGATCTCTCTTAAGCCTTGCAAAAAACCTTTTGAAGGAGGAACTACACCCATGTTGCCTGAAACCGGTTCAACAATTACTGCAGCTATCTCATTTCCCTTTTCACGGAAAAGGGCCTTGACAGAATCGAGGTTATTGTATTCAGCTATGAAAGTATCGTGTGCAGTGTTAACAGTAACACCCGGGCTGTCGGGAAGACCAAGTGTGATGGCACCCGACCCTGCATGGATCAGAAAACTGTCTCCATGTCCGTGATAATTGCCTGCGAACTTCACAAAACCATCTCTCTTGGTATATCCCCTTGCCAGTCTGATTGCGCTCATGGTGGCTTCTGTTCCAGAGTTTACCATGCGGACTTTCTCAACTGAAGGAACCATTTTAACGATCAGTTCAGCCATTTCTGTTTCATACTCCGTCGGGGCGCCATAACTGGTCCCCTTCTGAGCGGCTTCATTGATTGCCTTTAATATCGCTTCGTGAGCATGGCCAAAGATCAGTGGTCCCCAGGATGCCAGGAAGTCGATGTATTCGTTTCCATCAATGTCGGTAATCACAGTTCCTTTGGCCTTGCTTATGAAGACAGGGTTTAAGTTAACACTCTTAAATGCTCTCACAGGTGAATTTACACCTCCGGGAATAGATTCCTGAGCGCGTTTAAAAGCTGTTATACTCTTTGAATGGTTCATAATTAATGTTTTACTTTTTCCCGTTTAAGATATTGGCTGCTTCGACGGCATGATAAGTAATGATAATATCGGCACCGGCACGCTTGATAGATGTCAGGATTTCCATCATCACTCTTGGTCCGTCAATCCATCCCTTTTCAGCCGCGGCCTTCAACATTGAGAACTCTCCACTTACATTATAAGCAGCTACAGGCATATTGAATTCATTTTTCACACGATAAATCACATCCATATAACTCAATGCAGGTTTTACCATGACGATATCTGCACCCTCTTCGATGTCGAGCTCGACCTCTCTCAATGCCTCGTCCGAATTGGCAGGATTCATTTGATAGGTTGACCTGTTACCAAACTTAGGTGCGCTTTCAGCAGCTTCGCGGAATGGACCATAGAAACCAGATGCATATTTTGCAGAATAAGCCATGATAGGGATCTTAACAAATCCATTGGCATCCAACTGTTCACGGATAATACCAACACGACCATCCATCATATCGCTTGGAGCAATCATATCAGCTCCGGCTTCTGCCAGTGAAACAGATTGTTTTGCCAAAGTGATAAGTGTTGAATCATTATCAACATCTCCGTCTACAATAGTTCCGCAGTGACCATGGGTAGTATATTCACAATTACAGACATCTGCGATGATAAACAGATCCGGTAACTCTTTTTTAATAGCACGGATAGCCTGTTGAACGATTCCATCGTGTTCACAGGCAACGCTGCCATCTTCATCTTTATGAGCAGGAATTCCAAACAACAACACCGCCTTTACTCCGGAGGCATAAATCGTTTTACACTCTTCAACCAATTGATCAACTGACAGCTGATAATTACCTGGCATAGAGTTTATATGGTTTCTCACGTTTGAACCTGTACAAACGAATAATGGCATCACAAAATCGTCAACAGAAAGCTTGGTTTCCGTAACCATTTGTCTCAAAACTCCGTTATATCTCAATCTTCTTAATCTTGTTACTGGAAATGACATAATATTAGTTTTTAATGTTTTGTTTAAATTTTTATAGTTTGCTTTTAAAAAGTAGTCGTTGTCTGGTAGTATTCGATGATTGCATCCCTGAGCCCTTCGGCTGTAGATTTCTTTGCTGTGAACAAAGGTTCAAAGCCTGCATCATGAATAGCTTTAGTTGTTGTTGTCCCTATGCTCACCATTTTTAGTTTTGCGATCAGATCCTCTTCGTAAAATGTACAGAAATGATGAAAAGTAGATGGGCTGGTAAATACGATTAAATCATACTTATCTTTTCGGATGATTTCAAGAATAGTATTGTCAGCACTGTCAGGCATTACAGTCTTATATACATTGATCCTGTAAACCTTATTGGCAACAGATAATCTATCGAACAAAAGATTATCAGCGAGTGACCCAAGCGCAAGCAATATTTTCAGGCTGACATTATTGTGCCTTTCGATAAAAAGATTTACAAGATCTTCAGAGGTATTATCCTCATTGACAAAATTGGGACTGTAACCATAATAGTCCAACTCGATTGCTGTCTTGGCTCCCATTACAGCCATCTTAATCCGTTTTGGCAGTTCTGTATTTCCCTTCAATTCCAAAAGATGCTGAAAGAAATTGGCTACTCCATTTTTACTTGTAAAAAAGATCCAGTCAAAGACTTCTAGATTTTTCATCAGTTCCTGTTCATCCGATCTGAGCTGTGATTTGGTTATTCCAATCATGGGAAGTGGCAATAACTTTGCCCCTCGGGCCTTCAACAAATCAGGCAGAGAATCACCCGACTCCATTGCCCGGGTTGAGATAATAACCTTACCTCTTAATGGCAAATAGGCCTGAGAGTATTGTAGGTTTTCGTCTCTGATGGCTTTTAATATTTCATTCCCACCTTTTTTAAAAAGGCTGGTAGCCAACCTGACAGACAATTCAACAGCCTGACCGACATGTCCATCAATCGTTTCTTTAAGATACTTACTACCATCAATGCTCGAAACAAAACCAGTCATATGAAACTTATCACCTTCAATCTTAGTATAACTACCTACAGGAATCTGGCATCCCCCTTCTAGTGTTCTTAAAAAGGCCCGTTCTGCATCAGTTGCAGTCATCGTATCAACGTCATTGATCTTATCAACCATTGCTTCGATAAATGGATCATTTTCTCTGATTTCAATCGCTATAGCACCCTGGCTACAAGCCGGTATCATGCTTTCAAGATCTATCAGTTCTGAGATATATTCATCCAGATCGAGTCTCTGTAAACCCACAGCAGCCATCACCATTACATCACAATATCCTTCCTGCATTTTTCGGATCCGGGTATTCACATTTCCACGGATCTCTATAATATTGAAATCTTTGTTGATCCGTAACAACTGAGCTTTACGTCTCAGGCTTGAAGTTGCAATGACATCATTGACTGTCAGATCGTTTATTTTCCGGTTGTTCAGACTGATGAGTGCATCCCGTATTTCACCACGTTTCAATACAGCTCCCAACCTTGCTCCTTCAGGAAATGTAGTAGGCAGATCCTTCAGACTATGAACAGCCATATCGATTTCATGATTAAACATGGCCACCTCAAGCTCTTTGGTAAAGAGCCCTTTATCGCCAATCTTGGAAAGTGGAACATCAAGAATCTTATCACCCTTGGTTTTGATTATTTCAACAACAAATTCGATGTGTGAAAACGATTTTTCCAGTTCCTTTTTTACTTTATATGCCTGAAGTAATGCTAATTTGCTTCCTCGGGTACCAATATGAATGGTTCTTTTCATTCTTAGTTCGCCTTAAAAAGTTTGTTGACCACACCAATATATTCCTGCTGACGACCGTTATCTGTAACAGACTTGACGCTTTGTACCATTAAAGCAATGAATTTATTGGTAATCAGTTTCCCGAATTCCATAGCTTTCTCACATTCTTCTTCATCCTTGTTCTTCACAAATCTTTCAAGTTCTGCCTTGTGAAGATCATGGAAACAGGCACAAATGCTTTGAAAAGTCTCGGTCAGTGATCTTGAATGATGCCATGTTTCGAATTCAGCAACAGCATCTTCGATAATTTCTTTAGCCTGACTGATCTCGCCACGTCTCTTTTCAAGATTCTCTTCAATTACTCCGTTTAATGCATCGATATCATAAACATTAACATTTTCGATGTCGCCTATTTCATGAGCAACATTGCGTGGAACTGAGAGATCCAAAAAGAACAGCGTCCGGTTATCTCTTGCTTCCATTGCTTTACGGACAATGCTCTCTGTAAATAATGGCTTTTTTGATGCAGTCGATGTAATCACAATATCGTTTTCGAGAAGTAACTCCTCCAGTTTATCAAATTCTTTGGCTTCGCAATTGTATTTTTCAGCCAACTCACAAGCCTTTTCATAGGTCCTGTTCACGATAGTAAAGAGCTTGCATTCTTTTTTAATCAGATGCAATAAGGTCAGTTCACTTGTTTGTCCTGCACCAACCAGTAAAACAGGATGTGAAGGGAGATTTTGTAATTTCTTCAAAGCAAGTTCCACAGCAGCATAACTGATCGAAACGGCTCCTTCGTTTAATGTGGTGTCAGTTCTCACTCTCTTGCCTGCTTTCAATGCAGTATTGAATAGTCGAATTAGAACAGTGCTGTGCAGTTTATGTTTTTCGCTGATATTGTATGCGTCCTTTATCTGACCGACGATCTGATATTCGCCCAGTGCCATGGAATCGAGGCCAGAGACAACGGTAAAGAGGTGACGTGCAACCTCTTCATTTTTCATTTTATAAAAATATTTTCCTACATTGAGATCGGTCTTGCGATATGAAGACAGGATTTCCTGAAAAACCTCTAAATCTGTAGTGGGATGATTATCTTCAACTTCATAATAAATTTCTGTTCTATTGCATGTCGATAAAACTATAGCGCCCAGTATTCCTTTATCCCTGAGCAGATTGACAAATCTTTTAATATCTTCTTCACAGAATACAAATCGTTCTCTCACCTCTATTGGCGCAGATTTATGATTTAATCCCAACAGTCCTATCATGATTTAAAAATATTTGTTTTTTTATTGTTAATGCAATAGTAGAGACAACATTCTGAAGAACTTCTGAAGATGGTTGTTAAAAAATGAAAAAAAATTATTTTTTAGCAAGTTTTATAAGAGATATGGAATATGTCTACACCAGCGAGGCCATGGCCGAGGGATATCGGACCTTTCCATAAGGTTAATCCCCCTTTTCAAATGCCGAAGGCATGAAAGTATTATAGCAACGATTTAACGTCTTCAAGAAAATGCCGAAGGCATGAAAGTATTATAGCATTGAATGAATGGCACAAACGAACCCCGAAGGGGTGAAAGTATCTAATATATAATACTTTCACCCCTTCGGGGTTCACGTTTTGGATCCTTTTGCTATAATACTTTCATCCCTTCGGGATTGAAGATGAAGTCCCTTTTGGAATACACATTAAATATTACATTCATGATGTTATTCCAAGACTACCCTTGAATGAAATCCACCCTGATACAATGCAAATCATTCTGATAGCTATAATTCAATTTAAAATCATAAACCTCACAAATCTTCTGGACTATTGACAATCCCAATCCAAGCGACTCTTTTGAAGATGACGATTTATAAAAGCGTTTAAACAGATCTTCAGGATTGGTCTCAAGGGCAGAACCTGAGTTCGAAATCACCAGATATTTTCCGGTAAGCTCAATGATTATCTTTCCACCTTCAATATGATGATGATGGTAATGATCAGGATTGTCATAATTAAAAAAATACGGATAATCAGATTATCAGTCTCTTCGAGCGATTTAAAGATCTGGATATAATATTTCTGGTTATCAAAATTCATCACAAAACCATGCTGTCTGAATGCCTCATATCTATTCTCCGATTTATTGAATATCAGGGTATCGTAATAGGTTGAGTAATGTTTTACACTGTTTTTTAATGGAGCGATTCTTATTTTTTCATTCTGAAATGGAGTAATATTAATAAAAGACTGGTCGTAGGCTATCTGATTAATGATGTTGGATTTTCTTTTATCCAATTCATTATTAATATTCCGATCCACCTCTAATCGAAGAAGATAATAGAATGCAATTACTCCAAACAAAAACAAAAACAATGTAAGGGATAACAGGGTAAGACTATTTTTGGTCAGAAGTTTCATTTACAATTTATTAAACAATCACTCTTCTTCATCAACGGTAAATTTGTAGCCCACACCGTAAACCGTTTGAATATAATCCGCACAACCATTGTGGATCAGTTTCCGGCGAAGGTTTTAAATATCTTCTTCACAGAATACAAATCGTTCTCTTACCTCTATTGGTGCAGATTTATGATTTAATCCTAACAGTCCTATCATGATTTTAAAAATATTTGTTGTTTTATTGTTAATGCAATAATAGACACAACATTCTGAAGAACTTCTGAAGTTCATTGTTAAAAAATTAGAAAATGGGATTTCTTTGCAAGTTTTAAAATAGATGTGGAATATCTCTAAATAAGGCAGGACAAAGCTGAGGGATACAGGACAATTCTATAAGGGCAATCCCACTCTTAAACCCCGAAGGAGTGAAATGATTATATAAAACCAATGATTTAAAATGAACCCCGGAGGGGGTTACCTGTGAATAACCCCCAGTGAAACTGGGGGTCAGCAGATAAACGTCTTTCCTAACTCCAAAGGAGTTGCCCACTGGGAAATAAAATGTTTTTGTTTTGGGAGACCCCTATGGTGTCATGTTTTATATTGCATCTTAACCCCCAGTTTCACTGGGGGTTATTCACGGAAGACTCCTATGGAGTCCCTCTGGGACTATCCTCCAGTAAAATCCACCCTGATACAATGCAAGTCAAACTGATAACTATAATTCAATTTGAAATCATAAACCTCACAAATCTTCTGGACGATTGACAATCCCAATCCAAGCGACTCTTTTGAAGATGACGATTTATAAAATCGTTTAAAAAGATCTTCTGGATTGGTCTCAAGGGCAGAACCTGAATTCGAAATCACCAGATATTTTCCGGTAAGCTCAATGATTATCTTTCCACCTTCAATATTGTGACGGATGGCATTTTTGATGAGGTTTGAAAATAGCACTTCTGCAAGATAGGGATTCATTTTAATCTGGACATCCTCATCATAATGTGAATTGATTTCCAACTTTTTCGAAACTATTAAATCCTCAAGAAATTCCAACTGGTAATCAAAAATGTCTCTTGGATAAATCAATTTAGATTCTGGAAACTGTCTGTTTTCAATCTTGGCCAGCAGCAGCAATGTTTTATTTACACGCGAAAGTCTGTTCGAGGCCTCAAAGGCATCCAGCACAGATTTTAATTGCTTTTCCTTTAAATCACCCGATTGAAGCAGCAACTCCATTTTGGCATTAATGATTGATAAAGGTGTTTGTATTTCATGTGAAGCATTTTCAGCATACTCCTTCATGCTACTGTAATTGAGCTTTATACGATCTATCATTTTTATCAACACCCTGTTCAGGTCATCGAATTCTGTAATATCAGACTGGCTCAGCACAAAAGGTTCCTGGGTATTTATATCATAACTGTTGATCTTTCGGATGGTCTCATAAAAATCCCTCCAGATCTGTCCCGAAGAGTAACGGTTAATCAGAATAATGATGACGATGATGGCGATAATCAGGATCGACATGATTAAAAAGATCCGGATAATCAGATTATCCGTCTCTTCAAGCGACTTAAAAACCTGGACATAATATTTCTGATTGTCAAAATCCATCACGAAACCATGTTGCCTGAAAGCCACGAATCTTTTTTCTGATTTATTAAAGATCAGGGTATCGTAAGAGGTGGTGTAATGTTTTATATTGTTTTTAATAGGTGCAATTCTGATCTTTTCATTTTGAAAAGGAGTGATATTTATAAATGACTGGTCGTAGGCTATCTGATTGATAATATTGGCTTTCCGTTTGTCCATCTCATTATTAATATTCTGATCCACTTCCAGTCGAAGAAGATAATAGAATGCAATCACACCAAACAAAAACACAAACAATGTGAGTGACAATAGTGTAAGGCTATTTTTGGTAAGAAGTTTCATTTACAATTCCTTAAATTTTCAGTCCTCTTCATCAACAGTAAATTTATAACCCACACCATAAACCGTTTGAATATAATCCGCACAACCATTACTGATCATTTTCCGACGAAGGTTTTTAATATGTGTATAGATAAAATCATATGAATCCGCTGAATCCATGTAATCGCCCCACAGATGTTCAGCCAGTCCGGTCTTGGTGATCACCTTGTTCTTGTTCGAAACGAAAAACATCAGCAACTCGTACTCTTTTCGGGTAAACTTCATTTCCTCGCCATGAATAAAGACCTTGTATTCATCGGGCAGAAGCCTGATTTCATTGACAATGATTTCATTTCTTCCACTGAAACTGATTCTGCGGTTCACAGATTTCAGCAAAGCATTGAGTTCTGCCAGCGAGAAAGGTTTGGTAAGATAATTATCAGCTCCTTTTTCCAAACCTTCAATCCTGTTTTCTAATGAATTACGGGCTGAAACAATGATAATTCCCGAAGTGATGGATTTCTCTTTAATCAGTTTGATCAGATCAAAACCGCTGCCATCGGGCAAATTGATATCGACTATCAGACAATCATATTCATAGAGATTGATCTTTTCAACCGCGTCCCTGTATGTATAGACGGCTTCACAGATATGCCGCTCTTCCAACAAATATTCTTCGATTGAATTCGACAAAGCCTTTTCATCTTCAATGATCAATATCTTCATTAAAATTTACATTTTAAAAATAAATGTTTCAATGATAAACAACTTTTGGGCAAAATTGATTACCTGACTCCATGAACTTTCATGTCAATGATATAGACCGATTTTGAAGCCGTGATAAACAATTTATCCAGATTCTTTCCTCCAAAACAGACATTTGCAGTCCACTTCTCATCAATTGGAATCTGTTCTATCTGTTCGCCTTTAGAATTGAACACCGTAATCCCCTTTTCATTGGAAATGTAAAAGTTGCCCTGATTATCAATGGTCATGCCATCTGAATTCTTCTCACACATGACCTTTCTGTTTGTCAGCAAGGCATCAGATCCAATATCATACCTGTAAATCTTCCGGTCTGCTATATCAGAAACATATAAATATTGGTTATCCCCTGTCCCGATAATTCCATTCGGCGTTTTAAAATTATCGGCAGCACGGGTCAATTTCTTTTTATCGGGAGAAAGATAATATACACATTGACCGTCCTGTTCCGAAACCATGCTGCGTTTCCAGTAATCGCGTTTA
>Ga0209429_10001426_pt1 | contig 14737 bp, 12 predicted proteins | sample BarGraNGADG00212_3_FD_184493 | JGI IMG/M metagenome (GOLD analysis project Ga0209429, IMG submission 184493) | Arctic peat soil microbial communities from Barrow, Alaska - Barrow Graham LP Ref core NGADG0004-212 (SPAdes) (version 2) | ecosystem: Environmental > Terrestrial > Soil > Wetlands >... | reverse complement strand
CAAGAGCAGGTCGAGGTCGGCGTGCATCGGAGGCCTCCTGGTCGACGACGCTTCAGCAGCGCCGACTTCGGCCTCTCTGCATCACTTCCCTTGCGCACGCTTAGGCTCGTGGCATCAATCATCTAGCCCGTCCGCCCGCGGCTCGCATCCTGAACGCTCGAGCAAATTGTTCTCACGCGCTCACCCGACGGTGCTGGCCCTGACACACACGCTATCCGGAACAGAGCCCTACGGTTCTTCGCCCCGAAGTCGCTATGCACCGAGGAGCACGAGCGTGGATGCCGAAACCTGAGACGAGACCGGCGGTACACGACGACAGGCTGCCGTGCGGGTCGCGCGACGCGTATGTCTCCAGCGCGCGAGAACTGGGGTTGTCATGGCCGAGAGCCTGCGTGTAACGTGCCACAGACACCTGACTTACAGTGTCCGCAGGGACAACTCGCCCCCCTCCTCAGGTGGACTTGAGGAGGGCCTACTCCAGGCGAAACGCCCGTTGCGCTACGGTGCGAGTTCTGATGCCTCCGCAGCCAGTCGGCCAACCACAGGGAGGAAGACGGGCATGGACACCGACAGTCTGCATGCAGCCACACACATCGCCAGCGACTTCGTGAGTTTGGGCTATGGCAGTCCCGAGGTTTCCAGGAGGGGCGGACAGGGAGGCCCACTTGTCTACGCGGTCTTGCTCCTTGCAGCTGTGCTGCTCACCTTGAGCCTCTGGGCGGCCCCCGCGTCGTCCGCGACTACCGCATCCAAGGCCCTCCGATTCGTCGTAGTGAAGCGCTCGACGACGCACACGGTCGTCAAGCGCGGCTCTGTCAGACTCGTGGTGAGACTCAGCAGCCGTTTCGCTTCTGTGCACGGAGTGCCGCGCTACCGTGTGATTAGGCGGGCCAGGACCTACTGGCAGCTGATGCCGGTCGTCAGCGTTGTCGCCCATGGCGCAACGCTGGACGGGAGGACCGACGACACGGCGGCAATCGCGAGAGCGATGCTCGCCGCCGCGGGTGCCGGGAAGGGCGTCTACTTGCCCGCGGGAACGTGTCGAGTGAGCTCGCTAACTGTGCCGACCGGGCTCGCTGTCTTCGGCGCGGGCATGGACCGGGCTTGGCTCAAGGGCCATCTCGCCTTCGGCAGCAATGAGCTCATCAGCGACCTCAAGATCGGCGACGCCGGCCAGTCTGCGGTCCGCAACAAGGCCGGCGCCAGTGGGACTGTCTTCAGGCGCGTCCACTTCCGCGGCGGCGGCGGCGCTGGCTGGAATGCGCCGGTGATCATGTTGGGCGGGGGCGGCTCCTGCTCCAACATCACCTTCAAGGACTGCGAGGTGGAGCGCAACGTCGGCATCGAGGACTCGTCCTTCAACCGCGGCTACAACGACATCACGATCGACGAGTTCACCAACAACCACGTCTCCGACATCACTTTCGACGGCTGCCACGTCGGCGTCACGAATGGTGTCGCGACCGGCTCGCCACGCATGGGGCTGGAGTGCTGGGCTGCCCACGGGTCCGGCATCGGCTGGCACAATATCACCGTGCGTGGCTGCGTCTTCGAGGCAACCGCCATCCACCAACTCGACTTCTCCTGCTACGGCGACTCCGGTCAGGCGACCGGCGTCATGGTGGAGGACTGCACTTTCAAGGGCGGTGGCCTCGACGTGAAGGGCGCCCTCTGGGGCTACGCCATCTGTCTGGAGTGGCCGTTCGACGTGACCATCCGCAACAACCACTTCCACCGCTGCCACGAGGCGGCCATCTTCGACAACAACTACGGCCAGTCGCACGACACCCGCTGGCGAATCACCGGCAATACCTTCGACTGGGACACCACCGGAGGAGGCATAACCGCCCGTCGCGGCATCGTTGTCATCTCCGGCGCGAACAACATCATCACCGGCAACAGGTTCGACTGGCACGGCGTGTTCTCCGGCTGGGCCACGAATGGTTGTGTGGAGCTCGGAGGTGCCAACGCGACCGGCAATACGGTTACCGGCAACACCTTCCACATAAGCCAGATGCAGGCAGTCTCCAATCAGTGGGGCGGGGCGACCGGCAACACTACCTCTCCGAACACGGTGACTCGCCAGTAACGAGATGCAACTTCGAGTGTCATGGGACACGAGAGATCCGAGAGCCCAGGCTCGACGCCTGACCTGCGTTGCCATGATGAAGGGGTCACGGCACCTCGGTTGTCGGGACCCGTGCTGGTCTCGGCTAGTGCGACGCCGCCGACAACACCATCTCGCCGAACAGGGTGGTCTGCCCCCGAGCATCTAGACCCCGCGGCTACACCCAAACTCGTACTAGGTCTTTTGTACGAGGACGTCCTGAACCCGCGACTGGCGCCGACTCACTGCTACTGCATGCGCCCAACACGCCAGTCTCCGGCCCCGACTTGCGACAGGCTTGCACCCTGAGCAAGACGGTTCTCGCTACCGGCCGCGCTGAGTTCATCGGTTCGCATGTGACGGACGGACTTCTGGCCGACGGACACCACAGCGTGGTCGGGTCTGACTCGTTCGAGGCCTACTACTCGCGCGCCGACGAGGACAGGAAGGCCCACGGCAGCGGTCCGACATGGCCTTCAACAAGGTCATGCGAGCCAAGCTGGAAGACCGTGACATCGTGGTCTACGGCGACGGAACACAGACCCGCGCCTTCACCTACGTGGACGACATCGTCGATGGGCTGATACTCGCCCATAAGGCTGCGGCCGGCACGATCTTGAACATCGGCGGCGGGAACCGAGTGAGCGTCATCGAGGCGATGGCGACGCTCGGCAATGCAATGGGGGTCAAGCTCCGTCTTCAGCTGCGGTCGCGGAGGCTGGGGATGCTTGAGACACATGGGCGGATGCTAGAAGAGCAAGGAACTCGACAGGCTGCCGGCACACGACGAGGCTCGCAGCTGGAATGGCACGGGAATGCGCCTGGATGACGGGAAGGGGCAGCGTAGTCTGACAACTCCCGCGACATCCCATTCCGATGACGACTGGAAGAAGCAGCTCCAGACAATTCGGCCAGCGATCCGGCTCTCGGCGGGCGCGAACTCCAGCTCATCTCGGACTGGTTGCGCACCGGCTGAGCATCCTCAGTGTGGAGAAACGGGTGGCCCCATGGTCCCCGCTGGGACATCACGCCTAGGGCGTGTCCCCGGTTGCGGAGTCTGCTCGGGAACACAACTGTACTCGGTCAGTAGCGCAGGGGCTGCAGGCGCTCGCAGCCGGTCTGGAGAAGCCGCATCATCTCGGAGTGCAGCGTTCAATGGAGCACATTCGAGCTTCCCCATCCTGGGACTTCCTGCTGTGCGATGACCGTCCATTCGGTTTCACCGATTCCTGTGTTGACGCGACTCGGGAGTTCTTCGCGCAAGTCGCGAAAGGATGTAGAGTCCTGCAGATGGAGCGGCAACTCATCTCATGCGCCGGACCCACGACAGCCCTCGAACTCTACCCATGAGCGACTCGAAGGTGGTCCTACTGGTGGACTGGGTCGTCGGCGACAACGCGTTCTGGTTGAGCGAGCTACTGGCGGAACGCGGTTCTCAGGTAGTCACCTTGGGCATTCCGGACTACTCCATGCGTAACCGCGAAGTGAAGTGGCGGAAGGTGCTGCTCTGGTGGCAGTACCTGGTCCTGGGCTATCGAGGTGTCCAACTCGCCCGGCGATCTTCTGCAATCGTCGTCTCATGGAACTTCATCCCGGGTATCTTCGCGGTACTAGTCTCCAGGATCCTCCCGAGTCCACGAGTCCGCGTTGTCTCCCTGAACGCCATTGCTTATCGCAAGGGAACGATCTACGACTTCGTCAGAGGACTCATGTACCGAACGGCGTTCGCGTCTGGGCGTTTGTGGTTGACCGTCAACTCGGAGGAAGTTCGGAGGCTCTATGAAGAGCAATTCGGTTTCCTGCCGGAGCGCGTCGAGGTCCTGCACGACTGCTGGACACGTGACTATGAGCTCGGAGACCCCGGCAGGCGCGACGAGGGTCACATCTTTGTGGGAGGGGAAGCAGCTCGCGACTGGCCGCTCGTGCTCGAAGTCGCGGCGCGACGCCCGAAGGTGCGGTTTGAACTCGTCGCTCGACGCAAGGACTGGCCACCGGCTGCCACGTGTCCCCCCAACGTCCATCTTCAGTTCGACACGGTCCACAAGGAGTTCTACCGTCTCGTGGAAGGCAGTCGTCTCGTTCTGATTCCCCTGAGAGACACGATGACCGCTGGCCTCATCGTCCTCATGCGCGCTGCTCTCCTGGGGCGCCTCGTACTGGCCACGCGCACTCCAGCAACACTGGCGTGCTACCCCCCGGAACTGGAGCATTTGCTCGTCCGCACTGGAGATGCGATTGGCTTCTGCACTCTGATCGATGCTTTGTGGCACGACGATGACGTGCGGATAGAGGCTGCCCAGTCGCTTCAAGACCACGTGTATGCGAGCAGGACTCCCGACGGGTTCGCTGATTGCGTCGCAGACCTTGTTCATCGGGCTAGGGGCGCGTCGACCGCCCAGTGACCCGTTCGCTGGTCGCCGAGGGGCCACTCAGGGCATCAACTCGTCTGATGATCCAGGCAGCCAGCCCAGCGTTTCCGGCGCGGTAGCCGGCCCCGTCGAGACGGTTCCGTATCTCCCGCCAGACTTCACCGCCTCGCGCTTTGGTGACGGTGCCGAGCAGCAGAAGAGCTCCGAGAGCGAGCTGGACAGAAAGGATGCCGGGCGCCGGCCACCCCAAGCGGGTCAGCCCAGCGCTGAGGCCAAACAGGGTCAGCCCTGTGATGAGGCCTGCAGGGAGCCCTATCGAATAGGCGCTCCACAGGTCGGCTGAGCCAAGGCCGAGAATGCGCCTCATCACTGGCAGGTAGGCGACGTGCGTGAAGAGCTCGGACAGGGCGAATGCCGCGGCGATCCCCACGATGCCGTACCGCGAAAGGACGGTCAGGAGGGCTGCGAACCAGGCAATGCGGGCGGCCGTGATCGCGATCTTCACATTCAGGGTGGCTGTGGCCTCGCACATGATGGCACTAATGTGCGTGAGCATTGTGAACGGAACGGCCAGCGCCAGAACGGCGAGCACCGGCACTGCCCCGGTCCATTGGCCACCCAGCAGCGTCAGGATTACCTGGCGAGATGCCCCGGCGATGCCCCAGGCAATCGGCATCCCAATCGCCGCGACCACTGTGATGGTAACCACGTAGACCGATCTCAGTCGGTCCCGATCGTTCTGGAGACGACTGAATCCAGGCATGAGGACACGGGCGAGACTGAGCAGGAAGTAGTTCAGAGGGACACTCGCCAGGTTCGTCGCACGAGTGTAGAGCCCAGTCGCTCCTGCTCCCAGGTAGTGACCCGTCCACAGGGTATCGAGCGTGCCGGCTATGGCCTGACCAACGCCGATCAGAGAGACTCGTCCGCCGAAAGAGTAGATGGCCTTGAACGAGCCCCAGTTCAGGTTGAGACCGATCTCGTGGCGACAGAGGAGGGTGTAGACAGCCGCGACGAGCGCGCCGGCGCTGAGCGAGGCGGCGACCAGGCTCCAAGCTCCGAACCCCGAAATGGCCATCACCAGGCCGACGAGAGCGTAGCCGACCACCCACGAGCCGATCTCCGTCAGCGCGATGGCGCGAAAAGCAAAGCGGCGGAGCAGCAGACCCTCCGTCGTTCCCCTCAGGCCACCGATCACGAAGTTGAGCGACATGACGCGGGTAACGGTCACCACTCCCGGGGTGTCGGGGAAGAGAAGGCCGGCGAATGGTGCCAGGGCGATGAAGAGGAGGCAGAAAGCCGCACCCATGAGCAGCGAGGACGTGAACGCAGTGTGCGCGTCGTGCGTGCTCAGGTCGGCCTTCTGGATGATTGCCTGGCCGGCGCCCAACATAGCGAAATACTGTCCGTAGTAGAGCAAGACGCCGGCCATCGCCACGAGGCCGAAGGCGCTCGGCGTGAGTAGGCGGGCGAGCACCGCCGTCACGCCTATCTGCATCGCCAGGGTCACGATGGTGGCGACATAGCTCCACTTCAGGCCGTGGATGGTGGAGGAGGTCAGGCTTTCTGACATACCGTGCTTCGCCCGGCGGGCGGCCTCACTGCCGACGGGCTGTGGGAGAGGTTGTCCCGCTCGAACTCGTCAACCTGTCCGAGGCGCTTGCCCAGGGGCAGGGCGAACCCCGCGAAGACCGCTCGTATGACAACGACCTCGCCGGGCACCTCGTCAGTCTCTACAAGACCGGGGGTCATCCGCCACAAAGGGCCCTGGGAGTTCGAGGAGGTCGAGTTCGCCACGCGGGAATGGGTCGACCGATTGACCCACCGCCGTCTGCTCGAGCCCCTCGGCCAAGTCCCACCGGCGTGGCTTGGGCAGGCGTACTACCATCACGCCGCTGCCAAGGAGGAGGAAGGACTCAAACAAGCCGCCCTCCGCTGGACCCGGAGCGGGTCGGTCCACGAGATCGTGAGCAACAGGGCAGGCAAGGCCTTCCGTACCGCCAATCTTCTGGTGGATGCCATGTGTGTCGAACGTCAGGAGATTCCCCGGACCGGAGGCCCACCATCTCCCCGCCCGGTCTCGCGCTCTCTTGTACTCCTTCGCGGCTCCTCACTCAAGCCTAGAGGCCTTCCTTGGTCGTCACCTGGACCCGGCCGGTCCTGCCTTGTTTGTGTATCCGGAAGCAAGAGGTCAGGAGGTGATCGAGGACCCCTTCGGGTAGTGCAGCCTTCGGGAACAGTTCGTACAGTGCCTCGTCAGGCGGCCGGCGGCCTGACGTATTCCACCAGATAGGTCACGGGCAAGAAAAGCAAAGCAGATAGGCTGAAGCCGACGGTGCCCGGCCCAGCGCCTGGCCTCGGCGAGACGGCCGGCCACAGGCTGCCGCGCCGCCCAATTGCGCCTGTACTGAGCCTTCGCCTGCACCTGCTGGCCGCGCCCGAGCCTTTGCGCTCGCCGGTCTCGCTCCCCAGTATGTGCAAGGGATCAGATGGTTGACCCACGCGCATGGCCTCAGGCGCAGTTGTCGACCGGCACCCGGCTGGTGCGCACCCTCGGTGGATGGGGCGCTCCCTAACCAAGATGGGATCATGAGACGCTGTGGTATGCTCCTCGGCGTGGACGCCCGGGCAACCAGTATCCTTCAACGGCTGCGCCACGTACGAGATGTCGTGAAGGGCAGCATCTACAGGCCCTTGGCAATGGTTGCAGAGGCTTCATCGTCGCGAGACGTGATTCTCGAGGACGTGCGTGCCTGGACGGAATACTGGCCGCAAGACGATGAGGTGGTGATGGTCGCGCGAGAGCAGCTGGTCTTCCTCTTGGCCGAGAGCCCCGCATTCCGCAATCTCCTCTACTACCGTTTCTCCCACGGACCCAGCATATGGGATCGAATGGCGCTGCCTGTCCTGAGGACGATCTGGAAGCCGGAGCCGACTCTCCACATGTTTCCAGACTCGCTCGGGCCGGGATGCCGCGTTCTTCATGGCTGGAGCACCTCCGTCGCGGCCAAGTCCATCGGCCGCGGTTTCTTCGTAGGCCCGCAGGTCTGCATCGGCTATTCAGAAGCCAACAAGTATCCGACAATTGGCAATGACGTGAGCGTCATGGCCGGTGCCCTCGTGCTTGGCGACATCACGATCGGTGACGGCGCAGTGATCATGGCGGGCGCCGTCGTGCTCTCCAACGTCGCGCCGCACACGAGCGTCGCCGGCGTGCCGGCGCGGCCAACCATACATCGTGACCCGATGGCTCTCTCCAATCGCGCCGGTGGCGCCGCAAGCGAGTAGCCGACCGGATCCCCACTCAGCGCGGTCGAGGTCGCCTACGATCTCACGTGACTAGACTCATGAGCAGCCGCTCGTAGGAATCGACCATACGCTCGGCCCCATGATTCGCCGACACCCAGGTACGCGCGGCGTCGCCCATCGCCTGGCGTGCGTCCGGACTCCTCGCCAAGCGAGCAAGCGACGCCGCCATCCCCTCCACGCTACCCTGAGCCACGATCTCTCCGGTGAGTCCGTCTGCGATGACTTCCCTGATCCCACCGATGTCCATAGCAACGACAGGCACTCCGCAGGCCTGCGCCTCAAGCAGCGCCATCGGGAAAGTTTCCACAGCATCCGACACGAGCACTACGACATCGCATGCCGAATAGGCTGGTACCGTGTCCTGAACGCCGCCGGGGAATCGCAACCAGCGATGAACTTCGCTGAGTGAACCCAGTCGCCTGTTCTCATCAAGAAGAGGACCGGCGCCGATCGCACAACCCCACGCGGGAACGCCGGCCTGTCGCAACAGGCCTACCACATCGATAAAGCGATCATGCCGTTTCTCGGGCCTGTGGGCGGCGACAAGTCCCACGACGAAGTCGTCAGCCGGAAGACCGTGTCTTTCCCGGAAGGCTTGGCCTGCCCGGGCGTCGAAACGGAACCGGCGACCGTCCACTCCGTTGTGGATTACCGTGATTCTGTCAGCCGGGTGCCCCTCCTGGACAAGAGTGGGTATCTGAGCTTGCGCACACGCGATCACCCGAGCGGTGGCAGGACGGAAGATTCGGTTAGTCCAGAGAACTCGACGCCGAAGGGGCCGATTGCTCGAGTGCTCGGCGACCACCAGGGGGCACTGGGCGAGGACCGCGGCGAGTCTTCCCCACGGCGACAAGAGTTCAGAAAGGCAGACTTGCGCTCCGTGGCCGCGAAGAGCGCCGTAGACGTCTGCCGTGATGCGAGCGTCAAGACCCGAGGACCGTCCCAGTTCAACTACTTCAACGTCAGACTGCCAGAGCTCGCGCTGATACGCCCAGGCGCGTTGTTGGAGCACAAGCAGGACGTGGTGACCACGGGCAGCGAGTCCATTCCCGAGATCGAGCACCTGTCTCTCGGCCCCTCCCGGCCAGAAACCGGTCATGTCGATGACGAGCTTCATGCAGCCGTCCGTCCCTGGCGGTGACGCCAACACACGGGAATCATGCCAGCCGATGAGCGGCGACAGCGCATATTGGTGGCTGGCTGCGGCGAGTGGAGTGCTGCGACGTCACGAGGGCATTGTACATCCTGTCTTCGAGCACTCAATGGCGGCGGAGGCCGTCTGGAGGGATAGCGAGCTCGTGCACCACTCCGACCGCGGCGGTTGCCTGTCCACAGAAGCGGGGCAGCACCAACTCCAACTCCTGTACTGGTGGGTTCGATTGTGGCGTCGCCCCGTGCGAGCGCGACGAGACAGTAGGTTGGACAGGGAGATCGCAGCCGTATGCCGAGCTGAATACCGCGTTTGCGGGCCGGACGGGCGACAGGAGGGGGTCCCGGACGTGCGGAGCCAGACAAGATACAATCTGCGGAAGGCTTCGGGATGGCGACGAGGGGATGACTTGCCGGAATGCCGCCTCGACATTGTTGTGTTGGGCGATTGGCTGCGGTTTCCTCACGGCATGGCCGGATCGCAACGCGTCCGTCTGCTGGCACGGGCCCTTCATGAAGCTGGTGCCGATGTCCGCGTTCTTTGTCTCCAGGCCGGCGAAAGGCCGCCGCACGTGGAGAACACCGTGGTGCGGGGGACATATGAGGGGGTGCCCTTCGAGTATGCGACCGGCACCACTGTGCGGCACAGGTCTTTTGCCATGCGGCGTGTCATCGCCGCATGGGGTTGGGCTCACGGTGCTGCCCGGCTCGTTCGGCTACGCTGTGAGGGGCGTCTCGACGTGGTGTACTTATGGTTCTGGGACCCTCCGCCGAGCGTGCGTGAATCCCTGTATCTCGCGCTCCTCAAGCTGCTGGGCGTACCCGTCGTCGGGGAGTTGAACGAGCAGCCGTGGCGCCTGCACGCGACCGCGGTCAATCGACGCCTCTCACGGCTATTCGGTCTATCCGGCTATGTGTCCATATCGGACTTCCTGACCCGGTGGGCGTACGATGAGGCTGGGCGCGGGGGCCGGATCGTCAGGGTCATCGAGGTCCCTATCGTCGTCGACGTGAACGAGCAGCCGCCGACCCCTTACCCGGTCGGCGCACCGCTAGTCGTGTTCGCTGGCTCGCCCGTGTACGACGAGACGATTCGCTTCATCTTGGCGGCCATGGACCACGTATGGCGAAGAGTCCCTGAGTGCCGTCTCGTGGTCACTGGCGCGAATCCCTCCGATCCTGCGGCGAGTTGGCTGATCGCGGAGGCGACGCGGCTGGACGCCGACTCTCGCGTCTCCTTTCCCGGCTACCTCCCTCGGCCTGAACTCCTGCGACTGTACGGGCGTGCGCATGCGCTTCTGATCCCTCTCTTCGACGACATGAAGTCGAAGGCGCGATTCCCAACCAAGATAGGCGAGTACCTCGCTGCTGCCCGGCCAATCGTCACAACGTCTGTCGGCGAGATTCCGCGCTACTTTGAGGACCAGGTCAACGCCGCCGTCTGTGCGCCGGGGGATCCGGCGCTCTACGGCGCCAAGATCGTGGCGCTGCTGAATGACCCGGGACTCGCGGCGTCCATCGGGCGCCAGGGACGCGAGACGGCGGCGGCACGCTTCCACTACGCCCTCTATTCAGAGACGTTGTACGAGGGATTCGCCGCTTCGGCGGGCAAGACATTCCTAGGTAGCGTCCCGGGACCGGGCTAGGAGCGTTGACCACCCAACACGTTTCGCTCTGCTGGGATAGAGTATCGGATAGTCAGTAGGAACCATCGACACGGAAAGCGCGAAGGACGGCCTTGGAGACACACGACGTTGTAGCAGCCATGATTCGGAACCACCTCGCGCGAAACTTCTTGTTCAGTGAGAATGGGTTCCAGTACGAAGATGATTCCTCATTCCTCGAGCAGGGCGTTATCGATTCATACGGCTTCATCGAACTGCTGCATTGGGTGGAAGAGGAGTTCAGCATCTCCGTATCCGACGCTGAACTCGTTCCCGACAACTTCGATTCCGTTCACAATCTGAGCTCGTTCATACTCCGCAAGAAGAATGGCGGGGCCTGACAGGCCGACCTACCATGGGAATCGGGCAGAAGCGTCTTCTCATTCTCGCGCTGGCAATCGGGTTCGTCTTCACGGCGGGCTGCGCCGGAAGCGACGACCCATCAGGAGGTGGGGCCTCGATGAAGATCGCTTTCCTTCATCACAGCACCGGGCACGTGGTCTGGATGGGCACCACATCCAAGATCGGCGCCAAGGTCTTCGGCAAGAGCGCCGTGGGCAGCTGGATCTCCGACTACAACAAGAAGAAGGGCACGAGCTACGAGATCGAAGAGCTCAACTTCCCGACCACAAGCCAAGGCTACCCTTGGGCCAACTACCCCTATGACTACTACACCATCTGGGTGAGGAACGCGGGCGCAGCGCCCTATCAGGGCGAGCCGACGCTCGAGATGCTCACCAAGAAGTACGACGTCATCGCCTTGAAGCATTGCTTCCCCGTCGGGAACATCCTTCCTGACACCGGTGCCGCCAACGTCGACTCCGCCGAGAAGACTCTCGAGAACTACAAGCTGCAGTACGCAGCACTCAAGGAGAAGATGCATTCGTTCCCCGACACCAAGTTCATCGTCTGGACCGGCGCCGCGCTCACCGAGGCGAACACGACGCCCGAAGAGGCGCAACGCACGCGGCAGTTCTTCGACTGGGTCAAGGCGGAGTGGGACGAGCCCGGCGACAACATCTTCCTGTGGGACTTCTACGCGCTGGAAACCGAGGGCGGTCCGTATCTGAAGCCGGAGTACGCGACCGCCCCAGACGACCCGCACCCGACCGCCGAGTTCGGACAGCGAGTCGCTCCGCTGTTCGCGCAGAGGATCGTCGACGTCATCAATGGGAAGGGCGACACGAGGCCCCTGACGGGCGAGGCCGACTAACCGGCGCCAAGAGGAAGCGGGGACGGGGCAGATGTGCGGCATCGTCGGGGTCTGCGACGTGAGCGGGGCTCGGCCGGTGGAGGAGGCCACCCTCCGCTCCATGCTGGGGACCATCCGACACCGCGGGCCCGACGAGTTCGGAATCTACCTTGACGGCCAAATTGGCCTCGGGAACGCTCGCCTCAGCATCATCGACCTGAGCACCGGCCAGCAGCCCATCGCCAACGAAGACAAGTCCCTGTGGATCGTGTTCAACGGTGAGGTCTTCAATCACCCGGAGCTGAGGCTGGAGATGGAGAGCCGGGGACACCGGTTCTCGACCACCAGCGACACCGAGGTCGTCCTGCACGCGTATGAGGAGTACGGGCCGGACTGCCTGACCCGCTTCAACGGCCAGTTCGCCATGGCCATCTGGGACGACCGGGACCGCAGCCTCTTCATCGCCCGCGATCGCTTGGGCGTTCGCCCCCTCTTCTACACGGTGGCCGACGGGGCTCTGGTCTTCGGCTCCGAGATCAAGGCGATTCTTGCCGGTCCCGGCGTCACTGCGTCGCCCGATCCGGTGGCTCTGGACCAGATCTTCACGTTCTGGAGCACGCTCTCGCCGAGGACGTTCTTCCGCGGGATCGCCGAGTTGCCTCCCGGCCACTACATGCAGGTCAGGGATGGCCGGATCTCGCTCGAGCGCTACTGGGAGATGACCTTTCCCGAGGACGGGCCTGTGCCCCAGCGACCTACGCAGGAGTGCGCGGAGGAACTGCGGGACCTTCTCATCGACGCCGCGCGGATCCGGCTTCGGGCGGACGTCCCCGTCGGCGCCTACCTGAGCGGAGGACTGGATTCGTCGACGATCACGGCGATCGTCCGGAGCCAGACGACGAATCCCCTCGAGACGTTCTCGATCGCCTTCACAGACGCCGACTACGACGAGAGCGGCTTCCAGATCGCGATGGCCGATGCCTTGGGTACGGAGCACCACGTCGTGCACGCCGCCCACGCCGACATCGGAAGGGTATTCCCAGACGTGGTCTGGCACGCCGAGACCCCCCTGATGAGGACGGCCCCGGCGCCGATGTTCCTCCTCTCGGGCCTCGTGCGGGACAACCACTTCAAGGTGGTCCTCTCGGGCGAGGGGGCCGACGAGCTCATGGCCGGCTACGACATCTTCCGCGAGGCGAAGATCCGCCGGTTCTGGGCCGGGCAACCCGATTCCGAAGGACGCCCCGCCCTGTTCAAGCGTATCTATCCATGGATGCCGGGGTCGAGCTCGGACTTCGTCCGGGCGTTCTTCGGTCTGGGGCTCACGGACACAGACGACCGGAATTACTCGCACAGCCTCCGGTGGCGGACCACCGCCCGGGGCAAGCGGTTCTTCAGCGAGGAGGTGCGACGAGCCGCCGCGGATCGCGACGGCCACCTGACGCCCTCCTACCCAGACGCGTTCGACCGCTGGGACGCGCTGCAGCAGGCGCAGTACCTCGAGACGACCATCCTCCTCTCGCAGTACCTGCTGTCATCTCAGGGCGACCGGATGGCGATGGCGCACTCCGTTGAAGGACGGTTCCCCTTCCTTGACCACCGGGTGGTCGAGTTCGCCAATCAGCTGCCATCGTCGCTCAAGCTCAACGGGCTCACGGAGAAGTACCTGCTGAAGGAGGTCAGCCGGGAATGGCTTCCGGCCGAGATCAGCGACCGGCCGAAGCAGCCCTACCGGGCGCCGATCCACCGGGCATTCTTCAACGACTCGGCGCCGGCGTACGTCGAGGAGCTGCTGTCCGCCTCTGCCATCCAAGAGTCCGGCTACTTCAACCCGAACGCGGTGGACCAGCTCGTCGCCAAGCTCAAGCGGGGCCTCCCACTGGGAGAAACGGACGACATGGCGCTGGCGGGCATCATCTCGACCCAGCTGGTGGACCGGCAGTTCATATCCGACCCCAGACCATCCCTCCCTCTTGACGACACTGACGATGTGAAGGTCGTCGTTGGGAAGCGGTCATCCGGAAGGGAGCAGCTTTGCCCATGAACAGAGGCGTTCTTCGCATCGACGCCGCAGCCGAGACAGAGCGCATCGTGCGGTGGCTGAAAGAGAACATGCGCGGCCTTCACAGGAGCGGCGCCGTGCTGGGCATCAGCGGCGGGATCGATTCCTCCGTGTGCCTGGCCCTGTGCGTCAAGGCGTTCGGTCCCGAGCGAGTGGTCCCCCTCCTGCTGCCCGACAAGGATTCAGATCCCGGTTCGGAGGACCTGGCACGAACGCTGGCCACTCACTACGGTGTCACCCCGGTCCTGGAGACCGTCACGCCGGCCCTGGACGGGTTCGGCTGCTATGCGCGCCGCGACGAGGCCATGGCCCGCGTGTTCCCCGAATACGACCCCACTGCAGGCTACAAGGCGAAGATCGTCCTTCCTTCCGGCCTGCTGGACGGGGGGACCCTGAACGTGTTCTCCCTGACGATCGTCACGCCGGACGGCGAGGAGAAGAGCGCTCGCCTGGCGCCGGCGGACTTCGCCCAGATCGTGGCCGCGTCCAACTTCAAGCAGCGCAGCCGTACGACCATGCTCTACTACCATGCGGAGCTTCACAACTACGCCGTCGTCGGGACCCCCAACAAGAACGAACGTGACCAGGGGTTCTTCGTCAAGTACGGCGACGGGGGCTACGACCTCGGCCCGATCGCGCATCTGTACAAGACCCAGGTCTACCAGCTGGCCGGCCACCTGGACGTTCCCGAGACCATCCAGAAGCGCACTCCCACCACCGACACCTACAGCGCCCCGTCCACTCAGGAGGAGTTCTTCTTCCGCCTTCCTTACGAGACCATGGACCTGCTCTGGTACGCCCAGGAGAACCAGGTCTCCGCGGAAGAGACGGCGCTCGCACTGGACATGCCCCCCGACCAGGTGCGCAACGCCTTCGCCGACTTCA
>Ga0209429_10001424_pt1 | contig 14760 bp, 27 predicted proteins | sample BarGraNGADG00212_3_FD_184493 | JGI IMG/M metagenome (GOLD analysis project Ga0209429, IMG submission 184493) | Arctic peat soil microbial communities from Barrow, Alaska - Barrow Graham LP Ref core NGADG0004-212 (SPAdes) (version 2) | ecosystem: Environmental > Terrestrial > Soil > Wetlands >... | reverse complement strand
GCTTGCCAAATACGGCGAGTTATCCTCCGAAGAACCGTCGGACCGGGAGACAAGGGAATTTTATATAGCTGTCCGCCCGGCGGTTGATCAGGACGAAGCGAAGCGGTCATGAAGTTTTAAAAATTTCATTCAGGAGATATATATGACGGAAAACAAACATTTATTTTATAAAGCAGACGGAGCCCCCGAAGACCCGGCAGCGGACTATATTGTGCGCGCCACAGCATATGGCGGACAGGTAAGGGCGCTTGCAATCAGAAGCACTTCGTTGTGCCGCGAAGCACTTGCCATACACAAGACATCGCCGGTTGCTACGGCAGCCCTCGGGAGATTCCTCTCCGGCTCACTTCTTCTGGCCGACAATCTGAAGAGTGAACAGGACACGCAGACCACCATAATCCGCTGCGACGGACCGCTCCAGGGAATGACAGCCGTCTGTGATGCGACAGGAAATATCCGCGGATACTGCAATGAACCTGTAGTAGAGAACACTTTTCACTATCCGGGCAAACTTAATGTCGGTGCGGCTGTGGGAAAAGGTATTCTTACAGTTATCCGCGATCTCGGTCTTAAAGAGCCTTATGTAGGATCAGTCCAGCTGGTATCCGGTGAAATAGCGGAAGACTTCACTTACTATCTTGCTGCGTCCGAGCAAACTCCTTCCATCATGTCCCTGGGTGTTCTCCTGGATAAAGACGGAGTCACTCAGGCAGGAGGCTTTCTCGTGCAGCTGATGCCCGGCGCCGCTGAAGATTTAATTGATCGTATGGAAAAACGCGCGGAGGGAGGATTTCCCGATGTGACCTTCCTTATGAATGAAGGAATGAATCCGGAACAAATTCTGGATATGTTTCTGGGAGACCCTGAGATTGATTATCTGACGGCGACCCAGGTGCAGTATTCCTGCACCTGCAGCCGGGACCGGATGGAGCGCAATCTGCTGACTCTCGGAAAAATGCAGCTTGACGAACTGAGCGAAGATCCAAAGGGGATCAGCCTTGAGTGTCATTTTTGTGATAAGATATACTCGTTTGACCGGAAATCCCTGCTGGAATTATCATTGCTCAGTGAAAAAAGAGGCTGAATAATCTTGCAGATGTGCCATTTGCAGGATAAATGATATATATGGGGACCCTGATGAAAATACAAAAAAGAAATCCGGAAATTTCGCTTGCATTACCTGCAGAATTGAGATATACTTCTCCGTGCGCAAAGAATTTCTAGCGCAGAAGCGAAGATGTCAGAGATTGCCGCAGTCTTGCAAGCTGTACAGACAATGCGGGTAACTTTGACAGAGCAGTCCGGACCAGGATCCGGGCGACTTCAATTAAGTTGGCAGCGTGTGTTTTTTGTAACTGAACACATGCCCAGGTCCAAAGTGCCGCAGAGTTTTTTGTGGTAACTGGTTTCCTGGGTTTTCTGATGGGTACAGAAGAAACGCCCGGTACGGTTGAAGAAAACAGCATGTTTGGAGGAAGATATTATGGCAGTTAAACAGAAAGTAAGAATCAAGCTCAAAGCTTTCGATCATGAACTTCTTGATCAGAGCGCAGCACGAATCGTCGAGACAGTGACCAGAACAGGCGCCAGCTTTTCCGGTCCTATTCCTCTCCCTACAGAGAAGGAAATTACAACGATTCTGCGTTCTCCCCATAAGTACAAGGATTCACGTGAGCAGTTTGAGATTCGTACGCATAAGCGCTTAATTGACATTTTTGCACCCAACCAGAAAACGGTTGATGCATTGATGAAGCTCGACATGCCGGCCGGAGTGAGCATTGAGCTCAAGGTCTGACACGAGCTGTTACCGGATAGGCAGATACGTCAAGATCTGCCGCATGTCCGGGGTCATGTTCACGGGTAGCACCGCGAACCAATAACCATAGGAGGTAAAGGAAAGATGAGTAAATTCATGCTTGGCAAGAAGGCCGGAATGACACAGCTGTTCGATGAGAACGGACTTGCAATCCCGGCGACCGTCATCGAGTGCGGCCCAATGGTCGTTCTTCAGAACAAGACGGAAGAAACAGACGGGTACAAGGCTGTGAAGGTTGCCGTAGGCGATATTCGCGAGAAGCTTGTGAATAAGCCCGACAAAGGTCAGTTCAGCAAGGCCGGCGCACCGGTAAAGCGCATCATCCGCGAATTCCACACAGACGCAGAGTTCTCTCTGGGTCAGGAAATTAATGTCGCGGAAATGTTCTCTGTAGGCGACCGTGTTGATGTCAGCGGCGTTTCCAAAGGAAAAGGCTTTGCAGGTAACATCAAGCGTCATGGTCAGAAGGGTGGCCCCGGCGGTCACGGTTCCATGTATCACAGACGTGTTGGTTCAATGGGCGCAAATACGACCCCTGCACGTGTCCGCAAGGGCAAGAAGCTTCCGGGTCATATGGGTGCTGTGAACTGCACTGTACAGAATTTGAATGTCGTCCTTGTGGACGGTGAGAGAGGCATCCTCGTAGTGAGAGGTGCAGTCCCAGGCCCGAGACGCGGCTTATTATCAATTCAGCCGTCCGTGAAGGCAAGATAATCCGGCGTAAGGAGGAGCGAAGAAAATGGCAAAAGTAGATGTCTATAATCTGGATGGAGCCGTTACAGGTCAGATCGAGCTTTCCGACGATATCTTTGGTATCGAGCCGAATGAGTTTGCGATTCAGGCCGTGATCAGAAACCAGCTGGCGAACCGTCGCCAGGGCACCCAATCCACAAAAACAAGAAGCGAAGTCAGAGGCGGCGGCAAGCGTCCGTATCGCCAGAAGGGCACAGGCCGCGCACGTCACGGTTCTACCCGTTCGGCACAGTATGTCGGCGGAGGAATCATTTTTGGGCCTAAGCCTAGAGACTTCAGCTATACAATTCCCAAGAAAGTAAGAAGACTCGCAATGAAGTCTGCCCTTTCAAGCAAACTTGCTGCACAGAGCCTCATCGTTCTGGACACACTTAACTTTGACGAGATAAAGACCAGCAAGATGGTCAAAGTTCTCGCAGCACTCAAGATAGAGAGCCCGGCACTTTTTGTTCTCTCTGAAAAGAATGTCAATGTTGAGAAGTCAGCTAGAAATATTCCCACAGTGAAGACCGCATTTGTTAACACGATCAACGTGTTTGACATTCTGAAGTATGATCGCTTTGTGATTACTAAAGACGCGGCTGAGAAGGTTATGGAGGTGTATGTATGACTAAGGCACCGCAGGATATTATCCTAAAGCCTGTCGTTACTGAAAAGAGCCAGCTTGAAGGCGCTCTCGGAAAGTATTCCTTCAAGGTTGACGTGAGGGCTACCAAGCCGGAAATCCGCACGGCAGTTGAGAAGCTTTTCGATGTGAAGGTCCTTTCCGTCAATACAATTAACTATGACGGCAAAGAAAAAAGACAGCGTCAGTCTGTCGGTTTTACGCCTTCATGGAAAAAAGCAGTCGTAACAATAGCAACAGTAGCCAAGGATGGCACTTACCTCGGCAAGGGCGGCAAAACTGCCAAAGTCCCTGCCAAGTATAAGACATCCATCGAAGAATTCGGGTTCGGCCAGTAATACGGCCTGATTGATGAAGGAGTGAAGAGAGATGCCAGTAAAGACTTTTAATCCAACCTCTCCTGCCAGACGTCAGATGACAGTCGCCGATTTTTCCGTCCTGAGTGACAAGAAACCGGAGAAGAGTCTTCTTGCCACAGGCAAAAAGTCAGGTGGACGTAATTCATATGGCCGTATCACAGTTCGCCATATCGGCGGTGGTAACCGTCGTAAGATTCGTGTGATCGACTGGAAGAGACAGAAGGACGATATTCCTGCGACAGTAATCGCATTGGAATACGATCCGAACCGTACAGCCTATATTGCTCTTCTGCAGTATACGGATGGAACCAAAGCTTACATTCTTGCACCGCAGGGTGTTGTCGTCGGATCAAAGGTAGTAAGCGGACCAACAGCAGATATCGTTGCCGGAAATGCCCTCCCTATTGAGAACATTCCGGTTGGCACGATTCTCCACAATGTAGAGCTTAAGCCCGGTAAAGGCGCACAGATGGTTCGTACCGCCGGAGCCGGAGCACAGCTTATGGCAAAAGAAGGCGATTACGCACAGCTTCGTCTTCCTTCCGGTGAAGTTCGTATGGTAGCAGTTCGCTGCCGTGCAACCATTGGAACCGTAGGCAACGGAGAGCACGAGAATATTTCAATCGGAAAAGCAGGACGCAAACGTCATATGGGTGTTCGTCCGACTGTCCGTGGTGTGGTTATGAACCCTTGCGATCACCCTCATGGTGGTGGTGAAGGTAAGTCTCCTATCGGACGTCCGGGTCCCGTTACTCCCTGGGGTGTTCCAACACTTGGCAAGAAGACCAGAAACAAGAAGAAACCGTCCAGTAAGTACATTGTCAAGAGAAGAAAGTAATGAAGGGAGGCTCGTTTAGATATGAGTAGATCAACAAAAAAAGGCTATTTTGTTCAGGAATCGCTGATGAAGCGGGTTGTCGCCATGAACGCGGTCAATGATAAGAAGGTCTTTAAGACTTGGTCCAGATCTTCTACAATTTTCCCGGAGATGGTGGGCCATACAATTGCTGTATACGATGGCAGAAAACATGTACCGGTTTATATCACTGAAGAAATGGTCGGCCATAAGCTCGGCGAGTTCGCTCCCACAAGGACGTTCAGAGGCCATGCCGGCGAGAAATCAACTGGCAGTCGCTGATACATTGCGATAGCTCTTGAAGGGAGGAACAAAAAGTGGAAAAGAAAGTCATGAGCAAGGACTATATGCTGGAACACCGTGAGGAAATTCTTGCGGAACTGGCAGCACCTGCTAAGAAAAATGCAAAACCACAGCTTCTTACAAAAAAAGAACGTAAAGTTCTTGGAGTTGGTAAGGATCAGGGTAAGGCAATTGCTAAGTATGTTCGTGTTACACCTCGTAAAATGAGCATTGTTATCAACCTCATTAAGGGGAAAAGCCTCGAAGAAGCATATGCTATTCTACTATATACACCCAAGGCCGCTTCGCCGGTTTTGACAAAAGCGCTTAAGTCTGCAGAGGCAAATGCTGTTAATAACAACAGCCTGAGCCGCGACGCTTTGTATGTTGCAGATGCCTATGCGAATCAGGGACCGGTTCTGAAGCGTTTTATGCCGAAGGCCAGAGGATCCGCTGCAAGAATCAACAAGAGAACCAGCCATATTACGGTAGTTCTTAAGGAAAGAGTGTAAGGAGGATTTCAGATGGGCCAGAAGGTTAATCCCCATGGTTTGCGGGTTGGAGTCATCAAAGGATGGGATACTCGTTGGTATGCCGATAAGAAGACTTTCAGCGATTATCTGGTTGAAGACAAAAAGATCCGCGTGTTCGTCAAAAAGGAATGCTTCAGTGCAGGCGTTTCCAATATAGAGATAGAGCGCAAGGGCGACGATAAGACAATGGTCATTATCAACACAGGAAAGCCTGGAATTATTATCGGGCGTCAGGGTGCAGGTATTGAAGATCTTAAGAAAAAGCTCCAGAAGGAATTTGGTAAGAGTTTCTTCGTTGATATTCGTGAGATCCGTACACCGGACTTGTCAGCACAGCTTGTAGCCGAGAGTATTGCAGCTCAGCTGGAGAAGAGAATTTCTTTTCGCCGTGCAATGAAGCAGGCCATGATGCGTACCATGAAAGCGGGCGCTAAGGGCATCAAGACTCAGGTTTCCGGCCGTCTCGGCGGTGCTGAAATCGCACGTGTTGAGCATTATCATGAAGGAACGATTCCGCTGCAGACACTGCGTGCGGATATAGATTACGGCTTTGCTGAGGCAGCTACGACATACGGTCGTATCGGCGTCAAAGTATGGGTTTGCCGCGGTGAGATTCTCCCCGTGAAGAAAGCCATCGTCAAAGTTGAGGAAGGGGGCGAAGAATAATGCTTCTTCCAAAAAGAGTTAAGTACAGAAAACAGCACCGCGGTCGTATGACCGGCAAATGTACCAGAGGCAATTTTGTTGCATACGGTGATTTTGGTATCGTTACTACAGAGCCTTGCTGGATAACATCCAATCAGATTGAGGCCTCCCGTATAGCTATCAACCGTTATGTCAAAAGAGGCGGGCAGGTCTGGATTAAGATTTTTCCCGACAAGCCGGTTACATCAAAGCCTGCTGAGACCCGAATGGGTTCCGGTAAAGGATCTCCTGATCACTGGGTTGCTGTTGTAAAACCGGGACGCGTTCTCTTTGAGATCGCAGGCGTTACAGAAGAAGTTGCAAGAGAGGCCATGCGCCTTGCAGGACATAAACTCCCTTGCAAAACGAAGTTTATTGCTAAGGAACAGGAGGGTGACGTAAATGAAGGCTGATGAAATCCGCGCAAAATCGGGAACTGAGCTTGAAAAAGAACTCGTTGCCCTGAAGGAAGAGCTTTTTAAGCTTCGTTTCCAGCATGCTACCAACCAGCTCGAAAACCCTCAGCGCCTTGGTGCTGTTAAAAGGGACATCGCCCGCGTCAATACGATTATACGCGAGCAAGAGCTCAAGAGCAGAAAGTAAGGGGGACAAGTGAATGAGTGATGATCGTAACCTCAGAAAAACTCGCGTCGGTACTGTCACAAGCGACAAGATGGATAAAACTATTGTTGTAGCTGTAACAGAACACGTCAAGCATCCGCTTTACAAGAAAATCATTAAGAGAACTTACAAGCTTAAGGCTCATGATGAAGAGAATGTATGTGGTATCGGCGATAAAGTCAAAGTAATGGAAACCCGCCCTCTTTCGCGCGACAAGCGCTGGAGACTGATAGAGATTGTTGAAAAGGCGAAATAATACGTAGCCGTTATGGTTTTCACGTAAAGGAGGAAATCTAGCATGATTCAAGTTGAATCCAGATTGAAATCTGCTGACAACACTGGCGCAAAAGAACTTTTGTGCATTAAAGTACTCGGCGGTTCATGGCGTAAATATGCAAATATCGGCGATGTCATCGTATGCTCTGTTAAATCCGCTGCCCCTGGTGGCACGGTTAAGAAGGGTGAAGTTGTAAAGGCCGTGGTTGTCCGCACCAGAAAAGGTGTCCGGAGACCGGATGGTTCTTATATCAAGTTCGATGAAAATGCTTGTGTTCTCATCAAAGATGACAAGAACCCGCGCGGCACACGTATCTTTGGGCCAATCGCCAGAGAGCTCAGAGACAAGGACTATATGAAGATCCTTTCTCTGGCACCTGAAGTTTTGTAAGGAGGACGACAAATGGCAAGCAAAATACACATTAAAAAAGATGATACCGTAGTCGTGCTCTCGGGCAAGGACGCAGGTAAAAAAGGCAAGATTATAAAAGCGGTTCCGGATAACGGACGCGTTTTCGTAGCCGGGCTTAACATGATCACGAAGCATCAAAAGGGCAAGGGCCAGTATAAGCCGGCTGCTCTCATTCAACGAGAGGGTTCCATCGATGCTTCCAATGTCATGCTCGTATGTCCGAAATGCAATAAGCCGTCCCGTGTGGCGAATAAAGTTTCGGAAGATGGCTCTAAATCACGTGTCTGCAAAAAATGCGGCGCTGTGATTGATACGGTTAAGAAAGCAAGCAAGGAGGGGTAAAGGATGTCCAGATTAAAAGATAGGTACACATCTGAAGTTGCACCTGCTTTGCAGGAGACCTTCAGTTACAAGTCTGTGATGCAGATTCCACGTCTCGAGAAGATCGTTCTCAACATGGGTGTAGGAGAAGTCAAGGACAACCCCAAAGCCCTCGAGAATGCAATGCGCGACATGGGAGCCATATCCGGACAGAGACCGGTAGCTACGATAGCTACTAAGTCAGTTGCTGCTTTTAAACTCAGGGAAGGTATGAAGATCGGCTGCAAGGTTACACTTCGCGGCGAGAAAATGTACGATTTCCTCGACAAACTGATCAGCATCTCCCTTCCTCGTGTCCGCGATTTCCGCGGTGTAAGCGCGAACTCTTTTGATGGTCACGGCAACTATGCCATGGGTATCAAAGAACAGCTGATGTTCCCCGAAATTGACTACGACAAGGTAGATAAAATTCGTGGAATGGACATCATTATAGTAACAACAGCTCAGACGGATGAAGAGGCAAGAGAACTTCTCAAGCTTTTTGGCATGCCGTTTCGCAAGTGAGCAGGAGGGTAAAGTGACATGGCAAAAAAGTCAATGATTCTAAAGGCCCAGAGGCCGGCGAAGTTTACCACACAGCAGCACAATCGCTGCAAACTCTGTGGAAGACCTCATGCCTATATCCGCAAGTACGGCATTTGCCGTCTCTGCTTCCGTGAATTGGCACATAAGGGACAGATTCCCGGCGTCCGTAAGGCCAGCTGGTAACCGATAGCATAGCAAGGAGGAACACGTATGCAGATTACAGATGCAATCGCAGATATGCTAACAAGAATCCGTAATGCAGGCACAGCCGGTCATTCGACTGTTCTGATCCCGGCTTCCAATTTGAAGAAGGCTATCGCCCAGATTTTATTGGAAGAAGGATATATTACTCGTTTTGAGTGTATCGAAGATGACAAGCAGGGAATGATTAAAGTCACCCTGAAGTTTGCTGCCCGCAAGAGCGTTATCACGGGCATCAAGCGTATTTCAAAACCTGGACTTCGCGTTTACGCGGATTCAGAAAATCTCCCGAAGGTACTCGGCGGTCTTGGCATTGCCATTATCTCCACATCCAAGGGAATTTTGACAGATAAGAAAGCCCGCGCTGCAAGCGTAGGCGGAGAAGTTCTGGCTTACGTCTGGTAAGAAACAAAAAACTCTGAAATGGAGATTCTGCCGGGATCGGCAGTTTCCCCGTAATCTTAAGAGCAGGAGGTAGAAAGATATGTCTAGAATTGGCAGAATGCCGATTACGATCCCGACAGGGGTCGAAGTAGAACAGGACAACCACGTTGTCACTGTTAAAGGCAAGGGCGGCACACTGACTCAAATCGTGCATCCCGACATGAAGGTTGTTATCGACGGAGCAGTAATTACTGTCGAGAGACCTTCCGAAGCAAAGATGCATAAAGCACTTCATGGCTTGACACGGTCACTTATTAACAATATGGTGGTCGGAGTGTCAACCGGGTTTGCGAAGACTCTTGAAATCAATGGTGTAGGTTACAAGTGCATAAAGGACGGTAAAAAGATCGTTCTCAGCCTTGGTTACTCTCATCCGGTCGAGATGGTCGAACCCGAAGGGATTACCCTTGAGGTTCCGGCTGCAAACAGAATCATCGTAAAAGGTGCAGATAAACAGCTCGTCGGTGAGACGGCTGCCAAGATCCGTTCCTATAGACTTCCTGATGCATACAAGGGCAAGGGTATTAAGTACTCTACTGAGATCCTGAGAATCAAAGAAGGCAAGACCGGATCCAAGAAATAAGAGAAGGGGTGAAAAGCATGATTAATAAACCTGACAGAAACGAAATTCGCTTGAGAAAACATGTTCGTGTGCGCAAAAAGATCACTGGAACCCCTGCTCGCCCACGCTTGTGTGTTTTTAGAAGCAATTCAAATATTTTTGCTCAGATCATCGATGATTCGACAGGATCTACGCTGGTTAGTGCGACAACTCTTGAGAAAGACATCAAGACAGATCTGCCTTTCGGCGGCAATGTAAGTGGTGCAGCTGCAGTTGGCAAGCTTATTGCAAAGCGTGCTGTCGACAAGGGTATCACTGAGGTTGTTTTCGACAGAGGCGGATACATTTTCCATGGTCGTGTTGCGGCCTTGGCTGAGGCAGCACGCGAAGCTGGCCTTACTTTCTAAGCAGGAGGGAAACAGAAGATGCGTATTGATCCGAATACAGTAGAACTGAAAGAAAAAGTCATCCATATCGGTCGTGTTTCCAAGACCGTAAAGGGCGGACGTAATTTCCGCTTTGCTGCTCTTGTCATCGTAGGTGATGAGAATGGTCATGTCGGAAAAGGTATTGGAAAAGCTGCTGAAATTCCTGATGCTATCCGCAAAGGAATTGAGGATGCAAAGAAAAACCTTATTTTTGTCCCCATTCACGGTTCAACAATTCCTCACGAGACACTCGGTGTTTTCGGTGCCGGTAAAATCGTAATGAAGCCTGCTAAAGAAGGTACCGGAGTTATTGCCGGCGGTCCTGTCCGTGCAGTCTGCGAAATGGCCGGTATCCGTGATATCCGTACAAAATCACTTGGAACCAACAATCCGAACAACATGGTCAACGCGACTTTGGAAGGCCTGAAAAGCTTGAAATCTCTTGAAGAGGTTGCTCGTCTTCGCGGCAAGTCCGTTGATGAAATTTTATAATAGGAGGTGTGTCTTCCATGGCAGAATTAAAAATTACTCTGGTGAAGAGCACCAATAGTGCCAATAAGAACCACTGCTTAACTGTTAAGGCTCTCGGTCTTCATAAGATCGGTCAGTCTACAACCAAAACAGATACGCTGGCCATTCGTGGCATGGTTCGTAAGGTTGCACATCTGGTTACTTGCGAAGAAGTCTAACGGAGGTAGGAATTAACATGAAGCTCAATGAATTGACTTCCAGCGGTAATGCAAAGGCATTCCGCAAAGGCCGCGGCGTTGGCAGCGGCAATGGTAAGACAGCCGGTCGCGGACATAAAGGACAGAATTCGCGTTCCGGCGGTGGAGTACGGCTTGGTTTTGAAGGCGGTCAAATGCCTCTATACAGACGTCTTCCCAAACGCGGTTTCAATAATACAAGATTTGCATCTCACTATATTGAAATCAATGTCCAGGATCTTGAGATCTTTGCTGACGGCACTACAGTTGATTCCGCTCTCTTAGCAGATACCGGTATTCTTTCTGTTGCAAAAGTGAATGATGGCATCAAGGTATTGGGCACGGGAGAGCTGACAAAGAAACTCGTTGTCAAGGCGAAAAAATTCTCAGCTTCCGCAAAAGAAAAAATTGAGAAGGCTGGCGGCTCGGCCCTGGAGGTATGATCATGAAGGGTGTGTTTGATACCTTGATCAATGCGTTTCGCGTTCCGGATCTAAGAAAGAAACTTTTTTTTACATTTGGAATTCTGGCTATCTATGAATTAGGCAGCCTGATTCCCTCACCGGGCATCAACCGCGAAGTGTTTACGGGTCTTGTGCAGCAACTTGGACAAATCGGTAGCCTCATGAACATTATCACGGGCGGTAGTTTGTACGCTGCTTCGATTTTCGCCATGGGTATCACACCGTATGTTAACTCATCAATTATTATTCAACTCTTAACGGTCGCCATTCCTGCACTCGAAAGAATGCAAAAAGAGGGCGAACCGGGAAGAAAAAAGATTCAGAAGATTGTCCGTTTTGTAACTGTTGGACTGGCATTCATTCAGGCAACTGCTTTCTGGTATGCTACCCGCGCTGCAATGTCTTCCTACCTGCCGCTGTGGCTGAACTCCATACTCATTATCGTGTCCTTTACGGCAGGTACGGCGTTTATCATGTGGCTTGGTGAGCAGATCAACGACAAGGGTATTGGTAATGGTATCTCACTGATTATCTTTGCAGGTATCGTTACCCGTCTTCCGTCCATGACAATGCAGCTTTATAACTATGCTTTGGATGTATCCGGCCGTTTCGATTCTTTAATCCTCGGCGGATTTCTTGGTATCATTCTGTTTATTGCAGTTGCCGCAATGGCAGTCGCAATCATACTGTTTGTTCTTTTCGTACAAAACGCAGAGAGAAGAATTCCGGTTCAATACTCCAAGCGCGTTGTCGGAAGAAAAACGTATGGCGGACAGAACACATACATTCCGCTTAAAGTTAACCAGTCAGGCGTTATGCCGGTAATCTTTGCAATGTCAATGCTGTCACTTCCTTCAACAATCGTTACAATGTTCTTTTCGAGCAGTACGAATATTATTGTTGAATGGTTCAGAAACTTTGGAAAGAGCCCAATCTACTATGCGACCTATATGCTGCTGATTATCGGATTTACTTTCTTCTATTCGATGATCCAGTTTAACCCGATCGAGATTTCCAACAATCTCCAGAAGAACGGCGGTTTTATTCCCGGTGTACGTCCAGGCCGTCCGACATCCGACTTTATAGCTCGTACGGCCAGCCGTATGAACTGGGTCGATGCTCTGTTCCTCTCTTCTGTTGTGCTGGTTCCTACATTGATCGGAACCATGACCGGAATTGAGAATGTCTGGTTTGCAGGCACATCGGTTCTGATTCTTACAGGTGTTGCAAATGATCTGGTCAAGCAAATTGAGTCTCAAATGGTTACACACCATTACAAAGGATTCCTTGACTGATGCAGATTGCATCGATGAGGTTTTCCGTTCGCAATTTCATAAGCGCGGACTTTTGGGGACCACAATGTAAATAGATTTATGCAAAAGATAGCCTCGCACAGGAGTAATATATTCTCTGTGCGAGGCTGTATGAGCGTAAACGAAGAAGACGTCAGGCGCTTGTGATACACTAAGCAAAAAGGGATGACCGCTCTTCTTCGGATAAATTACATATAACGGGAGGGAATCGACAATGCGTTTGATTTTATTGGGGGCTCCTGGCTCCGGGAAAGGCACAATTGCTGCCGAGTTGACTAAGAATTATGGTATTCTGCACATTTCGACGGGAGATATTTTCCGGGCCAACATGAAAGAGCAGACACCTTTAGGGCAGGAAGCCAAATCATACATTGATCAGGGATCCCTTGTTCCGGATTCGATTACGATTGCAATGATTGAGGATCGCCTGGCTCAGCCGGACTGTGAAGCCGGATTTATGCTTGACGGCTTTCCCCGGACTATTGTTCAGGCACAGGAACTTGACAGGATACTTGCCAAAAAAAACGTGGCGCTCACGGCGGCCATCAGCATTGAGATTTCAGACGAAGAGATCAAAAAACGTGTTTCCGGGCGCCGTGTGTGCATCGCCTGCGGAGCAAGCTATAACATCCCTTTTAAGCCTGCTAAGGTGGAAGGCATCTGCGATGCCTGCGGCGGTGAAGTGATACATCGTGAAGATGACAAGCCGGAGACGGTTTTAAGTCGACTGAAGACATATCATGAAAAGACACAGCCATTGATTGATTATTACAAAGCGCAGAATCTTATTCTCACAGCTAACAACGAAGTCAATTATATGATGGCTTTCGAGGAAATAAAGAAGGGTCTTGCTTTACGCGAGATCATTTGACTGTAAGTTAAGTGATCGGGTTTGGCTCAACATATTAAAAGGTATGCACATATCAAAGGAGAAATGATGGTTCAACTTAAGACACCAACAGAAATTGTAAAGATGCAGAAGGCAGGAAGAGTCGTTGCGCTGGTTTTTGATGCGCTTTCCGACTTGATCAGGCCGGGCGTATCTACATTTGAACTCGATAAGATGGCCGAACAGGTCATTCGAGGTGAGGGTGCGGTTCCATCTTTCCTTGGCTATGGTACGCCTCCTTTTCCTGGCTCTATCTGTGTATCGATCAACCAGGAAGTGGTTCACGGAATTCCAAGTCACAGCCGCGTCCTCAAAGAAGGCGATATCGTCAGTGTTGATGTGGGTGCCGAACTTGATGGATTCCATGGTGATGCCGCAAGAACATATCCTGTCGGAACATTATCAGCCGATGTGGCCCAGCTGGTTAGAGTTACGGAAGAATGCTTCTGGATCGGTTTTGAAAAAGCTCAGATCGGCAACCGTATCGGTGATATTTCCAGTGCAATCGCCCAGCATGCAGAGTCTTTTGGTTATGGCGTAGTCAGGGAACTGACCGGTCATGGAATCGGACGGCATTTACATGAGGATCCGGACGTTCCTAATTACGGCAAAAAAGGCCATGGGCTGCGGATTACTGCCGGACTTGTCATTGCTGTTGAACCAATGATCAACCTGGGAAAAAGGGACATCGAAGTTCAGGATGACCAGTGGACAATCGTCACTGCAGATGGCAGGCAGTCCTCACATTATGAGAATACAATTGCCATAACGCAGGATGGGCCGATTATAACAACAAAGGTGGATATGTGAGTCAAGAGGCCGGACATTCTTTTTTTGACGCTATGAAAGATAAGGGTATTATTGCCGGCACCGTGGTCCTGTCTAAACGCGGGCACGATGAAGGACGTATATATGTGGTGGCGGCAGAGCACGAAAGCTTTCTCTTTCTTTGCGACGGAGATAAGCGTACGCTCGAAGCCCCCAAAAGAAAGAGACGAAAGCATGTCTGTCCGCTTGGACAGATTGAGCAGGCCCCGGACTGGCTGACTTCCCTGAAGGAACTATCCGTTCCTCAGCAGAACAGTGAGCTAAGAAAAGGGATCAGAAGTTTTATGGATGGTCACAGGGGACCTGTGACAAATTGAAAAGAGGAGACAAACATGCCTAAAGAAGATGTCATTGAAGTAGAGGGAATCGTGGATGACGCGCTTCCGAATGCAATGTTCAAGGTTAAACTTGAAAACGGTCATGAAGTTCTTGCACATATTTCCGGCAAGCTTCGACAGAATTACATTAAAATTCTGCCCGGCGACCGCGTAACATTGGAATTATCACCATATGACCTGTCCAGAGGACGCATAACCTGGCGCGCAAAATAAATAAATGCAAACAATCCGATATAAATGCAAAAAAACCCTTGATTTAAAGTCGGATTTTGGTATTATATTATAGCATGCGCTTTTAGGGCGCAGGTATTTCTGCATGAAGCAGGAACTGAACACCAGGAGGTAGGCATTATGAAAGTTAGACCATCTGTCAAGGTCATGTGCGAAAAATGTAAAGTGATCCGTCGTAAAGGACGCGTCATGATCATTTGCTCTGATCCTAAACACAAACAGAGACAGGGCT
>Ga0209429_10001423_pt1 | contig 14767 bp, 12 predicted proteins | sample BarGraNGADG00212_3_FD_184493 | JGI IMG/M metagenome (GOLD analysis project Ga0209429, IMG submission 184493) | Arctic peat soil microbial communities from Barrow, Alaska - Barrow Graham LP Ref core NGADG0004-212 (SPAdes) (version 2) | ecosystem: Environmental > Terrestrial > Soil > Wetlands >... | reverse complement strand
TAGGATCCAGCAATTGCGCCACGAAATTCCCTTCCGGAATATAATCCAGGCGACCTCCGTCGAGTGCAGCCAGGTAATTGGTGTAAACCGGATTTTTATCGGAAGCGCTGAATATCAGTTCAAAAATGGACTCGTCAGACTTAGCAGTGGTATAAAACGTGGAATAGGGTTTTACCAACTTAAAACTGGTATTCGTAATCAGCTTATTGGTATTTTCTTCGGCCAAATCCCATTTTTCAGTGTACAGGTAAATCCTTGCTTTCAGTGCATAAACCGACAATTTATTAGCACGGTTGCGCACCAGAGTGGTCGAAAGCAGGGTTTCGGCATTGTTCAGATCAGCCAAAATCTGGGCGTAAGTTTCATCTTTTGTGCTTCGTTTAATACCATTACTTTGGGTCGGCGAACTGGTAGGTTCCAGAACAATTGGCACACCGCCAAAAGTTTTGACCAAAGAAGCATAGGCGAGTGCACGAAGGAAATAAGCCTCTCCAACAAATTGTTTTTTTGAAGCCTGACTGATCACATTATCGCTCAGTTCGTTGGTCTTTACAATTACAAAATTGGCCTTGTTAATTGCCTGATAAATTGCACCATAAGCCCCTCCGCTCGTTGGATCGGCACCACTGCTGCCTGCAGCCGTCAAGGTTGGAATTATGTCTCCGGGATTGGTGTTATTCACCACGTTGTCCGAAATCAAATTAAGTGCATTCAGATTCGAACCGTAATAATTCTGAGTTGCATCGTAAACGCCGATCAGCGCTGCCAGGGCCGATTTTTCATCGGTAAAAGCGGTATTGTCCGACACGTAAATCTCCGGTTCAATGTTCAGAATGTTGTTGCAAGCGGTGCTAATCAATAGAATTGATATTACACCTGTGAATATATATTTCTTCATTTTAGTAAGTATTAAAATTTGAGGTTAACTCCAACTACAAACGAAACCGGCTGCGGTGGCGTACCAAAATCCAAACCTTGTACCAAACCACGTGAATCGCCTGTTCCAACATTTACTTCAGGATCGGGACCTGTATATTTGGTGAGTGTTATCAGGTTGGTTCCTGTTATGTAAACTCTTGCAGCATTCAAATGGAGAAATGAAAGTGTTTTTTTGGTCAGGGTGTAACCAAGAGAAACATCCCTCAACCGAATAAACGAACCATCTTCAACGAAGCGGCTTGACTGGCCTTCGTAGTTAAAGCTCCCATCGGCGTTTGCTATCGATTTTGGCTTTGGAAGTACACCAGTATCCCCAGGGTTTTTCCAGTAATTGATGCTGCTTTTCTGCATCGAACGTGTTGTCCCCCTGGTTCCGCCTGATTCGAGGAACATCCGGGTATAATTGAAAATTTTATTTCCTGATTTGAAAAACACATTGATATCGAAGTCGAACCCGGCATAAGTGAAGGTGTTGCGCAGGCTTCCTTCGAATTTTGGCCAGGCATTACCAACGATCTGTTTGTCGGCAACGGTAATCTTTTTGTCACCATCAACATCTTCAAAAATAACATCTCCTGTTTCAGGGTTTACTCCAAGCTCTTTGTAAACCCAAAACGAATAAAGCGGTGCGCCCTGTTCTACCCGGTACATTGCGTAACTTCCTGAAATTGGAGAGTTCAGTTTTTCAACTTTATTGGCATTGTGCGATATTGCGAAGGTTGTCTTCCATTCCAGTTTTTCGGACTTGATGTTGGTTGAATTCAGCAACAATTCCACCCCGCGGTTACTGATTTCTCCGATATTTTTGGTTACCGACGAATATCCTGTTTTTGACGGAACCGGGTCGTCAAGCAATAAATCGGTTGTGTATTTGTCGTAATAGTTGAACACAAACGATAACCGCGATTCGATTACTGATCCTGACAATCCGAAGTTAACCTGACGGGTTGTTTCCCATTTCAGGTTCGGATTAGCCAGCTGAAGTGGCGAAGTTCCCGGAATTCCATCGTAATTGCTACCACCTCTCCAAAGTCCCTGAGACGCAAAATCAGAAATATCTTGATTTCCGGTCAAACCTATGCTGGCATTGAATTTCAGGTCGCTTACCACATCAGTTTTTGGGAAAAATGATTCATTTGAAATATTCCAGGCTGTACCTATTGACGGGAAATAACCCCAGCGGTTTGCAGAACCGAAGCGGGAAGAAGCATCGGCACGTACATTTAAATCGACGCTGTACCTTTTCTTATAGGCAAAGTTTGCTCCTGAAAAGAAAGAAATCAAAGCGTATTTGGTTGCTGAGGTCGAAGCAGTTTGTACTGCCGCCGATGTTATCCGCTTGAACTGATTGCTCGGAAACCCCGTTCCGGTTATATTTTCACGCTCGGTTCCGGTTGTCTGAACTGTATTTCCGAGGAAGGCTGACAGATCGCCCAGATTATCAAACGATTGATTGAAGTTTAACAGCTGTTCTGCACTTAACGTCTGCTTGATCGTGGTAACATCATTGGCCTCACCGGCTGGCTGTCCGTAAACCAGATTGGTGTTGTAATAGGCGACTTCATGGTAATTATTGTAATCGTTGCTTACCGACGATTTGAACGACAGGTTGTCCAAAACATTTACTTTTACATATAAATTATTGATACTCCGGAGACTGTAGGCATGATTATCCGAATTGTTCAGAATCGCCAGATGATTGTCAAAAACACCTGATTTGGTGTAGCTTCCATCGGCATTGAATACCGGGAAAAAAGTTGGCGAATGCAAAGCAGCCTGAAAAAGCCCGGCTGGACCATCGCCAACCCGGACAACTTCCCGATTGACCTTTGACAGACTATTGCTGGTTCCCACTTTGACCTTTGCATTGATGGAATGGTCCAGATTCAGACGGAAAGTATAACGCTCGAAATCATCAAGCTTTAAAGTTGCTTCCTGATTCTGATATTCCGTTCCTAAATAGAAGTTGGTTTTTGCGTCACCTCCCGAAAGCGAAAGATTGTATTTTTTCAACGATGCTACACGGAAAACATCATTGACTCTTTCATAGGTCTCTTGCTCTTCAGGTGTTCCCCATGCCGGGAATCCGGAAATCACTTCGGTTTTCGGTCTGAACGGTCTCTTTTCAATGGCTTTGCCATCATTTGCCCATGCTGCATTTACAATTTCTGCGTGTTCAGGACCAGTAACCAGTTCCCAAAGATTGGTTGCTTTTGCGAAACCTTGTTCGGCCTGAAACTGAACGCGTGTTTTGGTGTTTTTTGCACCACGCTTTGTGGTAATTAAAATTACACCGTTTGCTCCGCGCGATCCGTAAACCGCTGTTGCATTGGCATCTTTGAGTACTGAAACTGATTCAATATCTTCAGGATTCAAATCTGCCAGCGGACTTGAAACCTGTCCGCCAAGTCCTCTGGAAAGATTTTGTACCGGATCGTTATTAACAAACACACCATCTACAATATACAATGGCTCGTTTCCGGCGGTTATTGAAGTAGCGCCTCGTAAACGGACCAGAGCTGTAGTTCCCGGCACGCCTGAATTGCTCGAAATTAATAAACCTGGTACTTGTCCCTGCAATTTTTCGGTTACAGATGTAGTACTTGCTTTCGATAATTCTTCGGAAGATATAGTTGTTATAGCGCTGGTAACCGCAGCCCGCCTGGTTTGTGTATAGCCAGTAATTACAATCTCGTCAAGGTTTCTGGAGTTTTCAGTAAGGCTCACCGCAATTGGCTCTTCGTCATGAACAACTACTTGCCGGCGTCCATATCCTAAAAAATTGACTACCAGGTTCACTGGCAGTGAATGGTTCAGTGTCAATGTAAATTTTCCCTTCGAATCTGTTCCGGTACCTATAGGCTTTCCTTTTACGCTGACAGATGCGCCCGGAATGGCAATCTTTGTCTTTCCATCGATCACCGTGCCTGAGATTGTAATCTTTTGCTGAGCCAAAACCGGATTTAGCTGCAACACAAAAACAAGCAGGCAAAACGTTTTAAATACTATATGAATATGTTTTTTCATAGTAAAACTATTTGGTTTTTAATGCATTACATTTATAAAAATTAATCAAACTGATTTAAATCCAGCAACAACATCGTTTCATATTTTCGATTTTTTTAACAAGCCAAACCTGATCAAACATTGGATGAATGATTATTCCACCTGAAATCTTTCAGGTCTGGCTCTTGGTTAATATTCTGATTTATAAAAATGGAATTCCCATTTCAGCAATTTTCGAATTGCCGATTTAATTAAGTACTTCCTTTATTACTCTGATTTGCAGCCCACCAGGACCAGGTAAGCGCTTCAGGAATCACCTGCTATTTTTGAGTCAGCGTACGGTCTATTTCATCGGTGGTCTTTAAAAATCCAAACTGGCGATTATAGGTTTGGCCGGAATGATTTACCCAGTTTACAAAATCGGTCACGAATGGATTATTGTTTTTGGGATCATAACTAAGGCTAATTTCTTCAGTAGGAATTGATTTATTATTTGTCGTTTCAAGAAATGTAATTAACTGATCCAGATTGCCATAGATCAATTCTTCCTTTTTTAATCGCCCGTTATTATCCGGATCTATCGGAAGAATTTTTATTCCAATCAATGGAGTCCGGCTATTCAGGTCGTAAATAAGGGCAAGGTTACTGAAAGTTACACCAGTCGAATCTTCCAGTACTGATTCTACCAGGTATTTATCGTCGCCTGTAACGAGAATTCCGTTCAATTCTGAAGCAGATTTACCAAAATGGTTGACTAAAACTTTAGCTGAAGCTGATTGTGATGTTTGGGTGTAAACAGTGTACAAAGGTTCTCCTTTTTGTTCTTCTTCCACATTATCAGTCAAATCAGTGTCGCGCTGTAAAAAGATTGTTTTCAATTCTTCCTGTCCAATTCCATTTTTCAATTGTTTGGTGAAAAACGTGTTTTTCAGATTGGCTACCGGCAAAACAGCCAAACGACCAACATTAACTCTGTTTTCAACTGGTTTTGGATCACTTTTGTCCAAAGAATTCAGGGTAAGTTTTAGATCTGTTTTTTCGTTTTGCGATGAACTTTTCACAAATTTAAACGTGATATCCGGATTCACCTTTGAATATTCGCTGGTCCATTTTTCGATCAGGGAGGCAGTAAATTGTGCCCCTGATATGGTAATTGCCTGTTTTGCATTTTGAGCATGCACGCTGAGGCAACACATCATTACTGCAATGATTAACAATTGTTTACCTACTATTCTTCTCTTGAGGAAAAATTGAGTTTTCCTCCATCTGTTAATTGTTTTCGTTGTCGTTTTCATACTCATTTTTTTTAATTTTTAGAACCAGACGAGGTTCACTAATTCATTTCAAATTTAAAACTTAAAGTCAATCGACTTAGTGTAGATTAAGTCTAAAAATCCACATGATGGCATTAAATATTTCATGTTTAAAATTTAAAAATTATATAGATTGGAACTAAAATCCAGGTCATACCTGCCTGGAGAAGACTGCCTTGCTTTTTGTACTAAAAACCTGATGCCGACTTTCTCTTCCATCAAAATGAATGATCGAATCAAAACAGAACTAAACTACGACAAACAATAAGAAACCTTTCTTCTCCATTGGAAATCTGAGAAAGAGAAAGATCGGTCATCAGGTCAAAAAATAGCAAACATGACTAAAACTATCGGTATGATTCAGGCAAAAGCCAACGCTTTCGCCCGTTCTTTTTCAAACTGATAAAGAACAGTTGATAAATAGACTTCACCAGTTTCGGGATAAACATGTGTTGACCTTTCTCCGTTGCTTTCATAATGAATGTCAGCTTTTGCAATAGCAATTGGAGTTACCTGCTTGTGTTTTTTTCCGAAACCGGAAAGTATACTCAAAGCGAACATTCTGGTTAGTGAGGTAATTTTTGTCATCGGTTTTGGTTTTATTATTATGGTTCAAAGATGGGGCAGACAAACAAGCAAGGCAATCCCTTAAATTCTGTATTTGTTATACCCACTTTGTGGTATATTCAGCAGGAAATCGGTTCTGAAACGGAATTAATGGGAACTCAACGTATCTTGTTCTCCCACCAATGAACGGATAGATATTGGAACCGGATGGTTCGTAATTACTCCGTTTTCAACTAAAACAGGAATTTCGAACTGAGGGTTTGTTAGAGCTGTTATCACCAGATCGTCAGGCGATAAAGTAACACGCAACCAGACGTGACGCGTTTTCCAATCGATAAAATCATACGATAAATAAACCAGTTCGGTGCAGGTTACCGCCTCTGAAGATTCAATATCAAAGTTGAAATCATAGTCTTTCCCAAGCTGTTTTCGAATGTTACTGAGGATTTTTCTTTTCAATTCACCGGACAAGTTTTTGGGGCGCACGATTAGAAAGATCTCTCCATCCGCAAAATCACGCAACGTGCTAATTTTCACACCACTCCGTAAAACCTCAACCATTGCCCGGCCTTTTATGCTGTCTTTCACCATTGCTTTTCCTCTCAATTGAGCAGCCAATTCGTTTCCCAGCCAAATGCCTACATGCCCAAAATATCCGGGAATGAACTGATCTGTCAGGTGTCTGGACGACTTCATCAATACCAGATCGAACGGCTGAAGCTTTGATCGCAAAATATCAGCATTCTGTTTTCGGTTTGTTGATTCATGAAACAAACCAATTGAATTACCCACAGCATAACTACCAAAATAAACAGAATTGTAAAAGAATGTGTGCAACCGGTCATTATTCCTGAAAGCCCGGTTGTTTAGTGCGATACATGTATTCGTTTCAGGTAACTGATTAAAAAGACGGTCCATTTCCGGACTATAATATCTCAGAAAATTGCTTTCCAGAGTTTTTCGAACCGATGGAGAATAGAGAAAATTTCGACTTTTTGCCAAAATTTCAACAGGTATGTTGTTGCCACGGTCTCCACGGTTCAGAATTCTCCGAACTTTTCTTTCTTTCTGGTATGTATTCTGATAGTATCTGGCCGAAGTAAGCAATTCTACAACTGCCTGATATTGTTCGTTACTTAAGCTATCCGTGCGGATGGGGTTTTTCGTCAACACTTCATTGTAATACCTGTCATTTTTCAATTGCTTACCAAAATAATCATACAACTGATTAATTTCACATGCACGCAAATAGTAACCTTGCCTTTTTTCTTCTGAAATAACAAGGAGCAAACTATCGACCTTCTTTTGTAGGATTTGCTTCTCCTTCGCCGAAGGGATGGTTGAAAATACTAGGTTCTTCCTGTCATTTACAGAATTGCCCAAATAATTTTCTTGCACGCTAATACATGATGTTTCAATCCCAAACAGAAGAATTATAGCCAAACTACGAATCAGTGACAAATAATGTTTGCTTGTCATTTTATTCTTATTTATTCCTGTATAACAAGCACTAAGCGTTATTTTTGAAGACGAAAATATCAAATGAAATACTCGATGTTATCGATCAATCCAGCCTTGATGGCATGAATGATTAATTCGGAAGCATTGGAAACATTTAACTTTCGGAAGATATTTTTGCGGTGTGTATTGACTGTATGAAAACTGATGCACTTTTTTTCCGCGATTTCCTTGGTGGTCATTCCTCCGGCAATCAGGCGCACAATTTCAATCTCAGAGCTTGTCAGGTGTACACTTTCTTCGGGTATTGCTTTCGATTCACCCATTTCAATGATCATGTCGAGGATTTCTCCGCAATAATATTTTTTTCCTTTCAGGCTTGCATCAACTGCTGCTAAAACCTCATCACGGTCGGCAGTTTTATAAATGATGTTTTTAATCCCGATTTTGGTTAGTTCCGTAAAATCCAGCTTACTGATTGAATTAGTCAGGATTAGAACGGATAGTTGCGGGAAATTTTGTTTAATCATTTGTAAATCAACAACTCCATCATAATCAAGCAGAGCAATATCCGTGATAAGCAAATTACAAGTTGATTGCCCAAGCAATTGAATTAATTCGCGCTGCGATTCAACGATTCCTGAAAGGTAGAATCGTTCATCATTCTCCAGTAAAGTTTTCAGCGTTTCGACGACTAAAAACTGAGAATCAGCAATTACAATTTTATTTAAAGATAATTTCATGTCCATTGACCGCTAATAATTTCTGAACCAATAATCATATTGTCAAGAGAAACAACAACTTGTGATATTACAAAGGTAACATTTGAGTTTATAAATCCCTCTCTCCACAAGGTATTCAATCCTATTGAAATATCAATCAAATATTTCAGAAATGAAATCTCAAAATTATCCATAATGTCTACTGATATGCTGTATATTTGTATGAGTAATTTTAGGTAAGAAGCTTAAATATTTAATAAAAGGAAGTGCATTATTCCATTAACCCTTTAAAAGTTCAGTTATGCTTTTAGATGAAACCAAACAGGAATATTCGTGGTTTAGAAGAATTTCGTCGCAATTTATTCCCGACAAAGACTTTGATAAACTGGAGAAGGCATCTGTCAAACTCAATTTCAAAAAAGGAGAAACCATTCTGAAACAAGGTGGAATGCCTACTCACATTGTCTATTTGGAAAAAGGAATTGTTAAGTTTAATTACGAAAATGAGACCAATAAGAACCTGATTCTGACTATTGTTTCTGCTCCGAAGATTTTGGGTGGAGCCAACCTGTTTTACAAGGACAATAACCTTTTTTCGCTTATCGCAGTTGAAGATTGCGAGGTTATAATGATTGATTCAAAGGTTATTGAAGATGTTTTAATGGAAAATTCGAAATTTGCCATGATGATGTTTCAGGTAGCTTCCGAGATGTTTAAAAAGTCGGTCATGAATTTTATCAGTCTGGCACACAAGCAAAAAGAAGGAAGGATAGCCGATGTCTTTTTATATCTGGCTGACGAAGTTTACCATAACACTTCATTTCTGCTTTCGCTCACCCGAAAAGAAATCGCCGAATATGCCGGTTGTTCGACTGAAAATGTGATTATGACCTTATCAAAATGGCAAACCGAAAAAATAATTTCCGTTGAAGGGAAGTCAATCGAAATCAAAGAGATAGATAAGTTGAAATATATCAGTAAAATAGGATAAAAATGCTGACACAGAAAACAAGATATTCAATGCTTGCGATGGTTAGGCTTGCAAAGGAATTTGGTAAGGGAATACTGATGATTAACGAAATAGCCGAGAGCGAAAAAATTCCAAAACGGTTTCTTGAATCTATTTTGCTGGAACTCAAAAAAAACGGGTACCTGGGCAGTCGGCTTGGAAAAAACGGTGGCTATTTTCTGATGAAAGATCCAAAAGAAATCAATTTGCTTGAAATCGTCAGGCTTTTTGAAGGCAGCATTGCCATGTTGCCCTGCACTTCCGAAAAATACTATGAACCCTGCGAACATTGCAAGGATGAAGTGAATTGTTCCATTCGCGGAACGTTTAAGGATATCCGGACCTATACGTTTAATAAGCTGGCTAATACATCGTTGGAAATGCTGATGACAGGAGTTCAAACCCTGCCTGGAGCAGTGAAAGCAGAAACCATCTAGTGTGGCGTTAACGAGCTATTGACGGATCGTCATGCCGAACTTGTTTCGGCATCCCTAAATAGGATGAGACCCCGAAATAAATTCGGGGTGACTGGGACTTAACAAAATCAAGGTAATACAACACTAGAATCAATATCCCAATTCATTTTGCGAAAAACGGACAGGAATGTGTCTGATTTACTTTTTTTATACATTTGCGGCCTCATATAATGAATTGAAAACATTACAAATCTACTGAAGGATGGCATTTGAAAAAGGAATATTTCAGCGCACCGAGTTGCTGTTTGGAAAAGAGAAGATGGATGAAATTGCCGAAAAACGGGTGATCATATTTGGGATTGGTGGCGTTGGGAGCTGGTGTGCCGAAAGCCTTGTCAGGACCGGTATCCGGCATTTGACGCTGGTTGATTCGGATCTGGTTTGCATCACCAACATCAACCGGCAGTTGCATGCCACCACACTAACCGTTGGCGAAGTTAAAACGGATGCCTTAAAAAACCGCTTGCTCGAAATCAATCCTTCAGCCCAAATCCAGACCATTCAGCGAATATACGAACCTGATACTTCAGACTCGTTCGATTTGGATTCTTATGATTACATCATTGATGCCATCGATAGTTTGAGCAATAAGATTGATCTGATCCGCAAAGCCACCCGCACCAAAGCGGTCTTTTTCTCGTCAATGGGTGCTTCGCTCAAACTTGACCCAACGAAAATCCGTGTTGCCGAATTCTGGAAAGTAAAAGGTTGTCCGCTGGGTCATATTGTCCGGAAAAAAATCCGTAAAGGTGATTTGCCGGCCAAGGAGTTTATGTGTGTTTACAGTGAGGAACTGCTCGAAAATAAAGGCTCAGGTTCATCGTGTGGCACGGATAAATGTTTGTGCCCGAAGTCGAAAAACGGTCCGGGCGATCCGGATTTGGCCGATCACGAATGGTGCAGCCAGAAAGCTGTGATCAACGGAACCGTGGCGCATATTACTGCGATTTATGGTTTTACAATTGCCGGGCTGGTAATTCAGGATATTTACAACAAAGGATAGGTTTCGGAAAATATTATTTTATTTGTATTGATCCGCTCTCTTTTGTTCGATCCTGTAAAATTAATTCAATCAATTAGCATAACAATCAAATCCATCACATTCGTTTGTGTTGGACCGGTTATGATCAAACCACCTTCCTGCTGAAAAAAAGGATAAGAGTCACAATTATTCAGATACTGGTCAATATCCAGGTTCTGATTTTCTGCATTTTTGAACGTCATACAATCAGCAACTGCACCGGCTGCTTCTGTTGGACCGTCAGTTCCATCGGTTCCTGCCGATAAAATAGTAATGCCAGTTTGGTTCCGGAGTAATTTGGCACAGAGCAATGCCAGATGCTGATTGCGTCCACCCTTGCCATTTCCGGTGATTTTAACCGTCGGTTCTCCTCCGAAAAGCAAACACGTTTTCCCGAATCTTTTCTCAGCCCTCCAATTCATGGACGTTTCTACCAGATAATTAGCTGCATCCTCAACATCTCCTGAAAGGCTGCTTGTTATAATTTTCGTATCAAAGCCCAGGCTTTCGGCTTTTGTTTTTGCCGCCTGAAGTGCCAATTGATTATTCCCGATGATGAAATTATGAATTCGATTTACAGCAATATCAAGATTTTTTAAAGTTTCAGGACGTTTCCCCTGTGTGCCATCGCGGATAATCTGAAGGATGGAAGGTTCAATTTCGGAAGTCAGGTTATATTTCTCCAGAATAGCTTCTGCCTCGGCAAAGGTAGAATCGTCGGGAGCAGTTGGGCCGGAAGCGATCACATCAAGTGGGTCGCCGATAACATCCGATAAAATCAAGCTGATTACCGTTGCAGGCGAGGCAATTTTTGCCAACTGACCACCTTTTATTTTTGAAAGATGTTTGCGGACGCAGTTTATTTCACCAATATCAGCCCCGCTTTTCAGGAGCAAATCATTCAGCAATGCAAGACCGGCAAGTGTGCAACCCTCCGGAACATCGGTCAGCAGCGAAGAGCCCCCTCCGGATAACAGGCAAATGACCAGGTCGTTCTGATCCGCTTTTTGCGCGAAAGAAATGATGCTTTCCGTACTTTTTAATCCATATTCGTCGGGTACCGGATGCCCTGCCTCGCTGACTTCGATGTAGCTAAGTTGAGCAGAATGGCCATACTTGGTTACAATGTGACCACCTGAAATAGCCGGACCAAGTATCGATTCCAATGCCTGTGCCATCAGCGCACTAGCTTTTCCGGCGCCTATCACATAAATATGCTGAATTCCGGAGAGATCGAAAACCTGGTCATGAATCACCAGTTTTTCCGGAGAATAGAAAACCGTGCTGTTGATCAGTTTGTCAGGCCTTACGCGTTCGACGCCTGTCAGGAATAGTTCAAAAGCGATTTGTCGGTTGTTCATTTCGGGATTCTATCTGATAAATAAGGAAATTACCCATACCGCAGCAAAAGCGAATATTCCCATCACAGCTGTCGTGGTGGTCCAAACCCTAAGCGTTGATTTGATTTCGAGGTCCGAAAATTTGGTAACCACCCAAAAGTAGGCATCGTTCGAATGGGAAATCATCATAGAACCTGCGCCCATGGCCAGTATTGCAAGTACGATTTTGTTATCGCTGTTCAGGTTCAGCGAGGCCAGCATGGGCGAAATGATGGAAGCCGTGGTCATGATCGCCACCGTTGACGAACCCTGTGCCGTTTTAAGAAATGCCGCGATCAGAAATGGGACAAACAATCCAAGCCCTGTCGAAGCCAGGTAATTTCCGGCAACCTCACCAATTCCTGTTGCTTTAATCACGGTTCCGAAAATGCCACCTGCCGCAATAATGGCAAGGATCGCCCCGGCTTTTTCTATGGAAAGGTCAAACAACTCATTCAAGGCTTTGGCATCAACTTTTTTATACAACGAAATGGCCAGAAGAATCCCGACAATCAGCGCAATGACAGGTTCTCCCAAAAAGAAAACGATATTTATTAGAGAGCTTTGATCTTTGGTCGCTATAAGTTGAATGACAGACCGGCCACTCAATAATAAAACCGGAACTACAATTGGTAAAATTGAACGGAACGGCGAAGGTAAATCCTCCGGTTCGCCAGTAATTTCCTGATTGGACTGAATTGCCGGAATAGCAGATAAATCTTTTCGGGTGATGAAACGAACCCACAAAAAGCCTGATAAAGAAGAAATTACGGCAACCGGAAGGCCAATCAAAATAAGCTGTCCGATGTTTGCCGACATGATTCCGGCGGCAGCTGTAGCGCCTGGGTGCGGAGGGATCAGGCAATGAACCGAATACAATCCGGCTGCCAGAACCGATGCCATAAAGACCATCGGGTTCCCGGTACTCCGGATGAGCGATTTATTGATTCCCTGAAGAACGATGAATCCTGAATCGCAGAAAATGGGGATTCCGGTTATAAATCCGGTTGTGTGGATGGCCATTCCGGCATTTTTCTTTCCGGTCAGTTTTAAAATGGCACGGGCAATGCTTTTAGTGGCGTTGGTTTTGTCGAGAATTAACCCGAGAATAATTCCGAAGATGATGATCAATCCAATGGATTTCATGGTATTGCCAAACCCAAGTAAAATGGTTGGAACGACATCCTGAAGTGGCAGCGTGACCAAACCAATGAGTAAAGAAACCAGAAAGATCGTCAGAAAAGTATTGTATTTCAGGATGGAGGTACAAACAACAATCAGCACGAGGCCGATCAAAATGGCGGTAATTATTAGCATAAATCAGTTTTATTATTTATCGTTGGCGGATGTCACTTTTCATCCCGAATACTCGGGGCTAATTTCACGTCAACGAAGGTCGAAAACCACGCTGATGGTTAGCTTATTAACAGTATTGCATATGTTAATACCAGCTTGATTTTGACCTTTCGTATATTAATTCCTTTTCGCTTTCAAGAAATAAAATATCGCTTGAATTATCTTCCGCTTTTGCAATTTTGTTAGTCAATTTAGTACGTCTTGATTTAAAACTATCCTTTGTGCCATATCCATTATTAGAAAAATGAAATTTTGGAGAAATGATAATATCACACAATTGAATAGCCTGGTTTATACACCCTGATTTTTCTAAATTAATGACCAGTCTTTCTTGTGCCAAACCAGTATTGTGTCCACAAATAATAGCTTGTTTGGCATGATCTGTTGATAAATCGAAATAGTCTGATTTTTCTGACCTTATATTAAAATATGCTTGCATTAAATTTATATGAATCATCATTTCATAGCTATAATCTGTGCATTTAGACAATAAATCCTTACCCATTTCTATGGCTTCCTTAAATTTTTTCTCAAATATTAAATTGCCAACATCTACTGTTTTTGGAATAGGAGAAGCATAAACAATATTTTCACCTGAAGCACCAGGTCTATACAAATCATTAGCAATAGTAGAATTAATACTTTTGCTGAAATTTTTGTTTGTTAACATATCATTTTTTGATCGAATTATCAAAATTACTAATTTCCTGACCTAAGATGCACGAAAAACTCGACTTGGATAACTTGCTGTTGTAAGCCGTTTGCTCCTCATTGTCACACCGTATTATCCTTGTCCGGTTTGTTTTTAATAAGGATGTCAACCTGTTTAATAAATCCGTCTAGCATCTTGTTGTCTTTTAAATCATAAAGAGAGCCTGATGTTCCAGGTGGGATGCCTTTGTAAACGAAATTAGCTGTAAGGCCACTGGCAGATATTGCTGCCTCTTGCCAAGGTTCGAGGAAAGTAGTTCTATCTGGCCAATCACCATGATCAATTATCCCACCAAAATTGTTTGTTGGGTCAGATTCGTCAAAAAAGATTACGAATGGATGCTCATCAATCTTGTCATGATCAATTCTTATTCCGTTAAAAGCAAATACCATTACTCCAAAAGTCGAACCTGATGCGGCCCCAATCACACTGTTGAATTTATTAATTAATCCATTTGATTTTATCTCTTCAGGCAATTGATCAACTTCCAACTTCTTATATGTCAAGTTCGGAATCAAACTCTCCAAATCCCTTTTGTTTGGAAGTTTAACGATTTTTGTAAACTTGTTCTTTTTCATTATCTAAGATATTAATTTTTCGTCACAACTGCGAAGTCAATTTTAAAGTCACCCTATCCACAGAAACTTTTAAATGGTCAACAACGAGCAAATATCACTATAAAATTACTGCTTTTTATTCGGTTTTATGTTATATCACTTCCACGGCTGTTCAATTCTATTTGATTTTTGGAATGAAGAAAATCAAGGAATGTTAATAACTTTGTAATGAACTAAAAAACAGAGTTATAT
>Ga0209429_10001421_pt1 | contig 14792 bp, 15 predicted proteins | sample BarGraNGADG00212_3_FD_184493 | JGI IMG/M metagenome (GOLD analysis project Ga0209429, IMG submission 184493) | Arctic peat soil microbial communities from Barrow, Alaska - Barrow Graham LP Ref core NGADG0004-212 (SPAdes) (version 2) | ecosystem: Environmental > Terrestrial > Soil > Wetlands >... | reverse complement strand
CCTTGGAGAAGAGGGTAAGAGAGCCATAAAAGAATTGTTCAGGATTGCATTTGATAAAGGGGTTATTCCAAAACTGCCTGGAAAGATTTTTCTTACTTCCTGATTGAATATTCATTCTCGTTTAAGGTCAGTATTCATTGATTATTTCTTAATTTTACATCAGAAAACCTTACGATGATGAAACTGAAAGAGCTGGTTTTAAAAACCCGGTCGTATCGCCGGTTTGATGAGACACAAAGGATCGATACACAAACTCTTGAAAATCTGATAGATCTCGCCCGTCTCTCCTCCTCAGGGGCAAACAGACAACCATTGAAATATCTTATTTATAATTCCACTGAGGATTGCAAAAGAATCTTCCCTTCCCTGGTTTGGGCTGCATATCTTAAAGAATGGAATGGTCCTGAAGCCGGAGAAAGACCCGCAGGATATATAATAATCCTCGGGGATAAATCAATAAGCGAAGGATTCGGGGTTGACCATGGAATTGCTGCACAGAGTATTATGCTTGGAGCTTCGGAAGCCGGACTTGGCGGTTGCATGATTGCATCAATAAGGCGCGAAGAACTCAGACAGGAACTGAAAATACCTGAAAAATTCGAAATACTTTTAGTCCTTGCCCTTGGGAAACCCATCGAGAAGGTGATCATTGATGAAATTAAAGCCGGTGATGTGAAGTACTGGAGAGACAGTGATAAAAATCACCATGTTCCGAAAAGATTATTAAGCGAAATTATTATTAAGTTGTAGTAAAATAGTTAATATTGAAGAAATTCTGTTGTTTAATATTTACACTACTCATTTTCACTGGTTCCGGAATCGGTCAGCAGGGCAGAAACGATGGGAGCAGGATTCTTTTCCATGGCCGGGTTGCTGATGCTTCGACTCTGATACCTTTGAACGGTACACAGATAATGATCAACCGTGGACTGTTTTTCATAAGTGAAAGTGATGGTACCTTTGCCTTTTATGTAAACAGGAAGGATACACTCTTTTTCAACAGACTGGGGTATAAATCCATCCGGTTTTATGTAAGTGATACCCTTTCCGGAAGTGAGTTTATTACCGGTGTATTTATGCATGCCGATACAATATCTATAGGTGAAGTGGTGATTATGCCACGACTTAGAAACCTGAAAAATGAGCTCCTGAAACCAAGACCCCAAACGAACACCGAGATTGAAAATGCAAAATATAATGTTGCAGTGTCAGCATACATAGGAAAAAATAGTATAAGTACCCTCGGCGATCCGGCAACTAATTATGGCCATATACGTCAGCAACTAAGACAGGATGCGTATGAAAAGGGTGGCATACTGCCCTCCGATAAAATGGTAGGACTAAATCCATTCATACTGTTACCTGCTGCTTACCTGCTTATCCATGGATTACCTGAAAAACCCCCACCGCTTAAGCCACAGCTTTCTGAGAAGGAGATAAATCAAATTAACGACAGGTACAAGGAAATTCTGCAACAGAGGAAAGTAAGATAGCGGAATGTTGGAAAAATAAAGACAAAAGACAAAAGTCACAAGACAAAAGTAAAAAAGTGCAAGAATCCCCCCGCTATGACGGGAGGTTTGGGGTGGATTTAAAGACTACTGGCAAACTCCAAACTCCAAACTTTGATCCACTATCCTTTATAGAATATAGCTTTAATAATATGGCTTGCCATCCTGGGATTCTCCTTCAGACGTCTTGTAGAATAATTAAACCAATCTTTTCCGAAAGGAACATAAACCCTCATATTATGGCCTTCATTTACAATGCTTTCCCGCAATGATGGAGTTACACCATAGAGCATCTGAAACTCATAAAGATTTTTGGATACCTCATATTTTTCAAGCAATTTACAGGCATTTTCAATCAGAAATTTATCATGAGTGGCAATACCGACATGAATTTTATTTTTAAACATGTATTCAAGATCTTCGAGAAAGTGCTGGTTTATCTCTTCATGTTTTTTATAGGCAATTTTCTCAGATTCCACATATATTCCTTTGCAGAGTCTGAAACTTAAAGGATTAACAGCATTATTAAGTTCGGCAAGACCTTTAATATCGTCTATTGTTCTTTTAAGATAAGCCTGAATAACAAGGCCTACATTTTCGGGAAATTCGGTCCTTAGTCTTCTGAAAAGCTTAATCTCCTTGTCTGTACATGGAGAATCCTCCATATCAATCCTGATAAAGCCATTATATGAGGCAGCTTTAGTAACAATTTCACGGATATGTAAATAACATTTTTCTTCATCCAGAAGCATACCGAAACTTGTGGGCTTTAGAGAAAAATTTCCATCAAGGCCATTTTTGTACGTTACATCGATCAGGTTTTTATAATCATTCTTATTTTCTTCCGCTTCTTCCAGGTTCTTTATGAACTCTCCCAGAACATCAAGTGTTACCCTGATCTTTTTACTGTTCAGATCTTTCGACACCCGCATTGCATCTTCGATTGTTTCACCTGCAATATATGACCTTGAAAAGATCCAGATGAAATTTTTTGGAAAATATGGCAATATTGCTGCAATAAGTTTGTTGAACATAATATAAATCTTATTAGAAACCTTTAAATAAAATTATCTTTGAAATTAAAGGTGTAAAGAAAACTGATCTTAATTCATTTTTTAATGACCTTTGTCATTTAAGAAAAATGAATTATGACATGAAATTATTTATTTTGAATAAATTTTTCAGTTAATGCAACCTTTTTTTTTATCCATGAGTCTTAAAAATGTCTTCAGTTTATGATGAGCGAACCTCAAATAATTGAAGGGTGCGCCAGACATGACAGAAAGGCGCAACAGGTACTGTACGATAAGTATTCGAGGTTTTTACTCGGTGTCTGTTTGCGATATGCCGTGGATAAGTCTGAAGCTGAAGATATTTTACAGGAAAGTTTTTTAAAGATATTTTTTAATATTAAAGATTTTTCAGGAACAGGTTCTTTTATAGGTTGGTTAAGAAAAATTGCAGTGAATACCGCAATAACTTATTATCACAAAAATTTGAAGTTCAGGTATCATATTGAAATAGAGGATTATGCATCAGTAGAAGTTGGTGAATTAAGTTTTGAGGAAGACCTTTATACTTCTGAGGAACTTTACAAGGTACTGAATGAGTTACCTGCAGGGTACAGGATGGTTTTTAACCTGTATGCAGTTGAAGGTTATAAACATAAAGAGATTGCTGAAATGCTCGGAATAGATACAAATACATCAAAATCGCAATATAGCAGGGCAAAAGCAGTGTTAAGGGATAAGCTTGAAAAGCTTGGCAAATTAAAAAGCAACTATTCTGGAAATGAATAAATAGATTTTGGATTAAATAATAAAGTGAAGGGAAAAAACAAAAATATTGACGTAGAGGATCTGTTCAGGAACAGACTTGAAAACATCGGGATCGTTCCGGAAGCATCGGTTAAGGTTAACCTTATGCGTAAGGTTGGGAGAAGAGAGTTCATCCATTTTAATCCCTCGCGATTTAATATTTATTATTTAGGAGGCGTACTGGTTGCCGGAGTTTCAGCGGCAATAATTTTAACTTCAGATCCTTCCCGGAATGAAGTTACCCGTGCATCACTGCAATCCATCGATAAAGTTCAGGTTGCCGACACGAACAATATAAGTGTTCCACTTGACCGGCAATCAATGCAAAAGAGTGATTCCATGAAATCGGTTCTCACAAAACAAGGTTTTAAAAAACCGGTTACTGTACCGAAATTGAAGTCATCGAATAAGACAATTGAAAAAAGTCTCAATCAGAATAAAAATGAAAATGGCCGTATCGGTATAGTGGGCTCCTTCACAGGAAAAGGATTATTTGCAGGAGGAGAATCAGATATGAATAAACTCAGGGGGAAAATACAACTGGATGAGAATATGATCGGAGCATCAGTTAAGAAAGGTTGTACTCCTTTGAAGGTACGATTCATTAATAAATCGGCAACGCACGATTCATGCCGGTGGTCATTCGGCGATGGAGGTTATTCAAATAAAAATAGCCCTGAATGGATATTTGATACTGCGGGAGAATATAACGTTGAGCTAAGTGTCTTTGGTTCGGATGGCTCATTAATAACATCATCTACCGTTATCACTGTCCATCCAAGACCTTTAGCCCGTTTTGAAATTTCTCAGGCACTAGCCGGTCAGCCTGACAATGAGATAAGGTTTATAAATTATTCTACCAATGCAGCCAGATTCAGGTGGGATTTTGGGGACGGTAACTCTTCAGACCTTTTTGAGCCTAAGCATATATATTCAAAACCGGGAAATACTAATGTCAAACTCGTTGCAACATCAGAATATGGCTGTTCCGACTCACTGATCGTTTTAAATGCATCCGCAGGTTCAATCTACTATATAAGCTTTCCAAATGCTTTTATCCCAAATCCGGAGGGCCCGACAGGTGGTTATTATTCAACAAAAAGCGATGAAAATGCCCAGGTATTTCATCCTGTTCATTCAGGTGTATCCGATTACCAGTTAAGGATCTTCACCAAACTCGGTATTTTGATATTTGAAAGTAATGATATTCATGTCGGATGGGATGGTTACTTCAAAGGCCAGCTTAGTGAACCGGGAGTTTATATCTGGAAAGTGAGGGGTAGTTACCTTAATGGAGATACCTTCATTAAAATGGGAGATATAACACTTCTGAAAAACCGGTAATTATTACCTGAAGCCTTCTAAAAAATCTGACTTCCTTATACTATGGAGTATTTAATGAATTAATTTCATTTATACCGATAGTTAAATTTTTCCAAAAGATGTCACTTTTGGAAAAAAATTACGTTTAATAGTATTAAACATTGATATCAATTGTATATTTTCGTCAGATTAAACCTAAAGGGATTGAATTTACTGAAGAGGATTATTTATATACTCATGCTGTTTTTCGTCCTCGTAAAGGAAAGTTTTGGACAGGATCCTACCTTCTCCCAGTTTTATGCTAATCCGCTATATCTTTCACCTTCATTTGCTGGTGCTGCGCAGGATAACAGGTTATCTGTCAGTTACCGGAACCAGTGGCCTGCTGTTCCCGGGGTTTTTACCACTTATAATATTGCCTTCGATAAAGCTATGCCCAGCTTCAATTCGGGTTTTGGCGTTATGGCTACCTATGATGTTGCAGGGTCAGGTGACCTGAGCACTACGAACATCGGATTGCTTTATTCTTACGACTTCAAAATTAATGATGAGTGGCACATGAGGCCCGGCGTAAACTTTAAGTTCTATTATCTGGGTCTTAATATTAGTAAGCTGATCTTTAACAGCCAGATAACAGGCAGCGGTGTAACTCCGTCTGTTTCACCTCCTCCGTTCGATAACGTTGCGGATGTTGACTTTGCAACTTCTGCACTTGTTTATAACGAGAGGATATGGGCAGGTTTTACCCTGGACCATCTTCTTGTTCCAAAAACATCTTTCTACGGCGATGGAGGCGATGCTTTTGTCCCTGTCAAGTTTAATATGTATGGAGGTTTTCAGATATTGAAAAAAACCAGGTTAAGAGTAAAGATGCAAGAGGTGCTTTCTGTTGCATTTAACTTTCAGAAACAAGAGAAATTTTACCAGTCCGATATAGGTTTATACTATTATAAAGATCCACTGATTTTCGGCTTGTGGTACAGAGGAATACCTTTAGCCACTTCACAGGCTGGTGATGCTTTGATTGGTCTTCTTGGAATTAAAACTGCTCAGTTTCGCTTCGGCTATAGTTACGATTTTACAATCTCCAACCTGATTAGTGTGACAGGTGGCGCTCATGAAATTTCACTGGTTTATGAATTCACCTCCGTATCTATGAGATCGGCACGGAGGAAATACAGAGCAATTCCTTGTCCTGAATTTTAGTTGGCTTGTCGTTACTCTGCCTCCCCCTTTACTTCTATCATAATAATTTCAAGACACTAAGTAGCCTCTTTTGTTTATTTGTTTATTTGTTTATTTGTTTATATTTGCCACTTACTATTGTTTAACACATAATTAATTGCAATGAAGAAAATATCTGTAGTTCTGTATGCTGTTTTATTTTTAGCCGTGGGAGTTCTGTATTTCCTCCACTTTTCAGGTAAATCAGGGGATAAGAAGAGTAATGTGGCTGGAGGCGTCGTTGAATCATCAGCCCGGGGAATAGCATTTGTAAATATCGATTCTGTGATCTTTAAATTTGATATGTTCTCTGACAGAAGGGCAGATCTGCTGACAAAACAGAAAAGTGCTGAAGCTGAATTAAATTCAAAAGGCGGCCAGTATGAGAAAAATGCAAAAGACTACCAGGATAAAGTAAATAAAGGACTCATTACAAGGGCAACCGCCGCACAGATTGAACAATCTCTTGTTCAGCAGCAGCAGGAACTGGTGACACTAAGGGACAACCTGCAATCGAATCTTATGGAAGAAGAACAGGTAATGAACCGTCAGATAATCGAATATATAACCTCTTATCTGGAAGCTGACAAATCTGAATACAACTACCAGTATATTTTTGGTAAGAGGTTTGGCAGCGAAGTACTCTATGGCGATGGTGCTTTGGATATAACCCAGAAAGTACTTGATGGCATCAATACAAAATATAAGGCAGAAAAAAAATAATTTCCAATGGGTTTTGCCTCAACCTGGCTTGACAAAAGGGCACTTTTCCCTGAATTTATCAAACAGGCACCTGATGAAGAAACCGGCATAATAGTTATTGTACCCGCATTCTGTGAACCCGGAATAACCGACCTGCTTAACTCTCTTGCATCCTGTGATGAACCGGATTGTAAAACCGAAGTTATTATAGTTGTTAATTCTCCGGCAAATGAAAACGAAGAATGCATCAGGATCAATGAATTATGTGTAATGAATATTGAAAGCTGGAGGGAAAAACATTCCGATTGTTTCTTCCGGCTTTTTGCAGTTAATATTATCCCGACTTCCCTGTCAGGCTGGGGGGTTGGTCTTGCAAGAAAAACCGGAATGGATGAGGCAGTACGCAGGTTCGACATGATAGGGAAACCCGAAGGTGTCATTGTTAACCTTGATGCTGACTGTCAGGTAGCTAAGAACTATTTTGTCTCACTGAATAATGAATTGTTAAAAAGATCAGACCGTACAGGCTGCTCTGTTTATTTTGAACATCCTCTTTCTGGTAGCAGTTACTCTTTTAATGTTTACAATTATATAACCTGGTATGAACTGCACCTTCGTTATTTCCTGCAGGGAATAAAATACTCTGGTTTCCCTTATGCATTTCAAACCGTTGGTTCAGCATTTGCTGTAAAAGCCCTGCAATATATTAAAGCCGGAGGGATGAACAGACGACAGGCAGGTGAAGACTTTTATTTCATTCAGAAGCTTATACCCGAAGATGGTTATTTCTCATTGAGATCGACGACTGTATATCCTTCCCCCAGGGAATCATTTCGGGTTCCTTTCGGAACAGGAGCAACAATACAGAAGCTGACAGACGGTAATCCGGATTCATTCGTTACTTATAATGTAAAGGCATTTAAAGAATTACATCTGTTTTTTGAAACTATCAGTTTATATTATAATTGCTCTGATGCAGAGTTGGAAAAAAATTATAATTGTTTTCCCCGGGGCTTGAGATCATTTGTTGATTTTCAGGAACTGAAAGAGAAGATTCTCGAGATAAAACGTAATACCTCCGGATTGGGATCATTTAAAAAGCGTTTTTTCGGTTGGTTTAATTTGTTCAAAATAGTAAAATATCTGAATCGTGTTCATGAAGATATATTCGAAAAAGTCCCTGTCAATGAAGGTGCGCACGAATTGCTTCACATCATCGGGGTTGATTTCAATTCAAAAGAATCATCAGATCTTCTGAAATATTACAGATCAATGGAGAAAGACTCTTAGTTATTTCTTCTTGTTATTTTGCGATCCTCCTGTGGAGTAAGGATTATATACAGGTCTTCATCAGGTCTTTTCATCCTGTATTGTTCCCTGGCAAATTTTTCGAGGTTATGATTGTCGGTTTTCAATTCATACAATTTCCTCTTGTCAACCTCAATCTTCTTGATATAGTATTCCCTGTCACTCTTCATTTTATTTAGCTCCTTCATCTCTTTGTACCTTCCAATAAGATTATTAGAATCGAAAAGTAAGAGCCATACAATAAAGATTATAACGGTAAGAAGATACTTATTCCTGAATATAGCAGGGATTTTTTCTATGAATTTGAACCTGATCATAATGGTACAAACCTACAACTTTTTTTCTAACCGCCACTCATGAGGTAAACCATTTGGACATCATCTCCATCACGAATGATTGTCGAATCGTACTTTTCTTTTGAAATTAAAATGCTGTTTATTTTAATGATTCTCATTCTGAACGAAAATTTTTTCAGGTCAAGCATCTCACTGACACTGATACTATCCTTATCAAATTCTTCAACCCTTTTATTCAGTAATATTTTCATCTCTTTAATATCTGTATTCTCACTTCTTTTGCATAAGAATTTCAATTACAACATTTGCCTGCATATTGGCAACAATTTCTACCCTGGGAGCCATAGGAAGCATATTCTCAGTTACTTCTGAGATCTCGTCTCCACAGATGTAGAGAGTGTCGTCAATTTTCCTGCATCTGATAGCTTCATTGTTACCCCCTCCTGCAACTCCCGACCCTATTACAAGCGGAGTCCCTGGCATTTCAGCCTGAAGTGTTTCAATAAGCATCTCTTTCATTTCAGGTTTATCAAATGCTTCCACAACTACATCGCAACCTGAAAAAATACGGGATATATTTGACTTGTGAAGTTTATCCTGGTAAGTGACTACAGACACGCTGTCATCGATGCGGAAGAGATTTTCTTTAAGAGCCATAGTTTTCAGCATCCCAACCTGATCAGTGAAATAAAATTGCCTGTTGAGATTGGTCTCTTCAACAACATCAAAATCTGAAATGACAAGAGTGCCGACACCGCTTCTTGTCAACGCTGCGGCACAATTCGAACCTAACCCTCCGGCTCCGGCAATACCAACGCGGAATTTTCGAAGGTGATTTTTTATTTCAGCAATGCTCATGTTCAACATTTTCAGGGATTAAAGATATGAACAATATTTATTTTTACACTTCTTCACGATTTATACAGGATATTGATTATTATCATGGTATAGCCAACATTTATAGCTTAATTTTGTTAAATATCAGATAGTTTAGGATAGCTACCCATATTTATTACCTATGGATAAATCATCGATAAAATCGAGAGGAAGACTTCTAAAAGAGTGGAATTATAACTGGACCCCATTAAGCAAAGGATATACTGATAAAATACTTTATATTAATGTCGGTACACCTGAGATAAGAGAAAAGGATGTTCCTCCGGTAATGAAAGAAAAATTTATTGGTGGAAAAGGTTACGGTTTGCGTCTTTTATGGGATGCCACAAAACCTGAAACCCAATGGAATGATCCTGAAAATGAAATTATTATCTCATCGGGTCCGATCGGTGGAATAACGCAATACTCAGGTACCGGTAAATCGCTTGTCGTAAGTATTTCGCCACAAACAAACTCGGTGATGGACAGTAACGTGGGAGGTTTTTTCGGGCCATTCCTCAAATTTTCAGGATTTGATGCAATAGAGATCCAGGGAAAATCGGAAACTGAAGTAATAATTTTTATTGATGGTATAAATCATAATGTAAGCATTTTTGAAGCTCCTGTCGGAATTACAGACAGCCATATGCTTGCAGAACTGCTTACTGAGACCTTCGCTGACAATGAAAATGAAAAAAAGAATATAGGGGTTGTCTCAACCGGATCAGCCGCTGACCATTCATTGATAGGAATGCTTAACTTTAGTTTCTATGATTCAAAACGGAAAAAAGTCCGCTTTAAACAAGCAGGAAGAGGTGGCATTGGTACGGTGTTCCGCAATAAAAAAATTAAGGCTCTTGTCTGTAAGATTCCCGGTGTAAAAGGTAATCTTAATAATGTTGTTGATATTGAGGCGATTACAGAAAGAGGCCGGCGATTCAACAGGGAGATTAAAGAACTTGATGACAAACAGTGTCAGATGAGGCAGGTGGGTACAGCCCATCTGATGGAGATAATGAATGACCATGACTTGCTACCTGTTATGAATTATAAATATGGCAGCCACCCCGATGCTTATAAAATCGACTCATCGGTATGGAAGCGTAACTTTACACAGAATATCCCAGATGGATGCTGGATAGGCTGCAACATGTCGTGCAGCAAGGCTATAGACGATTTTGAACTTAAAACCGGGCCATATAAGGGACAGAAAGTTATTGTTGATGGACCCGAGTACGAAAATGCTGCAGGGTTGGGATCAAACTGCGGAATTTTTGACCCTGAATACATTATTGAAACAAATTTTTATTGTGACACTTATGGAATATGTACTATAACCTGGAGTACTCTTACCGCTTTTATAATGGAATGTTACGAGAATGGCATTCTTAATAAAGAGAGAACAGGAGGGCTTGAATTAAAATTCGGTAATTCAAAAGATGCTCTTGAATTACTTCATCAGCTTTCACGTGGTGAAGGATTTGGCAGGATAGCAGGAACAGGTGTACGCAAAATGAAAGAGCTTTTTATTAAGAATTGCTGGGGCGATGCTTCTTTCCTTAATGACATTGGGATGGAGAACAAAGGACTTGAATACTCCCAATATATGCCAAAAGAATCGCTTGCCCAGCAGGGAGGATTTGCTCTTACAAATAAAGGTCCGCAGCACGATGAAGCCTGGCTGATATTTATGGATATGGTAAACAATCAGATCCCCACATTCGAAAATAAAGCTGAAGCTCTCCATTATTTTCCTATGTTCAGGACCTGGTTCGGACTTGTAGGATTATGTAAGCTGCCCTGGAACGACGTTGAACCTGAATCGAATGCAACATCCGATGAACCCGCAAAAGTTCCCGAGCATGTTGATAATTATATTACTATATATAAGGCAGTTACAGGCCTTGAGTTCAACAAGAAAAGATTAGTGGAAGATTCTGAAAGAGTTTATAACTTTCAAAGAGTATTTAACATCCGTCGTGGCTTTGGCACCCGTATTTATGATAAGCAGCCCTATCGCGCTGCCGGCCCGGTTACTAAAGAGGAATATGAATCACGTTCAGAACGGTACGATAAACAGCTTAAAGAAAAGGTTGGGATCGATACATCCGGGAAAACAACCGTAGAAAAGATGAAACTCCTTCGCAAATACAGGGAAGATCAGTACGAAAGCCTGGTAGATGCAGTCTATAAACGCCGTGGTTGGAATAATAATGGTGTTCCGAAGATAGAATTTTTGAAAAAGATCGGAATGGACCTTCCGGAGGTTATAGAAGTCGTCAAAAACTATCAATAAAAATTAAAAACCGGTTCTTTTTGGCATTTGATTAATTCCGACTTGTAAAATATTTACATTTGTTGTTGAGATTTGCAATTACTGAATCTCTACAGTAATCAGATAATGAAAAGTTTAATTCTTCTATCGACTATTATTGTCTTGTCGTTTTCAGGATGTAAATTCCAGGCTGCTAAACAAAAAGAGATAATCATCTTTCATGCAGGAAGCTTATCTGTCCCGTTTAAGCAACTTGCAAATGAGTATCAGAAGAAGAATTCCGGAATAAAAATTCTTCTTGAACCTGCCGGCAGCATAGTTTGTGCACGTAAGATCACAGAACTTAAAAAACCCTGCGATATAATTGCATCAGCTGATTATTTTATTATTAATGAGCTTCTTATACCCGATTATGCAACATGGAGCATTCGCTTTGCAACAAATGAGATTGTAATTGCGTTTAATGAAAAATCAAAATATTCATCTGAGATTAATGATTCCAACTGGATGGATATCCTTTCGAGGGAAGATGTGATTTACTCGAGATCTGATCCTGATTCTGATCCCTGTGGTTACAGGAGCGTTCTGACATTTATGCTTGCTGAAAATTACTATAACAGGCCGGGTCTTGCTGATAAAATGATCTCTAAGAACAGGGAGTTTATTCGGCCAAAAGAAGTTGACCTTGTGGCACTTATTGAGGTTAACGCTGCTGATTATATGTTTCAGTATAAGTCGGTTGCAATTCAGCATAATCTGAAGTATCTCGAATTACCTGACGAGATCAACCTTTCTGATCCTAAGAAAAATGATATTTACCGTACAGTTTCGCTTGATGTGGCTGGTAGTTCACCTGGCAATAAAATGAAAGTGACTGGAGAATTCATTAATTATAGTGCAACGGTGTTGACTGATGCTCCACATAAAGATGAAGCAATTGATTTTCTTGAATTTTTATTAAGTCCGGAAGGTATTGAAATCTTCAGAAAAAGCGGACAGGATCCGATAATTCCCTTCAGCACAGAACAACCGGAATTGATTCCGGGTAAACTTTTAAAATATCTTAAAAATATTTAATCTGAAGAAGTTTTAAAATGACGAGATACAATCCTTTTAACCTGATCCTTCTTATCCTGTCATCACTGGTTCTGCTTTTCATTCTGGCGCCGCTTGCAGGAATGTTTATTAAGACCGGGGCTTCTGAATTTTTTGAAACAGCGTCCGACACAGAGGTGCAGCGGAGCATCTGGCTTACACTTTGGGTTTCATTTGCAGCAACTTTTATTTTTGCTGCCGGGGCAATTCCTTTAGCCTGGCTGATGGCCCGAAAAAATTTCCCGTTGAAAAATGTTGTACAGGGAATCATCGACCTTCCTGTTGTTCTTCCTCATACAGCTGCCGGTATCGCAATTCTTGGTTTCATTTCAAGAGATGGCGCTTTAGGCAAAGTTGCAGATTCAATTGGACTGACTCTTGTGAACAATCCGGCTGGGATAGCCCTTGCTATGGCGTTTGTCAGCGTCCCATTTTTAATAAATTCGGCTCGTGATGGTTTTACTGCAGTTCCTGAACGTCTTGAAAAAGCTGCTTTAAGCCTGGGTGCAAGTAGGACAAGGGTCTTCTTTTCCATTTCGCTTCCACTTGCATGGCGAAGTATAATGACAGGTTTTATTATGATGTTTGCCCGTGGAATGAGCGAATTCGGAGCAGTGGTTATTGTGGCGTATCATCCGATGATCGCACCTGTGCTGATTTATGAGAGGTTCAGCTCATACGGACTTAATTATGCACGTCCGGCTTCTGTGCTTTTCATCCTTGTTGCACTTGCAATCTTTATTGTTCTGCGGCTCATATCATTTAAAAAGAAAGAAATTCATCTCTCTCCCGATGCTGAAGCTTGACAATGTAAGTAAAAGACTGGGGCAGTTTGCCCTTTTAGATATCAGCATGGAAATATCTGAGGGTGAATATTATGTGCTTCTTGGACGTTCAGGTTCTGGGAAAACCCAGCTGCTCGAAGTTATAGCAGGGCTAAATGAACCTGATAGCGGTAAGATATGGCTCAATGGTGAAGATATTACGAGAAAAAAAATCCAGAAAAGAAAAATAGGACTTGTCTTTCAGGATTTTGCAATATTCCCGAACATGACTGTTTTTGGAAATATCGCTTACCCGTTGCATTCATCAGGGATTGACCGCAAAATGATTGCTGAAAAAGTCAGGAATATTTCTGATGAAATGAATATAAGTCATATTATAAATCGTAATACCCATAATCTATCCTGCGGGGAGTTACAACGGGTTGCCATTGCGCGTACCCTGGTAACTTCACCTGAGCTGCTTCTTCTCGATGAACCAATGGCATCTATTGACGCCTGTCTCAAAGACGACATAAAAAAGGTATTGCGTCAGCTGAATAAGAAAGGATTGACAATCATTCATGTGACTCACGATTACAGGGAAGCAGTGAGCCTTGCAAGCAGGGTGGGAGTTATACATAACGGACGAATAATCCAGGAGGGAATACCTGATGAGGTTTTCAGGAAACCGGTCAACAGGTTTGTTGCCCGTTATGCAGGTATCAGGAACTTCTTCAGGGTAAAATTCATTCGGAAAAATGGTTCCTGTAAAGCTTCCTGTAATGATAATCTTGTATTTAGCATACCTGACGATAACTATCCATCCGAAGGCATTGTGATCCTGAGAAGTGATGATATACAAATATTCAGCGGAGAATCATTTACTCAGCGGGAAAACACTTTCAAAGGCAGAATAAGGGATATAATTCCTTCAGAATACGGTATGGAAATAACAGTAGATGCCGGGGAATTGTTTTTTATTGATATTACAAATGACAATTTCAGGCAGCAGCAATTTATGGAGCAATCAGAGGTATGGATAAATTTTTCACCCGAAGCGATTATTTCACTTCAGGGAACAAATTGATAATAAAATGGAAATGATACAACTTGATAAAGCATTTGAAATAGTAATGAATTCTGCATTTATTACAGGCAATGAAACAGTTGCATTTATTGATTCATTGTCCAGAGTTCTTGCGGAAGATATTGTCAGCGATGTTGATATGCCCCCATTCAACAAGGCAACTGTTGATGGTTTTGCATGCAGAAAAGAGGATATTAAACATGAACTTGAACTGATCGAAACTATTCCTGCAGGGAAAATTCCTGCAAAAAGGATATCTGTTAACAAATGTTCAAAAATTATGACCGGAGCACCCGTGCCAGCCGGAGCTGATTATGTTTTTATGGTTGAAGATTCCAGAGTGCTCAAATCGGGAAAAATAAAATGCACGGGCACTATTACAAAAGATAATATCTCATTTAAAGGAGAAGATGTCAGAAAAGGAAAGATTGTACTAAGCCCGGGGAAACAGATCAGACCACAGGATGTAGCCATTATCGCCTCTTCAGGTCACACCTCGGTAGTTGTCAAAAAG
>Ga0209429_10001420_pt1 | contig 14806 bp, 13 predicted proteins | sample BarGraNGADG00212_3_FD_184493 | JGI IMG/M metagenome (GOLD analysis project Ga0209429, IMG submission 184493) | Arctic peat soil microbial communities from Barrow, Alaska - Barrow Graham LP Ref core NGADG0004-212 (SPAdes) (version 2) | ecosystem: Environmental > Terrestrial > Soil > Wetlands >... | reverse complement strand
GCTGCCAGCCTCGAAGATCGGAAAGGTGCGGGCCACCAGGTAGACGCCCGCGGCCACCATGGTCGCCGCGTGGATCAGGGCGCTGACCGGGGTGGGACCCTCCATGGCGTCCGGTAGCCAGACGTGCAGCGGGAACTGGGCCGACTTGCCCACCGCGCCGCAAAAGATCAGCACACCCACCAGACTCAGGAATGCCGGGTCGAACTGTCCCGCGGAGATCATCTGCTCCAGCCGGGCGAACTCCAGGGTGCCTGCTCGGGACCATAGCAGCAGGATGCCGGCCAGCAGACCGAAGTCGCCCAGCCTGGTCACGAGGAACGCCTTCTTGGCCGCGGCCGCGGCCTCCGGTTTCTGGTAGTAGAAGCCGATCAGCAGGTATGAGCAGAGCCCCACCAGTTCCCAGAATATGTAGAGGGCCAGCAGGGAGTTGGCCAGCACCAGCCCCAGCATCGACATGCAGAAGAGGGAGATGAAGGCGAAGTAGCGGCTGTAGCCGGGATCCCCGTGCATGTATCCCTGGGAGTAGAAGATCACCAGGAAGCTGACAGAGGTAACCACCAGCAGCATGACCGCCGTGAGCGGGTCCACCTGGAACCCCACCTGTAGGGCGAGGGCCTGCGCCCCGTCGGCCACCTGTGCGGCGCCTGCCGAATGTAGGGCGGGGTCTTGTGCCCCGCCGCCAGCGCCCGCCAGGGAGGGCGAGACGCCCACGCCCCCGGTGGCCAGCGTCAGCCAGTCCAGCGTTCGCTCCACCCGCGCGCCCGCCAGCGTCTCCCAAAAGGTCGGGAGCGCCAGGGCCAGCGCGCCGAGGATGCCGGCCACCGCCACCCACCCACTCACCCGTCTCCACGGTCGAGTGACGAAGGCGATGATGGCGAAGGCCGCCAGCGGCAGTACCGGAATCAGCCAGGCGTACTGGATCATGCTGCCCCTACCACTTCATCAAATGGATATCATCCAGCTGGATCGTCTTGCGATCCCGATACACGGCGATGATGATCGCCAGCCCCACGGCCGCCTCCGCCGCGGCGACGGTGATAATAAAGATGGCGAAGATCTGCCCGAGCAGCGGCGCGGACGAGGCGATGTAGCGCGAGAAGCCCAGCAGGGTGACGTTGACCCCGTTGAACATCAGCTCAATTGACATAAGTACGATCACGGCGTTGCGTCGGGCCAGGGCGCCGTACAGCCCCACGGCGAACAGGACCGCGCCGAGCAAAAGGAAGTGGTTCAGCGTTAAGGTTGTCGGGTCCACCATGCAGCTTCCCTATCTAATCCTCTCGCGCAATCCAGATCGAGCCCACCATCGCCGCCAGCAGCAGCACCGACGCCACCTCGAAGGGCAGTACGTAGCCGCTCAGCAGAAGCCTGCCGATCTCCTCAGTGGTCGGCTGTTCGGACAGCGTCTGGGCCAGCGGCCACTTTGTGCCCAGCAAGGAGAAGGCGGCCACGGCCAGGAACGATATGGCCACCAGCGCGGCCCCGACCTTCTGTCCCAGGTGAGCCCTGCCCCCGTCCTCCATCTGATTCGGCGTGAGCATGATGCCGAACAGCATCAGGATCATGATGGCCCCGGCGTAGATCAGCACCTGCACCGCGGCCAGGAAATCGGCCCGCAGAAGCAGGTAGATGGCGGCCACCCCCAGGAATGAGGCGACCAGGAAGATGGCGCTGTGAACCAGCCGCCGCGCGGCAACCATCCCCACGGCGCCGCCCACGGCCACCAGCCCAAACACATAGAAACCAATGGTTGTGAACAGCTCAGTCAACGCTCAACCCTGCTCATGGGACTCCTCGCCGTCCGGATGTAGCGTCGGGGCTTGTCCCCGACGTCGTACCCGTCTCTACGAGTACTCGTCGCCCACAAGGGGCGACGCTACATCGCCCAGATCTTCTGAGTTCCCGTCTTACTTCATCTGCCCGAAGCCGGCCACCCTCACCCGCTGCTCGTCCACCTCGGGCGAGGCCGCCACGGCCCGCTTGATCAGATCCTGGTCCCCCTCCTCCCGGCTGTAGGTGGCCAGTTCAAAATCCGGCACCATGGTCAGCGCCTCGAAGGGGCACGCCTCGACGCACAGCCCGCAGACGATGCACTCCGTCAGGTTGTACTGGTAGCTCTCTGGATAGGGGATTGGCTTCCCCTTCTCGTCCTTCGCACGGACGATCTGTATGATGTCCACCGGACACGCCTTGGCGCAGAGGCCGCAGGCGGTGCAGCGAAGCCTGTCGGTCTCTGGATCCATCACCAGGTTCACCCGTCCTCGGAAGCCCACCGGGAGCGGCAGCACCTCCTCCGGGTACTGGACGGTCACCGGCGTCTTAAAAAGGTGCGCAAGGGTCGTCCGCAGACCCGTCGCCATTCCAGAACCAAACATGCCCTTACTACCCCACCATCGCCTGGTAAATGCTGACCCCAATGCAGGTCGCCACCAGGTTCGCCAGCGATACCGGCACGAGGAACTTCCAGCAGAAGGCCATCAACTGGTCCACCCGCAGCCGCGGCAGGGTGGCCCGCACCCAGATCATCGCCAGGAACAGCAGGTAGGCCTTCAGGAAGAACCATATGAAGGGCGGCAGGATCGGACCCTGCCACCCACCCAGGAACACGGTGGCGGCGATGGACGACACGGCGAAGGCGTTCAGGTACTCCGCCAGGAAGAGCAGGGCGAAGCGTATCCCCGAGTACTCCGTGTGATAGCCCGCCACCAGCTCCGACTCCGCCTCCGGCATGTCGAAGGGCGATCGGTTTATCTCGGCGATCCCGGCCACCAGGTACACCAGGAAGGCCACCGGCTGCAGCAGCAGCAGCGGCACCGTGGCCTGGGCCTTCACGATGTCCACCATGGAGAGGGATCCCACGATCACCACCGGGCCGATGAGCGCCAGCACCAGCGGCACCTCGAAGCTGACCATCTGCGCCGCGGCGCGCATCCCGCCCAGCACCGTGTACTTGTTGCCGGACCCCCACCCAGCCAGCACGATGCCGATGGTGGGGATGGTAGCCACGGCCAGGATGAACAGCAGGCCGATGTTCAGGTCGGCCACGGCCATCCCCGCGCCGAAGGGGATCACCGCGTACACCAGCAGCGCCGGCACCAGCACGATGATCGGCGCCAGGAAGAAGACCACGGGGTCCGCCGTATTGGGGCGGATGTCCTCCTTCATAAGCAGCTTTATCACGTCCGCCACAGGCTGAAGCAGCCCCCACTTGCCGACTCGGTTGGGCCCCCAACGGTCCTGCATCCGGCCCAGCACTCGGCGCTCCAGGTAGACCTGGCTCATAACCACGGCCACCAGCACCAGCACCACCAGCACCACGCCCAGCAGCGTGGTCAGGCCGGTCGCCGCCCACCCCGGCATCAGCCCGGCCAGCCCCCGGGCAATGGCGTCGTTAACTATTCCGAAGATGCCGTTAATGCTGTCCATTCCCCTAACCTTGGCCCCTGTCCTTCGCTTGGTAGGGGCGGACCTGTGTGTCCGCCCTAGCCCTGGGCGGACACACAGGTCCGCCCCTACGGGTCTCCGTTTCTGGGTACGCCTCTACCGGTCTGGGTCCGCCCCTACCGGTCCACCTCTCCCAGGATGATGTCGAAGCTGCCCAGGATCACGATGGCGTCGGCCACCTTGTAGCCCAGTATCATCGGCCGCAGCGCCGTCAGGTTGATAAAGCTGGGCGCCCGCACCTTGCTCCGGTAGGGCATCGGGCCGCCGTCGCTCACCAGGTAGTAGCCCAGCACCCCTTTGGGCCCCTCGATCTGGGCGTAGGCGTCCCCCTTGGGCGGCCTCAGCACCTTCGGCAGCGAGGCGCGCGCATCCCCGCCCGGCAGTTGGTCCAGCGCCTGCCGCACTATCTTCACGCTCTCCCGCATCTCCTGGATCCGAACGAAATAGCGGTCGTAAACATCCCCCACCCTGCCCACCGGCACCTTGAACTGGAAGCGATCGTACACGGAGTAGGGCTCCACCTTCCGGAGGTCGTGGGGCACCCCGCTGGCCCGCAGCATCGGGCCGGTGACGCTGTAGTCCAGCGCCATCTCCGGCGGCAGGATCCCGATGTTGCGTGTGCGCGCCAGGAAGATCTCGTTGCTGGTCATCATCCGCTCGTACTCGTCGATGTTGGCGGGCATCTCGTCCAGCAGCTGGCGGCAGAGGGGCACGAACTGCTCCGGTATGTCCCGGCTCACCCCGCCGAAGCGGATGTAGGAGTATGTCAGCCGCTGTCCGCAGGTCATCTCAAACAGGTCCAGGATCTTCTCCCTATCGCGGAAGGCGTAGATGAAGGGGGTGTAGAAGGCGCCCGCGTCGTTGGCCAGCGACCCGATGGCCATGCAGTGGCTGGCGATCCGGTTGAGCTCCACCATGATCACCCGGAGGTAGTCCGCCCGCTCCGGGATCTCGATCTTTGCCAGCTTCTCCACGGCCAGGGCGTAGGCCAGGTTGTTGGACATCGCCGCCATGTAGTCCAGCCGGTCGGTTAGAGGGATGCCCTGGAGGTAGCTGCGCGATTCGGACAGCTTCTCCACCGATCGGTGGAGGTAGCCCATCACCGGCACCGCGTCGACTATGGTCTCCCCCTCCAGCTTCATCACCAGCCGGAAGACCCCGTGGGTGGAGGGGTGCTGGGGGCCGAAGTTGACCACCAGGGTGCCGTCCTCCGTGTCCATGGGGAAGGTGGAGATAACCTCCCTATTCATCGAGAAACCTCCCGGTGCTGGCTTTGCCGGGGCGAGCGCCCGCGTATCCCGGCACCCTGAGGTGGGGAACCAGGACGAAGTCCGGGTCCTGCTGGAAGTCCTTGCGCAGGGGGTGGCCCGGGAAGTCGTCGGCCAGCAGTATCCTCCTCAGATCCGGGTGCCCGGTGAAGACTATCCCCATCAGGTCGTAGATCTCCCGCTCCTGGTACTCCGCCCCTGCCCACAGCGACACGAGCGACGGGGCCTCTGGGTTCTCCTCCCGGGGGAGACGGCAGCGCAGCACGATGGGGAAGGCGGAGTCGGTCCGGTAGATGTGGTACACCAACTCAAAGCTGTCCTCCCAGTCCACCGCGGTTACGCTCATCAGCAGTGGGTAGCCCAGCTCCCTTTTGATCAGATAGCAGCATGGGATCAGACGATCCACCGGCAGCGAGACGTCCAGCTGATCGACGAGCTCCCGGAACTCCAGCCCCGGGCCGGCTGCCTCCAGGGTCCGCCGTGCCTCTACCAGTATCCCCGGGAGGACGGGCTGGCCCTCCACCGGCTCCCGGTTAGTTTCTTCCATTCCTCTTCTTCCTCAGAGGGGTGTCCTTCTCGATCTTCCGCTGCAGCGTCATCAGCCCGTACAGCAGGGCATCGGGCCTGGGCGGGCAGCCCGGCACGTAGACGTCCACCGGTATGAAGTGGTCGATCCCCGGCACCGTGCTGTAGGATCCCTTGTAGGGACCCCCGGACGACGCGCAGCTGCCCATGGCTATGACGTACTTCGGCTCCGGCATCTGGTCGTAGATCCGGCGAACCATCGGCGCGAGCTTGGTTGTGACCGTGCCGGAAACGATCATCAGGTCCGCCTGGCGGGGGGATGGGCGGAACACCTCGGCGCCGAAGCGCGCGATGTCGAATCGGGCGGCCGAGGCGGCGATCATCTCGATGGCGCAGCAGGCCAGCCCGAACCCCAACGGCCAGAGGGAGGACTTCCGCGACCAGTTGATCAGGTCTTCCAGCTTTGCCAGCAGCAGGCTCCCCTTCACCTCCTCGGGTACCGTGTCGTCAGAAGACGGGTCCAGGGCACGCGACGCGAGCGAGCGCAGTGTCGCGGCCTGAGCGGGGTCTGGGGTGTCCCCAGGTTCCCAACTTTTATTCTCTTCTTTCATCTCCACTCGAAGGCCCGCTTTCGCCAGGCGTAGGCCAGCCCCACCACCAGGAAGGCTATGAACAGCAGCATCTCCACCAGGGCGAAGAGCCCCAACTGTCGGTAGGCCACCGCCCAGGGGATCAGGAATATCGCTTCCACGTCGAAGATCACGAATATGAGGGCGTAGAGGTAGAACTGCGCCTTGAACTGCACGTTCGCCGTCCCGAACACCTCCGCGCCGCACTCGTACACCTCGCTCTTCTCGGGCGATGGCTTGCGGGGGGCCAGCAGCCTGGCTATGGCCATCGGCACCAGCGGGAAGACCAGCGCGATCGCCAGGAAGATAGCTACAGGAGCGTAGGACGGCAGCATCTACCACCTCCATGTGGAATGGACCGATTGTAGGCCAGCTTTGGGTCGCTCCACAAGAAGAAATCCCAGGGTTGGCACGTGAGCAAACGGGAGCAGGGTAGTGAAGGGGACGCGGCGAAGCGATGGGAGGGGGTTGCGGCAGACCCTTCGGCCGAGCCGAAGAAGACACGTAGAAGGAAACCAACATATGGCAATCATCGCCCTGGGGCCCTTCCGGCAGCAATCCTCGCCGCTATGGCATCGTCGCCCCTTAGTGAAGTTAAGTATAGCACCCGCGGTTCGGAGCGTCAAAACAGACCCCCCTTGCATGTCCATTTCCAATAGCCGCTTCGTGCCACGATTGTAGACATCGCCGGGCCGCGCTGCTACTATAGCCACCAGGTTGAACAACCCTCGTGTCCCCCAACTTCGCCGTTTCTTTGTGACCTGCACCGCGCGCATACCAGCGAGTAGGCGTTACCTGGTGTACTCTGGAGCCAGCACATCGGCCTTCGCTTGCCCTATCGAGAATGGGAGGTGCCGGATGCCGAACCCAGAAGAGTACCGCAGAACTCGACGCATCGTCGACCTGCTGCTGCGGATCGCCAACCAGCCCAGGCGATGGACCCGCCGGGACCTCGCGGCCCGCTACGAAGTCAGCGAGCAGCAGATGGACAAGGATCTCCAGTTGGTGCGCCACGGACTGGTCATGCCCCTTTGCCACTGTCGCCAGGGCTACTACTTCGAGTCTCTGGCCATACTTCCCACCCTGATCCTCAGTCTCCCGGAGGCGCTGTCGCTTCTGTTGGCCGCCAGACTGGGACAGCAGATGCCGGGCGTTTCACGCGCCGACCTCGCCGCTGCCGTTGCCCGCCTGGAGATGCTGTTGCCGCCTAGATTGCTGCCCATGGTGGGGAGGCTCGTGGGAAATGGCGGGGAGGCCGGGCCTCGCGACACGCTCCTCTGTGACTTGCAGTTGGCCATCGCCGAGGGGGCACAGCTGAGGCTCGTATACAGGGCGGCCTCCCACGACCTCTCTGACGTCGCCTCTACTCGCCACTCGACCACCGTACGGGATGACGCTTCCGCCGAATTTCCGTCTCCCGAGCCGGTGGACAGGGTTGTGGACCCCTACTCCCTGCTGCCCTACCTCAAGAGTTGGTACCTGGTCGGTTTCTGCCATCTTCGAGGGGAGGTCAGGGTCTTCAAGGTGGAGCGGATCCAGTCGATCGTACGCACCGGCGATAGCTTCACCCTTCCAGATGATTTCGATCTGGCCAATTACCAGGGGCAGACCTGGGGTCTGCTGTGGGGCGAGGCGGGCCAGCCGGAGGATGTGGTGGTGGAGTTCACGCCGGATGCGGGGCGCTGGGTTCGGGACGAGGAGTGGCACCCCGGGCAGCGGGTCGAGGACCTGCCCGGCGGGAGGGTGCGGCTGCACTTCCAGGCGGGCGTCACCCCGGAGCTGCGCCGCTGGGTGCTCGGCTTTGGCTGCCAGGCTCGGGTGATCCATCCGGGGAGCCTGGCGGAGTGGGTGAGGGAGGAGGTGGCGGCCATGGTGGATGGTCACGCCGGCGAGTCGCTGCGATCGGAGGTTCGAGATGGAACATAGCACACTGAATCCCGCCCTGTTCTGGGCAAAGCTCTCTCCCCGCGGCGCCCCGGAGCTAGTGCACCCCCTCATCTGCCACATGATTGACGTGGCCTCCGTGGCGCGGGCGATCTGGGGCACCGTTCTGACGGGGGCGGAGCGACGCGGCGTTGCATCGTCCCTTGGCTGTACGGAGCCGGTCGCTGCTGCCTGGACCGCGTTCATCGCGGGGCTCCACGACATCGGGAAAGCAAGTCCTGCCTTCCAGTCCAAGGACTTTCGGGCTTGCGAGCGGTTGAAGGATACCGGTCTCACCTGTCGCAAGCCGGTGAGAGACACGCCCCATGGTGTCGTCTCCGCCGTCTCGCTCATGGCGATCCTTCCCACCTTCGGCCTCTCGGACGGTATGGCGGGGAGGCTGGCGACCGTCGTCGGCGGGCATCACGGGGTATTCCCCCGGAGCGCCGAGGTGGGCGATGCTGTGGATAACCGAGAGTCCAGCGGGGGATCGTCATGGGCGGAGGCGAGGCTCACCCTGGCAGAGTTGTTGGCTACCCTTCTGGATCTCCCGCACCGGGACCCGCCCGTGCAGCTGGACAACGCCAGCGCCATGTTCCTGGCTGGGCTCATCTCGGTGGCGGACTGGATCGGTTCGGTGGAGGAGCTGTTCCCTCCCGCCGGCCGGTACCCTTTTATGGAGCCGCAAGTGGATGTCTCCGAGTACTTCCGGCAATCAGCGTCCAGGGCCGAGGAGGCGCTGAGGCTGCTGGGGTGGACCGGCTGGTCGCCGCCCTCCGCGGCCCTCGGCTTTTCCAGCCTCTTCCCCAAAATCAAGGCGCCGTACCCCGTCCAGCGGGAGGTGACGGCCCTTGTCGATGACCTGGACGGTCCTGGGCTGGTTGTGGTGGAGGCGCCCATGGGGGAGGGGAAAACGGAGGCCGCCATCTTCCTGGCGGACCGTTGGGGTGCGACGCTGGGGCAGCGCGGCTGCTACTTCGCGCTGCCGACCCAGGCCACCAGCGACCAGATGTACGGGCGGGTACTGGAGTTCTTGAAGAGCCGATACCCGGTCGGTCTGGTGAATCTTCAGCTTCTCCACGGCCACGCCTCCCTGTCCGCCCTGTTCCAGGGAATGCTGCGAGGCGGGAAGCAGCAGAGGGTGGTTGCGGGGTTAGAGCCTGCGGGAATCGACGGGGAGAAGGGCTGCGACGGCGCGACGGCCAGCGTGGTGGCGGGCGAGTGGTTCACCTATCGAAAGCGCGGCCTGCTGGCACCCTTCGGCGTGGGCACCATCGACCAGGCGCTGCTGGGGGCACTCCAGACCCGCCACGTCTTCGTCCGGCTATTCGGGCTGGCGCATAAGACCGTGATCTTGGACGAGATCCACGCCTACGATGCCTACATGACGGCGCTGCTGCAGAGGTTGCTGGAGTGGCTTGGCGCCCTGGGTTCGTCGGTAGTGCTCCTTTCCGCGACCCTTCCCGACGAGCGCCGTCTTCGCCTGGTGGAGGCATACGCCCGGGGTGCCGGGTACTCTTTCGATGAGGCTACTATGCGGGCCCACTACCCCAGGATCAGCTGGGTGTCCAGGGCGGGCAGCGGTGCGAGGCAGGTTGGAGTGTCCCCACGCTCGACCAGAAAGCTGAAGTTGGAATGGGTCGACGGCGCTCTTCCGACCGACGGCGAACCCTTCAATCTGGGCGAGCGGCTGAGGGCGGCGCTGGGGGATCAGCGTGGCTGTGTGGCAGTTATCTGCAACACCGTTGCCAGGGCGCAGCAGGTCTACCTGGCGCTCAAACCCTACTTCCCTGGGACCGCGGACGACGGCCAGCCCGTGCTGGACCTTCTCCATGCGCGATACCTATACGAGGATCGGCAGAAGCGCGAGAAGCGGACGCTGGTTCGTTTCGGGAAGCTCGATGGCGATGTGGAGATGGAGGACGGCACCGTTCGCAAGGTCCGGCGACCAGACCGGGCGGTGCTCATTTGCACGCAGATCATCGAGCAGAGCCTGGACCTGGACTTCGACCTGATGGTGACCGACCTGGCGCCGGTGGACCTGCTGCTGCAGCGATCCGGCAGGCTGCACCGGCACGAGCGAGGCCGGCCCGCGGGATTGGAACACCCCACGCTTTGGATCTGCCGCCCGCGCGAAGAGGACGGCGTGCCCATTTTCGGCCCGGGCTTCGCCAAGGTCTACGACGAGCACATGCTGCTGAGGACGTGGCTGGAGCTGAAGGATCGCAAGGATGTGCGGGTGCCAGAGGATGTGGAGGACCTCATCGAGCGGGTCTACGGCGAACGAGCCTGCCCCTCGGACGCGTGCCCAGCCCTCCAAGATGACTGGGAAAAGAGCTGGCGACACCTTCAAAAGGAGATGCAGCGTGACACCCAGGAGGCCCAGGATCGATGGCTCAAGGGGCCGGTGTATGGGGGAGCGCTCTGGAGACTCACCGGTGATCCGAGAGAGGAGGACGCGCCGGATTTCCACCAGGCCCACCAGGCGCTCACGCGGCTCACGGAGCCGTCGGTATCCGTGATACTCCTAGATCAGCCAGTGGTTGTGTCCGGCCCTGGATTGGGGCTGGCCGAAGAGGTCGACATCAACGTTGAGCCTTCAATGGCTCAGGCCACGCGCCTGCTGGCGCGTTCAGTCTCAGTTTCGGACCGAAGGGTCGTGTTTGACATAATCGCCACAGCGGCCCCTCCCGGTTGGCGACGCAGTTCATTGCTGCGCCATCACCGGGTTCTGAATCTCGATCAGGATGGCGGCGTAATGATCGGGAAGCACTATCTCCGAGTCTCTGAGGAGATCGGCCTGTTTGTGGCTCGCTGAGCGAGATGGAGGTGTTGCATGTCTAACTTCAATTTGGTCGACGAACCGTGGATACCGTGCATCATGGCGGACGACGCGAGGTCAGTTCGGGATCTGAGCCTGAGTGAGGCGCTTCTCCACTCCTCGGTCATCCGAGAGATTTTGGATGCATCGCCCCTCGTGACTCTGGCGCTCCACCGAGTGCTTCTGGCCATTGTTCACCGAGTCTTCGGGCCAGAGGATTCGGTGGAGTGGCAGGCGCTCTGGAGGCAGCGAAGCCTGGAACCCCAGCCTGTACTCGCCTACCTAGGCAAGTGGCGTGAGCGCTTCGACCTCTTCGATGAATGCCAACCCTTTTATCAGTCTCGATCGCTGGATTTCCAGTACGAGCACTCCATCGCTTTGTTGGTCCCAGAGATGGCCTCGAGCGCCAACTCTGCAACCCTTTTCGATCACACTCTGGTCGCGTCGCTCAGCCCAGCCCAATCAGCGCGGTACCTGATTGCTTTCCAGTCCTTCGCCGTGGATGGTCTCATCTCCCTTGAGAAAGGACAGGACCCCGCACTGTACAAGTTCACGTATGCAGCTCCGCTCACCAGGGCGTCCGTGTGCTTGGTGAAGGGTGTAAACCTGTTCGAGACCCTGATGCTCAACCTCCACCGGCTGTCCCAAACCGACGCGGAGCCGTTTGAGAGTACCGCAGGCGATGCCCCCATTTGGGAGCGGAGCGAAGAGGTCCGCGCGGGAGACCGAGTACCCACCGGTTACCTTGACCTACTGACCTGGCCCAGCCGGCGGGTACGGCTTCGACCTTCTTGCAGCTCGGACGGCACCGTGTCCGTGGAGAGGGTCGTCATCATGAAGGGGAACCAGTTTCCAGAGGGATGGTCGAGCCACCGCCGGGAGACGATGGTGGCGTTCAAGAGAAACCCAAAGCCGAACAAGGGCCAGGATCCGTGGCCACAGTTGGGTTTTCGTGAGGATAGGGCCGCATGGCGCAACAGCCTGGCACTTCTGCAGTCTGTGGAAGAGGACCAGGAGAGGCCGAAGACCATCGATTGGCTCTATGACCTTGTGCTGGAGGGGGCACTCGATAGGAGGGCCGTCTTTCCTCTCGACATTTATGGAGTGTCCACGGACAAGGCCCTGGTTCGGTTCTGGCGGCACGAGAGGCTTCCCCTGCCGCTGGCCTACTTAGACGACCGTGACCTCCTAGCCAAGCTAAAGGACGGGCTGGCGCTGGCCGAATCCGTGGGTAGGTTATTCTCCGGCGGCTTCGTGGCCATCACCACAGGGAAAGGTTCGAAACGAGTCCCCAGCCCCTTCCGGAAACTGGCAGCCGTGGCGCTATCGCCGTTGGACGATACCAAAGCCGACCCAGGGGCCGTGGGGAAATTCCTTGAACACCTCGCTCCGGGTCGGCCCTACTGGTCGCGGCTGGAGACACCGTTCAAACAGTTCATGGTGAAGCTGGCAGAGGAGAAGGCGGGCAACAAGCCTGGAAGTGCGTTCCGAGAGTGGGTCGCGGCCCTGCGTGACTCGGCCGTCGGTGCTTTCAAGGAGGGTACTCTTGGGTTGGACGGCACGGGGCGCACCCTTCGCGCCGTTGCCATGGCCGAGCGGGAGTTCAACCGCAGATTGCGAGAACTGCTTGAGGAGAGAGACTGAAAGACACAGAGGAGGTGTGATCCGTGAGCCCACCAAGAGAGCGTCAGCTAGCCTTCGTCGAACATCTTGAGAGCCTGGTCGCCGCCCAGGATCGAGCGGCCCTCGCAGCTTTGCGAAGGGGATTGGGTAAGGACCCTGGCACTGTCGCCGAGATGCACCGGCACGTCGTGCCCTGGCTGCCGGCCGGCGCTTCGCCGTGGCAGGAGGATGCCTATTACGTCCTTGCCGCGCTGTTTGCCTGGCACCAGGGCAGCTGGCACCGACAGGATGGTGATCGGAAGGCCACCAACCTGGGCGCCTCTTTCGCCAGGCTCGCCGCCGGTGTGGAGGGCGATAGAGTGGAGCACCGTTTCGTGGCCCTGCTCAACTGCCACCGAGACGACCTATCAACTCATCTGCGCCACGCCGTGGGTTTGCTGAAGTCCGCGGAGGTACCGATCGACTGGAGCCAGTTGCTGCGTGACATCCAGAACTGGGGGATGGAGAGCCGCCCGGTGCAGCGAAGCTGGGCCAGGGCCTACTGGGGGAGCCACCCCGGCGGTGCGCCGGAGCCGTCGCCAGAGACCGCAGCCGCCGCGTTAGCGGCTGTAGCATCCCCTGATGATGGGGATTAGTGGTAGAGGAGAAGACGATGCTTCTGGAGCTACACGTTTTGCAGAACTTCGCGCCGGCGAACCTGAACCGCGATGACACCGGCTCACCAAAGGACTGCGAGTTTGGCGGCTATCGCCGCGCTCGCATCTCCAGCCAGTGCCTCAAGCGGGCTATCCGCACTGCTTTCAAGAAAGAGGAGCTCTTGCCACCGGACAGGCTGGCTGCTCGCACCAAACGGCTCGCGGATGAGCTGGCACGGCGGCTGACGTCGACGGGCAGGGAGCCGGAGGCGGCCATGGCCGTGGCCCAGGCCGCGCTGAAGGGCCTCGGGCTCGGCGTTGGGGACGATGGAAAGACCCAATACCTTCTGTATCTAGCCGATTCCGAGATCGCCAAGCTCGCCGAGTTGTGCCGCGACAAATGGGACCAGCTGGCCGTGGCGGCGGCGTCCGCAAAAGGCAATAACGCCAAGGATGTCAAGAAGCAGGGAAAGGGCGCCCTTCCTCCCGAACTCGGCAAAGCCCTGCTGGCTTCGTTGAGTGGGAATGGCTCCGCCGATCTGGCGCTCTTTGGGCGGATGCTGGCGGACCTGCCCGACAAGAACGTGGATGCGGCCTGCCAGGTGGCGCATGCGCTCTCCACCAACAGGATCAGCATGGAATTCGACTTCTACACGGCGGTGGACGATCTCAAACCGGAGGACACGGCCGGTGCCGACATGCTGGGGACTGTTGAGTTCAACTCCGCCTGCTTCTACCGTTATGCCAACGTCGATCTGGAGGGGTTGAAGTCAAACCTGGGTAGCCAGGACCTCGCCCGCGAGACGGTGGAAGCCTTTGTCCGAGCCTCCGTCGCGGCCATCCCCACCGGCAAACAGAACAGCATGGCCGCCCAGAACCCGCCCTCCTTTGTGTTCGCGGTGGCCCGCCGCAGGGGCCTGTGGTCTCTTGCCAACGCGTTCCTCAACCCGGTTCAGCCCGATCGCGGCGGCGACTTGATGCAGAACTCCATCAGGCGGTTGGACGGCTATTGGGGCCGCCTGGCCGGCATGTACGGGGATGGTGGCATCACCGGTCGGTGGCTCTGCACGACCGAAGACGGCTGCTTGGAGCAGTTGGCCACGGCCCGCATGGGCGGCATCGACCAGTTGGTCGATGGTCTGCAGGAGGGCATCCACTTCGACGCTGGCCGAAGCGGCGCACCGGCATGAGCACGCTGCTATTCCGGCTGGCGGCCCCCATGCAGTCGTGGGGAATTCAGAGCCGCTTTCGAGTCCGAGACACCGGCTTGGAGCCATCCAAGAGCGGCGTGATCGGGCTGTTGTGCGCGGCTCTGGGGAAGCCTCGCGAGGAGCGCGCCGGCGATGGACTGCCCACCTTGGCGGAGTTGGCGCGACTGAAGATGGGCGCGAGGGTGGACCGTGAGGGTTTGATGAAGGTGGACTACCACACGGCGGGTGGAACCCACGTCCGTGGAGACGGTTACGGTGTGCGCAAGGCGGACGGGACTCCTGGAGAAACCGTCCTATCCAATCGATACTACCTTGCCGATGCGGACTTCCTGGTGGGGTTGGAGAGCGATGACTCGGATCTGTTGGCGCGTCTGGACCGCGCGCTGGCGGAACCCGTGTGGCCCTTCTTCCTGGGGCGTAAGTCCTTCGTGCCATCCGTACCCCCCAGGCTCCCAGACGTGCCCCCACGCGGGCCCGGCTTGAGGGCTACCGGGCTGGCGGAGACGCTCGCCAGCTATCCGTGGTTCAGCGACCCCGGAAGGCCGAGGGAGGAAGCGCCCACCTCCCTGCGGCTAGTGCTGGATGTCGATGCCGCAACGGGTGATGAAGTCCGGCACGACGTCCCGCTCTGCTTCGAGTCCGCCCATCGGGAGTTCGGACTACGCCACGTGAAGACCGAGTTTGTGCCCGTCGGCAAAGACAAAGAGGTTCCTGTTCTGGAGGACTG
>Ga0209429_10001418_pt1 | contig 14824 bp, 8 predicted proteins | sample BarGraNGADG00212_3_FD_184493 | JGI IMG/M metagenome (GOLD analysis project Ga0209429, IMG submission 184493) | Arctic peat soil microbial communities from Barrow, Alaska - Barrow Graham LP Ref core NGADG0004-212 (SPAdes) (version 2) | ecosystem: Environmental > Terrestrial > Soil > Wetlands >... | reverse complement strand
ATAGTTGGTGATATATCCGGTAGTGTGAAACAAGAAACTAATTCTAATGTAGCTACGGAAATAATAGAAAAACCAAAATGGTTAAAAACGTTGTATTGGGTTATAGGAATACTAGTTGGGCTTTCAGCCCTAGTTACATTTTTGATAAGTATCTTATGAATTTCACAATATAAAATTGAATTTTACTTTCTTTAAAACCATCTAATTTATGTCATTAACCTTTGTATTTACTTTTTTAGGAACACTTTTGAGTTTCATCGGGGGATTAATTGTAATTCTCGCACCTGGGAAGAGAGATCCCAAAAAGGAGACATCATTAACCGATAGGATATTACCATTCCTTGTAAAAGATAGTCCAATAAGTCCTCAAAAAATTTACAATGACTTATACGGAGATGAACTTGAAAAGAGAAGAACCATACGGACTCCCTGACTCATAATCAGGGGGTCGCTGGTTCGAGCCCAGCTGGGCCCACAGATCACAAAAAGAAAACCCTCTAATTCAATCGATTAGAAGGTTTTTGACTTTTCGGGGAACAGTAAAGGGCTGTTCAAATGTTTATTATCCATCTATATTATATGATTTCAAAATAGAGTAAGGGATTTTTAGATCTCAGATATTATAATAACACTTAAATATTTATACTATACTCGTGCTATTTGATCTTCCTGCGGGACTCTTTTGAAGTATTCTCCTATTTTGTCTCTAAGTTCTTCCCTTGTTTCAATTGTTAGTTGAAGAATTTTGGGGTATTCCATATTCCTCTGAATTTTTGCCGATTTAATCGTAAAAATATCTTTGAAGTCAATCATATAATATCCTGTAATGATATCAGGGTTTCCTTTATATGATAATTTATAAGGTGGTATTAAATCGTTCTTTTCGTAGATGAATAATTCTGCAAAACTATACTTAACTCCTTCCCCAATTCTTTTACTTCTTTCCTCTTCTGTAAAAACATCATTCCATATTCTAGGAGCAACCGTTTGTTCCGGTAGCATTCTTCTATTTATTATAGTAAAATCCTTCTCAAAATATGGATTGGAAAAAAATTTATATGCAATTTGCTTAAGAGGTGTAAGATTAAGATTTTCATTTTCAATCGAACAACAAGGAGTTAAAACAACAAAATAATTTGATTTTATTATTTCTATTTTAATATTCGAATCAACTACCTCTGGTAATCCTTCAAAATTTGGTTTAAAGTATTGAAATCCATTTATTACATCACCAAACCGAAGAATATTATCATAGCTATCCTTTATATAAAACATCTAATTATTTGTAGAATTCTTCAATATCATGAGTACTACTTAATATTTGACTAGACCTATTACCAATAAATGATTTACTTAATTTAACCTCAGTAATTTCAATAAATTGATTGTAGTCTCCTAACTTTACTTTTATTGTATAAGGGTAAAATTCACGTTCTACAATTTTAGTCTGTTCAATATTTTCATGACTTCCTGTAGGAAATCCAAAAAAATTTCTTTCCATTTTTTTATGTTTTATGTTTTCTCATATAATCCAAAATCGGATCTTTAATAGTTGCGAAAAACTCATCCGATATAATTTGGTGTAAGTTATCAAGATTAGTAATATAATCTTTACTTTCAAGGTTTTCCGCAATACCATCAAAATCAAGCATAATTTTATAATCTTGATCTTGCTTTAACAATGATTCAGCATATCTTAATTTGTATTTATCTCTATTGATAGTTGTTAAAAAATCCATATTCTCTGCAGTTGATATGTCAAATCTATCTAGATTGAATGAAGTATTAAAAGATTTATTTAATTGGTCATTAGTTTTCTCGAATAAAGGACATTCATCTATATATCTTAATCCGAGTCTGTTAATGATAGGAACACTTGTAACTTCTAAAAATGCATCAACAACAAATTTAATTATATCTCTAAATTTTTTATCTCCCGAGCTGTTATTATAAGTTTTATATGACTTTGATGAAATATCCAACGAATCGGATAGAACATTCAGTTCAACATCATCCTTTGACCGGAATTGCCAAATTTTGGCATTTACTCCTTCTGTATTATTTTGAGAAGGATCTTCTAAATTTTCTTTTAGCCCCAAATTTGAAAATAATAACTGCCTTCTAAACAATAATGATGAAACAGGAAACTCATTCATAATTTTAAGCTGAAAATCTCCTATTTTACTTTCAAGAAAGAACAAATTTGGATACCTTATCTGAAATACTACTTGTTTAACCGTTGGGTTAATAAAAACTTCTGCTTTTCTCATTTACATATGCCTTATAAAATATAAGTATAGACTTAATACAATCTTAACAACTGCTACAGTTTTTTGTTAACGTCTATTGATCTTCTCCTATGTGTATTCCTTATATTATTAACATACAAATATAAAGCCTTTAACCATTCAATTTGGTACTTAATATTTTAAAAATATGTTAAATTTAATCAATCTGCAATTTATTTTGACATGAACTCCCATTAAATTGACAGATTTTGTACAACGTTTGATTAATAATTTGCTCTGTGACTGGAAAAGCCTGTTCCCCTGGCTTTTTCATACTAACCACTTATCAGACCTAATTTTAAAGCTTGAGGAAAAAGGCCCTGGAAAAGTCCAGGTAAATTTGATTCTATTGCCTCATTTGTTTCATTTATCCTCATTACTACTCGCTTAAAACTGCTTTTTGAAGTAACATCTGGCCGTTCCCATAAAAAGGGGTGTCTGTTTTCCCTAATATACCAGAAGGTAGCGTTGTAATCTCATTCAAATTATCCATTGGAACAAGAACAGTCTTTGCTCCATTTTCTGAAAGTAAAGTTACCTTGTCTGCAAAATTCAGTGCTCTTTCAATTGCACCTCCAATTGAAATATTACCCAACACAGCCAGACCAGGCTTAAGGTTCTTTTTGTAGATGGCCGATATTATTCCCACATACACAGCACTTCCTATCCCCCCGCTGATGGATGCTCCCATTAAATTACTGATCTGAATATTAAGATCGTAGCCAGATAATGAATGCTGATCGGTTAAAATGCTTTTTTCGTTTGCCCGTAGATAGTTATAGGTGTTTTTGATATTCTCTTTTACCCCTTGGTTATTTGTTCCGGTAATATTCATTTTCCCATTTCCACGTAGGACGACAACCTCAATTTTCACTAATGCGTTATTGTTGCCATCACTTGTGGCTGTATAACACACACCCGGAGGGAGGGGATTACTTTCAATTAATTGAGATCCTCGTTCTTCGGGTAATCCAACAAATATTTCTTCCTGTGTTTGTTTGTCTATGTATGAGAAGTTTGTATCCCAAAACTCCATACCTCCAATTCGCTTCAATTGCTCTTTAACTCTCCTCCGCATTTCCATTGCAAGAACCAGATACTCTCTAATATCTTCTTTGGTAAAGATTTCATCAGGATGGAGCAATTTTATTAAACCTGACACTATTCTTCGAACAGACCTTGAGTCTCTTTGTTTCAGATGTGCCCCAAGAGTGAAATACTTGTCAATGGAATCATAGTAAGTTGACTTTCGTTGCGATTTCAAGATTTCGGAAAAGTAGTCAGTGCTAAATCCGAAGTGGTTGGTAAAATTCTCCGGACTGAATTTGGTTATTTCCCAACCAGGTAAGAAAAGATTGATACGGTCCAGGAAAGCGGTGTCATAATTAACCTCTTCTGATAAAGGACTGAATAAATGTGAGGTTTGCAAGACCGTTTCAACCGGTTGATTTATATTGCCATTAAGAATAATTGAGGCTGAACCTGTAATTTCTCCGCCTTTTGCTCTTGAAAAGGATCCTGACTCCATATAGTCTTTCATCAACGGAATTGCGTCCCTGTCTTTGAAGAGCTTGTCTGTGCTTTCGTCAAAGCAAATTGCATCCCACAAGCCTACTGCACCAACTCTTCCGGTTGTGTTGTTTACGAACAGCTGGGCAACAGAACCCTGACCACCCGAGATCAGGATAGCGTAAGGTGTTATTTCTTTATAGAGATAGGACTTACCTGATGACCGGGGACCTAATTCCACCATATTGAAATTAGCTTCAACCAAAGGTATTAAACGACATAACAGAAGATTCAATTTTCTTTCTTCTAATCCTTCACTATGGGGTTCATAACCGGCACTGCGTAGTAACAAAGTCTTCCATTCGTCTTTGGTAAAGTTTTTTCGTTTGTCGGAAATTTTTGAGTTATCGAAACTGGATAACTGAATCGGTTTAATATCACGGACAACGAAAGGATAAACGGTTGATCCTATAGTAATCATCGGGTCATATTCCATTTCTATGATAGCCCAAATGCCACCCAGTAACAACTTTTCATGAGAATTGACCAGCTCATCACTGATGTTTGCTTTCTTAATGTTGCTGTTACTGATGTTAGCCCAATAACGGTCTTTTTGAGGGTCAAGGTCGACTGAAATTTTATCAATAATCTTGTATTTGCCTTTTTCTCTCAGTTTAGATTGAATCAGAGTACTTTCTTCCGGGTTAATGTAGTGATCACGGAGAACTTTTTTCACATTCTCCATTCCCTCTTTTAACTTTACTTCATCTTCAGTACTACAAGTATTGGCTAATAAATACTCAAGTACAAATGCCGGAACATTTGCTCCACCTTTGATGATCCCCACCAGATCTTTTTTTACAACAAAGCCTCTGAAATTGTCTAATGCCTTTTTATCCAAGTCGTCTAAAACTATCATGTTTTATCGTTTTATAATAAGCCTCCTAAATCCCGGAGGTTAGATTTTTTTATGATTACCGTGTCTAATTGTTCCAGAGTTACGGCATCGAGTAATACTGCCTGCACCTGTTTATTGGAGTTGAAAGAGCATTCCATTGTTTCCGATTTCCCTGCATCCAGACTGAATATGGTGCTACTTTGGTATTCCTTATTACCAGCATATAACTTAACTTGAACTTTCCGTTGAGCTCCGAAAAGATCTGTTGCAGATTTGGCAGCTTCGAATTTAATAACAAACAGTTCGCTGGGTACATCTTTTAAATCCTTCTTGTTAGCAATGAATACTTCCAGTTGAGAAGTTTGAGCTTTGGGTTTCAAAAATTTGAATTTTGGAATTATTATTTCTTGTGGTGTGAATCCCCCGTGTGAGTAACCGTAAACTCCTTTTGATTTGAAGGGTCGATGGTTTCTGGCAGCATAAACAAAATTATATTCTGCATAAGGTTCTTCAAACCCAAACCAATCATTATTTGTTTGTTTTTCATCTGTCCGAATAAATCTCTCATGCACTTCTTTTTTCCCCTTGGCGTTAGGATCTATCTTATCCGCTTCATCAAGTAACCCAGTCAAAACAAAACCATGATCCGTTATAAGATAAACTTCATTGTACCCCATATTTAATAACAATGAGATTTTATCTATCAGCACAGTTTCAAACTCAGAAAACAATTTAATCGCAGCTTGTTGCAGTTTTTCTCCTGCACTGTCAATGTCTTTATATGTCAGAATCAGGTAATCTGTATCCATTCCATAGTTGAGTTGCTCTAATTGCATAAAGACAATATCCTTTTTTGTAAGGAGAGAAAGTCTTGATTCTCTGTCTTTTTGTAAAGGAAGTATTTCGTTATTACCTACATACAAAGCACTCATGTTATGTTCTGTTTCCGATGGCATACCGGCTAACATGATTTGCTTGTCTACCTTGAAGTTTTTTTGGAGTTCAGAAGCAATAAAATCTGCAATTTCATAACGAACACCATCACCAACAATTACAGCGGTTTTTGGCTTAGCTCCTGAAATGAGGTTTGGTAAGTAACCCTGTTGGTCTGATTCATATTCTGAATGAAATCCAAACCAGGTATGTAATACAACATGATTCAAACCTTCATAATACTCCTGTAATGGACGAATGATAGATTCATCATTTAAAAACACTTCATACAGATTGCGGATTGCACGGTCAACTTTAGAGAAAGTTTCAGTATAGTATTCAATAAAAGCGTTCAGATTATTACAGGTTGATATATTACTTGTGTCCGTATTGAACAACACCCATACATCCTGCCACCATTCCGGGACAAAGCGTTTTACTTTTGAGGAGAATATTCTTGAATTCAGTTTTTGAATCTTTTCAGAGACAAATGATTTATCCCTTGAGTTTTCTGCTATCTGCTTTAATGCGAGCAAGTCAAGCTTCTCAAAACAGTGATCGGGGTATGCATTCCATGGATTTGTAACTCCATTTAATTTGTAACTGTAGATATATTTGTCCAATGAGGGACTGAATGTTGAACTGTCAGCCCATTTGTAATATAGTTGTAAGAGAGTTTCTGGAATATCATTATTGGCGAGCCCATCCAGCATCCTTTTCACAACTTCATTTGCCAATGTTTTAGAAGGTTTACTTATGTATTGCTGCCCAAGTAATTCATGGATTTTTTCTTCAAATAGCCTTTTTATGTCCGGGTCCTTTGAACTCATGTACTCCTCAGGATCGTGAACAAAAGGAAGTAATTCATCATCAAGGTTAATTACCTCTTCCAGATCCTGGACTATTTTCTTCCACCATGCCAGATCCTTTCCAATACCTAATTTAGCTGCCGTGAGCAGCATCGGGTTGTCCAGTTTAACCTGTAGTCCTGTATCGGCAAATATTTTCTTTTTCAGCCAATCCTGAGGATGGCTTAAGTCGAGACATCCATGTGTAAAACAGTAATCAAATAGGAAACTTAATTTATTTTGTGGACGGGTAACATAAAAAACAATTGGTTTGTCTTTGTATGCTGTTTCGACCTCATGACGAATAAACAATTCTTCTTTCTCTTGTTCCCATCGTTCTGAGATAGAATTGTCAGTCTGAAGTATGACAATATTTTCTTTCTGAAGTATTGGCAGGACAAAACCACATTGAGCAGTAGGGTCCAGTAGAACAACGCGGTTTCGGTGTTGCATTAATTTCTTAACATCTTGTATGATCCATTGTTCTGTCATATATCGTATTTTACATTATTCTCATTAAGGTATTTGGTAATATTTACTATTCGTAAATCACAAATATTCCGTTCGAATCCTATCCATTTTTTTCGAAGTCCTTTTTGAAGGGTTGATATAATAGACCCACCATAACCTTTTATGGTTGCAAAAATATCCGCAGCATATTCTCCTTCTAAGCCTTTTACTTGATTAAGGACATGCCCAATTTCATGCAGCAAAATTCCAACAAACTCATGGGCGGTTAATTCATTGTAATAGTTTTGATCTACAGTAATAAGGTTATAGAAGGGTTCTGTGATCAAACCAATAAGTTCTACTTTTGAAGAAGGAGAATAACAGCTAATAAATAGAGTATTCTTTTGAAATAGAATATCAACCTCATTATCAGATAATAACGCTAATAGTGAATCGATTTCAAATCTAGTATTAAAATATTGTATGATACTTTCCTGTTTAAATAACTGCCAGAATTTTTCTTCTTTTTTGTTCATTGATTATTGCATTATTACCAATCTGCATTTAAATATTTCTGTAATTGTGTCGATTTCAACACCTCTGCCCGTAACATTCCTTTCTTCTGTAATGGGGCAATATTTTTCCCAACTCCATCATCAAGTTTCGGATCATATCCTTCAGCAATCAATTCATCGATTTTTTTAGCGAATACATCTATTTCCAGTAATTGCAGACGAATGGTTTCTTTTTCCGTTTGTGCCTGTCCTGTTGTACTCTCCCTAATCTGTTGCAAGCGATATTGAAGGCTCTCGGTTCGTTTGCTGAGATAGGTACTTTTTAGCTTATATAAGCTATCTCGGTTCCATTTATATATAATTATGTAAGCTTCAAAACCCTGTAGCTCACCGCTGCTCAAATGCCAGATAAATGGTGTCTTAGGTAAGTACATAAACAGGTTGAGATGATCGCTTAGGTTTTTGAAGAAGTGATATTCAATATATTCATTTAGGGGGCGTCCGACTATACTATCTAACTGCATGATCTGAGCAGAGGAGAAACCTTTACTGTAGCAATACTCCTCAAACCTGTCCATCAGCCTTGGCTCTCCGGGCAGTCCAACCAATGGTACAATTCCATCTTCATCTTCCATCAAAATTGTTCGAAAGGCATCTGCAAGAAACTCCAATGTAATCTCAGCAGCCCGTCCTTGTGGTAATACCATGCTCTCCTTAAACCAATACCAAATATTGATTGGATTAATCTGGTGGCGGATACAAAACTCTTCAAGGTCATTATATCCTTGATACAATGATCCAAAATCTGATTTGAAAGTCTGAACTTGTTGTTCATTAAAATCTATAGTAACAAGACTGGCTATATGTTTTCTAACAATTTCTTGTTCAGGTTTTGTATCAGTTAAATAGGCTTTTCTCGCAGCATTCAGGATCGGAAGTTCACCAACTGGCTTGCCCATTTTTGACTCGACCTGCATCTTGTCTTCTTCACTAAGTTCGTATACTTTTATAATAAGTTGGTTGATGATTGCTTCATTTATAAGCACCTTAGTGATTTGGATATTCTCAAAATTAAGATAAGTCAATAAGCGCTCTTTCAGTGTGGCATCCGAATGGGCAATTATAGCATTTTCAACAAAGTTGTTTTCAATAATCCTATAGGAGCAAAGTTGTTTTTTAATAGTTACATTTTCATTTGCCAGTGCTGATATATTATCTTCAAGTAATTGCAGTGGTTTGACGAAAGGAACCCTTTCAATATCTCCAGATTGGGTATTTACTGTCGGATTAAGACAGTTTATGATATATGCACACAAATTGGAATTAAAAAATGCTAGTATATAAGGAATGTTTTTAAACGTAGTAGTAGGAAAAATCGAGGCACCTCCAACGTCAAAAATATAATTCTTAGGGTGATAACGGAATGAAGTTCCTTTTGAACCTGATGCAGAATAATTTATACCTTCCTGAAAATAGAATTTTCTGTTTTTTATAACAAATTCTGGATCTGAAATTTTTGGATATTTGATTTTCACTAATTCAATTAGTTCTGCTCCATCTCCATAATAATTAACAACTGTCCATAAATTACCATACCATTTGTTATATGGGCCTCCTTTTATATATGGGACCCATTTTCTTTTATCATTTTGATAATCTACTGAGATAAAATTTTTGTCTACTTCCCACCAAAATCTGAGGAATCTAATATTATCTGTCGTTGCCATTCCCTGGCAATTATCCAACAAATTCTTTGTAAGGGAACCCTTAAACTTTTCCCTAAACCCTTCACTTATCCAATATATAAAAGGCCAACCTTCTATGATTTTAAGTTTTTCTTGATTAAGAGATATATTGCATTTGTTTGGGCGGTTAGCTAATAGATCATCATAAGCTTGGAAAAGTGCTTCATATCTTTTACCTTCATAGTGGTCATTTAGTTTAATAAAATGTGTTGATATTTCTTTCCTTGCTTTTTCTAAAACATACATGGCTGAATCTACCCTTGCCGTAGGATTGAACATCCCTAAATAACCCCATTCTACAAAAAGACTTATATGCATTTTTTCAATCATAAATTTTCGTACATCCACAAAAGTTTTAATATACATAAAGGTTGGGGGATGCACTAATGCTACTTTACCATTTTCATCTACCAACTCGCAGCAACGATTTATGAAAGATGCGTAAAGGTTGGTATTAAATTTATAGGGTTGTTTATAGTTAATATCTACAAATTTTTTTAACTCAGGACCAAAATCCATACTATCCGTATAAGGGGGATTGGCTACTGCTACATCATATTTCTGTGTCAGCAATTGAAGAAAAGTAATTGCATCTTGTGTTTTAGTATTTATAAAAGTTTGGCCTTGCTTTGCAGCATTCTGTGAGACGGCTTTTTGTAAATTAGTAAAAAAGTTGTTTCTGAATTGCTCGTAATTAGTTGCCTCTAAATTTGTGAACAGAGAAGCGCCACTCTGAGTTAATCCATGTAAACGGATGCTGAGTTTTTCCTCAAGTCGTATCAATGAGCCAAACTTGTAGGCCTGTTGCAGGTCTGTCCAAATGTCATGAATTATTTCTTTTTCTTTCAAATCTAGATTGGTGTTCTCTTCAAAAATAGATTGTACCTGCTCATAAGGTGGTAAGAAGAAATCGGAACTAACTACATTGAAGTGGTCAATTCTAGCAGTTCTTTTTTTACGTTTAGCTTTTATATACAAACCTAATTGGGCTAATTGAATAGCCCTGTCATCCAGATCTATGCCATGCAGGTTGTGTGCAATAATCAATTCGGGAATTTTGCTCTCAATATAATCAGCTCCATAATTTTCGATCTGGTCAATGTACAAGTCATAGAATAAATCAAATCCATAGAGTAGGAAATTGCCACTTCCGGTGGCAGGATCTATTAATTTAATTTCTGTTAATGGTCTAGGTGTCCTCGTTTGTGTTTTTGGGGAATTTGCAATTTTATAACGGTTCTTGATATCACTTTCAGGGTACATTTCAAGGTATAATTTTCCAAGGCTGTTATCAACCAAAAACTTCACAACCCATCTTGGGGTATAGTATTGGCTTTGAATTGAAACTTTGTCATATTCTGTTTTCAACCCGCTTTCATCATGTTTTTTCTTTTTGTGAAAGTTATAGCTTTCATAGAGCCAACCGAGCACGTCATCACTTTCCCAGATACCATCTTCAACCTGTTCGTCTGTTTCAACAGCATTAAAAGCATTTATAATAGTATTCAATTCTATGGCAGTAGGTAATAAATTGTAGGGGTGTTGCAGACTAAACAACGGGATTTCGTCTCCCAATGCAGCAAACCTGTCTTCCATGAAAGGAACGATACCTTCCATTTCTTTATTACGTCCTTCTGTATTCTGCTCAAGCCAGTGTTTATGGGCAAAAGATCGATCACCGTGTTGACTTCGGCGAGTAATTATTTCTGGATGGAGAGTATGTGCTTCAATAACCTTTAAGGCGGCAATACGGTTAAAAAGTGTAAACGTAAACTCTTCCACCATTTTTTCATAGGCATCAACCACTGTACCAGTTTCAGCAATCAGTACTTCCAGTATTGGTTCAATGCGTCTCCTCTCTGAACGAAAAACTTCAGGAATAGAATTAATATCCTGCATCACAGCATCTGTAATGCCCATTCTACCAAGACGATTACGAAAAGTCGTATCAATTAATTGACGAATATTTTCAACATGATCTGCTAATTTCATCCCTGGTATTGCTAATTATTAATTTCAATTTCATCATCATCAGAAGCACCTGCCAGTTTTTGAAGTTCTTGCTGTAACCATTGTTTATAAGCTAACACTTTTAATTTTTTGTTAGGTAGTTGAACTTTAAAGATCTTTAAGGTTGGAGTGGATGGAGTTCCTGGCTTTGGTTTAGGTTGAGATGTTCTTATCAAACCTGAACTGACTATTTCCAATTCAGTTTTATAACTATTGAATAATTGAATAAAGGACAGCATCTCAGAATATGCGAACCTCGTTTGTTTATCTTTAACCTCATAATCAATATCAACTTCAGGAGAAGTTCGTTGAGAAGCATATAGTAAAATTTGTTTAGTCTTATTATTTCCTTCTTCATTAAGACCCTCTGGCAATTTACTTATCTCCGTTATTATTTTTTCTGCCTCCTTTTTCAGTACGGAGTACTTTGAAGCCATATCACTGGCAGCTGCCTGCATTAGAAGATAATAGGCATCCTTGACTTTCTGAACAGTTTCCTGCAACTGTTTGAAATTCTTAACAACTTCTCCTTTAAATAGATTGTTGAATCCAGCTGTCAATTTTGTAATTTCATCATCAGATCTTGCAGCTTTATTTAATTCATCCATAACTCCATCTACAAAGGATTTCCATTTACGCAGTTTATCAAGATTGTTTCGAATAAACTTTTCGGCCTTCTCAATTTCCTTTACGGCATTTAAATAAGCATTTGTATTAGAAAGGAAGTTTTCTGCTTTGTCTATATAATTTGGCTCACTCACTACTCCGGTAAAAGAACCGAGCTGATCTTTACACAATTCAAGGTTGCTGAATAATATTTCGAAGTCTTTATTAGACCGCTTCATGTCATCTACCTTGTCACAGAATCGCTTTGCCAAATCACGGATGGCGTTAACAAGGTCAAAATCATTAGTGTTCCAGTCTGTTTTCTTACCTGTATGTGTTTCACATTCTAACTCCTGTAACACTTTAACAATGTTGTTTTTCTGATCTGTTGTAAGTGACTTTGCAATAGCCTTAAATGAGGCTTTGCGAAATTCACGGGCAGCGCTGAAAATAGTTGATACACCTTCATCTTTCCATGAGAACTTTTCTGAACCATTGTATTTGGCCATGATTTTTGCACCCCTCATTAATGCTGCCACCGTTGTCATCACGGTACCAAAACCATAGCCTGTAGGAGGTTGCTCAAATTCCTTTTCGAGAGTAGCTCCATCAACAAAGGTATTTCTGATTTTATAAAGGATCAGATCAGCAGGTTTTAAGGATTCTCCTACAAAGTTGCCATGATTATCAAAGAATTGGAAATCTGCAGCTTGACCGCCAAAGAATGTATGTAATCGTTGACTATTTCCTTCCTTGATTATCCTCTCTGCAATGGCATCGGATAATTGCGAGGGCAATCTTTGACTATACACATTTTGAATAACCTGTCGCTGCAACCCATTCAATGTCGTCTGCCAGTTGTTTTTATCAAGTTGGCCTGTATTGTATAAGTAGATTGAATTGCCCTGCATGAGCGATTGCTCAACTAATTCTTTTAACCTGGTTTCTTTTGAAGAACGCTCAGCCTGGAATGCTCTGACAATTGGTCCTTCAACAGAATTAGGATCGATATATTTTTCCTCAAGATATTTGATACGTTCCACTTCATCCAATAGTTTATCAATCTCCTTAAAGTAACTGTTATCAGGTGCAATCCAGATAACATCTTTATCATTTTGATATTGTGTCTTTATTTGTTCGATATCAGTCGTTCGATCATCTCCATAACTATAAAGGCTTTTTACCTTTATCTTCAGTTGCTTTAAGGCAGGATTGGTTAATTCATCATCATTGTCTGATGTTATATAAAAGTCATAAGAGGTATTGGCATCATTTACCTTGCCTAATGACCTTATGAATGACGCATTTTTAAACGCAGAAATGACTTGTTGTTTCTTCTTAAAAGTCTGAACAGGATATTGGTTCATCTCATCCAATAATCGCTGTTCTATATCTGATGTTATACGGTAAGTCCCATTTGACAATAATAAAATCTTGTGATCAGTAAGTGTTTCTAATGCCTTTGCTATAAGGGTTTGAGTTGCATGAAAGTCTTCGGGAGTTTTTATATAAGCTTTAACAATATTACTCAGTGATGTAGGGGCAACTTCTGCCTCAGTCAGATAATGAATGGTTTCCAATAAGTGCCGACCAGGTAAATCAAATTTCTCCTGCTTTAATATTCTGTCTGCATTTTCATATCTATTTACTCTTCTAATATCTGGATTTGGATCACCTTCCTTACATATTTGCCAACCACTTACAATATTAAATAATTCCTCATTTGCAACCTCTATTTTTAATATCTCATAGGTTGTTATTATCATTCCTCTGGCAGCCACTTTTGATGAAACAGAACCTTGCCTTCCAAATAAAAAGTTCTGTAATAATCCGAACTGATTTTGATAGAATGGATAATAGGTAATAAAAGAATCTAGGTCCTCAGTTTTTCCTGCACCAATGAGACCGCTATGATCTGCTATTTTACCAGAATTACTATTATAATAGTCAGTTAACTTTTTGACAACGTCATCTTTCTTTTTTAATAACCGACTGCGGATTATAATATCAACTTCAGTCGCTTCAAGATGTACCTTGGTTTTAAAACGGTCAGTAACCTTAGTGAGTTGAGCTTTGCTGACATTGGAGTTATTAATTACATCGTCCAGTTTTTCCTGAGCAATTGCAATCGTCCATACTTTTCCACCGAGAGATGATAACGATTCACTAAGTCCCTCCAAATCAAGCAAAGTGAATTTCTTCTGATTAATTGCTTCGCTAGCTTCATCAAAAAGGAAAACAACTTTTTCATCCTTTACTGCTTTAAAGTAATTGGTTAATTCGTCCCTTAACTTTGAAGCACTGAACTCATCTATTTCCCTTCTGATAGTAGTAAGGATACTATTATAGTCAGGTTCTGAGTTCCCTAAGCCAAGGAAGATGTCCTTAATAGTCCCAATATAGATTATCCGGTTGCTTTTAATTTCTCCCCAAGATTTACCAATCTTGTCCTGAACAAAATCAGCTGTATTGCTATACCCGGCATCACACATTAATGAAAATAGCAAAAAGCCATGCTCATTTTCCGGTAGTTCAAGAGATCTTAAGAAGTTTCTGAACAAAGCATATGGCAATCCTTTTATTGTATCCTGTTTGGCAATATCCATGAATACGACACGGGCATTAATTGTGTTAAGTTTAGCAATGGTGTTCTTTGCCAATGCTTCATCATTAATACCTGTGAACCTTTGCAGAATTCTGTCTCTGGCCGGGGTGCCATTAATAAGCCGGTTACTCATCATATATCCCAGAAGCTTACCAAAATATGATTTCCCTGATCCGTAAAAGCCGGAAATCCATACCCCTGTTTCAACTAGATTGGAGGTAAAAACAGAAACGAAATTGGTATACTCCTTAGCAAGTCCGTCTGTAATAATGTAATTCTCAATTTCAGACTGAATTGCTGCTTCAGAGATGTCTTCCAGGTCGATGACATTCTTAATGTCCTCACTGAGATCAATAGTTAAAATATCTTTTATCAACATAGTCATTGTTATTGAATAATCATACAGCGGTATTTTGA
>Ga0209429_10001416_pt1 | contig 14828 bp, 12 predicted proteins | sample BarGraNGADG00212_3_FD_184493 | JGI IMG/M metagenome (GOLD analysis project Ga0209429, IMG submission 184493) | Arctic peat soil microbial communities from Barrow, Alaska - Barrow Graham LP Ref core NGADG0004-212 (SPAdes) (version 2) | ecosystem: Environmental > Terrestrial > Soil > Wetlands >... | reverse complement strand
CTTTCAGCGACCCCGCTAGTTTCATACTTTAAACATAGTTTAAAATCTGAAACATAGCCTTGCGAAAAGCCACTGGCTTTTCTCACCCGAAACTTCGCGATTGGCAACCCAGTTGCCATCGGAAGGTTTCCTTGCGAACTACCGCTGGTAGTTCTCACCCACCAAACGTCACCCGAAATTAGTATATAAATCAGCTTTATTGTTTTTCGTAGTTAAACTATTATCTAGTGTTTATTAATCGCCGTAAGCCATAAATCCCTCAATGATACCCAAACACGTCAAACTATCATTACTTTATATCCAACAGACTGTGCGAAGCAGCCGTTCGCTGTACAGCGAAGCCACGTGCTGACCTGAAAAGGTCACACGTAGAGTGTGACCGCTCAGTATAAATGTAATGAGAGTGGACGCTAGAAAAAATATTTTACGAAATGAACTAATCGGCAGGACCCACAAAACTCGCCGTAATAAACCTAACTAAAAAATACAAATAGCGATTTAGGGTATAATAGATGGATAAGGGGGACATATTTAATGACAGAAATTATTGATAACGGACCAGCACCATTGGTTACTAATATTGAAAAAGATACAATTGAAAATATTAATTATCGGACTACACTTTGGACGGGTAATAAGTCACAAGTTACACTTATGTCAATTGAGCCAGGACATGACATTGGTCTAGAAATTCATAATGATAATGATCAGTTTTTGCGCATCGAACAGGGAAACGCTGTAGTTTCTATGGGCGTAGACGTTGACCATATGCAAGAATGGCAAGCTGGTAACGGTGATGCCGTAATTGTTCCGGCTGGAACGTGGCACAATCTGGTCAGCTGTGGTGATGTATCTCTGAAAGTTTATTCAATCTATAGCCCATCTCATCACCCACATGGTACGGTACATGTTACTAAGGAAGATGCTGATAGGACTGAATAGAAGAAAGGGTGGAGAGAAGGCGGTCTCTATGCTAACTCGGAGGCTAATTAAAATATCGTACATGAGGTACGATATTTTAATTGGTGCGGATGTGGAGAGTCGAACTCCAAGCACCTGATTGGAAGTCAGGTATATGAGCCGTTATACGACACCCGCACGTAAGAGATATTATAACAGTTACTGTCGTCTTGCTCAACAATATAAAAGGAAGATTAATAGTTTTTCGTAAGGTATGTCGCTTTCTTATCGTCCACTATCATTACATTTATACCAACAGCACACTCTACGTGTGGACGAAGTCCAGCACGTGGCGTTCGGCTGCTTCGCACAGTCTGTTGGTTATAAAGTAATGATATTGGACGTGATTGGAATAGTTTTGAGAGATTAATGGCTTGCGGCCGTTTGATTACATTCACGGTTTACAACAAAGTAGATTTTATCAGTAATCACGGGTGACGTTTGGTGGGTGAGAACTACCAGCGGTAGTTCGCAAGGAAACCTTCCGATGGCAACTGGTTGCCAATCGTGAAGTTTCGAGGTCGCGAAACGTGACAACCCTAAAATTGTTTTATTGTAACCAATAAAAAATTCTAGGGGAGACCAAAGCGGCAGGCCCCGCAAAGTCTAAAGGTAATTGTTCATTGAGCTGTGGGCGACATCGTAAGCATGTATTTTCATATCGCTTTTTATCTGTTACAATAACTTAGTCCAACAGCAAGATATGGCGAATGTAGCTCATCTGGTTAGAGCGTCGGGTTGTGGTTCCGAAGGTAGAGGGTTCGATCCCCTTCATTCGCCCCAAATAAGATAAGACCTTTTTGGTCTTATTTTATTTGGAATGAATAATTGTATCGAACCCTCTACCTTAGAGGGCGAGAACTGCCTGTGGCAGTTTGAGGGCTACGTTTCAGATTTTGAACTCTGTTCAAAGTATAAAACTAGCGGGGTCGCGGAACGTGACCGATACCCTTCATTCGCCCCAAAATTAAATAGGAAAGTTTTATACTTTCCTATTTAATTTTGGATTGTATTGAGATTGAACCCCCGAAGTAGAGGGTGAGACCCGCCTGTGGCGGGTCGCAAGGCCGGAAGCCGGAGCCCACCTGTGGTGTGGCCCGACTGAGGCGGGGTCGCGAAAAATTCGGAACGAATTTTATCGTGACAGATTCGCAAGGCCAAAATAATTGAATGCTAATATGAATTGGTTTTTGTTTCGGGGTCGCGGAACGTGACCGATACCCTTCTAATTTTATTTGGCTTGCGTAGCATTAGCTTGTTGGCTTATAAATGTTGTATCATATAGATATAGAAGACCAAAAATATGATGGATCTTAATAAACATATTGTTACAAATGATAACTACAAACCATTTCACAGTAATGGGTTTGCTCAAATTGCAAATGGCGATAGAGTAGGATCGGCTGGAAGAGCGACTTTCGAACAGCGTCAATTAATGGACCGTAACCGACAAATGATTAGTGGCTATCAACGTTCAACTATTGGTACTGTTTATGGTGTTTCACGATCAAAACCTGTTATTAACCCAACGCTAAATAATCTAGGCGCAAGTCAACAATTACCTCAACAGCCAAATAATATAAATCGTCAACAATTCAACTCGTCACCATCAAGAACCTATAATCCGTACGCTTAAATCTCGCGCAATGTTTCGATATCTGCGCCAAGTGCATTTAGACGGTTGGCGAAGTCTTCATATCCGCGATTAATTGAATAAACATCATGTAATGTTGAAGTGCCGGGGGTCGCAAGCATGGCAAGTAAAATAACAACAGATGGCCTTAACGCTGGCGGGGCAATAACGTCAGCTGGTTTCCACTTAGTTGGACCAGTAATATAAACTCGGTGTGGATCGACTAATTCTATGTTGGCATTTAATTTACTAAGTTCAGTAAAATAGATTGCTCGGTTTTCATAAGACCAGTCATGTACCAAAGTTCGTCCTTCCGCAACGGTAGCAATTAATCCCAAGAAGGGAAGGTTGTCCATGTTGACGCCAGGGAATGGCATACTATGTAATTTGTCCTTAGGAGCCTTTAGCTTCGATTTTAAGATATGTATGTCAACTAGTCGGGTTTCGTCGTTACGAGCCTTGTACTCGTCGCTTAGCTCGTATTTAAGACCCATTCCGGCAAGTACTGCTAGCTCAATCTCGATAAATTCAATAGGCGAGCGTTTTATCGTAATTTCGGAATCTGTAACAACGCCAGCAGCAATTAGACTCATTGCTTCGATTGGATCTTCGCTAATGTAATATTCGATGTTTTTATTTATACTACGTACGCCGCGAATTTTAAGCGTGGTTGTACCGATTCCATCAATTTTAACACCTAACTTTTGCAAAAAGAAACATAAATCCTGGACCATATAATTTGGGCTAGCGTTGCGAATTGTTACTTCGCCATCATATAAGGCGGCACCCATAATAATATTTTCGGTGGCAGTATCACCGCGCTCGGTAAGCAAAATAGCGCGGGTAACTGGTTTAGCTTGAACTGTAGCGTGGTAATATTCACCAGTTGTCTCAACGCTTAATCCGAATGAGGCTAGACCCGACATATGAGGTTCGATTGTTCGAACGCCAAGGTTGCAGCCACCAGTAAAAGGCAATTTAAAATCTTTGTATTGATGAAGTAGCGGCCCAAGAAGCATAATGACTGTTCGTGTTCTTTTGGCAGCTTCAATGTCCATATTTTCTAGTTTAAGCCGAGCGGGTGGCGTAATTTCGAGGTCGTTATTGTCATTTAGCCAACGTACTTTTACGCCAATACTCTGAAGAACTTCAATCATACGATTAACTTCTTCTATACGGGCAACGCGACGAATAATTGTCGTGCCATGGTTAAGTAAACTGGCGCATAAAAGTGCAACGGCTGCATTTTTGCTCGTTTTTACTTCAATTTCACCAGATAATCTTTTGCCGCCATTGATACGGAAGCTAATTTTACCAGAACTATTTAAACTAACTAATTGGCTAGATAAAACGTCACTTATGCGAGCTAGCATCTCAAGGCTGATATTCTGACCACCTTTTTCGATGCGATTAATTGCACTTTGGCTAGTACCTAGTGCTTCAGCAAGTTGGGCTTGTGTTAGTCCACGTGATTGTCTTGTCTCTTGTATAAGGGTTCCAATTTTTAACTTATAGTCTTCGTTTGTCATGTAACTTATGTTATACCAACCATGATATAAAGTCAACTAGTGTATAATCATATTAAACAGGAGAAAAATAGATATGAAAGATGAACAAGTGGCGATTCTTATTGCTGGCGAAGAAAATCGACAACGAGATGGACTTGAATTAATTCCTAGTGAAAATTATGTTAGTCGTGATGTTCTAAATGCTCTCGGCAGCGTATTTACTAATAAATATTCCGAAGGCTATCCTGGCAAACGATATTATGGTGGTCAACAATTTACAGATCAAGTTGAGCAATTAGCTATTGATCGTGCTAAACAATTATTTGGCGCCGATCATGCCAACGTTCAGCCACATTCAGGTGCGCCTGCAAATGAAGCGGTCTATACTGCTTGGTTAAACCCTGGCGACACTGTTCTGGCAATGGATTTAAGCCATGGTGGACATTTAACTCACGGCGCACCAGTCACGCGTAGTGCGCATTTATATAACTTTGTGCGCTATAAAATGAAAGATATTTCAACTGGTGAAATTGATTATGATCAATTACGAGCTTTGGCACTAGAACATAAGCCAAAGATAATATTAGCTGGTTTTAGTGCTTATCCTCGTGAACTAGATTATGCTAAGTTTGCTGCGATTGGTAATGAAATTGGCGCGCTACTTATGGCTGATATGTCTCACATTGCTGGACTTATTGCCGGTGGCGTAGCAAAAAATCCATTTGATTATGGTTTTCATGTCATTACAACTACAACACATAAAACACTTCGCGGTCCACGTGGCGGCTTGATTTTAACAAAGGGAATTGTCAGTAATCCACTGATTGCACCTGAAAAAACAATTGCTAATATTCCGACACTTATTGATCGTGCAGTTTTTCCTGGTATGCAAGGTGGCCCACACATGCATTCAATCGCAGCAAAAGCAGTTGCGTTTTATGAAGCATTGCAGCCAGAGTTTAAAGTTTATGCCAAACAAATAATTGATAATGCAGCTGTTTTAGCTGAGGAATTACAAAAAAGAGGTTTTCAATTAATTACAGGCGGAACAAGCAATCATTTAATTTTGGTTGATATCTATAAAAGTTTTGGGATTGATGGTAAGACGGCCGAGCGTGCGCTTGATTCAATTGGATTGAACGTAAATGCCAATACTATACCCGATGATACATTGCCGCCATTCAGACCAAGTGGTATTCGATTGGGGACGCCAGCTATTACGACTAGGGGCTTAAAACAAGAACATATGGCACAAATTGCCGAGTGGATGAAACAGGCGATTGATAATCGCGATGATTCAAATAGACTTGCTGAATTGAAAGCAGAAGTTAAAATGTTTGCAAATAACTTCCCTTTGCCAAGCGACAAATAATCTTTATTGATATATTAAATACCACCGCGATACGGTGGTATTTAATATTTTCTTAATTACGAAATTACTGATTAGCTAGCTGTAAAGAAACAAGCTACGGCGTTAAGATATGTAGTGCCGTTAACCGTATAACCAGTACCTGTGGTCTGTCCTGCTGGTAGGTAAGCTGGGGCAGGTGTTGATAGTGAGTAGTCCCAGTATCCAACTCTAATACCAGTTATGACGCCACTAGCACCGGTTAGTGCGGCTAGGGTCGCTGGTGCTGCTGGATCAGTAGTGCTGTTAGTAGTACCACATACTTGATATGAAATTTGAGTCATGCTTGCTGCGGCAATGACTGCTGATGCAGTAACTGTTACTCCAGATATAGATGCTGAAGAGTTAGTCGTCGACATTGCTAGGGCGCCGGTGATTGGCCAATTAAGTGTTGAGCCTTCTGTTTGGTAAATACCAGCTTTAGAAATAACATTAGATGCCATTTGCTTTGTAGCTGATGCATTTGCTCGTGCTGTTATCCCAGTATAGGAAACTATTGTGATAGCTGCCAATATACCGATAACAACTATAACTACCAAAAGCTCAACAATTGTAAAACCGCGATCTTTTTTATCTTTGATATTATTTAGAATCATTTCTGACGCCCCTTTTCTTTAATTATTTTATTAAGTTAACCAAATGTACTATACGCAGGTTGTGCCGTTATCAGATACTGCAGTACCACTAAACATATATCTAGCTATTGCGGTTGGAGTTGGATCCCAATATCCTACACAAATACCAGTTAGGGCTGCGTTTTGGCGATATGATATGTTTGAACTAGTAGTTGATAAAACTGTTGTATTTGTAACAACTATTGATGAAGGTACCTTAGCTGGTCCTGCATTTAAATTGGTTAGCATTGTTGCAGCTGTTGCGCTTGCTACGGGGTATATACCACTATCTGCATAAACAGCCTCTGCAGCACTTACTACTGAATCGGCATTTGCTTGGTTAGCTGACTTTGTTGCCCTTGCTGAGATACCAGTGTAGGAAACTATTGTAATAGCTGCCAATATACCGATAACAACGATAACAACCAAAAGTTCAACAATTGTAAAACCTTTTTGCTTATCTTTGATATTATTTAGAATCATTCCTGAGCCCCCTATTATTGATTATGATATTAATATACTACATCTATAATGTTAGCACAAGCATCTTACTAACGACTAAAGCTAGCATTTGTATCTTATAATATTGTAAAAGTGCCACTGCTTGTAAATGTGTGGATCGTATTGCCAAAGGCGGTAGTAATGGTGCCGCCGGTTGCTGTCATTGACCCAGCGGGGTAGGAAATAATAACAATGCCCGAACCACCGTTACCACCAGGAGAGTTAGAATATGGGGTGCCTATATTATTACCAGCACCTCCGCCTCCGCCACCAGTATTAGGAGCACCATTTGCACCGGTTGAGCTTGCAGATCCATTTCCGCCACCATTTACGCCAATACCAAACACACCGGAATTACCACTATTACCGAGACCGCCGCCGCCGCCGCCACCGTAATAAACCGATGATCCTATAATATTATTTAATATTCCAATACCACCGTTACCACCAGCATTATTACTTGGAACAGTTTGACCTGCACCACCAGCACCTCCGCCTCCGCCGCCAGGAAAATTAGCTGAACTAGACCCACTCCCGCCACTATTTCCCTGACCAGTTGTGCCTGAGGCTCCACTATTTAGAGACCAGCCACCACCACCGCCAGAACCTCCTGAAGCAGCTGCATATGTTGCGACACCGTTCCAACCAAAACCAATGCCACCACCAATTGCCGTCAATGAATCAAATATGCTACTTCCTCCATTAGTTGGGGTTCCAGTGCTACCCGTTCCTCCCTGTCCAACAATTACAGAATATACGCGGTTTAAAATAGGATATGACGAGTTATAAACTACGCCTCCGCCGCCGCCGCCGCCACCACTGATATTTTGACCACTACCATTACCGCCACCTGCGCCACCGCCTGCCACTACTAGAACTTTAATCAGATAACTAATCAGAGTGGTTGAGATGTTATTATTTGTGCTAACGGCTTGAATTGTGCCAGCTCGACTAATGCTGCGTCCAGCAATAGAACTGGTTGCGTTAATAGTTACTTTAACTGAATTTGTTGTCTGTAATGCAGTTTGTCTCGCTATGTCGGTTTGTGCGGAATCGCTTGCTGTCGTATTTGCAACTGTCGATCCGGCTGTTGGATAATAACTAATCGAGAATCCATTGCTGAAATTTATGCCGTCAACAAGTCTCGTGTCTTGAGTTTTACAAGGAGTATCAGTAATATCTGGAGCACAACTTGGTTGTTGCCAAGGTATAGTGCCGTCAGTGGCGGTATAATTTGACGGAACGATAACCCGGCGCCATAATGTACCATTTTTTACAAAATAGACGATATTTATCATTATTGGCTGGCCAGATACGTAAGCTTTTTTTTGAGCTGGATCAAGTGGGTTTTTGTTAGTTGCATAGCTATTTAGAATTAGCATTGTGCCATTTGTAGAATCGGCATTATGAAAGGCAGAAGCAGCATTATCGTAACCCTGCGGAGAGACAATTGAAATATTGTTAGTTGCTAAAAAAGCTCCACTTAATTTTATGTCTTGTTCAATACGATTCAAGGCATCTTGAATACTATAGGCTAGGGCATTAGAACTACGAGTCGCTAGGGCGTCGCCCGTCATACTAACTATTGCAGATATAAAGATGCCAATTACTAAAATTACAATAGGTGCAATAATAAGCATCTCAATGATAGTAAACCCACGCTTAGAGATAGAAGCACTTAGGTTTTTAGATTTTTGTATATTCATAGATTAAGTATGTGTCCTTAGAGCATATTTTAGCATGAGCTTCATACCCCGACAATACGAGTGTTAATCTATATCCCGTAACGGTTGTGAAGAGCGTTGAAATTTTGCTGAATTTCGCTAGTATTTAAAGTCCTATTATATATTTGGATATTACCAATAGAGCCATTAAAAAAATATGGCAGTCCAGCATCTTGCTTACCTATGGTATTATCGCCATTAGCTACTAATCTGCTAAAGGTTGTTATTGAAACAGTAGTACCATCAAGTACTCCATTTACATATATCCTTATAAGTTTATCTGATGGGTCATATGTTCCAGTAATAAAGTACCATGTATTGTTTTGGAGTGGAGTGTTGCCAATTGTAGATTTATAAGCCCCACTATCATCATAGGATATCATTTTAGCTTTACCGCCAGAGATTCCTAATCCTCCTGAAGCAAAATCAGAATAGCCAGAATCAGGTTTTTGTCCCACTAGCCTCTGTTCAGTTGCGGTGTTGACTGTTTTTGCCCAAACGGAATACGTAACTCCAGTAGATCTTATATTTGATGTAGGCACAATGTTATTTGGTAGTTGAGCGTATCCACTAACTCCGTCGAAATTTAGTATCCCGTTATTATTGGTGTTATAACTTACTCCTCTAGATAGGGTTCCATTATATGAATTACCGCTTAAGTCAGTCCAGATATTGCCGGCGTTATTAATTAGTTCGGTTATTGTTGGTTCTGTTCCATCAACTACATCCACACGAGGTTGATACCATTGTTGATTTGTTGTCGTATCAGTTGAATAATATAAGTACGAACGATGATTTGATGTGGTTGTAGTCGGTTGCCATACAAAATCCGAATTAGATGCTACCTTAGTCCCATCCAATGCAAATATACCCGAATTTGGCATTGCGGCGCCAGTGCCACTACCGGCTGGCCAAACATAGCCAACGACAAGATACCATTGATTTACGTTGCCCCACCATCCTGTCGCGGAAAAATATGGATTACCATCTACCGCACCAGCACTTCGGTTTAATACTGATGCTCCACCCCCTGATGTTCCTAAATAAAACACGCCATTGCCTATAGTTTTTCTTCTTACCCATGTGGTAAATCGATACATCTTAGTGTTGTCGATAGAAAAAGAAGTGCCCTGCCAGCCACCATCGTCGTCGCTGGTTGCATCTTGGCCACTAACGTCCCAAACAATGTCGGATGCACCCCATGGGTTTGTGTCGATAAGTCTTGAATTGCCATCGCCATTTAATCCATAGCCAGTTACAGCGCCTGTGCCTACAGTCCATGAATCCCAATTTATTGCTGACCGTCTACCTTTGAATGATTTAGCATTTCCCGCGTCTAAATTCATGATAAGGCCATCATTGACGATATTTTGCGGTTTTATAAAGGTTGCCTCGCTGACTGTTTGTTGTGGGTTCCCGTATTTTACACTAACTGAAACTTTGGATATCGGTGATGTTATGCCATAGGGGCAAGTTATTACAACCGTTACAGTGGAGGTTGCCGAACCAGTGACCGTTACTGGTTGATCGGTAACTGGCGTTTGTGCTGTGCATAAATCACTTGTGGTGTTTTTGTAACGCTGTAAATATTCATACATAATGTTGCTTGCATTTGCTTGAACGCGAGTCTCGCCGCCACTTTTTATAACTACAGAATATAGTTGAAATCCAGAGGCTAAAAACATGGCGGCAATAAATAAAGTGATTAATAATTCTATTGCGGTAAACCCGGATTGTTTGTTGCTTATATTTATCATTGGTTTTTACTCGTTGCTACATATATAGTGTTGTCGGCCTCTAGCCTATAATATAAATTAAATTTTTGGCACTGCTGTAACGCAGCTGTGCAAAGTGTTCCATCTTGTTGTAGTGGTTGATAAATATATTGGTCAATTGTCGGCTGTGGGGTAACGCCTGATGTTGTCTGCACATTATTTGTGGCAGGTTTAAATGTTATGGTTGGGTCAGTTATTCCAGGTGCGGAAACTGATTCAGTATCAATGTCTCGCAACGCTTTAGTTATAGTAGCGCTAGTTGCGGTAATTGCTGTTGATGGGTAAGTGCCAATACCTGCTGGCGATAGATAGCGAACAATAACAATACCAGCCCCACCAGCCCCACCAATATTAGTACCAGAACCAGCCCCACCACCACCAGAACCAGAGTTTGCGGTCGCATTGGCACCAGCACCATTTGGAGAAGATCCGCCATCCCCTCCACGAGCCTGCCCAACACCACCCAATGCACCTACGTTTTTAGCTGCACCACCACCACCACCACCTGCATATGATACTATCGCGCCAGAAATACTATTTAAAATTCCACCACCGCCACTACCACCGCCACTAGTGCTTAAGTCATCACTACCCGCAGCTGCATAGCCACCACCACCACCACCACCACGATACTCACATGAACTCTGAATGCCAGTACCGCCAGGGTATCCTTGGCCTGCTGTTCCAAGCCCACCAAGATGATTACCAGTAGAACAAGAGCCACCTCCGCCACCACCAGAACCACCAACCCCACCTACGCCATCTTCTTTAGCACCATAGCCACCACTAATTGCAGTTAGTGTGCTAAAAATAGAGTTATTACCAGCCGTACCATTCAATGCTGGTCCCGTGGCACCCGCCCCGCCACTACCAACGGTAACTGCATATGTTGAATATGTGATGGGAAAAGATGCATTATATATAGCACCTCCACCACCGCCTCCGCCGCCAGCATCACCGGCAGGGTTGCCTTCACCTCCACCGCCTCCACCGCCACCGGCCACAACCAGAACTGAAGCTGTAATGTCACCGCTACATGTTAGTGTGCCGCTAGCCTTAAATGTGCGAATTGTATAAGCGCCGTCATAGGTGGCATGTCCCCCAGTACAATCGGCTTCATAATTATTAGTACCTGCGGCGTAAAAGGTTTCAAGGTGCTGTGATAATGATTCTATATCAGTTTTACGCTCGCTATCGCGGCCATTTGCCTGTGAACCAGAAAGACTTATTGTGCCTAATGTCAGTAATATTGCCATTATTGAAATGGTAATAATTAATTCTACGATAGTAAAACCACGTCGACTCATATGATTCATACTTATAGCATAAGGTTTTTGGCGTTGAACCGCAAGCGTCTATATCTCGAGTGGTTCTTGCTCGATTATGATGCCGAACTTATCGCGAACTTTCCCTATTATTTCTTCGCGAGCGTTGGCAAGGTCATCATAAGAAGTCGCTGATTCGTTGACTAAAACTAAGGCATTTTTGTCGTAAACTCGCATGCCATGGAACAGTTGGCCTTTTAACCCAGTTTGTTCGATTAACCAACCAGCCGGGACTTTAAAATGGCCATCGCCCATATCATAAGTTGGGATGTCTGGATTAATTGCGCGCAGGCCGTCCAACTGCCACGTTTCAACAATGGCATTTTTAAAGAAAGATCCAGTGTTTGGTAATATTTCAGGGTCGGGAAGCTTTTCCTTGCGAAGTTCAATAACGGCATTTCGAATTGTTTCGTGAGTAAAAATTTTGATATTTTTAGCATCAAGATATTTTTGTAATGAGTCATAAAATGGAGGTTGTGGAAGGTTTTTTGATAATTTTAAGGTGATTGATGTTATGACGTAGCGACCTTCTGATTCACCACGAAAAATACTTTGACGATAAGAAAAACCGCATTCTAAGCTATCCAAATTTACAAAAACATCATTTTGGGTATCATAAGCTTCAAGTGATTGTAATGTGTCGGCAATTTCTTGTCCGTAGGCCCCAACGTTTTGAACTGGTGCGGCTCCAGCTGTGCCTGGGATAGCTGACATTGTTTCGATACCACTAAGTCGCATATCAACTGCACGTTTGACGACTGAATCCCACTCTTCACCAGCGCCAATCTTTATAGTTGTCGAATTAATGTCATCGGCGACAACTTCAAATCCTGGTATGCGCATTCGAATGATGATGCCGCTAAAGCCTTCATCACGGGCAATTACATTACTGCCACCACCAATGGTAAAAATTGGTAAAGATTTAGATTTAGCGTTTTTACAGATTGTGGCAACTTCTTCGGGCGTGCGAACTTCGACCATAAAACGGGCGTTGCCACCAAGCTTCATGGTTGTAAAATTTTTAAGAGGTATGTTTGTGTGAATATCCATATTAATACATTATAGCCCAAGTTTTAATCGCGTGGTATAATTACCTCTGGTATGCGCCCGTAGCTCAGCTGGATAGAGCGTTCGGCTTCGAACCGAAAGGCCGGGGGTTCAAGTCCCTCCGGGCGTACCATCCTACTTCGCCAAGGCTTCGTAGCATTATGTAGTTACGAGTTTTGGAAAAGTTGGAAGATAAGATATATTTCAGTAGGATGCCCTCCATAGCTTTAGCGACGGAGGGTTTTTCTTTGGTATGCTTAAAAAAACAAATCTGCTAACATAGTAGTAATGTCTATTTTATACGCAATTATCCTTGGCTTGGTTCAAGGGGCGACTGAATTTATTCCAGTTAGCAGTTCTGGCCATTTGGTGATTATTAATCATCTGTTAAATATTGGTGATGGTTTTACTTTTGATGTGTTACTTAATATTGGTACTTTGATTGCTTTGATAATTTTTTATAGGAAGCGTATTTGGGACATTGCTAAAAATATTTTAAGCGGAAAAGCCTGGCCACTGTTAATTAAGATAATTATTGCGACTATTCCAGCCGTAACTATTGGGTTATTATTTAATGATTTAATTTTCAAGTTAAACGGAATGCTTTGGGTAGTAATAGTAGCCTTGATAGTAGTTGGTATTTTGATGATTGTTGATGGTAAAGCCAAAGATCAGGCTGATGATCGTGAAATTGAAGAGTCCGTTGGTTGGAAAGCAACAATTAAAGTTGGATTAGCTCAGACAATAGCCTTAATTCCTGGCGTTTCGCGTTCGGGCGTTACAATCTTGGCTGGTTTAAAAAGTAATTTAAGTGCGGCTAGGGCAGCCGAACTAAGCTTTTTGATGGCTATTCCAATAATTGCTGGTGCAAGCTTTAAAACGTTATTATCAAGCGAAGGTATCAATTTTATTCAAAACAATTTAGGTGCTGTAATCGTTGGCAATATTGCATCCTTTGTTGCTGGCATAATTGCAATTAGTTTCTTGATTAAACTTTTATCAAATAGGGGATTAAAATATTTTGGATGGTATCGTGTTATCCTGGCTGCCGTATTAATCGTTCTTTTGTTAGTTAAGATTATATAAATCTACATAAATTACAACATATATTAGTTGACCAGTTTATAATTGACTGACATAATATAAAAATATTCAGATGACATTAAGTTGTCTGAATAGTTATTTATAAAATGAGAGTAGATATAGATCGCCTTACTGTTTATGTGGAGCACTATAAATATTAGCTATTGTTAGTATTTAATGTGCTCTTCAAAATTTCAGTGAGAGCAAGCGAGTGGCGGCTAGAATTGCCAAAAACTGCCCAAAAAGGGTACAAAAAGAGGTGGCTATATGAAGATATTGTGGGATTATCTCGATCTAGGTTGTAAGTTCCATGTCATAGCCTTCAATCCTGGTGATAGCATTTTTTATATAAATGTATTACCAAAAACAGTCATTGACTATTGTCGGGTGGATGTGCGTCGGCGTCAAATTACGGCGAAATTTCATTTATTACTTGTTGCCGATGGGTTATCTCCGTCTGGCGATAAGGTCGACAGTATAATATTTATCCGTGAAACGCGGCTTAACCGTTCGGTTGAAGATCTACATGATTATAGGCCATTGGCTGATTGGCCGGATTTAAGACGAGCTGCAATACAAAAGGAAATACCTCAAAACCATATTCCTGGAGCTGTCTTTGACAAAAGGTCGCTATGTAATCGTCCCATACTTGTATATAGCGATGAAATCTTGTTGCTTGGGTCGAATACTGCGCACATTATAATCCTGCAATATGGCGACTTGCCAAAAATAATGCTGGCAAAGCGCTGAGGTCACACTCTCTTTTATAAATAAGCCCTGGATGATTCTGCAAATAGCAAATCATCCAGGGCTTTAAACCATTGATTTGTTTACACCTTAATCTGTTCGTGATAAGATTAATTGGACTTTGGGCCAGTAACTCAGCTGGTTAGAGTGCCTGCCTCTTAAGCAGGATGTCGTGAGTTCAAGTCTCACCTGGCCCACCAAATTAAATAATCTATCCAATTTTGGATAGATTATTTAATTTGAGATGGTTTTGTGAGACTTAAACTTACGACACCTAGGATGGAGTGAGTGAGACCCGCAAGTCTGCGGGTCGCAAGGCGAAGTCACAAATGAGCTATGCTCATTTGACTGACTCGCGGGGTCGCCAAAGGTGACAAAGTCTCACCTGGCCCACCAAATTAAATAATCTATCCAATTTTGGATAGATTATTTAATTTGAGATGGTTTTGTGAGACTTAAACTTACGACACCTAGGATGGAGTGAGTGAGACCCGCAAGTCTGC
>Ga0209429_10001414_pt1 | contig 14841 bp, 12 predicted proteins | sample BarGraNGADG00212_3_FD_184493 | JGI IMG/M metagenome (GOLD analysis project Ga0209429, IMG submission 184493) | Arctic peat soil microbial communities from Barrow, Alaska - Barrow Graham LP Ref core NGADG0004-212 (SPAdes) (version 2) | ecosystem: Environmental > Terrestrial > Soil > Wetlands >... | reverse complement strand
CGGACATAATCAATGATTACAAAAAATTCGTATTCGGATGAAACTTTTAAAGGCTTATCATGAAATTATTTTGCGGGACGTCATTTTACTCGACGCCACAAAGTCGGCCAAAACCCTCAAAAAGTACTGGTTCATCCCGTTATTTTTGTGCAGGAAGGAACTTGAGACATTGGCTAAACAGATATTTGACGCTATCGGAGGGCAAACGATTGATAATTTAGGAGATGATTTTGGTAAGTTGCTATCATACAGGAAAATACAACTATTGGAAGCACTCTACAAAGCCGTTCAAATTGAGATAGGATTAAAACCGCGAATTAATGCCTGGAAGATCATCCTTGAAAAAGACTACAAAGAGAGCCCGCAACTGGAAGAGGTCCTATCAGAGGTTAAGCGGTTCACAGATATTGACATTCAAAGCCCGGAGGATGTTAAAACGCTATTCGATTACATTCAGCATAAAATACACAAGCATGAGGAGATGTTCCCAGACCCGGACGCTGAAATGCACGCTGAAATTATTCTTTTTGAAAACTCAGAGGAGTATCGTACGTCAACGGATAAGCAAAGAAACGAGGTTATAAATGAAATCCGCGCCCGATACAACAAAGGCAATCATTCAATAGTCGAAGTATTAAATTCAGTATTCCATTATTTCAATTTGCAGCCAAATGAGAATATGTTACTAATCACATGGGTAGGAATGAAGACCACGGCAGAGGCGCAAAGTAAACAATCTAATAATCAAGATAATGGCCAACTCGAATGAAATAGCTCAAATTGATTCGATCAACAAAGCATTAACCACGCTTAACGGAACGCTTGACCAAACATCTGCCAAATATTTGACCATTGTAAAAAACATCAATGACAGTCAGGCTACTGTAAAATTGACTGTTCAAACTCAGGAAAATTTAACAAAAGCTCAGAAAGATACAGCCGATACCACAGCGAAACTTGACGCACTGGGGAAACAGTTACAAGCCAGTGAGCAAAAACTGAAAGAGACGGAAGATTCCCGGATGAAAACCATAATTGAAAACCGGGTTGCAACTCAGGCGGCTACTCAGGCTATAAAAGACAAGGTAAAGGCAGAACAGGCAGAGGAAGGGTCTCTTATTAAAATGCGTGATAGACTAAAGGAGTTGACTACGCAGTATGACAAAACAGGCACAAGGACAAAGGAAGCGGCAAAAGAGATTGATTCACTTAGTAGGGAAATTGGCAAAGCGGAGGCAGCCACAAATAGGCATCAGCGGGGCGTGGGTGGTTATGCTGACCAGTTAGGAAAATTGGGAGACGTAGCAAATAAGATACCGGGCCCAATTGGTGGAGTAATAAGCTCAGCTGAGGGATTATCAACCACGTTCACCGGGTTATCAGTTACAGAGGCCCTTGTTTTATGGCCAATAGCTTTAATAGTTGCGGCGTTTATTGCAATTGGTTCTGTTTTCGCTTCGACAGCATCAGGCGCAAGGACTTTAAAGGAACTTTTCGGGCAAATGTCGGCTATTATTGATGTGTTGAAACAGCGGACTGTTATTTTAATTGATGCTTTTAAGGCGGTTTTCTCAGGCGAATGGAAGAAAGCTGGTGACTTATTGAGTGAATCAGTCGCTGGTGCTGGTAAACAAATGGGAGAAGCGGCAACAAAAGCAAAAGAGTTAGTTGACAGACAGATGGATTTAGATAGACAACTGGTATTACACCGAGCAGAGGAAGCAAAAGAAGAAAACCAAATACAAAAATTACTCTTCCTTGCAAAAGATGTTACGAAATCAGATGCAGAGCGGCTTGTTGCGATGAAAGAAGCCATGAAATTAAGTAAAGACAAGGCCGCCGCTGAGGAAACCTACGCACAAAGACAACTCGACATAGATGTAGCTTCAATAGCACAAAGAGCTAAAACAACAGGAATTACAGAGAAGCAAATAGCCGACTTCCTTAAACTTAGTACGGAAGAGCAAGATGCGTTACTCAAAACGGGCGGGGTTTATTCTGCCATGTATGAACGGATAGGAAAATCAGGATTGGAATTACTCGCCGGATCGCAAGAAAAAGTAACACAGGCAAACACGAGCTTTTTTTCAGAAAACAAAAGGACTCAATCACTTACATCTGGTTTAGAGAAATCTATGGCAGCCGAAAGAGAAAAAAATCAAGAGAAGGCCGTTGTAGATGCAAAAATAGCAGCTGATAAAAAAATTAAAGAAGAGGAGCGCTTGTCATATTCTAAAACAGGATTGGCAGAAATGGTGCAAAAAGAACAAAAAGTTATCGAAAAAGACGGGTTAAAAAGCAATCAGGATTTCTTAGATGCAAAATTAAAACAGGCAGAAAAAGAAGCAGAAAAAGAAAAGAAGATTCAGGAAGATATAAAACAAGCGAAAATTGATTTGGCTATTGCAGCTGGTAATGCAATCTTTGAATTTAATGGAATGGCACTCACAAAAGAACTGAATCAGCTGCAAGTTGAAAAAGATAATAAACTGGCAAATACTAAACTGACAACAGAACAGCGTGCAAAGATTGAGGCCGAATACACCAAAAAAGAAAATGAGATTAAAGCCAAACAGGCAAAGAATGATAAATTACAAGCGTTGTTTAATATCGCAGTGAATACGGCGGTCGCAATAAGTAAAGCTAATCCAATCGTTCCCTTGATGATATTAGCGGGTATAGCAGGGGCTTTACAGGCTGCACTTGTCGCAGCACAACCAATACCCAAATATGCAAAAGGTACTCATTCGGCAGCACGTGAAGGAATTTTCGGAGAAGCTGGACTTGAAGTTATGTTTCCAAAAGGTGGAGGCGCCATTTTTGCCGACAAGCCGACGTACTTTAAGGGAGATAAATTTCAAGGTGCACAAATTAAAACCCACATGGAAACCGAACGCATGATGTCAATGGTTGCAGATCGGAATATCATCGTAAGGAATCAGACAGATGACAGACTACTCGACCAAATGAAAAGAGTGGAAACGGCTATTATGAATAAACCTGTGGCAATTTACGACAAAGATCACCGGCAGATAGGGCTGGGAAATAGTCAGCATCAAACGATATATTTAAACCGTTTAACAAGGAGTAATTAAAATGAGCGACTTTCCTTACAATATTCAATCTTCAACACCTGAAATGTACCAGTTCAAACTGATATCTGAAACAGGTGACTTTGTAATATGTCAACCGCAACCCCTTGAGTGGCGATCAGGAACTATTGAAATGAAACGCGATTTAGAGGCGGGCGGGGTTTTTACCTCATTCATTGTTGATTCTTTGACTTTTGTAGGAAACGGCGCAAACTTCCTAAAGAACCTCTTTGCAGCTAAAAGTGTGAACGCAAAATGTACTTTAATAATTTACTACTGGAAAGCCTTCGATGCAGTCCCGGCAAATGGTCGGCAATATGTCGAATTCCCAACGCGCTACGATGTGAATTTCAACTTTTATGAGACGCCAAAAATAGGCAGATTTTACCAGGGCGTCAGGGTTAAGGCTATCAACTCATCCACTCAAACTAAATTAGATAACAGGCAGGATGTCGGGGTGAACCTGATGGGTTTGACTTCAATAGGAGGGCAAACGATTATAGATTACTCACTCAAAAAGAAACTTTATTATACCGCAACTTCTGTATTTTACAATACGCTACTCCAAAAAACAGGTGAGTTTGACGTTCCACATATTAAGAATCATATATCATACACGTCTGTTCCAATGAATGTTACAAGGAATGATATACAGGAATTAATACAAGTAGTACCGTACGAGGCAAACAGGGGAGTTATAAACTACATCACTCCACTGCTTAAAAATTCAGTATACGAACACACTTTTGACATAAACCCAATTATTGTCGTTCACGTGACAGATCGATATCATCCTTTATTTGGAGGCTCACAGCCCTATGAGCTTTTTTTGTATGAATTATTACCAAACGGAAACCCGGCAGATTCAACGCCTCAATCTATTGGCCAGTTCGGAAGAGATACCGGATGGTATAGTTTTTATGATCCATTTACTTTTACTGTTCGGGCCGGGAATAGTTTAGTTCTTGTGGCTCAGGCCGCTGGTATTGATGCAACTTATCACGCCTATATATATAGTTGTCAATTAGATATTTCAGAGGCCGTAACCAGCTCGCCAGCCGCACTAACAGAGGGATTCCCGGTTTACGAAGCTCTTGAGCGGGTTTGTCAACATAATTTAGATACTCAGTACCCTATTTATTCGGAGTTCTTTGGCAGGACTGATGTAAATTACAAAGAGGGTGTAAAGTATTCAGCTGAAAATCAATTAAGGTTCGCACATATTCAGGGCGGTTTAAATATCCGTGGTGCAAAACTCGACAATCCAGACGTGCAATTACCGGCCAGTTTTAAGGATTTTTTCAAATCATTAAAAGCGTTATGGAACGTTGGGTATTCGCTTGAATATCTATTTGGTGAGGCTACTCAAAGGATCAGAATTGAAGAGTACGCACACTTTTTCGAAGATACCGAAATGGTATTCGATCCTCCTCTAAAAGATAGAATCTCAAAGTACGACATTCAATCGCAGGTTATGCCTGAACTTATTCCAGTTGATTTGAAGTCTGGTTTTGATAATTTTGAGTACCTCAGTATAAACGGACTGGGAGAGCCGAACACCACAAATCAACGTACATCGATCATGAACACTGCGACGAAGTGGGAAAATATTTCACCATTCCGGGCCGACACGAAGGGAATAATGGACAATCTGGCAAATCCAATTTTGGGTACAAGTGGAACAGAGGACACCAAAGGAGATAACGCTGTTTTTATTGTGAAAACACAAAAGGCCACGGCGCCAGTGAGCGGTGAAGACTGGATACCAGAAAGGGCAACGAATATTACAATAGTTAGTGGAAGTCTTTTCAAAGAGGATTTATTAAATCGATATTTCACCCCTTCCAGAATGTTAATTAGGCACGGAAACATAATCACTGCCGGGATGACACTTCCAGACGCTCAGGCGAGTAAGTTGAAGTTTCAAAAGTCGGACAAATCCAGCACATTAGAAACAACAGGCGAAGGATACACCGTCAAAGAAAACGCTGATATTTTAGTTTCAGATTTAGCCGCTCCGATTTATAAAGCGATGAAGCACACTGCTTTAGTAGATTTTACTTTTGCTGATTTGGCAGTACTGAAATTATACCCATACAGATATTTAAAATTCAGTAATAATATTTCAGGATATTTGCTTAATTTTAAAAAGAAAAATAACGAGGATAAGTGCGAAATTTCTATTATCGAACGTAACATAGTTCTATCATGATATCCAGCTCAATATTAAACCCAATCACTTTCAAGGCCGTTCCAACGTCGAACACTTATCCGAATATGTGGAATACTTTGCATAACGACCGGAAACAAGGTAACGCATTAATCAAACCTTACTTTCAAAAGTTCCAAACCAGCCACGTAGTCTATCTTCAATTTGAATCAGATTCAGCGGTTGCGCCTTCGATAAAAGCCTATAATTTAGTCACACGCGCAGAGATTGAGACAATTTCGGCTACATCGGTTTATTCTTATGGTACTTCAAACATTCGATATTATACAAATTTTACCATAACACTGGACGGTGATTATACTGGAAAGCAATTTTATTTCAAACTTACACAAGGAAGTGATATTTTAACCTCAGAACCATGTAAAACAGCCGATTTGACAGACTTAATCCAACGCGGGTTGATGAAGTATGTTAAATATACCCACGTTAACCGGATTGACTCAGATGTGCCCGGTGTGTTTATTGACTGGCTTCATCTGCCTTCGACTGGTCACTATCTTGACTTCTTTGTAGAGGCCCAGGATATGGAACCAAACGACACAGATGAAAGCGAAGTTTTGGAGGGATCACAAAGCAAAACAATCCTTTCAGCGGCTTACTTTTCTGGTCGCGTGCTCAAATCAGGTCCTATTCCTGACTATCTGGCGGCCCGGCTGGGTATGGCTTCATCTTTGGATGTTTTCACGGTTAACGGCGTTCAAATGATTAAGGGCGGCGGAATTGATCAATCGCAATTTGGAGGTTCAACTTTATATCAAATCAGCATGAAACTTTCAGAAAAGAACACAATCGGAGTTAACGTTGATAGCTTGGGGGTCAGCACGCCGGATACGGACCCGCCAATAGTCGGTACTCCTATGTATATCGGTTCGGTTACTTCGGCGGTACCGGATGAAACGGAAGTGAAAACAATGACTGATTCTGCGGCATCTGCAACCGATCAAACAATTGTTTACACTATTTCAGACGCCCGGCCTTGTTTTGCCTATCCTACTTCATTTGGTTCATTGAGTTCAATTTTAGGAACAGATGGAGATGAAATAATCAGCGGGTTCAATGTAACCACTTTGGATTTTACTATCGATAGTGTGACGATAAATTTTACAATTTATACGCTCAAGAACTTGACAACCATAACATCATTCACCACAATTTATAAATACTAAGCCATGCCACGCACAGGAACAGAAAAGGTAATCGGAATATTGATGAGCACGCAGAGGCCGCTTGACGAACACTACCTAAATGAAGGCGCTCCGTGGGCAACTACCGCCGCCGCACTGGCAGGAATTCCATCAGGATCCCGCTCTCCTGGAAAACCGGTAAACATTGCAGGCGTGCTTTATTGGTTTAATACAGCGATGACCGATTTAGTTACCGTCTTTTCGGCTTCAACTCCAGGAGCCGGGGATGTTGCGATAGCAGACGCCGGAGACCTGTTTGACGCCGCAGATGTTGAGGCTGCACTGGCAGAGGTAAAAACTCAGGCGAATGCTACAGATGCAGTATTGGCAGGATTTGATGGAGTTCAAACAACCTACCGAATTGATTTCCCCACAGCAAGCAGGTCGGTAGCTGCAAGGGTCGCTGGCGCAACGGTAACGACTGACTATCCAACCGGATGGACTTTGGCCGCTTCGTCTGTTTACAATTTGCTGGTTACCCACACTTTGACAGGCAGGAAACTTTCATCTGTTAATATTTTTGAGATTGACGGGGCAAATGAAAGACTTTTGAAACCGTTTGAATCAGCGTTTTCGGGTATTCTCTGCAATGGGTTGACCGTTTTGATCGAAGGGATTGCGCCTGTTGCTTTAGCTTTACGAATCGAATTAATTTTTAAATAATGGAAAATAAAACGATTGATGATGCAGTAGGATTTGATTGCAAACTTTGCGCTTTATATCGTGGTTTGTGTTATTTGGAATGTATTATAATTGATGAAGATTTATAAATATTTATTAACTATTTAGAAAAACAATGAGCAATCTTATCACCGAAGAAATTGTACGAATAGTTTTCCCAGGATCGTTCAATGATGGTCGCCATAAGCAGGGGCGCGTTGGTATAACTGGATGCGAAGGAGATTGGTATATTAATACCGTCCAACATTTTGTTGGAAAACATATTAAGACAATATATCAACTTGACAAGTTTCTAAAAAAAGAAGGGGTACCGTTTGATTTTACATCATTTGAAAATACTGAAATTAAATAATGACTTTTGCAACCAAATACAACCCTCAGGTGGCTTGGCGCACTTTAGCTTCAGCGGTTTTCCAATTAACACGTGAAACGGTTAACGATCCGGCAACGTATCGAATGACCGTAGTAGCTATTGATAGCAACAATCCGGGAGCGGGGCAAAAGGAAATAGGCTACTTTGTCGTTGATTATTGGGGGGTGCCTTATTCGATTATCGGAGTTAGTTCAACTTATATTGATGTTCAGGATGACTTTCGGGTAGGTAGATGTCCAACGTCCGGACAAATGGCAGTGATTTACAAATCAGCTTTTGAAGGCCGGGCTTTATACTTAGCGCCGGATAGTTTTCAGCATTTACACCCGTTGGCCTTTAACAATTATCATCGTTTTGAAATTCCTTTGCTCTATTTGAACGATCCGAACGCAAAAAAAGTACCGTTCACTGCTTCTGAATATCCTGATATTACAAACTATCAAGACGATCAGGTAGACCCGGAAGATGCAACCAAAATGATCAACTATTCAGAAATATACGGAGAGGATCCAAATGTCAGGTGTATTGTCGTAGCCGACACAGAAACGAGTAGCCAGCTCCAACAAATGCCACAATTTGTAAAAGTAGACGGAAAATTAATTCGGGTTTGGTTTGATCAGGGTGGAATGTCTCCATCAGGTTACCTAATAATAAGTCGATCATGAAAAAATTACTCACATTTTTGCTGCTTTTATTAACTTTTGCAAGTTACGCCCAGCCGGACGTTGCGCCAACAGATTCCAGCTACCACAATCTCACCTCCTATGCCGTTCGATATTGGACTCACGACAACTCAGTGTGGATGTATATGGGTAAATATGGGAGTGCCAAATTAGCCCGTGCTAAAGACGGCTGGTATGCAAAAGCTCTAAGTGGAACCGATACGGTCTACATTCACGTCGAAGCAAAAGACACGCTGAACATCGCTAAATATATGCTGCACAATGACAGTATTAACTTGGCTGGGTATTTCACAAATTGGAAAGCTCTTCAATATCGAAAGCTAAACAATCATGACTCGTTGTCTGTATTGGATGAAAAATCCTACAACTCACTAACTGACAAGCCTAATTTAACAATTTATAGGCAGTTAAACAATCATGATAGCCTCAGTACCTTGGATGAGAAAGCCTATGCAAGCCTAACAGGTAAGCCAGATTTAACCGTTTACAGACAACTAAACAACCATGATTCACTTTCAATCCTTGATGAAAAGGCATACGCTTCATTGACAGGGAAACCAGACCTGACAGTTTACACGCTGAAAAATGACTCCTCAAAATATTACGAGAAACTTGTCAATAAATCCACAAACGTAACCACAGACGGGGCGTCAGATGTAAAGTACCCATCGGTAAAAGCGGTCAAAACTTATGCAGATTTAAAGGTTGCATTAGCTGATTCCGGCAAAACAAGTGCAGGGAATTATGTTACTGCGAAACAATTAGCCCAAAAAAGAAACCTAAACGATCCAGATAGCTTAGTTCATCTGGAAGCCAGAGACCACGTAAATCTCACCAACGTTTTAGGCCGTGGATCTTATCATGTCTCACAGGCAGCAAGGGACTCAATTAATTCCAGTCGTCAAATGGGTGACACGGTTAGAAATGTAGGGAGTGCCACTGTTTTTGATTTGACCGGAAAACAACCCCTCGCAACCGTTTTAACCAATATTCAAGACACGCTAAACCTGCACGAACATCTTGCAAATAAAAGCACTACAACCACGCTTGGAACCAGCAATGTTTTATACCCCACTCAAAATGCAGTTAAAGTCTATGCAGATACAAAGGCCCCTGCCTCTGGTTCTACCTCCTATATTCAGAATCAGAATAGTAGTGCACAGACTGCTAATTTGTGGATTAACGGCAAGGTTCAATCTACTGGATATATCACTGGAAACTTAGGCTATGATTATGTCAGCTACATTGGAACTTATTATAGCGGAAATAGAAGCTATTATAGTGGCATAAAAATTACCGGTAGTAGTGCATATAATGGATCATATTATCCTGCGCAACTTGACTTTTTTGTTGGATCGGATATGAACGTATTAACTCTTTTCCCGGATAAATCAGCTGCTTTTACTTCAACCGTTGCAGCTACTCAATTCAATGCAAGCAGTTTGGTTACAACTCCTGCCATAAAGCTGGCATCAACAACCGAAGGTTATGTGCTTAAGATCCATTCGGACGGATCAGTGTATCCAGATTCACCAACTTCAGGGTCTATTTACAATGGTGCATGGTCAGCCGCTTCCAATAGTCCAAGTCTGGCAAATTCCGTTGGTACAACTGGGAGTTATTATCATTGTACGGCTTCAGGAACGGTTGATTTTGGTGCAGGAAATATCACATTTGTAGAGTATGAAGATGACGTTGCCTATAACGGGTCAATTTGGCAGAAAATAGTACAATCTCAATATTCCCCTGTTATTGCCACGGCATCAAATTTAGGGGTGGTAAAAATAGGTAGTGGGGTTTCAGTTGACGGCGGTGGAATTATAAGCGTCTCGACAGCTTATGATGCGACAGGAACGGCTACAGGTGCGGTGGGTACTCATGAATCAACCTATAATCATACGAATTACAATACTGCTTATTCTCAAACTAGACAATGGGACGGAGGTAGCACGGGATTAGTGGCAGCAACCGGACGTACTTCTCTGGGCTTGGTTATAGGAACGGATGTTTTAGCATATAGAACTTTTGGAACGGCTGCTAATTCGGCAACGGGGGATTTTATTCAGAATCAAAACGCTTCTGCTCAAAATGCTAATTTTAATATTAATGGAGGTGGAAGTTTATCATCTGGTGGATTAATCCTTAATCAGAATTACTATGAGGCTAATCCTGTAAGTGCTCTTATTTTTAATGAAGAAAATTCTCCTAACGAAAGTTTGAGAAATTGGGCTATTCAGCATACAATAACACAATATGGTGATTTTGCAATACGTCAATCTGTTGCGAAAGGAGGTGATCCTATTACAGCAGGCAGGAATATACTTTATTTTGATAATACGGGTGCAGCCACATTTATTTCAACCGTTACCGCAGCATCCCTTGTTAAATCAGGTGGAACATCTTCGCAATTTCTCAAAGCAGATGGCAGTGTAGACACTAATAGTTATCAGACGTCTGGTAGTTATGTTGCAGTAACTGACACCTCTACAATGTTAGGAAAGTATGCAAGAAAAGTCAGTCCTACCTTTACCGGAACAGTGGTTTTGCCTTCCACGACTTCTATAGGAACAATTACAAATACTGAACTTAGTTATGTTGATGGAGTGACTTCAGCCATACAAACACAATTTACCGGGAAAGAAAATGCAATCACAGCAGGCACAACATCTCAATATTGGAGAGGAGACAAAACATGGCAGACTCTACCGACAGCAGGAACAGGAACGGTAACCAGTGTTGCTATGTCAGTACCAACAGGATTAAGTATTTCAGGAACACCAATAACAACATCAGGAACGTTGGCAGTCACTTTGACAAGTGGCTATGTTATTCCAACCACAACAAATATTTCAACATGGAACGGATTAACAACTAATGCAACCCACTCAGGGGACGCAACAGGATCAGGGGCACTAACTTTGGCAACCGTAAATAGCAATGTAGGCACTTATCAGGGTATCACCGTTAACGCAAAAGGTTTAGTAACAGCGGCTTCAAATCAAAGTTATCAGGCGGCCTTGGTAAACACTACAAATATTAAGTCAATCAATGGTACCACACTTTTAGGCTCAGGCGATTTAAGTACCACTCAAACCACCGTATCAGGAAATGCCGGGACGGTAACAGTAGCAAACGACAACACAACCAATACCGATTATTACCCAGTATGGACAGCCGGGGCGGGATCTGCTGCACTAAAAATATCAAGTCCTGCATTGACGTATAATCCGTATTATAAAAATCTTACAGTTACTGGGGGATATGTTTTCGCTGTTGGTTTGTATACAAACACCATTACATCACAGTCCGGGGCATCTCTTCGGATAAGTCTGCCAACTGGTAACACAGGAACATCAGGGCAGGTATTAACAAGCGGGGGCGCGGGTACTATGACGTGGTCGACACCTTCGGGTGGTGGGAGCGGAATGACTTGGCCAGCCTCAGCAGGAATAGCGGTGTATTCTGGTTCATCTTCTTGGGCAACTTCTATTACAAATAATTCAGCAAACTGGAATACGGCTTATGGTTGGGGAAACCATGCTACTGCTGGATATGCCACGGGAACAATAAACAATGCAACCTTAACCCTTGCAACTTCAGGGAGTGGAATAAGTGGCTCACAAACCTTTACTGCAAATCAGGCCAGTGGAGCAACATTTACGGTGGCATCAAATGCAACAACAAGCAACACGGCTGGGACAATAGTATTAAGAGATGGTTCTGGTTACGTCTCTTTGACGGGTACTTTTTGCAGCTCAGATAGTACGCTGAAAAGGAATATTCGTTCGCTTTCAAAAATTGACTTGTACAATGCTTCAAAAATTGATCTTCGCAAATTCTGGTTTAAAGCCGAAAATGATCAGAAAAACCATTTTGGCGTGATAGCTCAGGATGTTCAAAAATTATTCCCGGAATTGATTAATACCAGCAAAGAAACAGGGAAACTCGAAGTGAACTATCCCGAACTTTCAATATTGTTAATAGCTCAGCAAAAAGAAGAAATCCAATTACTGAAAGAGCAAAATCGACAGCTGGAAAAGCGTATTGAAAAATTAGAAGATCATAATAAATGGGAAGCAAAACAAATCAATTTCTAATGAAAGCAAAAATATTGATAGTATCGCTTTTACTTTGTCTGAACTCTTTCGGGCAAAAGTTACCTATTACTGGGTTATGTCTTTCGGATATTATCGGAGTTACCGGCGGGACTTGTTTAGGTGATGCCTTTACAAATGCAAATTCAAGTTATTTTGATGTAAGCTATGCCATAGGGGGGGCTAACTGGATGAGTGAGTTTAGAAATTACGGGCCTTCAGCAACAACTATCCCAACAGTGACTACCACTGCTATAACATCCATAACGACTACCACGGCAACAGGTGGAGGGAATATTACCGCATACGGAGGTGCCATCATAACTGCGAGGGGAGTTTGTTGGAGTACTTCAATAAATCCAACAACAGCAAACAGCCACACATCAGATGGAACAGGGATTGGTTCTTTTGTGAGTTATTTAACTCCTCTTGCACCATCAAACTTCTTCTACGTTCGGGCTTATGCCACTAATTTATACGGAACCGCTTATGGGGATAATGTTATTTTTACAACGAACGGACCACCTCCCACTTATTCTTTTTCTACCTCTATTGCTGATGGTGCGGAGATCACAGAATGCACAACTATAACATTCTCGCTGGTAACGACCAACGTGCCTGACGGGGTTAGATTTTCATTATTCTGCAACGAAGATAATGCGTTAACGGGGCGTTTTGCGTATGTTACATCTACTGGGCTTGTTTTTCCAAATAGAAACGATATTGAAATGATCATAAACAGCAATCAGTCGTCTATTACTGTACGATACATTCCTAATAGAGTCATTAATAGTAGAACATATAGCTCCTTTCATCTACAACTTTCGTTAGATAATATGTGGAGTGTTCCTTCTGGGTATGAACCACCGGTTTATTCTAGAGTATATAATCTATCTGATGCACATGCCCTAGATAATTCAGAATATTGGAGTACTTGGGATGCATATTGGAATAATTATAATAATCAGAATTGGGATTGGCCTGCATATAGTGGAACCCCATCGTTTTCATTTGTTTATGAAGCTGATTGGGGAACTGGGACGTCTGGGACATCCCATACTCTAGCCATAAATTCTTGTAGTGGAATGAACGAAGTTGAATCGATTAGCTTATTTAATACAACAGTTGTTCCTGGTTCTTCTTATGCGACACCTATATCTTGGCAGAATGTGAAGACTTGGAATTATGCAGATTTTGGGGACAACCCTATCTTGACTGCCGAGGAATCCATGGTGGACAATCCATATAATATTCGGGCTGGATATAAATATGGATATGCCGTTCTAATTACAGATATTTATGGAAACGGATATATGTTCAATACTGGAGAAACTGCTTGTAGGGTATATAAAGGTTTTACATTATGCTACTATGAAATAGAATATAATGTGATGTTTCCTGGCACATATTCTGCAATGATCGGGCTAAATGTATATACCAATCTTCAGTACTATCAGACCGGAACAGTCCGGGCACATAACGCGGAGACTAGTATTCTACTGGGGCAGTCTGTTCATGATTTTGAGTTTAGCTCACCCGTTGGTCCAATAACGTTTGAAAATAATGTAAGGGAGAGTTCAGAGATTCCTCAGGCTAATTATCACCTTGCCGAGATGGAAGGGAATCCTATCTACTTTGAATTAACAGGCTCTTTGTTCCTTAAGATGTACCGTGGGGAACGTCTAAAGATATTTTTCCCAATAGGAACAAATGGTAATGGTACCCCTGGATTAACTGAACCAATACATATATATGAGGGATCTGATAACTTATTTTATCTATATCAATGGTAATGAAAATATTTAACCAATGAATATCATGAAAACTATTCTCGTTTTTCTTTTAATGCTTTTTATGGTGATATCGTCTATGTTTATAATCGGCTGCAACACTATAAAAACGAACAAGGGTTATACTAAGCAGCAACTTATAAAGAAAAATAAGATTGATTCACTGGCAAGAATGCAATTTAATAACACGGCAACTCTTTCATTTTAAATCCCAACAATATGAAAACAATTCTCTTTTTCTTGCTTCTTTTTTCACTCGCCAGCTGTACAAAAGATTTATACCCGGCAGATAAGCCACTAATTTATTCTACGGGTAAAATAGGAATCGGGAAATGGCCATCAGTAGTAACGGAATTACATATATACAGCAGGAGTGGTGATACTTCCAGATTTGTTGGGATCGGTTTTTATAAATGTCCAAAAGTTAAATTACAAATACCATGAAAAAGACAATGTTAATAATTTTATTCGCCGTGATTATCTTCTCAGCATCCGGCCAGAAGGGTTACAAAATTACCCGGTATGAAGTCAAATCAGATGCTCTATTTGTCTGCCTAAACTCCACGAAAGCTCCGGTGTATATCGAGAAGTTCCTAACCGTGGAAGAGCGCAAAGACTCAATCTCGATCAAGGCAGCCATCGAACAATTGGTAGCTGAACTTCAGGTCAAAGAATATGACTACGTTAAACCAGAGGAATATGTCAGCAAGCCAG
>Ga0209429_10001413_pt1 | contig 14842 bp, 14 predicted proteins | sample BarGraNGADG00212_3_FD_184493 | JGI IMG/M metagenome (GOLD analysis project Ga0209429, IMG submission 184493) | Arctic peat soil microbial communities from Barrow, Alaska - Barrow Graham LP Ref core NGADG0004-212 (SPAdes) (version 2) | ecosystem: Environmental > Terrestrial > Soil > Wetlands >... | reverse complement strand
TAAAAAAGATTATTAATGATCATAAATTGAACGTTGAACTTTTAGGCCAGATTCATGGCGCAGAAAAAACAGATTTCTTCAAAAAAATATCCGTGCTGTTGTTGCCATCTGAAACCGAAGTTTTGCCGACGGTAGTTTTAGAGGCCTATTCGTGTGGTTTGCCAGTTGTAGCATTTAGAATAGATTCTCTGAAAGCTTTAATTAAAGAAAATAACGGAATATTGATAGATTATAAAGATTATGTGCAAATGGGCCAAAAAGCGTTGCAATTAATGTCTAATTCGGATGATTATTTTAGTACAAATATAAAGACCTACGAACTGAATTACTCTGTGGATGTTATGTGGGGAAAGACGTATCAGCTGTACAGGTCCATCTCCGCCAAATATTGAATCGTGCTAAAATAGTTGCAATGACAATTACTGCGAAGATTTTCATTTTACCGATATTGGCGGCGTTAATCACTTTTTTTGCTATGCCGATTGTTCGCAAGCTTTCACTTAAATTTGGCGCTGTAGCTGTCCCTGGTGGGCGTCGAATACATACAGGTATTGTGCCATTAAGCGGTGGTGTAGCAATATTTTTTGGATTTTTAATTGCAATATTATTTTTCAATAATACTTCGCCCGAAATCCTTGGGTTTTTGATTGCTGCTACTGTTATCACTTGTGTAGGACTGATTGATGACATATTCGAATTGCCGCCTATCGCTAAATTTTTTGGTCAGATACTGGCGACTCTGATTGTAATTTCGGCAGGTGTACAGATAAAGTTTATCGGTAATATAGGCAGTGGCAATGATGGACTCTATTTTTTGGGATTTTTGTCGCTACCTATCACATTTATTTGGATAATCAGCTTGACAAATGCCATCAACTTTTTGGATGGACTCGATGGTTTAGCTGGTGGAGTATCTGGCATTGCGGCCTGGACACTGGGAGTTGTTGCGCTAATTAGCGGTCGGTATGATGCTGCCGTCCTAGGCTTTACGTTAGGTGCTGCGGCTTTTGCCTTTTTGCCACATAATTTTACAAATCATCCTAAGCATAAGATATTTATGGGCGATGCCGGCTCGGGCTTTTTAGGGTTCGGCTTAGCGGTAATATCGATTATGGGAGTGACTAAAGTTGCGGCGGCTTTTTCAATGTTGGTGCCGATTATGGTTTTGGCGATACCGATATTTGATACCGGTTTTGCGATTGTCCGTCGGTTGCTTTCTGGTAAAAGTCCATTTGAAGCTGATAGACTTCACTTACACCATAGGATAATGGATAAAGGGCTCAGCCATAGACAAACTACTTTTACTATTTATGGTGTCACATTGGTGCTTAGTGCTATCGCTATATTTTCGATGAAAATGGATGATCGTAGTATCCTGATTGTATTTCTGGCGACACTGGTAGTTTTTGTGTTGTTTTTATGGAGACTCGGACTCATTAAAATAACGCGTAAGCAGTCAGGAGAATAAATATGTGCGGAATTGTAGGATGTATTGGTAATGAAAAGGCTTTAAATTATTTAATTGGCGGATTACATCGACTAGAATATCGTGGTTATGATTCGGCTGGTGTTGTGACTATTGGCAAAAAGGGTGCAACCTTGATCAGGGCAAAAGGAAAAGTGGCTGAGCTAGAAGCTTTGACCGATAAAAAACCTTCCCTAGACACAATTGGGATTGGTCACACTCGCTGGGCAACCCATGGTGAACCTTCGGTAATCAACGCTCATCCGCATCAGGCTGGTGACATTTATTTGGTTCATAATGGTATTATCGAGAATTACAAAGAGTTAAAGGCTGAACTTAAAAATCATAAATTTGTTAGTCAAACCGATACCGAAGTATTAGCTGCGCTGATTAACTCATTCTATGACGCCAAAACTGGATTAGTCGACGCCGTAACTCAAGCTTTACAATTGGTAGTTGGCACATATGGTATTGCAGTTGTGTCTGTTCGAAATCCAGATGAAATTGTGGCTGCTAGATCTGGTAGCCCGTTAATTATTGGTGTTGGTGACAATGAAATTTATGTTGCCAGTGATGCCGCGGCCTTAATTGGCTATACAACTCAAGCAATTTATCTGAATGATGGCGAAATAGCAGTTTGTAGTCGCGACGGTGTACAACTGCGTGATTTGTCGGCCCAACCTATCTCAGCAAAAGTTGAGACGATTGATGCTGATATGCAGGCTATTCAAAAACAGGGTTATGACCATTTCTTATTAAAAGAGATTTGCGAGCAACCTCGGACTTTAAGCTCGACATTAAGTGGTCGAGTAAATGTGAAGGAAAATCTAGTCAGATTGGGCGGGTTAAATCTGTCTATAGAGGAACTTAGTGAGATTGAACACGTTACGATTATCGGTTGCGGAACGGCTTATTATGCTGGATTATTGGGGTCATATTATTTAGAGCAATTAGTCGATGATTTGACGATTGATGTGGTGGCTGCTTCGGAACTGCGCTATCGTTCGTTTCATTTACCTAAAAATACAGTCGCCTTAGTCATATCGCAATCTGGCGAAACGGCTGATACTTTAGCTTGTTTGCGTGAGATAAAAAGGCGAGGCGTCAAAACATTGGGGATTATTAACGCGGTTGGTTCAACGATTGCTCGTGAAGTTGATGGCGGTGTTTATGTCCATGCTGGCCCTGAAATATCTGTAGCTTCGACTAAGGCCTTTACTTCACAGGTATCGGCAATCACTATGTTCGGAATTCAATTAGCTCAGGCGAAGGGCATGGGCAAGCAAGATACGACTAGATTTATAAAAGAGCTAGCCCAATTACCTAATGAAATTGAATTAGTCATCAAAAAACAGCAAAGCAAAATTGCAAAAATTGCCAAAAAATATGCTCATTATGATCATGCGCTTTACTTTGGTCGCGATACACTTTACCCAGTTGCGCTAGAAGGCGCGTTAAAATTAAAAGAAATTTCCTATATTCAAGCTGAAGGTTATGCGGCCGGTGAATTGAAGCATGGTCCAATTGCCTTGGTTGATGATAAGTTTTTTGAAGTTGCATTGATACTCGATAATTGGCTGTTTGATAAAAGTTTAAGTACTTTATGTGAAGTTAACGCTAGAGGTGGACACGTGTTGGTTATTACGAATAGTAAAAAAGCAATTGAAGCCGAAGAAATAATCAGAATTGATACCAGTTTGGATATTTTAGCGCCAGTCGTAATTAATGTTGTTCAACAATTGTTTGCTTATTACGTAGCAGTTGCAAGGGGTAATGATGTTGATCAACCTCGTAATTTAGCCAAGAGCGTCACTGTCGAATAATATCTATACACTGTTATAATATAGTTATGAACGAACGGTCTAGTAAGCGCCAGAGGGAACTGCTAAATTTTGTTGATAGTTTTATTCAGGGTCATGGTTATGGCCCAAGTTATCGCGAAATTATGCGAGCGCTTGGTTATAAATCGGTTTCAACTGTGGCTGTACATATTGATGGATTATTAGCCAAAGGATATTTACGAAAACACGAGCAGTCAGCTCGGTCACTGGAAGTTGTTACGACTCATTTGGACGATGCGCCAATGCGCCGTGTCCCAACGCCAGCTCAGGAAAAGTGGCTGATTAATGCCGTCACTAATAAATTTAATGTGCTTGATGAAACTGGCAGTCCAGAGATTTTGGATGAACTTTATGTGTTAGTCGGAGCCTTAAAAGTACTAGGTTTAGATGGAGCGCATGTTGCGATGAAAACTCGCCTAATCAATCACCTAAAATCCCAAAGTAAATCTCAATAGTTGACTAACCTAAGGGGTTGAGCATATAATACTATTTGTATTCCGACGTAGCTCAATGGTGGAGCAAGAAGCTGTTAACTTCGAGGTTACTGGTTCGAGTCCAGTCGTCGGAGCCAAGCTGAGCAGTGAAAAAGGGTGACCAGGTTCCCTGACCAGTTCTCCTAATTAACTCCTTAGCTAGACAAAAATACAGTCAGATTTAACAACTGACGAAAAAGGTTGGAACCGCCAATATAGGCGGTTCTTTCTATTCCACCTCTGTTGTTTAGTTCTAAAGTCGACTAGTATCCTATATGGCGGCTGAGCAGTCGAAAAGCCGACCGAGTTCCGTGACCGACAATCACCAGTCCATATTTCTAGCGTTATCGTATCTTGTGGCCTCTAGTTGAATGAACTCATCAATCTCACTTGAGCTTAATTTATTTAGTTCTTGATATCTAGACAAGCTTTCGTTGTCAAAGCTCATGTCAAATTCTTCATAGGCAATATATTTCATAGAATTGCGTAGACGTTTATCGTTTTTAATATCAGATAATAATTTATCTAAGCGTTTCAAGTCGATTTCGCCATGCGAATTTTCTATGACCTCTCCATTAAATAAGTTTATATAGGTCCTCTGTCTTGCTGGCTTAAAATAGAAGCTTGCTTCGGTCATTTTTCGGGTTAAATACCCGTGTGTTGTCGGGTTACGTCTATATAGAGCTACATCTCTTAAATATTTGTAACCATTTTTGATCTCTTTATTTTCCAAGCCGATTACAAGTTCAAATTTTTCACCCCAGCTCTTATTTGCCAGATCTGTAACTTTGCTCCCGTCATTATGAAATGCATATAACAATAGGCAGACATGCTCGATAAGGCTGATAAAATAAATTATTGCAGTTTCTTGATTGTAGGCCTTTGCGTTATTTTTGCGACGTTCAAATCTTAATAACGCTAGCGCTGTGTCTGTGCTGCCAGAGTTCCTTATTTTTTCGATTGTTAAATTGCTCTTTGGTATTTTACGATAACTTGCATCTCTATAAAATACATACCTGTCTTCTAAATCTTTAAATTTATTATGAAGAATTATAGATCCACTATTGATAGCGTCTTTAGCATATAAGCTGGTTACTTTCTTAAGATCACCTATTGCGTTATTAAGGTTAAATAGCATTAATTTGGCAAATTCGTCAGCTCGCTCTTTTGTCAATTCGTTTGTAACATATAATCTGAACCCAAATTTTTGATGAGCAATAGAGCAAAATATTTTTTGGTAAGAAAAATCTGTCCACCAATGAACTTTTTCCATTGGCAACCATTCAGTTTTACAATTAAGTAGGTGCTCCATGACGTATGGTATTAATCTACATTTATCAAAATCTATATTCTCTATATCGTACGTGTGCGATCCTGTACATTTTTCTCTTTGCTGTTTTGTTATTTCAGACGAAAAATCGACTAACTTATCCCGTAATAGCTCTTCTTCTAATTCGATAAGTTTTCTAATGTTTTTAGGCATGTATTTATTTTATATCTATTTTTTCACAATCGCCATCTGACAATTATTTATACACAATTTTGTTGTTATCCCTTTTGAAAAATTAGTCATTTCATACTCGTTTCCTTTTGTTAAAACATATCTTGAATATTCAATAAATGGTTTATCTAGTTTTTGCTCTATCTTGTAATAACCTAGAAGGTTTTGGGTTATTGAATAATGTTTTTCGATTTTAGCTTGTAGTTTATCGCTTATCTCAATTTTTTTATGATTCTTTTCGATAAATTCTAACAATAAAACACGAAGATTATCTTGGTTTATGTAGGGCTCATTACATTTGGGATCGACTTTGTGATTACAATTATAATAAACATGTCTTTTGTATTCGCCGCCTTTTAGGGTTTTAATCTTTTCTTGAGCAGAGAAGTCGCCACCGCATTTACCGCATTTTAATAGACCTTTAAATGCGAATGATTTAGAACCCCATTGGCCTTTATATACACCTCTTGATTGTTGAACTTGATCAAATAGTTCTTTGGATATTAATGGTTTATGGGCGCCTTTGTACCATGTGTTACCCGGGCCTTCAGGATACTGGAAAGTACCATAATAGAACGGGTTTATTAGCATAGCTAGAATGCTACTTAAAGGAACTGTTTTTCCATTTCTAGTAGTAATGTCTTTTTCATCCAGCCACTGTTTTAATCGTCTACCACTCCAGCCTTGTGACGCTTTGTAAAACATTTCAGTTATTATTTCTGAACGTTCGGGATCGGGAATAATATCGTTGACTCCGCCAAAAGCTCTATTAATATAGCCAAGTGGAGCAGTACCTGGCCGCCAACCCATTTCGCATTTAGATCTGATCCCTCGTTTTACGTTAACGCTTTTATTGTCATTCTCAAGTTTGGCTTGTGAACATAAAATCATCAGAAGAAATTTCTCGTTTGGATTGTTAGTAAAGGTTTGTGAATAGGTATGGATATGTAGTAACTTACCTTGATCCATTAGGTCGACAATTGAACCTAAATCGCCAGCATTTCTGGATAGGCGATCTGGCGCCCAAGTTAGTACGGCATTATATTCATCATCACGCAGGCCTTTTAATAGCCGATTATATATAGGTCTTTGTCCAGACTCTTTTGCTGAATGACTTTCTTGTAATTCGCATACTATGTTAAGACCTTTGTTTTCGGCCATTGACCGCATCTCTGCTAATTGCGAATCAATTGACATTGCCTGACGCTCATCGGATTCACTCGATTTACGAGCGTACAGGCAATATTTCAATTGATTATCATGTTTGTCCAGCATGGCAACGACAACAGTACCGCCGTCTCTGAGTAAAGTCTAGCTAAATACAGTATAATATTCTCAATATGCAAACATCACCAAGACTTATCCAAACATATCTCCCAGACGGTACCCTTGAGGGTCCAAGAATTATAGAATTAAGCGACAGCTCCATAAAGGCATTTGTAATACCACGGCTTCAACTTGGAAATGTACGTAATCGACCCGAACTAGCACAGCCGGCACTATATTTTCTTGTAAGTGGTGATGAATCGCTTGGTTATGTCGGCGAGAGTGAAAATTTTATGCATCGTATGCGCGATCATGATCAAAAGAAGGATTTTTGGGATGTAGTTATAGCTATCGTTTCAACGGCAAATAGTCTGGAAAAAGGTGATGTCAAATATCTTGAATCTCTTGCGGTTGAACGTGCTCAAGCGGGTAGTATGAAGATTCAGAATAAGACTGCTCCGATTAAAAATAACATTCATGAGTTTAAAATTCATACTCTCAATAAAATTATTGATGATGCACAGTTAATTTTAACGTCTCTTGGTTACGATATATTGTCACCCGCTCAAAAGATAGAAGACCTTTGGTATTGTTCAAACAAGAAGACGAAGGCAATTGCTCAGTTTAGGGGCGATAAGTTTGTATTGCTTGTAGGTTCGGTTATCGATAAAACATATGCACCGAATCTTAAAATTAATCAACCACAGGCGATTGCAGAACGCGATGAAATCTTTGCCCATTATGGCAAAGACCTTGGCGATGTGATAGAACTTGTCGATAACGTTGCTTTCAAAAGTCCAAATCATGCAGGTAAATTTGCAACTGGCGGTAGTGTAAACGCATGGATCGTATGGAAAGGCCATGATGGTCGAACGATGGATGAAGTGATGCGCAAGTAAATAGATATCTTTTAATTTAATAGATAGTCTAGGTTAATTCTCTTGCAGCTACCGCTACCAAATGAATTGGTCGATAACCATACACCACCGCTGTTTGTACACTGTCTTGCTGGATTATATAGACTATCTATTCCAAATATAAGCGTGATTACTACTACCACTGCAACTACTATGTAAATAATTCTTGCCGTTTCGGGTTTGACTTCTTTGTGCATATTACCTCCGTTAGTTTTTATTCCAGGAGGCTTTTATAATAAAAGTGACAGCCACGCTGGACTGTCTAGGAACCAAGTAAACGCTTTCGCGCCTGCTCTTTTTTACGTAGCTGCCACTTTTATGGCACGATACGTAAATGAATACGTTTAACGCTTACTTTGTTCCTAGACAATCCTGATTATACCGCTGTTAAGATAGGAATGCTAGCTTAATGATTTGATTTTATATTCATAAAATCGCCGTTTGACCCAATTGTAGGTTTCTATATTTTTACCTCCAATATGCCATTCACAAATTTTGGTGACATCAATTCCTTCATCGCCAAGATATGCTTTGCCGTCTTTGTAGTTATATATTGTTGCAGTTCCGTATGGCGTATTAAACACCCACTCGGCATCAATTTTACCGTTATTTATGCAATTAATAGGTTTGCTGTATAAACTTACGATGTCGTAATAACTGGCCAATAAGTACCCGCGAAAACTAGTTCCGTTGCGTTTATTTTCATAATTTTTCATAATATATTCCTTTCGTACAACACAAAGATACCGCAAAGATTTGTTAAGTCTAGCCTTAAAATGAACTAACTCGATACTGCCTTGGAGGGGGTAGTGTTTGTATATAATTGAGACCCATAGACATTGCGTCTGCCAAATCATCATGTTTTTCAACTCCAAATCCAAGTAGTTGTTGAACGATGACTTCAATCGATTTATCTTTTGGAAAATATACTCTACTTTGCTCAAAAATTGAACTGGCTAGATTTAATCTTGCTCGTTTATCATTAAATATCTTTATGCCTTCAGCATTTATGTCCATATTTTTTAGTTGTTCGACCACCGCAGCTTGGTACTGTACTTGCTCGACGAGTACTAATTTATTACCACCGCTGGTAGTTTGCAGTGAATGATACATTGTTTTTATTGCCTCAAGTGTCGCTAAATGAGTTATGCGCTTATTTATAAAGTGACGATCTATGTAATATTTTCGGTTTTCTGGATTTCTACCGTATACGTGAATAATGATAATGGCCGTATAGTCTGCTGTAGTATTTTGTGATATCGCCAAATCCACTGATATGTATGAACACATATAATCATTGTTCAAACTCATTTCTGGTAACTCATCGTAGAATTTTATCCAGGTCGGGTCTATAACTTGATCTTCATCAGCTATGATGTGGAGCATATATTCACGCTCCCAAGCAATTTTATTTCCTACTGTTCGCCTTAAAGTATTTATTGAAATATCATCGGGGAATTTGCCTGGCCACATATTTTTTCCGTCTTTTGTAATGGGCCATTCATAATATGTGCCGTCGATTTCGTCATTATCAATACGCTCTTTTAATCGCATAAGTAGCGAATCTTCATGAAGAAGGTTGCCGATCGCAATACGTTTTGTGTAAGTATCGCCAGCTGGTATGATCTCGCTAGTATACCAATCAAAAGTTTTATTGCGTCCCTCACGAGTTTTTACTGATGCCATATCTTCGACATCATCGGCAATTATTAAGTCGGGACGAATAGCGCCATGGCGAATACCGCGCACACTTTGCTCGGTTGAGATTGCCGTGATTCGAGCATTATATTTTGGGATATATAGTGACGTCGAGCCCCATTCTTCACGTTGTTCAACAAAAGGTCCCATATCATTTTTTAATAAGTCATTGCTTTCAAGCTCGCGTTTAATATTCATTAAATGAACTCGCGCTTGGTATTGAGTCTGACTAGCAATCAAAACGAATTTCTTTTGCTGTTTGCCAACGATAGCCCAAATAGGGTAGCTCATTGTCATGATGGTCGATTTTGCCGAACCTCGGAAAGCTACGATGACAGCAAGCGGTAAATTTTCATCTTCGGAAATCTTAAATAGTTCGCGATGAAGATCTGCTGTTGGATGTGTAATATAACTTGGGAAATAGGTTGAGAAAAACCATTGGTGGCTTTCGAATGTCAGTTTTTGTCTGAATAACCGATCATTAAAAAGTCGGTCTTGAATATTATTAGGTTTCATTTTCTTCTCCTATCTGTAGTCCAGCTAACCGTAAGGCTTCGCCGACTGTTTTGATTTGTTCTGGGGATAATTCTTCTTTTACGGATTCAACATGGGCATTAATCTCAACTCTGGTTGCATATGCTTTGTGATGGTGTTTTAACCAGAAGGTAATTGCTGGCATGCTTTTATCTTTGATTGCTGATATTAGTTGGCTTTCGGCCATATCATTTATTAAATCTGAACTATGTTCAATTGCTTCATCGCAAGCACTAGCAAAATTTGGGTCATCTTTTCGCCATCGGTAATAGGTGCTTCGAGGAATACCGGCTTGTTTACAAGCGGCTTCAACAATTGGTAGCTTAGTTAGTTTTATTAAAAGTTTTTTCTTGTCGGCGATAAAGTTGCGGCTCATAACTTAACTCTCTTTTGCCCGGTTAATTTTTCCCAGCGATTCATTATTACCTCTGCATAAACAGGTGATTTTTCCATAATATTACATCGGCGTTTGAGTTTAGTTGCTGCTATTAAGGTAGATCCTGACCCTCCGAAAGCCTCAATGACTAAATCGCCACGTTTAGTTAATACTTTAATGTAGGGGATTAGAATTTCGAGTGGTTTGGTCCCAAATATTATTCCTTGACCAGAGCTTTTTCTATCATCAGCTTGGTATTCGATAAAATCCGTTGGCTGATATTTTTTGCCACTTTCATAGCCCTCCCATTGCGGTTTTCCGGCAATAGCATAAAGTGCTGTTTCATATTCTTCTTGCAATCCTTCAGATTCCGGATCGTGGTTGTATGGAACTGTGCCAGTACTTCCAACCATCGCAATATCGTGTTTAGAAAAGAACTTATACTTAGCGGAGAATCCTTGATGGCGTGTCGGAATATGCCATACAATCATATTCTTAACCTTCCAATATTTTTCCATTTCGCCCCAAATAATTCTTAAGTTTTTCCAATTTTCGTACACAATAATCGAAAAATCTGGCTTTGCATGTTTGGCGACATTAGCCATCCATTTTTCAGTAAAATCGTCGGGTAGGGACTCGGTCTCTAGGTATCGGCGGTTCTTTTTCGCTCCAAATCCGGTTACTGGTTTACCGCCACGCTTAGCATTTAGGTAGTCCAAAATATAGGGAGGGTCAGTTAAACATAAATCTCCTGCTTCACTATTCATGAGCTTATCGAAATCTTCCGGAATTGTGCTGTCGCCACACATTAGCCTTGAATCACCGAGTTGGTAGACATCACCTTTTTTAACAGTTATCTTTTTGATATTTAATTTATCTAATTCTTTTTGTAAATCAAAAACTTCTGGCTCATCAACTGACATGTCAAATATGTCATCCATTTCTTCGCTACTAAAGCCAATTTCTGATAAAAATGAATCATCAAATTCAGCTAGTAGTCCATAGTCCCAATCACCAAGATTTTTATTTAATCTAATATTGAGCTCTTTTTCTTGTTCGATATCGGGGATGTCCACGTAAATCACAGGTACTTCTTTATAGCCTAAATCTTTTGCCACTTTTAACCTGAAATGACCACCAATCACAATGTTTTTGCGATTTTCTGCACCGTTAACAAGAATCGGGTCGACTAAACCGAACTTTTTTATACTCTCCGTGAGCTGTTTTATGGCGCCTTCGCTCCATTTGCGCGGGTTGTAGGGTGCAGAGTTTAGGGTGTTGATTTTAGCCTGAACAATATTCAGGGTATTTTTAATAGCCGCCATGATAGCGTTCTCCTTTAGCATTGCCAATTAAGTTAATCGCGAATTAACATTGCCTAAGTCAGAGCTATAGATAGACGGAGAGTAAAAATATGACTCTTCCAAATATTAATTAAGAGTAACGAAAGGGAATTGCTAATGTACGATTTGTTCCGTTCCGTTGTTGGCTATATTATATCACAAATATAAACGATTACAATCTTATAAGATATGTTTATATCTGTTTTTGAGTTATAATATTGTGTAATATGACAATTACGCACGATAACCAAAAAGAACAAGAAAGATCGCATTTACATAGTACAATTTGGAAGATCGCCAATGATCTGCGAGGGTCTGTAGATGGTTGGGATTTTAAACAATATGTTTTAGGAATCCTATTCTACAGGTTCATTTCTGAAAATCTTACAAACTATATTAATTCTGAAGAGTTAAAAGACCCAAATACGCCAAGAGGTTTTGATTATAAAAAGCTGAGTGATGATGCGGCAGAATTTGGGCGTGCTGATACAGTAAAAGAAAAAGGCTTCTATATTTTACCAAGCGAGCTTTTTGAAAACGTCAGCAAACGCGCAAAGACTGAAGAAAACTTAAATGAGGTCTTGTCTGGAGTATTCCGTAATATTGAAGGTTCTGCAAAAGGTGCTGATAGCGAAGATGATATTAAAGGCCTATTTGATGACCTTGATGTTAATAGTAATAAACTCGGACAAACAGTCGCAAAGCGTAATGAGCGACTTGTCAAATTAATGGATGCAATTGGTGATCTAAAACTCGGCAATTACACAGATAATACAATCGATGCTTTTGGTGATACTTATGAATATTTGATGGGTATGTATGCTAGTAGTGCAGGAAAATCTGGCGGTGAATTCTTTACCCCACAAGAAGTTAGCGAATTACTAGCACGTATTACAGTTGTTGGTAAAACGCAGGTTAATAAAGTATACGACCCGGCGTGTGGTTCAGGCTCGCTATTACTCAAGTTTGCTAAGGTACTTGGCAAGGATAACGTCCGACAGGGATTTTTTGGTCAAGAGATTAATCTAACAACATATAACCTTGCACGTATTAATATGTTCCTACATGATATTAATTATGAAAAGTTTAATATCGCCCATGGCGATACATTACTTGATCCGCAACATTGGGACGATGAGCCATTTGATGCAATTGTTTCAAATCCACCATATTCTATTAATTGGGATGGTGATGCTAACCCATTACTTATCAACGACCCTCGCTTCTCGCCAGCTGGCGTTCTAGCGCCAAAGAGTAAGGCCGATCTAGCATTCACAATGCACATCCTTAGTTGGTTATCAACAAGTGGGACTGCCGCAATTGTTGAATTCCCTGGTGTGTTATATCGCAGTGGAGCTGAGCAAAAGATTCGTAAATATTTGATCGACAATAACTTCGTAGATACTGTAATCCAGCTTCCTGCCGATTTATTTTTTGGTACAACCATATCGACGTGCATAGTGGTTTTAAAGAAAAGCAAAAAGGATAACAAAACACTGTTTATTGATGCGTCTGCTGAGGTTGTTCGAAACGGCAATAAGAACAAATTGAATACAAGTCACCAAGCAAAAATTCTTGAAGCATTTACTGAACGCAAAGATATTGAACATTTTGCCAGACTAGTCCCCAATGGTGAAATTGCAGAGAATGGCTATAAACTTGCTGTGAATGATTATGTTGATGAACTAGATTCTACGGTTGCGACAAATATTACTGAACTCAATACTAATATTGTCGAAATTGTAACCAAGCAAAACGAACTCCGTATTCAAATCGATGCAATAGTGCGCGATTTAGAGGGCGTTAAATGAGCAAAGTCGACAACCTAATAAAAGAACTTTGTTCTGAAGGTGTTAGCTTGAAGCCAATTGGTTCTATATGTAAGGTCTCTAGGGGTAGAGTTATGTCGAAAGACTACTTGCGAGATAATGCAGGTGAATATCCAGTCTACTCGTCGCAAACTGCTAGCAATGGGGTTTTTGGCAAAATTAATACATATGATTATGATGGCGAGTATATAACTTGGACTACCGACGGTGCGAATGCTGGATCGATTTTTTACAGAACAGGAAAATTTAGTATCACTAATGTTTGTGGTCTGCTAAAAGTTAATGTATCCAATGTTGACTCAGGATTTCTTACTTATATATTAGGCACTGTTGCAAAAAAGTATGTCAGCTCAGGCATGGGTAATCCGAAGCTCATGAGCAATGTGATGTCTTCGATCAAGGTGCCGATTCCACCTCTGGAAGTCCAAAAGGAGATTGTAAATATTCTTGATAAATTCACACAATTAGAAGCGGAGCTGTCAGCGGAGCTGTCAGCGAGAAGGAAGCAGTACGACTTCTATAGAAATCAGTTGTTGACGTTTGAACAACAAGACTCGCAGAGAGAGAGAGAGACGTTAAATGGTTAACTCTTGGAGATATATGTGTAAAAGTCACTTCTGGTGGTACGCCAAATACTTTACGCCCAGACTATTATGGTGGAAGTATTCCTTGGCTAAGAACACAGGAAGTAGATTGGGTTGATATTATGGATACAGATGTAAAGATTACGGATAAGGGATTAAAAAGCTCTTCAGCAAAGTGGATTCCAGAGAATTGTGTAATTGTGGCTATGTATGGAGCGACTGCTGCAAAAGTCGGCATTAACAAAATACCATTGACGACCAATCAAGCATGTTGTAACTTACAGATTAATGAAAACAAAGCAAACTATCGTTATGTTTTTCATTGGTTATGTAAAGAATACCGAAACCTTAAAGCGCTTGGAAGAGGCTCCCAATCTAACATTAACGGGCAGACAGTTAAGAGCTATAAGATACCAGTTCCACCACTCTCGGAACAAAATAGAATAGTAAATATTCTTGATAAATTCGACAAAATAGTTAACGATATTTCTGAAGGTCTACCTGCTGAAATATCTGCTCGTCGCCAACAATATGAATATTATCGAACAAAGTTACTCACATTTAAGGAACTTGCTGCATGAACAAATACAACATGGTCGCAGAAAATTCAGACAGCACTGTTGTTGGTGAATATACCCCATTATATAAACGAGCTACTAGTTATCAGAGTGAAGCCGAACTAGAGCAGGCTTTTATTAAGTTACTTGAGGCACAAGCGTACGATTACTTATCAATTAATAGCGAAACTGACTTAACAAATAATCTACGAATTCAACTCGAAAAACTTAATAACTACAAGTTTAGTAATACAGAATGGGAACAGTTCCTTATTACAAAGCTTGCCAACAAGAATGAAGGTATCGAAGAAAAAACGGCAAAGATTCAAGAAGATCATGTCCAGCTATTAACTCGTGATAATGGTGAAGTTAAAAATATATACCTTATAGACAAGACGAACATACACAATAATAGCTTGCAGGTTATCAATCAATACGAGATCGAGGGTGAGCGAGCA
>Ga0209429_10001412_pt1 | contig 14861 bp, 14 predicted proteins | sample BarGraNGADG00212_3_FD_184493 | JGI IMG/M metagenome (GOLD analysis project Ga0209429, IMG submission 184493) | Arctic peat soil microbial communities from Barrow, Alaska - Barrow Graham LP Ref core NGADG0004-212 (SPAdes) (version 2) | ecosystem: Environmental > Terrestrial > Soil > Wetlands >... | reverse complement strand
CTGAAGCATATTCAGGAAAGCCCTGCCCCGCCCTCCAGCCTGAACCCGTCTGTGGCCCCAGGACTCGAAAGGATCATTACACGTGCGATGGCTAAAAATCCGGTGGATCGTTACCAGAGTGCAAAGGACATGGCGGCTGAGCTTGAAAGGCTGTCAGGAACTGCAGTTGTTGAATCCAAACAAGAGGATGATGAGTTCGCCACCAGGGTAATCCAAACCATTCGGCCTAAACAGGAAGGATCGCAGCCTGCTGGTGAAAACAGAATAAATACCCGGAGCCGCCAGGCCATTTTTTGGGTAGGAATAGCCCTGTTGATTATGGTCATTGCCGGCGCCGCCGCTTTCTGGTACTATGTCAACGTTCCGGAAGTAAGCGTGCCGGATGTTGCAGGGGAAACTGAGAATGACGCCAGGGAAATTCTCCAGGGACAGGGTATAAAAAACATCCAGATCACACGTAATGCGCACCCGTCTGTCCTGCAGGGTCTGGTCATCTCGCAGGACCCTGAACCGGATACAAAGATTAAAGTAACACGTACGGTTACACTTTCTGTCAGCCTGGGTCCGGAAAATCGTGATGTGCCGGATGTTATCGGCCTGCCTATAGGTGATGCGAAGATCAAGATCAATAAAAATGAGTTGAATGTTACTGATCCGGTTCAGGAGAGGAACAGCAGCGATTATCCAGCGGGTGTGGTTCTGGATCAGGATCCAAAGCCCGGATCAAAATTATCAAAGGGTTCCGGGGTGATATTGTTTGTCAGCATGGGACCGCAGCTCGTAAACCGGCAGGTTCCCAGCCTGATTGGCCTGACAGTTGACAGTGCCAGGGCTGAGTTGGACAAGAGCAAGCTTAAGCTTAATGCGAACGCGGGCAGGGCTGCCAGTACAGACTATTTTGCCGGGCAGATCATCAGCCAGAATCCGGCCAAAGGAACCGAGGTTCAGGAAGGATCTATTGTACAGGTAATCCTGAGCAGCGGCCCTGGCCCTACAAAGCGGGCAGCCAAAGTTGAGGCCAATATCCCGGATGATAATAAAGATCACGAGCTGAGAATTGTAGTAAACGACGCGAAAGGAGTCAACGATTTTTATATAAACACCTATTCATCTGGTGAAAAGGTGGTTAAAGAAGTGCCATATTATGGGAAAGCCGTAATTCAGGTATTTATAGATAAAAAATTGGCTGGGGAAATGAGTCTTGAATAACCAGGATAACCTTATCGAAGGGATTGTGATTAAAGCATACGGAGGCTTTTTCTATGTCCATGACGGGCAGAACGCGCGGGAATGTACACTCCGTGGACGTATGCGCTATAAGAAACAGCATGTTATGGTCGGTGACCGGGTACAAATAATATCAGGCCAGGATAATAAAGGGCTGGTAGAGAATGTGCTGCCCCGGCGATCTGTACTAACCAGGCCGGCAGTAGCCAACGTGGATCAGGCGGTAATTGTTTTTTCCCTGCGGGATCCCGCACCAAACCCAGGTTTGTTGGAGCGTTTTTTGATTGCTACCATCCTGAATAAGATTAGTCCTTTAATCTGCTTTAATAAATTTGACCTTGCGACCGATGATCAAAAAGAAATAATTTCCAGGTACCGGGAAAACTACAATGTTGTTGTTGCCAGTGCTGTGACCGGTGAAGGGATGGGTCTACTGCGGGAGGCGCTGAACGGTAAAATATCGGTTTTTGCCGGACCTTCCGGAGTGGGCAAGTCAACGATATTAAACGCTATAATACCCGGTCTTAAACAAAAAACCGGTGAAGTAAGCTTCAGGCTTAAGAGTGGAAAACATACCACGCGTCATATTGAGTTGATTCCTTTGGCAAAAGGTGGTTTTGTGGCAGATACGCCCGGTTTTTCCAGTATGGATCTGCCGGATATAAAACCAGAGGAACTGGCTGGATTATTCCCCGGCATCGGTGACGATCAAACAAGTTGTTATTTCACTGGCTGCCTGCATTACAAGGAACCTGGCTGTACGATCAAGGAAGCTGTTGAAGAGGGCAGGATTGAGGGAGCCCGCTACCGGCAGTATCTAGATTTTCTTGAGCAGCTTTTGGATAGGAGGAGGCATTAATGCCGCTTATTAAAATAGCCCCTTCAATTTTGTCAGCAAATTTTGCCGCTTTGCTGGATGATGTCCTTGAAGTCGAAGAGGCCGGTGCTGAATACCTCCACATAGATGTCATGGACGGGCATTTTGTCCCCAACATTACTATCGGCCCCCTAGTCGTTGAAGCATTGAGGGCAAAGAGCAACATGTGTTTTGACGTTCACTTAATGATTGAAAATCCTGATATTTTTATAGAAAATTTCATAAAAGCAGGAGCAGATCTAATCACGGTGCACGTTGAGTCTGTTAATCATCTGCACCGGACAATTTCCCTGATTAAAGAAAAAGGCGCCAGAGCAGGGGTGGCTCTGAATCCGGCAACTTCACCGGATACTATTGAATACATACTTCCCCTGGTGGACCTGGTGCTGCTGATGTCCGTTAATCCGGGATTCGGCGGGCAGACCTTTATACCAGAAGTACTGCCGAAAATAATACATGTGCGGAAAATGATACAAGGGATGGATCTAAATCCGGAAATACAGGTAGATGGAGGCATCAACAAGGAAATAGCGGCATCTGTTGTCAGAGCCGGTGCTAATGTTCTGGTGGCAGGCTCAGCGATTTTCAGCGGGGGCGATATTGCTGCAGCGGTGCGGCAGCTTAAAAAAGCAGCTGAAGGTGGTGCTCAGTAAATGGCAGTATGGAAATGCGGGGAATGCGGGGCGGTGGCGGAAGCCCGCTGTAAACCCGGAAAATGCAAAAGCTGTGGTGCAATTAAGGACAAGCTGGTAAAAGAAGAATTACCGAAGAAAGAAAAGTAGGCCAGGGGGGTGCCCCTGGTTTTCGCTATACAAAAAACAGCGCCTGCGATACTTCGCAGGCGCTGTTTAAATCCGGAGAGCAGGTAGGATTTTTTATTTTACCTCTAGCTTGTTCAGTTCTGTCAGATCCCCCAAGCTGTTTGCCTTGAGCATACCCTGGGACAGAGTGTACAGGGTGTCGTTGATGTACAGGATCCTCTGGATGTCCTTCTCACTGTCGTACCAGTTGTTGCCGGCCTTCAGGTAGTCCTCGGCGGAAAGGTGGGTGATCTTTCCTTTTAAGGCGAAGCCATTGGCAAGATCGATATTGTAAACGTAGGCGCCCTGGAAGGAAAAGGTGCCATATTCCGGCCACGGCCTGCCATAATCGTCTGTGCCGCTTTTCACTTCCATTACTCTGACCGGGAAGGACAGCAGGTTTTTGTCGCGTGAGAACAACAAGGCCTTGTGGTTGTGCAGGAGTTCGGAGTCTGTGCCCCTGTCGCCGATCATTTCCGTGAACATTTGTACCGGGTTGCTGACATCGCTGACATCAAAAATGGCCATTTTCATACCCATGTAAAATGCCATGCTTTCGCCGCCCCACTCCTTGGCGCCCATTTCAATGGTGTCCTTGCCGAAACCGATAATGTGGTTTTCGTCGTAAGGATGCAGGTAGTTGCTGTAGCCTGGTATTTTAAGCGCGCCCAGCACGGCCGGGTTGTACGGATCGCTCAGATCCAGCACAAAGAACGGGTCTACAGTTTTGAAAGTCACCATGTAAGCACGGCTCCCCGTGAAACGTACAGAATAGATTTGTTCACCGGGTGCAATGCCTTCGATTTTACCGGCATTATTCATGCTGCTGTCCAGGATATAAACATTGTTTTTAGAGGTATTCTCGTCCGAACGCCAGATCTCACCACTGGTGGTGGCAATTCTGAAATATCCCTCAAATTCATCCATCGAAAACTGGTTAAGGATGGTTCCAGGCGCTTCCCCGCTGGATTTATAGGTTAAACGTCCTCCATCCATGGCGAATTTGTAGATTCTTGTCTTGCTGGTGTCGTAGGACGGCCAGATATCAGGTGCAATTAAGGGCATTATATGGTATCTCTGGTAGCTGGTCACGGCCACATACAGGTTTTCTGCTGAAGCGTAAATGTTTTGGCCTGATCCCAGGTAACTGGAAACAGAAGCCGCTTCACTGGGGCTGTCCAAGTTTATACCGGCGACAATCAGGTAGCTTGGCTCCATGAAATCAGGGAAGCATTTGATATCGGGATAATCTATTTCAACAAAGTTGCTGCTGGCCGCTGTATCCCGGTACATGGGCTTGGGTTCTCCGATTTCCCCGCCGGGGGAATAGTATATATTCTTATTGGCAATCAGGTATAATGAATTTCCTGTTTTGCGGGAGGATACGTAACTGCCGTTAAGTTCTAATTCGCGCACTTGCCTGATGTTTGATTTGTCTTCTATATTGTAAATAATCGCCTTGACGTTATCCCCCTGGTAGTAATACGGCATCATCTCGCGTGCGATGTCGGAGTCTATTTTGTAAACAGGAGGATAATACCTCTGCGTACGGCCTATTACCACCAGGTGTGAATCGTCAACGTATATTTCCGTAGGGGAAAAGGCTTTTTCCTCATAGCTCAAGGTGCTCACAATAGACATGTCTTCAGGTGGATAAGCTTTTGCGACAACAATTCTTTCCCTGTTGACCTGGTAGATATAATTGCCGTCTGTTTTCACTATGTCGGCTTCATCCACACCTTCAACCTGAACATTTGTCCTGGAGTAGTCCGAAACATTGCTATCGCCGGCCGCTTCAGGTGCAGCGGCCGCTTTTGTTTCCTGGGTTGCTCCTAAAGGCGCAGGCACAGCTCCCGTGACAAAGTCAAGATCATTATTGTACTGGGATTGTGTGTTTTTAAGGAGTTCTTTTAAATTTTCATATGAGCCGACGGCCGGCAGAAATGCAGACTCGCCTATTGACGGCTGCGGCAGGTTCCCTGAGGGTCCGATCAGGACGGACTGGGTAGCCTGATGCCAGTCCACAGTGTAACCGAAAGCTTCTGCTATAAACCTGGCTGGCAGGTAAGTACGGCCATCCCTCAGCACCGGCGCCACATCCATTGTTAGCGGCTGGTCGTTTACATATAAGGTGCTGCCGCCGACGACAGCGTTCACAGTCACATCACCCTGAGACAGTGTTACTGTCTGGGAGGAAGTATTCCACCCTATATTGTCCCCGGAAACACCCAGGGATAAGGCAAGATAGCGTACGGGCACGTATGCACGGTCGTTTTCAATGAAAGGCTCAGCATCCATTGCTTTTGCCTGACCATCGGCAGTATATGTCCTCTGCCCCGCAACGAAAATTGCGGAATGGTTAGATTCGGCGTTTGCCCTGGATTGATTGATTAAAAAAACGGCCAAGGTTAGTAAGATAATCCCGAAAACAATTGTTTTCTTCATGTGCAAACCTCCTGTTCATATTATTTATTAGTTAGACGCCCAATATATTAAAACTGGTTCATATTGCCATAATATATTTTCATTTTTATACATAAAAACCCTGTTTTTTTATGCTGTAAAAATTTATAATTAAACACGTGTGATAATTTTCTTTTGAGAAAGGTGAAATATTATGGAAAACAGTGGGGTGTCCACCTTTCATATGGCACGTTTTATTACCATCGCCATGGATATTGCTGAAAGAATAGCCAGCGGCGAATATAAAGAGGGACAAAAGGTATCAGGCCGCTCAACACTATCCGGCCTTTATAATGTTTCCCCGGAGACGATCAGAAGGGCCCTGTCCCTGTTACAGGAATCGGGTGTGGTAAAAGTGGTTCCTGGGACAGGTGTGATCGTTAACTCGGTAGGATCTGCAGAGGAATACCTGGCAGAATCCAGCCAGTATAAAGCAATCAAAGAGATGCAGGAGTGTCTTTCTAAACTGGTTTTGGAAAGGAATAGAATTAATTCAGAAGTCGAGCGCCTGACCTCGGAATTGTTGGAATATATTTTGAGTGTTATGTCAACGAAGCATAAAATCTAAAACAAGGTCAGTACCGCAGGTGTCCTATACTATTGACATCCGGCAGGGCGGGTCATATAATAACTTATATTGAAACGACAAATTTATATAGCAAACCTTCAGGGACGGGTGTAATTCCCTACCGGCGGTATGGTCTTGGAATATTTATTTACCTGTGGCCGAGCCCGCGAGCCCTTATGGGCTGACCCGGTAAAAAGCCGGGGCCGACAGTAAAGTCTGGATGGAAGAAGGTATATATGGCCTTTGAAAACTTGTTTTTAAGGCTGGTTTATTTTTCTTTTAAAAAAACCCTGAGACGTGGTGCCCGGGGTTTTTCTATTTGTTAAACCAAGATAAGTTGTAAGTGGTTTATGTTGACATCAGAATACGTTCAAGGGCAGGAAGGCTTTCGATGGACAGAACATTTATGAAGATGGCCATGGAGCTGGCCGTCAAAGCACGCGGCAGAACCAGCCCCAATCCCATGGTGGGAGCGGTGGTCGTTAAGGGAGACATTATTGTAGGCCGCGGTTACCATGCTAAGGCTGGTACCCCTCACGCTGAAATACATGCATTGAAAGAGGCGGGAGAAGCAGCCAGGGGGGCAACCATGTATGTAACCCTGGAGCCTTGCTGCCACTATGGACGCACCGGTCCATGCACTGGTGCCATAATAGAATCTGGTATAACCAGGGTTGTTACAGCCATGGTTGATCCCAACCCGCTGGTTTCCGGGGCAGGGATCAGAGTGCTTGAGTCAGCCGGAATAGAAGTAATCTGTGGAGTGATGGAAGAAGAAGCCCTTGAGTTGAATGAGGTTTTTTTAAAATACATTACCACCCTGCGGCCTTTTGTGATTGCCAAGGCGGCTGTAAGCATAGACGGCAAAATTGCCACCCGCTCCGGCAAATCAAAGTGGATTACGGGTGCAGCGGCCCGTGAATACGGCCATCAGCTGAGGGACTGGCATGACGCGATTTTGGTCGGGATAGGGACAGTACTGGCTGACGACCCCTCTCTGACTACACGGTTGCCGGGCGGAAGAGGCCGTGACCCGGTAAGGATTATCCTGGACAGCCGGGCCAGTATTCCGCCCAATGCCAGAGTGTTAACGCAGCAGTCGGAGGCCTCCACAGTAATTGCCGCTACCTCCGGGGCGCCGCCGGAAAAAGTAGAGGCGCTGCGCCGGGCAGGAGCAGAAGTGATATTTGTCAATGACGGCCCAAAGGTAGACCTGGATGAGTTGATGAGCATTTTGGGCGGCAGGGGTATTACCTCCGTTTTAATTGAAGGAGGGGCAATGGTACACGGTTCAGCTTTCACGGCTCAAATAGTAGACAAGGTGGCCTGGTTTATCGCACCAAAAATAATCGGCGGTCAGGACGCACCCGGCCCGGTAGGCGGTCTGGGTGTAGAGGATCCCTCGGAAGCCGCTGAGCTGGAGCGGGTTAAGGTAAACCGGCTGGGGCCTGACCTTTTAGTGGAAGGATATTTAAAATATTCAATACGAACCAATTAATAATCTATATGAGGTGCTAAAAGTTTCGAGGTGGATAATATTGTTTACAGGAATTGTTGAGGAACTGGGAGTAATTAAGGCAGCCCGGCGCGGCGCCGACTCGGCCCAGCTGGTAATTGGTGCTGTCAAGGTAATTGAAGACAGCCGGGTTGGCGATAGCATCATGGTGAATGGTGTCTGCCTCACCTCGGTATTTTTCAGTGACCGGCAATTTACCGCCGATGTGATGGCGGAGACCCTGGATAAAAGCAACCTTGGCATTTTGAAAACGGGAGACAGGGTGAACCTCGAACGCGCCCTGCGTCTCGGAGACAGGCTGGGCGGACACATTGTCAGCGGACACATTGACGGGTCCGGCACAATAACCCGGCTTGAAAAACACGACATTGCCACGCTTGTCACAATAAAGGCTCCTGAAGCGGTAATGCGCTATATTATAAAGAAAGGGTCTGTGGCCATAGACGGAATCAGCCTGACAGTTGTAGCTTTTGAACCGGACATCTTCCAGGTATCCCTGATCCCTCACACGGCGCACGAAACCACGCTGGGCTTTAAAAAAACTGGTGATACCGTGAATCTTGAAGGTGACGTTGTCGGAAAATACATTGAAAGGATAATGAATTTTCGCGGCAGCCGGGGTAGTGATTCCAGGCTGAATATGAGTTTTTTAGCGGAACACGGTTTCCTGTAAATAAGATTAGGGGGCGTAACGATGAAATTCAACATGATTGAAGAAGCTCTTGAGGAAATCAAACAGGGCAGGATCATTGTTGTGGTTGATGATGAAGACCGCGAAAACGAGGGGGATCTGATCATGGCTGCTGAAAAGGTGACTCCTGAAGCAATCAACTTCATGGCTGTCCATGGCCGCGGCCTGATCTGTCTTCCCGTCACAGGAGAGCGCCTGGATGAACTTGAACTGCCGGCAATGGTTAACAACAATACTGATCCCCATGCCACTGCCTTTACCGTATCAATCGACGCCAAAGGATGTGCGACCGGGATCTCTGCTTTCGAAAGGGCGATGACCGTCAAGGCTGTTCTGGATCCCAACACTAAACCTTCGGACCTGCAGCGCCCAGGCCATATTTTTCCGCTGCGCGCAAAAGTAGGCGGAGTACTGCGGCGTGCCGGGCACACCGAGGCTACCGTTGATCTGGTTAAACTGGCAGGCCTGTACCCGGCGGGGGTGATCTGTGAGATTATGAAGGAAGACGGAACTATGGCCAGGGTGCCTGAACTGATGGAGTTTGTGAAGATCCATAATTTAAAAATCATCACCATCGCTGAGTTGATCAAGTACAGGCGGCGTGTCGAAAAACTGGTACGCAGGGTTGATGACGCCAAGCTGCCTACGATATACGGTGAATTCACGGCTGTGGCTTACGAAAGCCTGCTTGACAACAAGGGGCATCTGGCCATGGTCATGGGCAACCTGGATGAAATTGAGACGCCGTTGGTGCGGGTGCACTCGGAGTGCCTGACCGGTGATGTTTTTAGTTCAATTCGCTGCGACTGCGGGGACCAGCTTGCCCGCGCCATGGAAATGATCGCGGAGGAGGGTGCGGGGGTCCTTCTGTATATGCGGCAGGAAGGAAGGGGTATCGGCCTTTTAAATAAAATCAGGGCTTACAACCTTCAGGATCAGGGCAAAGACACAGTAGAGGCCAACCTGGCGCTTGGTTTTCCCGCTGACCTGCGGGACTACGGGCTTGGAGCTCAGATCCTGTCTGACCTGGGTCTGAAAAAAATAAGATTGATTACCAACAACCCGCGTAAGATCGCCGGGCTGGAGGGCCATGGCCTTGAAGTTGTGGAAAGGGTTCCCATAGTCATAAGGCCTGGCAAATGCAACCGTTTTTATCTTTCTACCAAGCAGAAAAAGCTTGGCCATTTATTGAATATTGTCGGGTAAAGGTAGAAACAGGGAATGCGGGATAAATATTTACGGTTATTAAGGTTTAATATAAATTAGTAAAATTAGTAAAATATATAAGCAGTGGAAAGGGGAATGTTTTATGCCAAGATTGTATGAGGGACACCTTTTGGGCCAGGGGCTCAGGTTTGGGCTGGTAGCGGGACGGTTTAACGAGTTTATCACCAACAAACTATTGAGCGGTGCGCTGGATGCCCTGAACCGGCACGGCGTGCTGGAGCAGGACATCGAAGTGGCCTGGGTGCCCGGGGCGTTTGAGATCCCGCTGATAGCCCGTAAAATGGCTTCGATGAATAGATATGACGCGGTAATATGTTTGGGGGCGGTAATCCGTGGCGCCACGCCACACTTCGATTATGTTGCCGGTGAGGTTACCAAGGGTGTGGCAAAAGTTGGTTTGGATAGCGGCATTCCCACCATATTTGGAATCATCACCGCTGATACAATTGAACAGGCCATCGAGCGGGCCGGGACAAAAGCCGGTAATAAGGGCTGGGATGCAGCGGTTACAGCGATTGAAATGGTAAACTTGATGCGGGATATTGATGGGGAGAAACAATAACCCAACATTATTAGGGGTTAATAAATTAAAAAACGGCTTATGCGCCGCTTTTTTAATAGCTATTCTTATATTGCACGCTGGACCTTACCGCTTCTGAGACACCGGGTGCATACCAGCACCTTCTGCGGGGAACCATCTATAACAGCTCTTACACGCTGCAGGTTTGGAGCCCATGTTCTTTTGGTGCGGATGTGCGAGTGACTTAGTTTGATTCCGACTACAATGCCTTTACCGCAAACTGTGCAAATTCTAGACATGAAAAACACCTCCTTTAAACCACCTCTATATTCTATCAAAAAACATTTTTTGCCGCAAGAGCGGATTTACCGGTTATACAAAATTATATGCAAACGTAGATTGCAATAATTATTTATTTGAGGATATTATGACCGAAAACCTTTTAATGAAACCCGTCCAAAGTATAAAAACTGTAGGGCCGCGCCGGGCGGCTGCCCTGCAGAAGTTAGGTATATACACAGTCAAGGATCTTTTGTATCACTTTCCAAGGCGATTTGAAGACCGCACCCAACTAACACCGGCCGGTGCCTGTGCACACGGAGAGGTGGCCACGGTGCGTGGAACTATCCTGGCTGCCCAGGATCTAAAACCAAAACGTGGTTTAACATTGACCAAAATGGCCGTGCATGACGGGTTTGGGGTATTTTATGCTGTCTGGTTTAACCAGCCCTTCATTAAGAAAAACCTTATACCGGGGAAAATAATTTATGTAACCGGCAAAGTGGATAAAAGCTACGGCGCCACGCAGGTAATGGTAGATGAATATGAGATAGATGATGGCAATGACAGCCTGAGCGCGGGGCGTCTTGTTCCGATCTACCCGCTGACCGGACAGCTGAACCAACGCCAGCTTCGGGTTATGATAAAAACCTCGCTTGATGGATTGAATAACCATATAAAGGAATTCTTGCCCAGGCAAGTAATAAAAAAATTTAATTTACCGCGGCTGGAAACAGCTTTACCTGATGCTCATTTCCCCAACCGGGAGAAAGAAGCGGGGATGGCTAGAAAACGGTTTATATTTGAAGAGCTTTTTCTTTTTCAATTGACCCTTGCTGTAAGGAAAAGGGATATCGCCAGCTGTGAGAAAGCTCACCGTTATTTACCCGAGGGGCCTCTGCTGCAATTATACAAAAAATACCTGCCCTTTCAGCTTACTGGAGGCCAGCTGAGTGTCTGGGAAGAGACATCCAGGGATCTGGATTCCTCCAAGCCCATGCACCGTCTGCTCCAGGGGGATGTCGGTTCAGGGAAAACAGTAATATCCATCATGGCCCTGATCAGGGCAGCGGAGAGCGGGCTGCAAGGTGTCTTGATGGCTCCTACGGAAATCCTTGCCGAACAGCATTACCTGGGCATGAGAAGGGAGCTTTCCGCTATTGGCGTTGACGTCGGGCTGCTGACCGGAGGAACCCGGAAAAAGGATAGAGAACGGCTTTTGGAACGGATCAGCCAGGGTGAATTGAAGCTGCTGGTGGGTACCCATGCCCTGATCCAGGAAGACGTAAGATTTCATAGATTAGGGCTGGTAGTGGTGGACGAGCAGCACCGCTTCGGGGTGCGCCAGAGGGCCACCCTGGGTAATAAGGGAAATTACCCGGATACCCTTGTCATGACGGCCACCCCGATTCCCCGTACCCTGGCCTTAACCCTGTATGGCGACCTGGATATCTCCATTATCGGCGAGCTGCCGCCAGGCAGAAATCCGGTGAAAACCTACGCCGCGCTGCCCAGTGCGCTTTTTAAAGCTTTCAACCTGATCAGGGAACAAGTGGGCCGGGGGCGGCAGGCCTATATTGTTTGCCCGCTGGTTGAGGAGTCAGAAAAAATTGATTTAAAAGCGGCGGTTGATCTGGCGGCAAACCTTGCCATAAATGAATTCAAAGACATCCGGGTTGGACTGCTTCACGGCAGGATGAAATCCGATGAAAAAGAAGAAATAATGTCTCTTTTCCGCCAGGGAGAAATAAAGATCCTTGTTTCTACAACAGTTATCGAGGTCGGCGTGGATATTCCAAACACTACAGTGATGTTGATTATGGATGCACAACGTTTTGGGCTGGCCCAGCTGCACCAACTCCGTGGAAGAGTCGGGCGAAGCGGCCACCAGTCATATTGCATCCTTATCGCTAATCCAAAAACGGATGAAGGGCGCGCCCGCCTGCGAGCAATGACCAGGACCTCGGACGGTTTTGTCCTCGCAGAAGAGGACCTGCGCCTGCGGGGGCCAGGCGAATTTCACGGTACCCGCCAGTCCGGCCTTCCTGAGTTCAAAATCGCAGATCTGCTGCGGGACTGGAAGGCACTGGAGATAGCCAGGGAAGAGGCGCAGGCGCTGGTTAAAAAGGATCCTTATTTCGAAAATGCTGAAAGCAGAGCACTGCTGGAAGAGATGAATTTAAGGTTTGGCAGCGGCAGAAATTTTATCGGAGCGTAGCATAGCTGTTATACAATAAGGGCATTCATTTTTCAAAAATTCGAAAAAAATCGATTTTCATGTTTAATTATGCTATAATATCAGATTAAAGGAAGGGATTTTCATTCTGCGTGTTATTTCTGGTTTTGCAAAAAAGCGTAAGCTAAAAGCCCCTCATGGATTAGAAGTAAGACCGACATCAGACAGGGTCAAGGAGGCGCTTTTTAATATTCTCGGGAGCTGTCCCCCAAATTGCAGTTTTCTGGATCTGTATGCAGGAACAGGAAATATCGGCATAGAAGCATTAAGCCGGGGTGCTGCCGGTGCAGTTTTTGTTGAGAACAACAATAAAAATATGCGTATTATCAAGGAGAACCTGCAAGTTACCGGTTTGGATGATAAAGCGCGGCTGATCTGCAGGGATGTCACAGACGCGTTGTCCCTGTTAGGCAAAGAAGGGCAAAAGTTTGATATTGTTTTTCTTGACCCACCGTATCTCAAAGGTTATGAAACAATTACACTGGCCGGTATAGCAAAGTACAGGCTGTTAAAGCCTGACGGGAGGGTTGTTGTAGAAAGCAGCAAGAAGCACCACTTGCCCCGGATTGTAGAGGATCTGGAAATTATTCGTCAGGAAAAGTATGGTGACACATTGCTTTCTTTTTACTATCATAAACAAACAGCCGGGGAGGGAAGCTAGTTTGCGGACTGCAGTATGCCCAGGAAGTTTTGATCCAGTGACCTTGGGCCACCTGGATATTATAGGAAGGGCCTCTTTATTGTTTTCCAAACTAATTGTGGCAGTCTCCTGGAATCCGACCAAAAACCCGCTATTTACTCCTGAGGAACGGGTTGAAATGCTTAAGGAAGTACTCGCGCCATATCCCAATGTGGAAGTTGACTTATTTAACGGTTTGACTGTCCATTATGCCATTGAGCATAAGGCAAAAGCAATTGTGCGGGGACTGCGGGTAATTTCTGATTTTGAGAATGAGTTCCGGATGGCGCTTACAAACAAAAAATTAGCCTGCCATCTGGAAACTATTTTTCTGATGACAAGAGCGGAATATTCCTTCATAAGTTCCACGACAGTAAAAGAAATAGCATCTTTTGGCGGATCGGTACGCGCTCTTGTGCCACCACTGGTGGAACAGCGGCTGAAAGAAAAATTAAGATGTAAATAAAGTGGGGGAGGTATGGATAAAAAAGTGGATCTGCTTAATGCCCTGAATGAACTGGAAGAATTAGTTGAAAATAGCGGTAAAATTCCCTTTACAAAAAAAGTGATGGTAGAAGAGGATCGCCTGCTTGATCTTTTGGACCGCATCAGGACAACCATGCCCGAGGAAGTACGTCAGGCCAAGTGGATTATTCAGGAGCGGGAAAAGGTCCTGACCGATTCACAAAAAGAGGCTTCGCGTATCATGGATGATGCCCAAAAGCAGGTTGAAAGAAGGGCAGACGACAGTGAGGTAGTCCGCCAGGCCAAAGTGAACGCTGAAGAAATTCTTGCAAAAACCGAGAGCATCGCCAGGGAGATACGCGAAGGAGCCCGGAACTATGCCGACGATATTTTGGTAAATCTGCAGGAAAGCCTGGGTAAAATAGTAAGCCAGATCGAGCAAGGCCGCTCCGAACTCAAAACCATGAAATAGCTATCATACATACAGCGATTTTGGGCATGATTTGTCATCAAAGCCGCTTTTTATGTGTTTCCATAGCTGTTTAAACTGCCTTTGCATCATTGGTTTTATTTTATGCTTAATGCAGATATATTTTATGTTGTCGTGCAATTATCGAAACGCAGCAAATATAGGGGACACCCTTTTTTTCGGAAGGGTAATGAATTTCACCTTTCGGATACAAGCCTCCGGTAATAAAGTGCGGAGGAGTATGTCTGCAAGGCGGCCAACGCCACTTCGAATTTTAGTCATCACCGGTTATGACTGCTTTTTGGCGGCGCACCACAATCAACCCGGTGCGCTTTTAGCAGTCATATCCCCAACAGCAATATCTTCCTCTATTCAGTCTATTATTTCTTCACCGGCAGTATTTAACCGCCTAAAATAGCATAATAATCTTTAAATGTGGGGCAGGTTGTTCCCTGCAGGCATACAATGGTCCCTGAAAATAGTGTCCGGGCTATTACAGGAGTGGGCTGCAGTCTCAAACGGATGAACTGGAAAGGAAATTTCTTGACAAAACCGGGCCTTCTTAATATAATTTTTGGTGTTGAATTCGGGGTGATTAATTTGCTGCAGCTTAATGTAGCACGTCTTAAAAGAAGTCCGGGCGATTCCGCTCATTACGACCTGGCAGCGGATATGCCCCTGCTTGAATTTTTAGGTGAAGACATTACTTTTGCTGAGCCGGTTAAGGCCGATCTTGATCTCATTAATAGTGGAAAGCTTATCTTAGTGGAAGGCATAGTAAGCGGAAAATTGCAACTGTCCTGCAGCCGCTGCCTGAAGGATTTTATTTATGATTTTGAAGTTT